>Ga0302269_1000062_pt1 | contig 57336 bp, 51 predicted proteins | sample III_Bog_E2_2_FD_194560 | JGI IMG/M metagenome (GOLD analysis project Ga0302269, IMG submission 194560) | Peat permafrost microbial communities from Stordalen Mire near Abisko, Sweden - III_Bog_E2_2 | ecosystem: Environmental > Terrestrial > Soil > Wetlands > Peat | place: Sweden: Abisko...
AAGAACCCAGGATCCGGTCTTTTTGAGCTTGAATATCCGCCCCCAAAATGTAGTCAATTCTGTCGTCAGCCTATTTCATAATCGGGGATGTACTGATAGCAATCCGCGAATGGGGGGGAGAGGGAAGAGCAACCGCGCAGATCGTGGGCAATGCCAAAAGTCCTTCATTTTCAGCGTTTAATTGACCGATTCAACTGTCTTTGCAACAAAGGGTTAGCGAAGCGCGTCCCTCAAAACGTGGTCCATCAGGCGATCTTGAGTAGCTCAATGGCAGAGCATTCGGCTGTTATCCGCCCGCCTCCAGCTCCAGTCCGCCTCCAGCTCCAGCAACCTCCAGGAACTACGGTTCTTGCGAGGCGGATTTGTTTGGTACAATTTGAACAACGGAGTGGTGACAACTTCGTGGTCCGCATCGGCTTGGATTGTGACAGGGGCTTTTCGTTTTTGCTTACTGTCCATACTGTCCATTTCTCCCGGAATTAGGTTATATCCGGTGGAAAATATGGAAACAAGCGACGGAATGGACAGTAGGAAAAGACAGTAAATTCTGCGATTTGCGCTAAGTGATTGAAATTGCAGAGGGGACGTAGCTCAGTTGGTTAGAGCGCTGCCCTGTCACGGCAGAGGTCGCGGGTTCGAGCCCCGTCGTCCCCGCCATTCATTCCAAAAGACTTAGGAGCGAATGGCAATCAAAGTGACAGCAAAAAGACAGAGGTCGTGGGTTTGATATGGGTGCAATAGGCGCCCTATCCTGCTTTTTGAGGGTGTGTATCACCCTTCATTTCACCCAGATTCGGAACCATCATCCTTACAATCTTGCTTTGTGCGGCCCGCTTATTCGAGGTCGTCGCCTGCGTGTACACCTCAAGCGTGATCCTGCTGTTGGCGTGCCGTAAAAGCTCCTGGACGGTCTTCACATCTTCCCCGTTGGCCTTGAGCAGTGTGCCGAAGGTATGGCGGAAGGTGTGCCAACCGATTCGTTTGTGAATGCCGTTCGCTTTCGCGACCGGCCGGACATGGCGCTTCATCAGATTATCTGGCCAGTACGGTTGCTTGCCCCCCATGGACTCACTTGCGAAGACATAATCGTCGTTTAGTTGATAGGCGCTTTGGCGACGCCAGCGCAGCAAGTCTTCCGCCATGTAACTGTCTAGCGGGACCGGCTTGGCCGAAGCCTCCGTCTTGCAGTCGCCCACCACCTGGTGCCAGATGGAACGGGTCACATTGAGTTCAAGATTGTCGAAGTCCACATCCCGCCATCGCAGGGCCAGGAGTTCGCTGACGCGAAGCCCGGTTCCGGCATCCAGCAAGATGAGTGTCCGTTCCCGTACACCGAGCTTGCTGAGCAGGAGTTGAATTTCGGCGAGTTCCAGAACATCAGGAATACGTTCGCGCTTCGCGCTCTGCCGAACGAGTTTGATCGGGTTTCTGTCCGACCACTCGTATCGCATCGCGTGTGTGAAAAGTGCGCTCATGAGGTTCCGAATCTTGGCTCGTGTGCCTTTCGCCCGCTTGATCCCGTCCAGCCACTCTTCGACTGCAACGGACTTCACCTGGTCGAGCGTGTGATCTCCCCAACGAGGAAGAATCCAGTTCTCCAGATTGCATTCATAGGCAGATCGTGTCGAGAATGCTTTTCTCCCATTACGATCACCGGCCAGTTCCTTCAACCTGTAATGGTCAACGAGCATTGCAATGGTGCTCGGCCCGGTTCCTGCCTGCGGGGTTTCTTGGTTGGCGTCGATGCGCAACGCTTGCGCTGCTTTGAGAGCAGATGCTTCATTTGAGAGTGTATCGACTGTACCGACAATCGCCTTACGGTATTTGCTCTTGCCGTCGGTTCCAGCCTCATACCATCTAAAAATCCATACATCAGGCCCGCTCCGCCGCCTTTCGCGTTGCACGCTTCCTTGCTGATACCGTGTTCGCCTTGACATGTTTTCTCCTGTCACAGGCGCACCGGATGGCTACTGCTAGGTTAACGCTGCGCCGGGCAGAGGTCGAGAACTTTATCGTGTGGATTAACTGGCTAACTGACGTTGAATCCACTCCTCAATGACTGAAGCGCGAAACCGCCAGAGTTTACCAACATGAACCCCGCGCACAACGCCTTTGCGGGCGAGCTTCTGCAACGTCTTCGGATGGCACTTCATGATCGATGCGGCTTCGTCGCTGTCGAGCAGCCGCTCGGGAACGAAGGCGGTTTCACTGGATGGTGGTTTCTTATGCACGGTGGTCTGATCGGTTTCTTGAGCGGAATCTGAAGGCATTTGGACCTCTCATGTTTCGGGAAATGGTGTTGCACTGCGCACACCGCTGAAGGATTCCCAACGAGGAGCGCAGCCGATACTTTAGGGTGATCGTCGCGCTCTCCAGAGTCCAATACTTCCTATCAATAGAACCCAAGGTTCTGCTTATGCCAGCGCCAAAACGCGGTTACCTCGAAGTACCCGGACACCTTATTGTTCCTAGACACTCAGGAGTGCCTAATTGACAATCATGGTCTTCTTGCAAACCATTAGTCTAGGCATTTTTCACAGGCCAATTTGCCTGTATCGGCGTGTGTGGGAGCAGCGTTAACCAGCGGAGGACTAGGCCATGTCCAATTCCGTAGAGTTTCGCCATCTCGAATATTTGGTTGCTATCGACGACGGGAAGAATTTTACCAGGGCAGCAGAGCGGGTCTACCGTTCGCAGCCGGCCGTCAGCCAGCAGATTCGCACGCTCGAAGAGGACATTGGATTTCCAATCTTCGTGCGAGGCGGTCGAGATGGTGTCTCACCAACGCCCGCTGGCGAACTTGTTCTCAGTTGGGCGCGCAATGTCTTGGCCGAGCGCCGCGAGATTTTTATTATGGCGCGCGCGATCCATCGCGGGGAGGTTCCTGCTTTGCGAATGGGCTTTTCTTCGTTTGTGAACCCACACTTGTTGCAGGCGTTTCGCACCTCCTACGAAAATCTTTTCCCTGGCTGTGAAATCCACCTTTCCGGCAGCGATCCAAGCCACACGTTGCAAAGGCTTCGTCATGGAACATTAGACTGTGCCATCTTGCCGTTGCCAATCGACAGAGATACATGGAGCGTTCTCCAGATCGCACAGTCCCCGCTTGTTGTTTGTATGCGGACAGACGATCCCCTCGCAGGGCAGAGTCAGGTCGATATTCACGAGATCGCTTCACGGATCAAGATATTTCGTGATCCAGAGTTGCATCCTGATGCTCATTCGCGCCTGGTCGAGATGTTTGCCGAGGTGGGCATTCCCCTACGTGTGGCAAGTTCGGCGGCCACGCCGACAGAGATTCAATGGATGGTCAAAGAGAACTATGGTCTCGCTCTAATCGATCAGCTTTCTCCACTCGAATCGGGGCTAGTCACGCGGCCGATTGCTGGCGTCAATTGGACGATGGACACCGCGTTTGTCTCCAGCAAAAATGCGACCCATATGGCGTTGCCATTCATCGAGAAATTCCTGAAACAGGGCGGTCTTCATCCGAAGAGAAAGCATGCTCAAGCCGAGCGGGTCCGACCAGTACAACTCAAACTAATTAGCTAAACGGCATCACCTATAAGCCGAACTTTGGGTGGTATAGAAAATATGTCTTGGACGAGCACGAAGAGTTGGCCTAACTTCCGTGACATGGCAGAGCGAAAAATGCCATCAGGAGAATGCCTATGTCACTTCGTCCACGCTTCAGAACCATAACCCTTCATCTCAAAAGTAAGCTCATTCATGCAGTGCGTGTGATAGGGCCGACGCTTGTCGCACTCACATTCGCTGGCGTTGCCCACGCCCAGGGGACGATGGACTTCTCCGGGGCGACCACGCTGATGACCACCTTCAAAACCTTCGCCATTTATGCGGGCGCTGTCATCTGTTTTGGCGGTTTGATCTTCGCCGGAATCCGCATGATGAGCGGTCGCTTTGCGGACGCGATTCCGGGTCTCTTCGGCGCGCTCTTTGGCGCCGGAGTGCTGGGCTGGGGAGCCGGATGGATAGGCAGTTTGACCGGCCAAACAATGCAGTAGGAGGCGGTCCTGACCAAGCGGGGAGAACCGTTGCCAATCAACCAGGCGCTGAATCGACCGAGGGCCAAGCTGGGCCTCGACCTCACAGCATGGATGGCGATCGTATTCGTCTGCGTAACGGTTTTCCTCGTTGGGTTCCGCATGGTGGCGATGATCGCTTTCCCGTCTCTCGCCGTAAGTGCGTGGCTGATCGTCCGTAGACATCCCAAAATGTTCGAGCTTTGGGGCTTGAGCTTGAACCAGAGGTCCTACTATGACCCGCGTAAACACTGAGCAAATGAAGTACACGCCGTGGTTCGCCAAGGCCGGAGCCGCGTGCAGCATTGTTCCGATTGCACGCTTCGTCAATGAACGGATCTTCGCGTTGAAGGGCGGCGGATACGGCTGCCTGTTCTCGCTCGCCGGACTGGACGAAGAGGGATTAACCGACCAGGAGTTGGATGCGCAGATGCGCTCGATTGAAGGCGCACTCCGCGGGCTGTCAGAAGGGGCGTGTTTATACGAATACACGCGCGTCATGTCCGGCTTCGATCTGCCGCGGAAAGCGCATTACGCGAACCCGGTCACGCAGGTTTTCGTGGATGACCGGCTGGCTTTCCTCGAAAAGACAGCAGGCTTTCGCCGCATCGATTTGCATTGGTGCCTGACGATGGAACCGCCCAAGGCCAATGCCTTCACTCGGAAACCCACGGAACATGCCGCCGACACCTCGCGAATGCTGGCCGATCTTGAGAAAACCGCCACGCTGCTCGAAGGCCATCTCGGTGCTTCCTTGGGTCTGAAGCTGCTTGCGAAAAACGATACCTACCAGTTTTTCAGCTACCTGTTCAACCTTGAAGAGTGGGCGGCAAAGGACAATTTGTCCGCCGATGACGGCGTGGACAGGCAGATCGTGAAGAGTCCCGTGGCATGGCACAGCGACCATCTCACCATCGGTCGCAGATACGTGCAGATGTTTTCGCTGAAGACAACGCCCGAGGCGTCCAGGCCGTGCTTGTTCTCCGCCCTGATGACGCTCGATTGCGACAGTGTGCTGTGCTCGACATGGCGGCCGAAGTCCACGTCCGCGGCACGCGGCGAGATCGACGCGCAGGAAAAGTTCATTTCTTTCTTCAAAGTCGGCGTGCTGACGCGCGTCATGAGTGGGCGCGACACGGCGTCGCTTGAAACCGGCGCAGGAGCCAGAGCCGCCAATACCCAGGTCGATGACTTGGGCGAAGTGATCCGCTCGCTCGACAAAAAAGCGCAGGGTGAATACTCGCTTCGCTTCCTTGTGGCCGCGCGCAGCGTGGACGAGCTGCGCGGCATTGCACCCGCCGTGCATCGGATCTTCGTCGATGCGCGGGCGCAAGTGATGGAAGAGACACTTGGGAACCTGTCGGCCTTTTATGCGCTGTTTCCCGGCAACCAGAAGTTCAATGTCTTCCCCATGTGGCTGGCGGAGGACCATCACGCCCGGCTCTCTTCCATTTTCGCTCCGAATCTCGGGCACATATGTTCGGAGGACTTGGATAACGAGTACCTGAACATTTTCGAGACGCGCACGCGGACGCCATTCTTTCAGGACGTGTATGTGGATGGTGTGCGCGTCATGCTCATTCTCGGGCCAACAGGAACCGGGAAATCGGTGCATGGCAACATGGCCATTGCCCACGAGCAGAAGTACGGCGGATTCACGTACATCTTCGACATCGGCGGCAGCTATGAAAGCATCGTCGAGCTGTACGGCGGCAGGGTCGACCGCATCGGCAAAGACGGCCCGCGCGTCAATCCTTTCGCGCTCGAACCCACCGAGAGCAATATCACGTTTCTCTATTCGTTCGTCAAGCTGCTGCTCGTAAACGGCGGTGCGGAGTTGGAACCCGAAGACGATGACGTGATTCACAAAGCCGTGCGGGATATGTACCTACTCGACCAAGAAAATCGCCGCCTGTCGAATCTTTTTCTGCCCAAAAAGCTGGACCGGTATCTGTCGAAGTGGGTTGGCAACGGTGTCTATCACTCAGTCTTCGACAACGTGGAAGACAGCCTCTCGCTGTCGCGCCTGCAATGCTTCGACTTCCAGGGCGTGAACAACGAGCAATACGCCGACCTGATCGAGCCGGTGATGGTTTGGCTCCTGCGTCGCATTAACGATGTGCTTTACAACTCCGCCAATCTCGGCGTACCCAAGCACATTCTGATCGAAGAGATTTTCTCTTCGATGAAGAACAGGCAGCTATTGGATGGCGCGCTTGCCTCCATCAAGACTGTGCGCAAGAACTTGGGAGGCGTGACCATGATCGGCCAGTCCGCCGAGGACCTGGGCACGAACGCCGACAGCATCGTGAATTCCTGCACGTCGTTTCTGTTCCTGAAAGACGCCACCTTCAATCGCAAACGCTACGCGGAGTTGTTCAAGATGAACGAACAGCAACTTGCGCTCTTCGAGAGCTTACAGGACCGCGAAGGCTTGTATATGCGCCGCGACGGGCTGGCCAAAGTTGTTCGGCTCAATCTCGACAGCCGCAGCTACGCGGCTTTCTCGACCAAGCCGAAGGACCGTGTACGCAGGGCAAAGTTGATTGCCAGATACGGACTCACCGAGGGCATCGCACGGTTTGCCCAGGGTCAAACAGAGTAATCCAAAACTTCACCACAGAAAGGACACGAACTTATGAGACCCCCTATTCCTGTCTCTATCGGCCTAAGCCTGATGCTCGCCTCTGGCTCGCTTCATGCCTCAGCCGATCCGCATTCACTCCAACCCAGCGCACCTCGCACCGTAGCGGTCACTGAAGCAGAGACGCCACCGCAGGTGCGCGCCGGTTTGCTGCAATCGACGCTTATTGTGCTCCCCGCTGAAGAGAAGGTAGCCAATGTTTTCGCGGGCGATACCGTCGATTGGGTTTTCGACAGCGGTCATGTTGCCAGCCGCTTCATCAGCGTGAAGCCGCGGACTGCGAATGCTTCGACCGACATTCACATCGTCTCCGATCACGGCAACGAATATACGCTCCAGTTACGCGAGGTATCGAATGACCCCGATCCGCACTTCGATTCCAAGGTTTTCATCAATCCCGGCGGCCAGGCTGCAAAGGACCGTCTGGTGCAGCTTCCAGTCTTTGTTCCTGCGGCAGAACTGGATAAGGCGAAACAGGAAGCTGCTGCCGCGAAGGCCGCTCAGGCCGCGGAACTAAAAGCGGAACAGACCAAGGCGGAACAGTACCACAGCGAGTATCCCGGCACGCTGCATTTCGACTACGCCTGGGATGAGAAGAAAGGCAAGGAACTCGGCCTCCAGCAAATCTGGCGGGACGACAAGTTCACCTATCTGCGTGGTGTGTTCCAGGAGACGCCCGCGCTCTACGAGTTGAAGGACAACAAAGGCTCGCTCGTCAACTTCGATTTCAACGGTGGCCTTTATACCGTGCCCAAGCTGTTGGAGCACGGGTATCTGGCCATTGGCAAGCAGAAGGTCGAATTCCATCGCGTGGGAGGTACAAAGTAGCCATGACCGAGCCGAATCAAAATTCACCCGCAACCGTACCCGAGCAGCCGGAAGCGAAAGCGCCGTTGCGCAGGGGGATGCCAGTAGTGATTGCCCTTGTGGCGATTCTCGCCATCCTCGGAATCGCCAACGTATCGAGCCTGCTGCGCGGCAATAAGAAGGCGGCCCCGTCAAGCGCATTACAGATGCGCCCGGTGTCGCCAAACGCGCAGCAGGTGTCGAGCTTCGAAACGCAACAGCAGTTGCAAGCCAAACACGACGCCGAGGAGCGCGAGCGCCAAAATCAATTGGTTGCTGCCATGCAACAGCTTCAGGCCACCGAGGGCGCGCCCGGTTCTGAGTCTGCGAATGCTGCGCCGATGACCGTAGCGCAGCGGGACACGCTCTACGGCGCGAGTTCCAATGCGCCGCAACACACTTCCAATGTCTCCGAGGCCCAGGCCGAGGCCAAACAGAAAGTGTTGGCACGGGAAAAGCTGAAGCAAGATGCAATCAACAGCGGAACCGTGGCGCTTGACTTCGAGCATTCCAGTGGGGTTCCCGCCTTCGCGGCTGTGGTCCCGCCCGCGGCGGAAACGCCGCTGGGTAAGGCCACCACTGACGTGGTCGGCGGCGCGGAGCCTGGCCAGCCCACCACCGCTCAGACGAAAGCGACCGCCAAGACCGACCCGATGGGACCGTATGAGTTCGACCAGTATCAGGGGCGGCTCTATCGGATCTTCGAGGGAACTGTCCTTGAAGGTGTCGTCACCAACCATATTGACGGCGGATTCAGCGGGCCGATCCTGGTCATGCTGACAACCGACTACTACTCGCACGACCACCAACAGTTGCTCATGCCGCAGGGAACACGGCTGATCGGCACGGTGCAGAGTGTGGGCAATGCCCAGCAACGCAAGATGTTCGTTACGTTCCATCGCGCTGTTTGCCCCGATGGCTTTTCGCTCGATTTCGACAAGTACATTGGACTCGACCCATTGGGAACAACGGGGCTGGCGACGAAGGTCGATCACGGGTATCTGATGGCCTTCGGCGCGGCGGCGGCCATTGGAGGTCTGGGCGGCCTTGCCCAGATCGGCAACAACAGCAGCGTACTCGATCCTTCCACGCAGATTCGCAACGGTATCTCCGAGCAGACGGCTGCGGAAGGCGAGCAGGCGTTGAATCACTTTCTCAATCGTTTGCCCATCATCACACTCAAAGAGGGCTCGCGCGCCCGCGTGTACGTGGGGCGCGACATCCTCATTCCGTCCTATACGGAACACCACATGGACCCTGCGCTGTGAACATCGGCGATCAAGAGGTGAAGCTTCATGAACGCATTTAGCGATCGATACAACCATTTGCTCAATAAGGCGAGGAGTGCGAAGCGCGGCGGCCATAGTGCCTGGGCCGTGCAGTCCACCGGCGAAAAGGTCGCCGTCGCGCTTGTGCTCAACCGCGCCGATTGGCTTGAGGAGTTTGACTACACTCTCGCGGAAGCCATTGAGCGTGCCGGCCAGGAGTGGGTTGCCATGATCCCGCAGATGGCACGCCAACTCGCCGAGGAGGAAGCATGACGTACCGCGCTATAAATCGCCGCAGGCTTTTCGTCAATGCCGCGTTGATCGCGCTGGCGCTTCTCGTACTCGCAATGCCTGCCACGCAGAACATCCTCGCGTGCGCATTAAATGAATTCGCTGAGATCACCGAAAGAGCACTGCATTTTCCATGCACTCTTTTGGACCACGGCAAGTGTTTCACCCTGGACAGGCTGGACCCAACCTGTCCGCAATGCTTGTAAACGCTCAATCAACCATGAGGAGGTTCTATGCCGCTTCAACTCAAGAAACATCGCAAATGGCTTATCGCCGGAACGGCCCTGCTCCTGACCGCAACGCCCGGTTTCGCGCTGTTCGGCATGGGAGACATTGTCTTCGATCCAACCAGCTACGCCAGTCTTGTCTCCCAGCTCACTACTCTGGAGACGCAGTACAAGATGCTCAAAAACAACATCACCCATTTTTCGATCAAACAGCAGTGGCAGACGACGCTGCATACGCTTGAAAACGCAAATGTCGCCAATATGTTCGGCGAGACGGCGGGCATCCGCATCGCGCTCAATACCAACTCACCGTCTACTTCTATCACGGCATGGAAGACCGCCACGGTTTCGATGAACAGCGGCACGAGCAGCTACCTGCAAGGACAGTCTCTCGGCAGTTCCCGCATGTCGCAGCTCGCCATGATCGAAACCGCGGACTCGATCTCTCCCGACTGCCTTACCGCCGTAGGTCAGTACCGGAGCAACCGGACCGAGAACGCCACGGCAAACTCCTCGCTTCTGTCGGATCAGTTCGACAGCACTGATGCCACCAACAGCGAGGTCCAGCAGCTCAATCTCCTCAATGCGTCCGAGGCGCAGAAGTTGAGCGAGATGCAAGCCCAGGGAACGCTTCATACCTGCCTTGCCGGACAGATGACCGTTGCCAACATGGAACGGCGCAATGCCGCTGTCGAAGACCTCAATACCGCGGTCTTCGTCCAGCAGCAGCGCGCAGCCAATGATACCAGCGCCGCTAACGAAGGCAACACCTGGAAGACCTATCTTCCGTGAGTTGAATGACTGACTGATAACTTTGCGGCGCTGGCCGTCAAGCCGGCGCCGCCCTTGAATCCAGTTGAGAGGTGCAATGATGATCTCCCCGACACTATTGGCGCAGGCATTACCCAGCGCAAGCTCCGGCGTGGATTGGCTCTACCAGTTCACCAATAATCTGACCAATCTCACCACGCAGAACGGTGGTGCGTTAACGCAACTTGGACTGACCGAGCTGAGCTGTATCGCCCTGTTCACGCTTATCAGCATGGTCATCAACTGGAACACCTCCAGCATGACGCTGCGCTTTCATACGCACCCGGTCCGCGCCGGCGATCTGACCCACTTTCTGCTCCGCCTTATCGTCTGTTGCCTGCTTATCAATTACTGGGTCAATCCGCTCCCCGGCGCGAGTTTTGGCCTCAACCATTTCTTCTCGTATATTGCCCAGGCGATGGTCGCGGCTTTCGACCAGAGTTCCTTGGACAACCTGCTGCAATTGTTCAAGACAGCCGGCGACAACACCGCTATGCCGTCGCTCATGGCTCCGATTCAGATCCTTTGCTACTTCGTGGTGCAAGGACTGCTGGGGATTGCCTCGGGCATTCTCTTCCTCATCAATTGCAGCTCGTTCATTCTTTACGGCGTCACCGCGTTGTTTGGCCCGGTCTTCATTCCGCTCCTGATGACACGGACTTTCCGAGGGAAGTTCTTCCACTTCCTCGACGTGCCGCTTAGCTTCGCCATGATTCGCGCCGTGGCCGCCGCGTTCATTTTCGTATGGTCGGGCTTTCTGAATGCCTTTATCCAACAGACTTTCAACGGCAATTACTCGATGGAAATGTGGCTTGCCAACCTGATCCCCTGCACGATGGTCTTCATTGCTTTCATCATCAACTTGCTCTTTATTCCCAGCATGACGCAGGCGATCTTCGGCGGCACGGCGGGGATGGCAGACAGCGTGTCCAAAGTCGGTGGCGCGGTGGCTTCCATCGCCATGATGGCGGGATGAGAGGAGAGATATGTGGACATTTATCTTCAGCTTTCTGCTCCTTCGCCGGCTCGGGCTTTCCCGGCCCATCCGGGTTATGCTCGCGGCGTTCATGGTTGGACTCATCATCGTGGTCCTGATCTACACCGCGAACCTGTTTCTCACTCTTGAAGAAAGGACAAGCACTCCCCATGTCCACCTGCACAGCTCCCATTGAAGCGCCGTTTACAGCGGAACAATCGCTGCTTGTCGATCGCATCGGCAACGAGGTGTATGCGTCCCACTACGCCGAACGGAAGGCATATCGCTTCATCATCGCCTGTGGCACGGTTGTACTCCTCGGCTCGCTGGGGATGAACCTGATGCTGGCGCACCGTCCGATTGCCAATCGCTATATCCGCATCGACGAGATGGGCCGCGCGCAGGCAATTCAATACAGCGACCTCAACTACAGCCCCCGCGAGGGCGAAGTCCGTACCTATCTGACCGATTGGGCCAACTATCGTTACACCATCAATCGGGACGTGATTGCGAAGAAATACCCGCTTAACTACTACTTTCTCTCGCAGGCATTGGCGTCGCGCCTGATGGCCGACGACAACCAGAATCACTTGGTTTCACAGGTCACGGCAGGCCAGATCGAATCGAGCGATGTCGCGGTCCAGAACGTGACTATCACGTCGATGTCCGAGGAAATGGTTCAGGGCTCTCGCATCGCGCGCGGCACGGCCCTGATGACCGTGGATCGGCTCTATTCCGCGCAGAGTTCACGCGAACCTCGCACAGAGCATTGGATGCTCAGCATTACCTACTACCTGAACCCGAAGCAGGTCAGCGACCAGTCCCGGATTTATCCGCAATACGAGTTCATCAATCCGCTGGGATTGACCATCACCGAGTTCCACGAAAATCGCGTCTCTGTCGATCCTCTCAAGCCAGATGCAACCACGGGGCCGGCGCGATGAGTTATGAGCTAATTCTTCCGTTCTTCCCTGAGGAGTTGCGCGAGCTTCTGCTCGACCCGTCGATCTCCGATCTGATGATTAACGGGACGACGGGGGTGTTCGCGGATCGGAACGGAATGGTCGAGCACGTTGAGCTGCAAACGCCGTATACGAACGAGCGGTTGCAGGCCGCGATTGAGCGCGTCGCGCGCATTCTCGGCCAGGACTTGACAGGCCAGAACCCAATCCTCAATACGCGCTTGCCCGATGGCTCCCGCGTAGCCGTGGTCGGCCCGCCTTCAGCGGTCTATGGACCGACGCTCACCGTCCGTAAATTCAACCGCTGGTTCACCTCGGATGAACTGGTCGCGTCAGGCTGTCTCCCGGCCCATGTCCGTGACACGGTTGTAAGGCTGATTGGAGCACGGAAGAACGGCATTATCGCCGGCGGAACCGGCTCTGGGAAAACGACCTTGATGAAAGCACTGCTCGACCACATTCCCATGCAAGAGCGGCTCATTGTGATTGAGCAACCGGCCGAGTTAAAAATTGCGCATCCGAACGCGGTTCGCTGGGAGGCCGTCGCTGCCATTCCCGGCCAGGTTGCCGTGACTCCGAGCCAATTGGTAGCCGCCGCGCTCCGCCATCGTCCGGACCGCATCATCATGGGCGAAATTCGCGACGAATGTGGCTATGACCTGCTGCAAGCGATGAACACAGGTCATGGCGGAACGCTCTCGACATTGCACGCAGATTCAGCCGTAGATGCGCTCGACCGGCTGGCGGATATGGCGTTGAGTGCCAGGACAAATCTCAACCAGCAATTCATCCGGTCACAAACCGGAAAGGCAGTGGACTACGTCCTCTACTGCGAACGCGATTCAACGGGCCTGCGCCGGGTGCGCGAGCTGATCACCGTGAAGGGCTACAGCCATGCGGAGCAGTGCTTCGAGACGGAGGAAATCTATCGGGCTTCCTCCACGGCGGCAGTGTGAATTTCGGTGTGGACTGAGCGGATGGAAACGCGAATCGGGTGCACGGCTATGAGAAACCTTCTTGGGCACGGTGGAACGAACGAATCCCGCCCTCATTGTGCGCTTTTGAGCGTGGCCGCGCCAAGCTTCAAGACGAGCGATGGCGGGTGCAGTATGCGGCTCTTTGTTCGGAGATCAGGCGGCGAGAAATGTGGATCTGGTGTTGCCGGTCATTGGATCGATGGCATCGCCAGGAAGCAGGGAGTTTGCATGGTTCAGTTGCGAGTCTCCCCGGATCAATTCCTCACTTGCTCGGTCACTGCTTCGGGGCTTTTGCGACGCCCGGCGGCACGGCGCCGTTCTGCTTTCCGGACTCCTCTCCCAGAGCAAGTCTGGGCCCCTGCTCCAGAATGCACGGCTTGGCACTTGGGAGTCGCGCCCACTCGCATAGCTTCGCCAGGTGTGACCCGAGCAGATCGGGAATTCAAATCAGGAGACTCAAAATGTTTCTGAATCGTGCAACTCTCATTGGCTACCTGGGCGGCGACGCCGAAGTCCGTACCGGCAAGAACGACCAGAAGTTCACCACCTTCTCCATTGCCACCAAGACCTCTTACAAGGACAAAGAGTCCGGCGAATACGTCTCGCACACCGAGTGGCATCGCTGCATCGTTTTCGGCAAGTTCGGCGAGTTCGCGGCCACGCTCAAGAAAGGCGCGCATGTTCAGGTCGAAGGCGAGATTCGCCACACCGAGTACACGCCCAAGGAGGCCATGAAGCCGGTGCGTACCGACAGCATTCGCGTCAACTCCATCCTCAAGCTCGACCGCGCGGAAAAGGCCGCCGCGGAAGAGCAGGAAGTCGAGCAGGAGATTCCCTCCGAGGAAGCGGCCGAATAGGCCGCTTCCCCTTCGCGGTGAAAGCCCGGCAAACGCCGGGCTTATCACTTGCAAATATCCCGTGGAATCGCGTTCTTGAGAGGTCAGCATATGAATCAAGTCGCAGTCAACTTTCTCACCCGTTGCTTCGCCCCGTGCGAGACGATTGCGCTTCTGCTGCGCCGTGAGGATGCGCCCCGGCCACAGCAGCGCGTGGTCACGCTCGAACAAGTTCTCGCGCCTCGCTATATGGCATGGCTCACCTTTGAGAATGACAATGGCGCGAACATCTATGTCTCCGCCAATCCGTTGCGTGCAGGCAGCCGCAAACGCGCCAAAGAGTGCATTGCTTCCGTTCGGCACATCTACATAGATATAGACGACGACGGCGACGCCCGTCTCGCTGCGCTGCGGGCCTCGGATTCCGTGCCCACGCCGACAGCGATTCTCTCGACTTCGCCCGGTAAATATCAGGCGCTCTGGCGGGTCGCGGGCTTTGACTTCGAGCATCAGGAACAAACGCTCAAGCTGATCGCCCAAGCCTTCGGCGGCGATCCTGCTTGCACCGATTGCAACCGGGTGCTTCGCATCCCCGGTTTCTACAACCAGAAATATTCTCCCGCGCATCGTGTCGCGGTCGAATACCCAACTGACGCGACCTACGGTTCTGCCGACTTCCGGCTTGATACTGTAACAGGCTCTTCCGTGCTGCCGCTACGCGGGAACGCACGGAAATCGCCCTCCGTGAAGCACTCGCATTCCGAAGACGATTGGGCGTGGGTTTGCGCGCAGCTTACCCACGGCAAAGACGCCGCGAAGCTGACACATGATTTGGTAGTTCGCCGTTCTGATAAACCTGATCCCCTCTACTACGCCCAGCGCACCGTCGATGTAGCCTCAGCCTGCCTTTGGCTTAGCAGTGGCATTCCCATCGACGACGCTATCACCATGCTCGAAGTCCGCCGCCGCTTCGAGATTCCCGCCGCACTTTGCTCTGCTCGCGCGCGGGAGATAGCAACCACGGCACAGCGCATAATTGCCCGTCGAAAGACGGCCTGATTCCACAAGCCAAAGGAGGAACTATATGCCACTGCTTGAAGTCACCCAAACCCGCTACGTTAGCGCTTCGATTCGGTTGACGGATTCAACCGCATTGCAACTCGATCAGTACGCCGCATTCATCCATGCTTCAGCGGATGAAGTCATGGAGCAGGCGCTCGCTTATGTCTTCTCGAAAGACCGCGACTTCCAGGAGTTCCTTCGCACTTCTGAAGCCCAACGAATCACGCCGACATTGCGCGTGCGTCGCGTGCAAGCTTCCGACGCGGCGGAGCATCCCGCGAAGAAGCCTGCTTCCGCGACTTCTTCGGCTGCCTCAACATCAGCAATTGCTGCGGTATCGAAAGCATGATCCCGCGCCTACAAGGGTGGCAAGACCACTACGGTGCTGCGCACCGGAAGAATTTGGACACTCCATCCCTAGTAGGGTCGTGCAGGTGCACCACGGTGCACTTGTTGCGGCCTCAATGACATAGCGATTTCAGGTGCACTTGAGTGCACCCGAGAAATGCGAGGTTCACATGACGATTCTTAAAGCAGAATCCATGAAGAAAACAAGCAACGACCGGGAAGCTCTTCGTATCTATCCGGTCACTACCAAGCTGACAAAAGAGGAACGGAACGCTGTTACCAAATTCGCGGAGACCCACGGCGTTGCGCGTGGTCAGTGGATGCGCGATGTGATTCTGGCCCAGTTGCAAAGCACTCCCAGGAACAACGCTTCTTTGGCGGAAGTTCTTGGCATCCGTTTGCTTCTGGTCAATGTGCTTCGCCCACTGGCCGCAGGACAAAAACTGACACCGGAAACATTCGACAAACTGCTGGACGAGATCGGCACAGCCAAGTACGAACTGGCTGGAAAACTCGCGTCCGAGAAGAGGAGATAACGCGATGGCAAAGACCACATGGGGCCGCAAGGAGACCATTGTCTGGCCCTACCACATTCCCATCTACGCCTACAGCGCAGCATTCGCCGCAGCCGCACTTACGTTCGTATTCGTGTGCGCCTGGATTCGCTTTGCCACAACGCCTTTGCAGCGGTACTACCTGCCGCTCTATGAGCGGACTTCGGCGATCGGAGCGTTCAGCAAAACCCACCGGAGTAACTACCGTGTGCTCTTTGTCGCCGGCCATGGGCTTTCGCCACGCCCGGCTCAAAACGCCGATGTGATGCTGGGCAGAACTCCCGAGCCGGATGGCAAAACCATTCCGCTCCAACTCTCGGCAGATGCTCCGCTGCATGGATACACGCTCTTTTTTCGTGGTCCTCTGCGCAGCTTCTCCGATGCCCGGTTGCGCGACTACATGAAGGATGTTGTCTATGGTGGAACCAGCCTGCCCGCATTCTTCCGGCCACCGTTGATCGGCGGCGCCTTGGTCTTTCTGATCCTGCTGCCGTTTGCGGTCCTGAAAGATGTGCAACGGCAGAAACAGCTTCGCTATGGGCGTCGGTTGAAAGGCCCGGAGATGCTGACACCACGCCAGTTCAACCGTGTCGTCAAGGGGGACGGCATCGGCTTCAAGATCGATGGGATGCGCAAAATGCTGCGTATCCCGGCCCGCGCCGAGGCTCAGCACATGCAGATCATCGGCGACACGGGAGCCGGTAAATCCGCGCTCATGTTTCAGATGCTCCGGCAGGTATGCAGCCGGGGTGATTCGGCCATCGTTTATGACCCGGCGCGAGAGTATGTGAAGCGGTTTTATGACCCGGACCGCGGCGACATTATCTTGAATCCGCTCGACCGGCGCTGCCCCTATTGGGGACCGGCGGAGGAGTTGCGCAGCCGGTCGGAAGCCAAGGCCCTGGCCGTCTCACTGTTCCAGCCGCCGCAGGACAAGAAAGGCGAGTTTTTCATCGAGTCGCCGCAGAAAATCTTTGCCTTTCTGATGGCCTATGGGCCAACGCCGGATCAACTTGTCCAGTGGATGTCGAACCCGGAAGAGATCGACCGCAGAGTCCAGGGCACCGAGCACGCCCACCTGATCGATCCACACGCGCACCAGCAGCGCGCCGGTGTTCTGGCTTCGCTCGGCTTAGTCGCCGACAGCCTTCGGCTGCTCCCGAAAAGGAGTGAAGCCAATGGAGCGTGGACAGCAACGGAGTGGGCCGAAAAGCGCCAGGGTTGGATCTTCCTGACATCACTTCCGGCAGAGCGGGAGGCGCTTCGGCCCTTGCAGAGTTTGTGGATTGATTGGCTCGTTCTGCGCCTGCTCAATGAGCCGACCGCTGCGCAAAAACGTGTCTGGTTTGTGATCGACGAACTGGCGAGCTTGCAGAAACTTCCGCAGCTCCACACAGCGATCACAGAAGCCCGCAAAAGCAATAACCCCGTAGTTCTCGGATTCCAGGGCAAGGCACAGCTTGAATACCTGTACGGGCATCTGGCCGAGGTTATGCTCTCGCAGCCGGCGACCAGCGTTTGGCTCACCACCAAGGAACCGAACGCCGGGGAGTGGGTCTCGAAGTTCATTGGCAAGGTTGAGATCGAGCGTTTGCGCGAGACACATTTCGACGGCACCCGCGCAGGCCGGAACTTTGCGCTTGACCGGCAGGTCGAACAGTTGGTTCTGGAATCAGAAATTGCCGGTCTCGCCGACTTGCACGCTTACATGAAGTACCAGAACTACGTAACGCGATTTTCGTTCCCGTACTTCAATATGCCGGAAGTTGCCGAGGGTTTTGAGCGGCGCGAGCGGCCCGACGACAAGCTGCCTTATGATCCGGCGCGCGTGCATGGCAGTGAGCCGAATACGGAGTTAAAACAGGTTCCGGAAGACTCCCCCTCATCGCAGCCCAACGCGCTGCCTGTGGTGCAGCAGATCGAACCCGAGCCAGCCGTTGCTCCCGACGCGGACGATCAACAGAACCTTATTTTGAGAGGTTGAGGTGTAACTATGCTTACCATCTCCAAACCGCTTTCCGCGAGTCAAGCCCAGACCTATCATAAAAAGGAATTCACCGCAGCCGAACAGAACTATTGGAAACAGGCCGACACGATTCAGGGGGAGTGGCACGGTAAGCTGGCCGGTAAATTTGACCTTGCCGGAGCGGTGGGAGCCGAAGAGTTCGCTCGACTCTCCGAAGGCCAGCACCCAGCGACCGGCGAACAGTTGGTTCGCCATCGCAAGGTCCATGAATACAAAACAGAGGACGGCAAGACCGTCGCGCCGGTCGAACACCGCGCCGGGTGGGACGCGACCTTCAGCGCACCCAAGTCGGTATCGCTCACTGCACTTGTCGGCAGCGATGAGCGGGTGCGCGAAGCCCACCGGGAAGCCGTGAACGTCGCGCTGAACGAGTTAGAGCGATATACGCAAGCGCGGATCGGCGGCAATCAACCCGCGGAAATGACTGGCCAGTTTGTCGCCGCCACGTTCGAGCACGATACGGCGCGGCCTGTCGATGGGTATGCAGCTCCACAACTCCATACGCACGCCGTCATCTTCAATATGACCGAACGTGAGAATGGCCAGATGCGCGCGCTTCAAGAGCGCAGCTTCTTTGCTTCGCAGAGCTACGCGACTGCCGTGTATCAATCGGAGCTGATGTACCGGCTCCGCAATCTCGGCTACGAAATCGAGCCGGGCAAGAGCGGCGCGCCGGAGATCAAGGGATACTCGCAGGAATATCTTGACGCGTCCAGCCCACGGCGTCAGCAGATCGAGGAAGCCCTTGCGCACAGCGGCTTCAGCGGCCCGGAGGCCGCGCAGATTGCGGCCCACAACACCCGCGACAAAAAAGCACTCCTGTCGCCTGACAAAGTGCTGGCGGCGCACCGGCAGATCGCCGCCGAATTTGGCAACCAAGCCGATCATGTGGTTGCCGAGGCCCGAAAACGGCAGATCGGCCAGACTCAGAACCCCCAAGTTCAGGAACGCCAGAAACAGGCGCACTCGGCACTGACCTTTGCGCGCGACCGTGGTTTTGAGCGAGAGGCTGTCCAGGATGAACGGGCCTTGCTTGTCGATGCGATGCGGCGCGGCATGGGAGAAACGACCTACCCGGAGGTCCGCGCCAGCTTCGAGACCCGCATCGCTTCCGGCGAGTTTCAGCTCGTTCCCGGCGAAAAGCACGATTCGGCGCGCAGGTTTACGACTACCCATATGGTCCAGGCCGAAACAAAGATCGTCCAGACGGTGTTGGATGGACAAGGCCGCGCTCCCCAACTCATGTCCATCCAGCAGGCTATTCCGCTCTCGGAGGCGAATCCCCAACTCAATCGGGCGCAGCGGAACGCCATCGAAAAAGTGCTCACTTCCAACGATCGGATACAGGGGCTGCAAGGAGTCGCCGGGGCCGGAAAAACGACAACACTTGCCAGCATCCGTCGGGGAGCAGAGCAGAACGGCTACACGGTCGAGGGTTTCGCCCCTACCTCCCGCGCCGCCCGTCAGCTCCGCGATGCGGGCATTGAAGCTGATACGCTGCAAGGTTTCCTTGCGCGTGGCAATCGGCAGAGCGATGACGCGGCGCGAAAACATCTCTATATGGTTGATGAATCCTCGCTCGCATCGACACAGCAGATGCGAGATTTCCTCGGCAAGATTGGTGCCCAGGACAAGGTTCTGCTCATTGGCGACATCCTGCAGCATCAGGGCGTGGAGGCTGGAAAGCCCTTCGAGCAGTTGCAACAAGCGGGAATGCAGACCGTTCAACTCGATCAGATCGTGCGCCAGAAAGATCGAGAACTACTGAAAGCTGTCGAGCATCTGTCGAAAAATGAAACCGCAATGGGTGTGCAGATGCTTCAGCAGCAAGGCCGCGTGACGGAGATCGTAGACCCGCGGCAGCGCATCGAAGCGATAGCAACAAATTATGCGGCCCGCCCTGAAAACACGATCATCGTATCTCCCGACAACGCTTCGCGCCGGGCCATCAATCAGGCTGTGCGCCAGGAATTGCAGGCGCTCGGCACGTTGGATAAGGAAGATCATTCCATGCGCGTGCTGACGCCGCGCTCCGATATGACCGGCGCGGATCGAGCATGGGCCGCTCGCTATCAGCCAGGCGATGTACTGCATTACATCCGCGGAAGCAAAGAGTACGAGATCGAGCGCGGAAGCTACGCGCAGGTCGTCACCACGGACCCGAAAGAGAATCGTGTTACCGTCCAGAAACCGAACGGGGAACAGGTGTCTTATGACCCGTCACGGTTACGCGGCATCAGCGCCTACCGCGAGATTGAGCGAGAATTTGCCATTGGAGACCGGGTGCAATTTACTGCACCAAATAAGGAGTTGGGCGTTGCCAACCGCGACCTCGGAACCCTTCAGCAGATCGGTGAGGCCGGAAAACTCACTGTCCGCATGGATGGTGATAAAGAGAAGGCGCTCACGTTTGACCCGGCGGAGATGCGGCACTTCGATCACGGCTACGCCGTGACCTCGCACAGTTCGCAGGGACTCACCGCCGAGCGTGTCCTGGTCAACATGGATACCAATGTTCACCCGGAACTCATCAACACCCGCTTCGCTTATGTCTCGGTTTCGCGCGCCTCGCAGGATGCGCAGATTTTTACCAACGATGCGGTCACGCTCGCCGAAAGCCTCAGCCGTGATGTCTCCAAGGCTTCGGCGATCGACTTCGGCAAAGCTCAAAGTCCGGTTGCGAACATGGGATTGGAGCAGGCGGCAGCGGCGTTAACGAAGATACCTGCCGCTGGGCTTGGGTTAGGACTTTGAGATTTACGGGATCGTCTCAATACGTCATTCATCGTGAACAAGGAATGACGTATTGAGATTCATCTATGTCGTCTGATCGAACCGGCGCGCTCGGACATAAACAACGTCAGCCCGTTGTCAACGGTCAAATTTGAAAAGACATTTCCAGTTCGACCCCAGAGTAATTGACGTGCGGTACAAGCTGACGATTCGGGCCTTGCTTAAAATGCACCAGGCCATATCGCTCCATCGTCCGCAAGGTCCGGGACAGATTGGATGTCGCTCTTCCCGATCTCTCCGCCAGTTCATTGAGAGATTGAGGGCTGGTCTCCAAGATGAGCTTGAGCAAATCCCGATTCTGATCGGAAAGCACCTGAGACAGCGTACCTAGCGATTCAAACCAAATCTTAGGCTCACCTTTTGCCGGGACATATTCTCCCTTTGCGATTGCCAGCGTCCTCTTTTTGTAGGCTTCCCGTGAGGCAATTCCAACTTTCAGAGTCTTCATGGCGCTGTGCTCCTTTCCTTCAAGATCGACTCAACTTCTTTCCAAAAATCCGCCAGTAGCGACATGGAATCCTTGTAGTCGTAAAAGCGGACTCGCTTACCCTTATGCTTGTGGTCGTATCTGATGCGGGTTCGGGCGCCTGGTCCCGTACCTTCTCGGATGGGATGAGCGTTGTCAAAGCCCAACAGGCGCTCGCCGTCACCATCGTGCAGCGTCAGCGAGTAATCCAAACCATGCGGTTTCTCCGGTAGGGACGAAACCCGTTCTACCTCGAACTTGACCCAGAAATTACCCTCCACCACGAATGTCTCGCCATCCAGCAGAAGTAGCGTATCGAGACTGGGATCATGGTCCATCGATCTGCATATTATCATCAGGTGATAACAAAGTCAAGAACCACATAGAGTGGCAACTAATTCACCAACCAGAACAACTTGTTGCCATGCTGAGGACGCATCAGGACCTCTCGGAGGAACGCTTCAAGAAGAATACAAGTGCTCATTTATTTATTTGCTGGTGGGAAGGTTGCGTGGCCCTTCCCTCGCTGCGACCGCCGATCATGCTGGCGTTCTTCGCTTCCCATCCATGCGGGGCCTGTATCCTGCCCCGCAACGCCCGGCCCTTACGTGCGTACAAGCGTACAGCAATTCGGAAGAGTACCGAATTTCTTCTTCGTTTAAGTACCCCCGCTTCATGCGGCTTTATGGCAGAAGCGGTCGGAACCCGTCAAGGGTCTCCGCTGCGCTTCGATGAACGCGCACCAAACGCGCGCCCTTGACTGAACCCGCCTCGCCTCTGCCCGCCGCGCAAGACATGAAGCGGGGGCACTCAAACAAAGAAATTTGGTTTGAGGCAGATGCCCTCCTTCAAATTCCGCCCCGCAGCGGGCACACAGGAGATCGAACACCATGCCTTACACCACCAGCAACACAGCAACCACCACCGCGCCGCACAGCAAAAATGCGGCGCTCCGCAGCGAGTCCCCTTACCAGCAGCGCATCAGTCAGAAGGACAACCCTACACAGCAACTCATCAAACAGGCGGTAGACTTTTTGCTCCAGCAGCTTGAGGCGGGCAAGAGCGAGACACTGACCGCGTATCTCGCCGCAATGGCCCGGTTCCATTCCTATTCCTTTGGAAACATTCTCAGTATTGCGAGACAACGCCCCTCAGCGACCAGAGTAGCCGGGTTCTACGCATGGAAGGAGTTGGGCCGGTTTGTAAAGCGCGGTGAGAAGGGCATTCAGATTCTCGCCCCGATGGTTGGACAGCGGCGCAGAAAGGACACGACAGAGCAGGAGACGAGCACAAACCGGGAGACGAAGCCAGCGCCTGTGTTGATTGGCTTCCGTGCTGTATATGTCTTCGATGTGGCGCAGACCGAGGGCGCGGACCTGCCCGAGTTCGAGCACGACATTACCGGCGATGTGGGCGAACATCGGGAACGGCTGATTGCATTTCTCAATTCTCAGAGCATCACGCTTGAATACACCGAAAACATCGCGCCCGCACTTGGCGTTAGCTACGGCGGAAAGATTGCTCTACTGCCGGGCCAGTCGAAGGCCGAGGAATTTGTGACTTTGGTCCATGAGGCGGGACACGAACTTTTACACAAAAGTGAACGACGCACCATCACCACCGCCACTGTGCGCGAGACGGAAGCCGAGGCCGTGGCCTTCATCGTGGGCCAGGCTATCGGCCTTGAGATGGGGCGGGCATCGAGTGACTACATTCAGATGTACGCAGGAAACGCGGCGCTTTTGGCTGAAAGCCTTGAAGTCGTACAGCGTACCTCTGCGGTGATTTTGGACGCCATCACCGGGGAGTCAGCCACCACGCAGAATGCGCCTTCGGCATCTTCGCCGGAGGTGCAGGACGCAATCGCGGAGGTGGCGTAATGCAGACCATCCTTCGCATTCTTGAGCGGGCCGGTGGTTTCCGGCCCGCGCTCTACCTCAAGATCGAGAACCCACCCTACATGGCTTTGGTAATCGAGGCCACGCCGGAACCCGGACCGCTGAACCTGCCTTCGATTTCCGTTGCGCATTACGGAGAGCAGAACGCCGACCTGATGCGCGACCCGGAGATGTGCTTCGAGTTGTCGAAGCCGCCGCTCTGCGGCCTTTCGCTCGCAGCGTGGTACTACCGCAATGACTAAATGGGCGTGGAGCAGAATTCGCGCTATCGGGACGGGGGAAACTACGTTTTTCTGCCCGACCTGTACGAACAGCACGAACAATTCGCGCGGCAGTGGGACAAAAACATCCGCGTTCAGGGTTTTCTCGAAGCCTTCACGGACAAGTCGATTCGCGGCTAGTCCACTCCCTGCGGAGCGGAACCGGCCTGATGTGTCTCCGCTCCGTGCGCCTTCACTTTTCAACCGCCCGAAAGGAGCTTATTCAAATGGAAACGACTGTTATCAATGCCACCGAATACCGCGACCTTCCACTCTCTCAACTCAACGAATCGAAGACCAATCCCCGCCGTGTCTTTGACGGGACGGCGCTCAATGAGCTTGCCGCCAGCATACGCAGCCAGGGCGTGCTTTCGCCCTTGCTGGTTCGTCCTCTCTCCGAGAACGGTTTCGAGATTGTAGCCGGTGCGCGGCGTTACCGCGCCGCGCAAATGGCCGAACAAGAGACTGTCCCGGTGCGCATCAAAAACTTGACCGATGCCGAAGTCATCGAAGCGCAGCTAGTCGAGAATTTGATACGCGCTGAAATTCACCCGATGGAAGAGGCCGAGGGGTTCGCGGCACTTTTGCGTCTTGAGGAGCCGAAGTACAGCATCGAACAGATCAGCGCACGGGTGGGAAAATCGCCCGTGTTCGTCGCCTCTCGCCTCAAGTTGGTTGACCTTGTGCCCGCAGCGGTCGAAGCCTTCTATGCCAACGAAATAGGTGTGGGCCATGCTTTGTTCTTGGCGAAGCTGCCCGCCGACCAGCAGGAACAGGCGCTCTCGGCCTGCTTCAAGGAAGTCTACAACGGAGAACACAAGCCCGCGCGAATTCTGCTGCCCGTCCGCAACCTGCAATTCTGGATTGAGTCGAATGTGTTGCTTGTATTGAAAGACGCGCCTTTCGACAAGCGCGATGCGCAGTTGGTTTCCACGGCGGGTAGTTGCGCCGACTGCCCCAAGCGCACCGGGCATAACAAGCTGCTGTTCGGTGACGACCTCGGCAGACAGGGTGACCGATGCACCGATCCGAAGTGCTACCAAGCGAAACTCGCGGCACACGTGGCGATGGCCGTTGCCGCGAAACCCGAGCTTGTCCAGATCAGCACCGCCTACGGTACGCAGAGAGAAGGCAGCCCCGTATTGCCGCGCAACAAGTACACCGCCATCCGCGACGATAAGCCGAAGTCCAACGATGAGGCAAAGCGCCCGGAGTTCAAGGTGTGCAAGTTCACCACCGACGCTATCGTCACCGAAGGCAGCGACATCGGCACAATCCATAAGGTGTGCAAAAATCCCGATTGCCCCATCCATCATCCGAAGAAGGTGAACGGCAATGGGGCGAACGATGCTGCATTCAAAGCCGAGCAGGAGAAGCGGCGCAGGGAGGAAGCCATCGCCAATGCAACCGGCTTGCGCGTTCTCTCTGCGATTAGCGCGGCTGTTCCGGTGCGGCTGATGAAACACGACCTGCTGTTTGTGGCCGAACGCATGGTCAACCTGCTGGACGAAAACCGCGCCGCGATCCTTGCCAAACAGCACGGCATCAAGAAGACCAAAGAGAACGAATCGGTAGGCAAGTTCTTCACGGCCTTTCTTCGCCGCGCCGACGAAAGCACGTTGGGCCGCACCGTGGTCGAAGCGGTCGTCTTGCTCACAGCCTCGCGCGGCAACGCCTCGCACGTTCTGCGCGATGCCGCCGAGTTTTACAAGGTGGACGTGGCCGCAATCACGGCCACGGTCAAGCAGGAATTCACCGCCAAGGAAAAAGCGAAAGCGGCGAAGAAGGCCGCGCCCAAGGCACCTGCGAAGGCATCGGCAAAGACCGCGAAGAGAGCGGCGGCGTAACAACCCGATCAAGATGTACTGTGCGGGGCCAGAAGACCGGCTCCGCATTCTTGTTTGTGCCCGCTCTTCCCGCCCTCTTGCGTGGCATCTGCATTTTGCAGATGTGTCACACTGGTCCCGCCCAGCGGGCAGCGCCGCTCCCGCGCCGACACACGACATAGTATCTAGTTTACGAGCACATCAACTTGCTGGGCCGTTATGCCTTTTCGGTACCGGAAGCGGTCCAACGTAGACAACTACGCCAGCCTGCGCCACTCGCCCGAAGCAATCGAGGAGCTCTCCTGATTCCTAAAGCGAGTATTCTGTTCCGTTGCTCCGAAATACTAAGTTTAAAGTATCGGTCAAAAGGGAACCGGCATTCGGGGAGCAATGGAAACTCTATTCCCGGAATACCAAGGCTTATGGTCCTACAAAAAAACTGAGCGTGGCAGGCTCTAAAGGAAGGAACCATGCCACGCTTCAGAAGATCAAGCAACAAGCATACTAATGGAATCCTTCTATTGACGAGGATCCGGAACCTTCGCTAGACCACCGAAACCGGTCATCAAAAGTTTGTTGCTCCAGTCGCGAAATAAGGCTCGCATACGCCGACGTTGTTGTAGTCGCTTGCCAGTTCTAGAACGCTCGTACCGTCCAGAGATGGAAGCAACGCTGAAGACCAATTGGGACAAGGGTTGGGAAAGGCGTCCGGAGTTTGTACCGGAGGGGCCAAAGTAAACCAGGGACCGTATCCAGTGCTGGTAACCGTGCTCACAAAAATAGTATTTCCATTCTGGGCCGATACCTGACCGTTGGATTCAAGCAACACCTGCCCAATCAGTAATATTTCGCCATATGGATCGTGCGGCGACGGACTCCAGACGTTCGCCGGAGTGTGTGTGAAATATTGCCCCGTTGCTGTCACCGCCGCGTTTGCAATAGTGGAGGGAACACCAAAATCCCATCCATCGGGCGAAGTGCGGGTGAAAACAGTGCAGGCTGCCGGCCCACAATCTTCATAGCTCATGAAGTAGTGGCCGTTCGGTAGCTTGGACACCACCGACATCCCAGGCCGATCCGCATTGATATTACTCGCGACCGTATTTTTTTGATCCCCCCAAAAAATACCGTCGGAACTATCCATCTGGGCTATCTTCTGGCTACAGCAAGGGTCGGTCTCATCCGACCAGAACATCACCAGATTCCCGGAATTATCTACCTCAAACTCTGGTTCCCATACTGCATTGTACGCGTTGGTGCCATTGACCGGAGAAGCGCCCTGAACCGGGGTAGATAAATAGTGCCAGGTCTGGCCCCCGTCTGTGCTTATGTAGATCTCGATCACGAGGGTCTGGTTCGGTGGTGGAACGATGCTGTAGGTCCCGGAATAGAGCAGCGTACCTGCCTTCAGGGTGCCCGCATTTTGCGGTACCATCCATAGTCCCGTTTCAGAGATTTGGTAGCTGCCGCTAACCGTCGGAACCGTAGAGAGGTAATTGAAAGTTTTACCTCCATCTGTACTCCTGTAAATGATGCCGTTTGCGCTCGCGACGATATTCCCGTTAGGCAGTCTTGCAAGGCGCGGATACGGGGTCGGCAGGTTGGAGGGATTGCTGCTCCCAAGAAGAGTGCCCGTCTGGCAAGATTGACTAGAACCGGAAGGAAGCGCGGTACCATCTGCGCCGTTTGTCACGAACAAGACGTTTCTGGCATCGTTTGACTGGAAGCCCACGGAAACTCCGTGCTGAAACGCCGCTGCTCCTGGTCCTAAAGCACCCATCTGAACACCGAGATATGCCTTGGGCCCTTGCCAGTTAGATCCGTCTGCTGACGCCATCACCATCATCTCGTTGCCTTGGTCACTCGCCCCATAGATTAAGTAGAGGGTACAGTTAGAGACCACCAGAGCAGGTGAACTGTTTCCGCCCATCGTTTGACCTAGCATCTGGTTGCTAAAGTTGACTCCATCCGACGAAGATGCGATCCACACATTATTGCTGGGGTCGTCTGCCCTATAGGCGATATAGAGCTTGCCGTTGAAGGACGCTATCGCGGGATCGCTACCGAGCCTAACGTTGGGTACCTGCGTTGCGGTCGGCCAGATCACCCCATCCGGCGAACAAGTCACATGCAAGGTGTGGCCCGGATCGTTCGCCTGGAAGGCTGCACACAGATAGCCGTTGAACGTCGCCAGCGCGGGAGCGCCCCCCATCTGAATATTCGCGAACCCGGTTGCAGTTGGAAAATTGCTCCCCGTCGGCGACGACGTAATGTAGAAGTCGTTATTGACATTCACCCCTCGGAATGCCACATACAGTTGGTTGTTGTACGCCGCCATTGCGGGCGCGCTGCTCGATTGAAGATTCCCGTACGGAGTTGCCTGTGGGACGTTGATCCCTGTCGACGCCGCCGCAATGTAAAGGGCGTTGCTATTCGTATTGACCCCTTCGAATGCCACGTAAAGCTTTCCTTGGAAAGAGGCAAGTGCCGGCTTGGTCGCCATGATTTCGTTCGGCTGTTCGGTCGCCGGCGATGCAAGCCCGTCTTGTGGGCCAGGGCCGCCAGGGTCGCTTGGGCCAGTGTAACTGGCCGCTTCCGTCACTTTGTTTGTCACGAATAAAACGTTTCTGGAATCGTTTGACTGGAAGCCCACGGAAACGCCGTTGCCAAATGCCGCTGCCGCTGGTCCTGTAGTACCCATCTGAACACCAAGATATGCCGCAGGGCCCTGCCAGGTAGATCCGTCCGTTGACGCCGACACCAGCATCTCATGGCCCTGGTCATTCGCTCCATAGATGTAGTAGAGGGTGCCGTTGGAGACCACCAAGGCAGGCGAACTGCTGCCGCCCATCGTTTGACCGGTTAGCTGCTGATTACTAAAGTTGACTCCGTCCGACGAAGATGCGATCCACACATTTCTGCTGGAGTCATTGGCCCTGTAAGCGATATAGAGCTTGCCGTTGAAGGACGCCATCGCGGGATCGCTACCGAGCGAGACATTGGGTATCCCCGTTGCGGTCGGCCAAGTCACCCCATCCGACGAACAGGTCACATACAAGAGGTTACTCGCATCGTTCGCCTTGAAGGCTGCGCACAGTTGATAGTTGAACTCGGCCAGCGCGGGAGCGCCGCCCATCAGAATATCCCCGTGCCCGGTTGCAGTTGGGAAATTGTTCCCTGTCGGCGACGACGTCACGTAGAGAGCGTTATTGACATTTACCCCTCGGAACGCGATAAACAGTTGGCCGTTGAATGCCGCCATTGCGGGCGCGCTGCTCGATTGAAGGTTCCCGTACGGGGTTGCCTGTGGGAAATTGTACCCTGTCGACGACGCAACGTAGAGGGCGTTGCTATCGACATTTACCCCTTCGAATGCCACGTAAAGGCTTCCGTTGAAAGAGGCAAGTGCCGGCTTGGTCGCCATGATATCGTTTGGCTGTTCGGTCGCCGGCGATGCAAACCCATCTTGTGGGCCAGAGCCGCCAGGGTCGCTTGGGCCAGTGTATGTGCCAGCGGGATCGGTCGAACCGCTACCGCCGCTGCTGTCACCGGTATAGCCCGCGGCAACGATATTCGCTTGGACTGCGCTTTCCGTCGCAGCCGATGGATAGCCCGAAGTCATGGCGCCTTCGAAGAAGGAGCCCTGACCCGAGTTGCTATTATCGCCCCCGGTTCCAAGAACGATGGCCCCTTCCAGTTTCATCGGGATGTACCCCGAGTTGACGGTCGGAAGCGTTCCCGAGTATTCCGTGGTGAGGCTGCCGGATTGAGCATTGCCGGCATACAGGGCAAAGGTGGATGTTCCGTTGTTCTCGGACATCGCCGTCACGAAGTCGCTGTTGATGGATTGGTCTCCGAGATTGGAACCATTGCCCATATATTGGCCGTCTTCAAGGTCGGCTTCGACCCATGGACCGGATCCGCTGCAGGGCGGGAACTCTTGGCACGCTGTTCCAAAGTTGAGCGCATCCATATGGCCTGCGTGGTTGTCTTGGCTATTCGTTTCTACGTTTCCGTAGTCGAAGCAGCACAAGTTGTTCACGTACGTGCCGCTGGTCACCATGTAGATGCCTTCCGGCGACGCGCCCTTGGCAACGCCAGAAGTGGCGTTGTTTCGGTAGCCGACGCCAGGTGTCACTTTCACGCCGTAGGCTTCATTTCCGTTGACGCTAATGGGCAGCGCGTTCGCTACCGCACCGGAATCGGCGGTCGACACCGCTCCTCCACCTGCGCCTTCGATGGCCAGATTATTACCGTAGGACGATTGATCGTAAATCATCGTTATCGTGCATGTCGTACTCGCGCAGAATGAATCCTGCGCGGCCGCGTTTGCGTTACCGCCCGCGGCCAATGTGCCGATGTCGCTGGTAGAGCCATCCGACGCACGCTTGACCTGGTAGAGCCTTCCGCTATAGGTGCCGAACAGAGCCCGCACCGTGCTATGCGCGGCAACGCATGGCGTGCCGCCAGAAGCATAGATATCGCAAGTGGAAGTGCCAGTGCCGGTAGAAACTGCCTGTGTGGTCAGAGTTAGCGAGTTGGAGGTGTTTCCCTGGTACGTAGCATCTCCGGAATACGTTGCAGTGTAGATGTGGGATCCTGCCGCTATGGAAGTCACGGCAAAACCTGCAGACCCGCTATTCACCGAAACGGTGCCGATTGTTGTCAAATTATCCTGGAAGGTCACCGTTCCGGTTGCATCTGCGGGGCTGACGATGACTGTCAGTTGAACATTATCGCCTGCTACTGGAGAGGTTTCGCTGGCAGATAATGCAACCGACACGGCATTGGATACAGCCGAAGGATTGGGCTGCATATAACTTAGGTTCCGCTTGCCGTCGGCTTTTAGATTGATGTCGTACCATTGGGGACGGTCGGTAGTGATTAGCTGGAAATTATTGTTTGTTACGAAGGTGTAATCGCCCCGATCGTCCGCCGTGTCCGTGGGTTGCCCCGCACCATAGTTGGGATTCGGAATTGTTGGAAATGGGGTTGCTGGATTTGATGAGATGGGAGCGTTCAGGTTTGGCATAGTAGGACCATACAGGTAGGCCGTCATAGGGAGGCAGCAGTAACCTGTATTTGTGTAGAAAAGCGGAGTTTTGTGTGCCGTCGGAGGGGTAATAGTACTCCGCGTACGGACTAAAAATCCCAACGGTGCTCGACGATCCTCTGTATGACCTCGCGTATTTTAATGTCTTGTCCAGAATTCCGCCGTTTTGCTTATAATCGACTTCTATCGCAGGAAAGGAGATGTTGTCATCATTCTGAAATGTTTTTATATTGCTGAGGATTCCATTTTCATCGCCAAAAGCATTCGGACTTATGTTCGACGTGCTGTAGTACGGAAAATAGTTTACTTCTGAATAAGATTCGTTATTGACAGTCGGAAAGGTATTCTCGAAGCATTGAACTGGCGTATCACAGCTGTCATTTGGCTGAAACGCTGTTGCCGGCATCTTAAAGAGAACCGACTCGGCGAAGGGCCGGCCCTTTGAATCGGTGGTTCCGGCAACGACGCTCCATACGGCTGTTGCAGTCGCGGCGTCCTTAATATCGAACGCCACGACCATTTGAATATTTTTGTTTTTTATCTCGGTCAGTGCATCCTGCACCGTAGGGGGAAATACTCCCGAGAAGAGGCTGTGGCCAGTTGTCGAACATCCATGGTTATAAAAACCATTATTGCCCTTGGTCAGACTGATGGAATCCCTCAAAACGAAGTTGTCGGAGTAGTAGTACTTCGTCCGCGTGAGGGAAGTGTCCGCTACTACAAGGTCTTTTGCGTCATTCGTAGAATTGGTTCCCAAGCTCTGGAACGGATCAAAGGGAACGCCGTCAAGACTGCCGCCGAGGTAGGTACACGTCTCACGTCCCCAGGTAAGGTCGTGACTCAAAATCGGGACGTTATCGCTGGTGAGTTTCACATCCAACTCAATCATCTCGATTCCTGCCTGCGCGGTCAGGTCAATGGCTTGAAGTGAGTTTTCCGGAACATGCGCGTTGCTTCCGTCAACGATAGCGTGGATACCACGGTGGGACGCAATGATGGAGAGGTCACTGTTGGGGGTCCAGATTGCGCCCATTATTTTCCTTGTGTCAAAATTATTCGGATTGTAATTTTGCGCTCGAAGGAAAGCACTTGTGCCGAGGAGGATAAGAGCAATCACAATCATGAGAATGTGGCGGGCAGATCGTCGACTGACAGGCAAGATGCCGAATTGAAGTTGATCGCGGTGAGTCGAATCCCCTGTCTTCTGAGCGCTCCGCAACGTTCCCAAGGAGCGGTGGACCATCGTGGAAATGCGAGTGGTATGCATGATGAATCTCCTTGTTTTCAGTAAAACCATAAGCTGAAGTGGCTTAGGGAAGTTAAGGGGCCCAGAAAGAAACTGCTGCGCCTTGTTTGATCCTTCACCATTAGACATGAGGAATGTTTCGCCGTGTGAAAGCGAACCTGGAGGCAACGTTGCAGCCTCCAGGCTCAGTCGATTTAGATCTCAGAACTGCAACTTCATGGAGAACTGAATGACTCTGGAGTTGGGCTGTTCGCCGCTGAATCGTTCGCTGGTAATCTGGCCGAACGCGCCAGTCTGGTTTGATTGGTGATGGCTCCTCCACCGCCGCCTACGTTCGTTGCCGGTTGTCCGTGGGCAGGCGTGTTGAGGAGGTTGAAGGCGTCCGCTCGAAATTGCAGGCTTGATTCGCGCAGCGTTGCAAAGTTCTTGAACAGCGACATGTCGACACGGTTGTACCTCGGTCCCACAACGGTGGTCGATCCCTGATTTCCGTAAAACGAAGACAGCGGCAGATAATTGTAGTTAGCCGCTGTTACGCTAGTTGGGTTTGCAAAAGAGCAGGGATTGAACCAGTGCGTCACAGTTTTGGCGGCGGTTGCACAGGCAGGTCCAGTGTTTTGCACGGTCCCTCCAGTGGTAAACGGATTCGCGACCTTTAGGGGATATGAGACTCCGTTTCCCAGCGTGTTGTTGGCCACGAGTGCTACGGGGCTTCCCGTTTGCACGCGAAAGGTCCGGACGACGTCTTTCCATGTAGAGCCCTCAGATGCAAGCAGCGCAGTAATGTTCTGAAAAGTCTTGACGGACTGAGCGCGGATGTCACCGATGTGAATTGAATCGCCGTGCTCGTCGATACTGGCCGTGCCGGAGATAAGAAGAATTACGAGGTCATTCAGGTCAAGATGTATCCCTCGCGAGAACGAACTAGGTTTCGTGTAGTGAAACGCTTCGTTCAGTACGGTTGGGTTGCTAATGGCCCGCTTCGCGATCAGAGTGCCGGCCACGTTCTGCAGCAAATCCTGGATTGTCATAATCTCCTCTGATAAACCACTTCACTTGGGCAGTGTGCGCGCCAGCCTCAATTGAAAATCAAGTCATCTGAATGTGCCGGACCATCGTAAAGAGCTCCCAGGTGGAGCAGGGGGTTCAAACAACGTAGAGAACTTCTTTGTGCGTAGCGAGGTCTGCTGGCAGTCCTCGTTGATCGAAAATCGCTACACCAGATTCCAGTGCGATTGAGCATCTTCGGATTGCTTCATGCAGTCCGTCAATTCGATAACCAGGAACAAATTGAGCCATAGATCTCCCGAGCGGAGTACGGCCGCGCGCGATTCTCCAGTATGCCCCTTGACGGCGACACAACCAAAGCAGTGTTTAGATGTTCGGAGATACATAGGCACAGGGTCTCTTCATGGTCCAGATACCTCAGCGCGGAGAGCCAGACGTAGTGAGCAAGGATGGCTGCGTCGATAGCACTGTTCTCTGGATCGTCGGTGTCGGGTACTGTGCTAACCATCTCCTGATTCTCAAAAACGGCAATACTGGTGAACGGTCTCGGCTTTTTGCGCATCCCAAAGCGAGCGATGACGACTCTCGGCCGCGCGCGACGAAGTGCCTCCGATGCAGACCACTCGACGAATGCGTTGGGAAAAACCAAAGCACCGTTCCCACTCAGAAAGACTTCCACTACAAAGCTGCGCAGGTTGTGTTGCCGGACAAGTCCGGGAGGGCACCAGCTCGACCAGTCGGCTTGACGCAGACCCGCCATCGTCTTATCGGCTTCTGGTATATCTTTGGGAATCGTATTCAGGCCTGCCAGAAACTTATCACGGAACAGTTTTAGATCCGCATAGTTCAAGGTGGATGCCGAAGGTACGGCAGAAAGTGTGCTATCCAGCCCGCTATCCGCATCGATGAGCCACATATCGGCAGGATCTGAGCTTCCTTGACGGGCGAGAAGATCGGGAATGCTTTTTTGGCCAGGCTGCGGTCGCAAAAGAAGATCATACAATTCTTGCGCATCGCTGGAGAGGTCGATCTCCTGACACTCTCCATTCCAGTTCCGCCAAGCTTCGCGACGATCGATGGGCAAGCTCTTCGGCAGCAAAAGAAGGATCAACCGCCTCCGCGCGGTCTCCTCACTTACAAGTTCCTTCGACTTGGCATCAACGGCCTCGTATACCCTTTGCACCTCGCGCCGCCAGTCCGCGTAGTATTCAGAGCGGGCGAGCTCAGTAGCATTCCCTACCGTGTCGCCGGCAGCGGAGAATTGCCAGCGGTCCACGCCCATCTTCAATTCGATGCTGCGTAAGGATGCTGTCAATGCGGTCAGATCATTCGGGCTGAAGGACTGAGTTCCTTTGATAAAGGAGTGAAATCGACTCCTCTCAAAGGGAAAGAGAGTGTCCCATTGCGCCAACTGCTGATTGAGCGCAGGGCGAAGTGTCAACGGCAAGCGTGCGATCGTTCTCCGCCATTCCACTGCTTCATTCGTTTTTTCTGCAACGGCTAAATCCGTTTCACTCATCATTCTCTGACTCACACGTGAATCTCATGAAGAACATTGCCTGCTGTCTCTAGATCATTCAACCCGAACATCTTTGCAATGGTAGGGCACAAATCGATGTGCTGAACTAAGCGTTCTACGGTTCCAGTGGCCTTTACTCCAGCGCCGAGGCACATCATCCACGTGCGGCGAGTCGAGTCGTTGTCCAGCCTGTGATTGAAGAACCCGTTGGTGGGAGAGCCATCCAGGTCGCGGCCAAACTCAGGCAGGACGAAAATGGTTGTGTTGCCCCGGTACGATGGATTAGTTTGCACTTCGTGCCACAGTTCGTACACCAACCGGTCGAGAGTGCGAATGCCTGCAACGTGCAGGGAATATGATCCGAAGTGAGCCGCTTCCATATCCGAAAAAGTGATTGCGAGCAGGGAAGGTGCGAAGCGCCGCATGACTTCCACGCTAACGAGATAAGTGAACTCGTCTCCTGTAACGGGCGCGTTTGTGCGTGCCAGGTCTTCAACGGCATGCAACACGGAAAGTTGGGTAGAATCGTCCAGCGTGGAGGTATCTCCGGAGACTGACCACCCCAGTCCTTCATAATTATTGGTTTTCAATATAGCTTCAATTTCAATCTGCATCGCACTCCTGTCCGCGCTATGCGCGGCGTGTCCCTGCGATGCGGCATTGACGACAGCGTTGATCAGGAGCTGCTTGGGAAAGATAACATTCGCTCCATAAGATGGCCCGAATGTGCGAACCTGACTTGCGCCTATTTGATTGCTCAGGGCCTTATTGCTCGAAATAATCCACGCGTCGGTTTGGGGAGCCTTCAAACCCTTACGGAAATACTCAAAGACGGTCGGGGCTTGCGGTGGCGTCTTTCCCCAATCGTCTATCCTCTGCCAACTACCTGTGAGGACACTGGAGATCGTGTTGAAATGCGAGGTCACTCCCGCGTTGACTACGGAAGGGAAGAAGAGGCTTTGCGGGAGCAAGTCACGATAGAAATGAGGAATGTTGGCAAAACCGGTTTCCTCAAAGGTTTCGGCCCTCCGCACTCCGCCGCACATCACCACGATGACTTTTTGCCTGTCTTTGTGCAGCGAGTAAGCTCTATCCAATCCTAAAGCGCGCACACGCGCCCCCGCCCATTGATCCACCACCAGAGCTGCCGCAGCCTTTAGAAAAACCCGCCGGGAAGAGTTTGACGCCATCATAGCCCCCTTCATGTACGAGCAAACGAACAGCAGAGAGACAGTGAAACAAAATCCTGCACAACCACACGAGCCTGAACAGAAGTCCACACCGGAGTTAGTGACGATCAATCTACGTTAGAAAGGGGGCCCGAAGGAAGAGTTTGCAGCCTTCGGGCCCAGTCAAAGTGCATCTCAAAACTGCAGCTTCATGGAAAATTGAATGACCCGCGAGTCAGGCTGTTCGCCGCTGAATCGTTCGTTGGTGATCTGGCCGAAAAGGCCATTCTGAATTTGACCGTTTATGCCGCCGCCGCCGCCGGCTACCTGGATGGCCGGTTGTCCATGGGCAGGCGTGTTGAGGAGGTTGAAGGCGTCCGCTCGAAATTGCAGGCTTGATTCGCGCAGCGTTGCAAAGTTCTTGAACAGCGACATGTCGACACGGTTGTACCCCGGTCCCACAACGGTAGTCGATCCCTGATTTCCGTAGAACGAAGACAGCGGCAGAGAATTGTAGTTAGCCGCTGTTACACTGGTTGGGTTTGCAAAAGAGCATGGGTTGAACCAGTGCGTCACAGTCTTGGTGGCAGTTGCGCACCCGAGTTTAGTGTTTTGTACAGTTCCTGCGGAAGCAAATGGATTCGCGACCTGGATAGGATACGAGATTCCGTTCCCCAGCGTGTTGGAAGCCACGAGATCAACTGGGCTGCCCGTTTGCACACGGAAGATCAACGATGTCTCCCAGCCGCCTACAATCTCGTTCAAAACGCCGGCTTGGTTGAGGAATCTCTGACGACTTCCAAGTGGCAGCGCATAGTGTGCGTTCAGCGTCGCCCTCTGCCGTACATCTGAAAGATCGGTGCCGTAGTCATAGTGGGCACCGAGCCATTGAATAAGGCGATAGCCGGCTTGCCCAGAATAACTGCCGAGTGGTGGCCGGGCGTCGTCCAGTGCATGTGAGTATGTATAGGTTGCAAGAAAAGAGAGATTCTTGCTTGTGCTCTTCTCGAATTTGGACTGGAGTGCGTTGTAGTTGCCAATCCCGTTATCTAAGACCAACCTGCCACTGGTCAGGCCGTAGGTGCCGAAACTACTGCCAGCGATTCCAGGAATGCCGCCCCCCAGCGGCAAGTACTGATTGTAGGAGGTTCCGGGAGCCAAGAGGCCGTCATAGGTGTCCGTAGTGCCGTTTGAGATGCGCAGATGGAGGTCCACATTCCCGACGTAGCCAACCGTGACTGACGCGGTGGGGCTGATTGCATACTGCATACTCAGGTTGTAGCTCTCCGTGTACGGCGTTTTATTGCTGACTCCATACGATTGAACGGCGGGGTTAACGATGTTCGTGGTGCTCAACGCTCCGTTGCCCTGCAACAACCCGGCGAATCCGTTTTCGAGTGTGGTTAATGGAACGGTGCAGTTGGTGGGCGAACTGCAAGTCTGCTGCGCGATAGAGTCGGATATAGCGAACGGCACATTCTGTCCGATATTCGGCCCATAACCAAGGCTCTCTAAGCCACCGAAGAAGATGCCATAGCCGCCGCGAATGACAAGTTTGTCTGTAGGCGAATATGCGAAGCCGAAGCGGGGCGCGAAATTCAAATGCGGCGCGTTGACCAGCGAATCGTTGCTCGTGTATCGCAATGCAATGTTGTTCTTTGCCAGACTTGCAAGGAAACCTACCGGCAGTGCATATGAACTACCCTTGTAAGGAATGTCGTATTCTCCACCGCCTTGGACATAGTTCGGAGCGCCAGCGACTCCTGCCACAGGTGTATAGTTTTCGGGAATAAAGTTAGCCTGACGGCCATGCCTCTCGACATAAGGCTGCGCGTATTCCCAACGAATACCAAGATTCAAAGTGAGCTTACGGGGCAGCTTCCAATCGTCCTGCAAGAAGATGGCGTCGTACCAGCGCTGATTCTCGGTATTGTAGAAATTGTTGATGGTGGCGCTTTGCATATTGTCCATGAGGAAGTCAACGATGCCGGCGCCTGAGGTCCCTGTGTGAGCCGGGTCGTCGCTGTACATCCCGTTGTAGACCAAATTTCCTCTGGACTGACCGGGCTGGAGCGTAGAAGTGAGGATGCGCTGCGCGTTCATGCCGATCTTCAGGGCATGATTCCTAAATGTGGTCGTAATGTTGTCGAGAAATTGCGCAACATTCTCATATTCCTCGCTCGGGGTATAGCGGGGTGAGCCCGCGGCTGACAAACCGGAGATGTTGAAGTAAGGCAGGCCTCCGTTTAATGGACCGGAGGGGATACCGCCTATGCCGTAGGTGCTGGACTCGCTGGTGCCACTGTTTTCCTGCCGGAAGGTTGCGTGAACCCAGTTGTAACCGAAGCGGGCCTCATTCACCAATTTTTGGCTGAAGACGTGGGTCTCGCTAGAGGTAAAGTTGCGGCCTTCGGTTGCAACTAAGCCGTCCGCGTCAAACGCACCGCCATCCAGGATCGGCCCCAACGGGCTTTGGTAATGCTGAGGCTCCTGCGAATAGCTATAGCGGGCAAACGCCTGGTCTGCCCCACTCATGTTCCAGTCGGAGCGGACGTCGTACTGTGTGGTGTCGTCGGTGATCTTTCCAGGAAAGAGATAGTTGCTGGTAGTCTGGCCCACCGCTCCGTAGTTGGGGAGCGGGTAGTTCGCCAGCAGGCTTTTCGCGATCACATTCACCTGGCCGGGGCAGAGGGTGTTTTGCACTCCGTTGCAGGCCAAGGTATTGCTGGTCGTACTCCCTGGTGTGGCCGGCCCGCCGGCAGTATAGAGAGTCTGCACTTTTCCGTTCAGAGTTGGATTCAGCAACTCTGTAAAGTCGGTGAATCCGCTGCTATGCTGGAGGGCGGTCGGAACGGTGAAGAAGCTGCCGCTTCGCTGATATACAACCCGGTTGGCTTCCATATCTCCGAAGAGGAACAGCTTGTTCTTGAGGACCGGGCCGCCCAGCGTTCCGCCGAATTGATTCTGGTGGTAATACGGTTTCTTGAGTGAGAACCAATCTGTATCGTTTAGCTTATCGTTCCGGAAGTACTCCCACAGCGACCCGTGCAGGGCGTTAGTTCCCGATTTAATTGAGGCACTGAGCACACCGCCGGCGTCATGGCCCAACTCGGCGCTAAAGTTGGAGGTCTGTACGCTGAACTCCGACAAGGCATCGGGCGGAGGCTTGATGACATAACTGGCGCCATTCAAGAAATCCGCCAGGTTGACGTTGTTGTCAACACCGTCGAGGATGAAGTTGTTCTGCTCGGCGCGCTGCCCGTTGGCGGAGAAATCTCCCCTTGCCGCGCCGCGTGATCCTGCGTTTGCTGGGGCAACGCCCATGGTCATCTGGGCGATATAGACATAGTTCCGTCCGTTGAGCGGGGTCTCTTGTATGGTTTCGGCGGAGAGCGTCTGGCCCACAGAGGCATCTTGCGTTTGCATCTGAGCTTCTTGTGCTGCGACCGTCACCGTCGTGGCCGAAGCGCCCACGTGCAACTGTATGTTGACGCCGAGACGTCCTTGAGCGTGCACCTCCAGGCCGGAACGCAGGTCAGTCTCGAATCCATCCGCTGAAACCCTGAGTTCATAAGTTCCGATTTTCAGCGGAGACAGGGCAAAAGTTCCGCTGCCATTACTCTTGCGGGTCATCGTAAACCCGGTATTGACGTCCTTGACTTCTACTGTTGCATTGGCGACAACGGCGCCTGTGGTATCCGCGACCGTTCCAATGATGGTGCCCTGATCTTCCTGGGCTCGCGCGAAGGGCGTCTGCATCATCCATAGCAGAGCAATCGCAAATGTGACAGCAAGTAGACGGCAGTTTGTGCCGCTTCGAGTTCTTGAGAACATCACCTAGCCTCGCAATCTGATCATCACTGTTGGTGCAAAGGATTCATCGGGGGATTTGGCTGGATTTGCTGAAGTAAAAATGGAACATGCGAAGAATAAAAGCGCCGTGCAAGCTCCTTGAGTTTTGGTGCGTACAGCTTCCGCCGTGCGTCTTGGCCGATAGCGGAATTCGCAAGGACAGTTCATCACCTGCCAGAGGAGTACAACAGGGGCTATCCGGTGAATTACGGCGCTCGTTGCTCGTGCATTTAACCTGCTGTTCATCGCAGCGTCAAACTTGTCTTCCGCGCCGCGTCACTTCGATGCGGGACCAGGAAACATTGGGAGGATCGCAGTGGCTCCAAGTCGCGATGCTCCCCGATGGAGCGCACCTGCCTGGTGGACTTCCATCCTAGTAGCCTCGGATCGAGGGTGATATTGACGGACGATGTGTTGCGGTTGAAGCGGCCAACCGCCTACGGTCGTCGGCAAGGTCGCGCGCCCAGATCTCGATGGGCCCCTGGATCACACTGGCCGGAGCGGTGGAGCTTGCACATTGGGACAATCAGTTCGCTAAAAAACCGTGCTTCAAACTCCTATGGATGGATAACAAGCAAAACGACTCCATGGGGAGCGACGAGAAAAGTTCTAGAACCTTGAATAGGCGGCAAATCTCTGTGCAACCATACGTCACGCACCTTGGCCACTTCCTTCAATCCGAACAACTTAAGGTCGAGAGAAATGCTGACAGGTCCCTGATTTCGGTTGAAGAGGCCTACCGCAATTGATCCGTCTGTGAGATCGCGAGCCCAGATCTCTAGGGGCCCCTCGGCGCAAAACCGGCTACCTTGTCGCCCTGCGGGATCCTGATCGATACTCAGGACCTCGCGGTTGTTGAGAATTGCCAAAGAGTCAGAATCCATCTTCGACAAGTTGTTGCCAGCGAGCAGGGGCGCAGCGAGCAAGGACCACAGGCTCAACTGCGTCCTGGCCTCATCGGGAGTCAGTCCCCCGTTGCCGATCTCGAGCATGTCTGGATCATTCCAATGGCCCCGGCCTGCAAACTTCGAGAGCCCTCCCTGAGCAAATCCAATCTCCGTAACACTGAGATAGTTGTCGCGGATGTCGTCACCTGTGCGCCACAAATTTGCCCCCGCTTGGCTTGCCCAAGTCCAACCACGCGACAATCCATGTTGGCTGATACTGTACACAATCGGTCTTCCGGTGGCCTGAAGTGCAGAGTGCATTCTCTCGAAAACGCCGAACATCATCTGTTGTGCGAGGTCGGGGTCGCCATGCGCCTCTTGGTCGAGAACCTTCCGGTAAGAACAAATGTCGTATTTGAGGTAATCTACGCCCCACTTCGCGAATGCTTTGGCATCCTGTTCTTCGTGCCCCATGCTCCCTTCGTTGCCGGCACAGGTGAGCGGACCTGGTGAGGAGTAGATGCCCAGCTTCAATCCTCGCGCATGAACATAGTCGGCGAGCGCCTTCATGTCCGGGAAACGCTCGTTGGGGGTCAGTTCACCGGATTCGGTGCGCTTGCCCTGCCAGCCATCATCAATGTTGACATATATATAGCCACTGTCGCGCATTCCAGTTGCGGCAAGAGCGTCAGCGGCCGCACGAACGTCCGCATCGCTGATTTTGGCTCCAAAATGATTCCAACTGTTCCACCCCATCGGGGGGGTCGTAGCCAATTGAGCTAGAGTTGCTCGGCTGGCTAAGCAGAAGAACATAATCAGCATCGCCAGAAATGAGATCGTCTTCGACCGGTTGAGGGGGCACTGAAAAGCTGCTACCATAGAGATGAGATTTTCGCTAGTCACCATTTCCATATTGTGAGCAGAAGGTTGCTTCCACAACAGGGATTTCACGGGATCATCCCTTCGTTTCCGGTCGTTTAGCGAGATGCGACCTCCCACTGTCCACCGCTATTCAACGTCCGTTAATGATCCGTCGGTATCTTTAGGAGTCGAGGGACTGTCAATGACTTCCGCACCGGCTGCAGTACGTGACAGTCCGCCGCGTATCGAGGAACCAGATCTTCAGGACGGCGAGGGTGGCGCGAAGACTCCATCCGGCCTCGAAATGGACCCTCGGTGGCTTAGCGTCCAGCGTCTCATCAATACAGAAAGTCTTGCCAAAGCTACTCGGCTCTCGTCATTCCTCCAGTATATAGTTGAACGATTTTTGCGGGGGCGGACTGAAGAAATTACGGAGCAACAGATTGGCGTTCACGTCTTCGGACGTCCCACTGATTACAATCCTGGCGATGACAATATTGTGCGTCAGACCGCAAGACAACTGCGGCAGCGGCTGGCACTTTATTATCAGGAGGAGGGTCGCAGCGAACAGATCCAGGTAGTCGTTCCCCGTGGCGGCTACATCCCTCATTTTCAGTACATGAGTGAAGCAACAAATCCCTCAGAGTTTGTGGATGCAACACCAGCAGCAGAGGGCACTCCGGTTGAAGACTCAAGGGATCTCCCAGTAGATATTCCTCAAACCAGTCTCACCGCGACAGGTCAGCGCAGTCAAAACGTAAAATCGGCTGCTCTCGTCGGCTTTGGTGTTCTGCTCGGTCTAGCGCTCGCGCTACTTATCGGCTTTGGAAGAGCACGACTGCTTCACCCCCCCACCGAAGCCGACAAGCTTTGGAGCGTCTTGTTTACGCCGAACAAGCGCATGATCGTCGTTACGGGCGACGCCGGTGTCAACATGTACGCAAACCTTGCCAGGACCCAGGTTGACGCTTGGGAGTACGGCTCAGGCTCGTACCTGAGCAAACCGGACGCGCAAACACCGTCAGGTTTCACTTGGTCTCCATTTGCGGCTCGACGGTACACCACAACCGCGGATATGAAGTTCGTCTCAACAATATTTCAGCTTCCGAACATTAATCGAACCCGGATGGAGGTTCGTTTCGCGCGCGATATAATTGCCCAAGATTTCAAAGAATCGAATGTCATTTTGATAGGTTCTTCCGCCTACAATCCTTGGGTTCAAATCTTCGATAAGAACCAGAATTTTAAGATGGTCTACAACGGAACTGAAAACAGCATAACCGTTCTTAACCGCCAACCAGTCAAGGGTGAACAGGCGAGCTACAAGTGGAGCGAGGCGGACCCTCAAAGAACCGGTTATGCCCTCATTTCTCTGACGGACAATCTGGATTCCACTGGTAAGATTCTTCTTGTTGAAGGGACGACGATGGGTGGAGTTGACGCCGCCATGGATTTTCTTTTTCACCCGGCGCAGATGGACCCGGTCATTCGCAAGGCGATCGGCAAGAGCGGCGAGCCATCCAACTTCGAGTTGCTTTTGGAGACCACTTTCTACTGGGGCGGCAGCATGAAGACCAAAGTCATTGCGGAAAGAGTTCACTAGTCTGCTTAGCTGAGAACTAGGTCAGCTAGACAAGGCTGGACGCGGTTTTCGTAATCGCGATTACGATATTTCTGCGAAGCCAGAAATGTCACCATGCTCACCAATCTGCTCACCCCCCTTGGGTCTGCGGTCGTTCTCAACCGTCCTGACCGAGCGAGCAGTTTCAGAAACAAGACGAATGTGGATTCCCTGCGGGCGAGGTGAAAACCCCAAATGGGTCTGTAGACGCTGCCCGCAGCCACTCTACTTGCCAGCAACGAACGCCAAGCGACGTCTCCGTAAGATATGGCAACCTGTGCGCCATAGGCTGCATGATCTGATGAGTGCCGCGGTCGGCGGCGGAAAGTGCGGCCCCGAGGAGCTTCGCTCCACAATGATGCACTTGCAGCCGAAAACCCTCGGAATGACATCCGCCTCTCCACTTGCCGCAGATCCGCTCCTTGCCCAGTTCTCGATCGATCTCTTGGTTGAAGTGTCTGGTACGCGATATATAGCACCCCGTTAGTCCAGTGGGCCACACGTGAGATCCTCCGGCGTGCCAGACCGATGGCAGCATTGATCAGATTTACGCCGCGCGTTCGGCAACGTCCTATGAACCAGCAGTGGTCTAGAGCTGACGAAGAGCCCGAAGTTGACTTTACGGGCTCTCTCGTCGATGCAGACATGGCTGCTTACTCTAAGTGGATCTACCTGAACCGCTTGGCCGGTACCGATTCCGCTGGCTTTGTTGCATTCCATTCAGGTCGTCGTCAGGCATTTGCAAGCGGACCGGGCCTACGAAGAGGCACATTCTTCAATCAAGCCATCTCTCAGTCAAAACTGCTCTCTCTCATTCCGTAGACCTCTAGCACCTCGCTTTCTGAATACGGCGTAGATCAGAAATACTGCTTGAAACGCTGCATTCATCTCTGGATCGCTGAAAATCTTAGATTCTTACCGCCCGATTTGTAAACAAGAATACTTCAACAAATATCAGGCAGCTTCGAGCAGTTGAATGATGTTTTTGATAGAGTGGTCAGCTTTGTAGAAAGCGGTTTCGAGTTTGCTCTTGGGTCGTAGGGCGGCAGTGGGCTGATGATGAAAGAGGCTGTTTGCAAGCGGGCCGCAGAGTTGCTTGTGGAAGAGGATGAAGAGCAGGGCGACCTTGGTTCCGTTCTCTGTCAGCCGATAGGCGTATCGCTTTCCGTCGTGGGCGAGCAGCCCATGAGCCTTCAGTTTGCGCAGGTCGTAGCGGAGTTGATTGAGGCAATAGCGGTCCGCGCCGATGCGGAAACTGGTGAGGATGGCTTCGTGGATCTGGCGGGTGCTCCAGCCGGATACAACCGTTCCGCCGTGCAGCAGCACTTCCATCAGGCGGATCATGCGGGTGTCGTGGATCTTGATGCCGGGGTACTTTGCCGATCCAACAGCGATGGGCAGCGCCAGCCGTTGGAGCAGTGGAAAATCGACATGCACGTTCAGCCATTGAGCCTGGAAAGCGGCGAACCTGCCGGTGACGGCGAGCAACGCCACAGCAGCATTCGTTTGGGAAGGTGGCAACTCAGAACGAGCAGTGCCCAGATGAGGATTGCGAAATGCACCCTTGTAACCATAAGTAGATCGCCGTTGAAGAGCGGAATCCACAGAACGCAAATGATCGTAAGCATCCCTGCGACAAACCATATCCGTGAAAGAACCCTATAGCCGGAAAACAGGATCAGATCGTGCTCAGGATTCAATTGAGCGTCCGTGTGAGGAATGGCGACGTTGAATATAGACCAAGGGCGTCCCTGTCGATAACTCGAATAGTCAGCGATTCGAGTAATAAAGAAGATACGCAGCGCATGAGCTAGCCAGTTATCATTCGAACCAAGATAGAACACAACTACAAGGAGAACGATATCAATCAATGAGTTGATGACAACTTCTCTTCTGAGCCTCTTCGTATTTTCCGAATGATGCGAAATCTGGTTCCTAATCAATGTTTAAACTCCTGTGTGTCTATGGGATGCGACCATTTCTCCGAAGGCGTAAGTGTGAAGCCTGGGTAACCAAGGGCGCAAATTCTCTCCCAAAACGCAATTGCAGCAGTAAGTCTTGTATCCATTCGCGACGCTTCGGAACTGAGCTTACCGATTGGCGGGATTCTAACACTATACAAAAATAAGAATGTATGAATTTTCGCCTAGTCTCCTTATGCCGTGATGCCCGTCACAGATCCGCCATCAAAGTAAAAAACTTGGCATTTATCGAAAAGGAAAATGCGGGTGAGTTACGAGATAGAATTAAATCGGTCTGATGTAGGCTATTCTTTCCCAACCTTTCGAAACAGCTTGATTGGCCTGGAGAGGTCACAGCTCGAACCCGAAGTCTTGCGTAATCTCCAGCTCTGGCACTTGCTCTATCTTCGGAGCAATCACCAGCTCTTGCTTCACTTCCGGAACATGGGCGGGCGTGTGGGCACTTTCATGGGAACTCTCATCCCCCCAACGCCGCCCCCAACTGCTGACTGTCGTTGGTGAAAATCTGGGCATAGTATGCGCCGCGCGAGATGGCAACATAGGCCATGCGGTTGTTGATCAAGTCTTTGGCGTCCAGTTCGGTATCGACGTGGATCAACACCCTGTTGGCGGTCTGGCCCTGGCCGGCATGACTCCACCCACGGTAAGGATTCGTGTTGGATTGTCACACTCGCGTCTTGACTGAGGCCGATGAGAAGTTTCGCGTGAGCCGGCCCACCTGTAGAACGAGCCGACACCGAAACTTCTCCATCGCCGGTCGTTCGCTCAGAATTCCACCGTCACAGCGCTCTTGCCTGATTGCGCATACAATGGGCCGCATTACCCATTACAGGAGGCTGAAATGCTTGGGAGAATCTGCAGGTGTTTGTTGGTGATCACTTTCAGTTATGAGTGCATGGGCGTGGTGGCGGCGCAACCGCCAACCAAAGATGGCAGGTTCGCCGTCGAAATCCGCAGCGCGAATGTGACGACGCCGGAATATGTGACGATCCCAAATTCGAACACGCTTGCTTTCAACTCTCTGTTCTATGGCAGGAGCCTTCATCGCTTAGAGAACGCAAAGGCGGGCACAGATCAGCCATCGTTGCTGAAGTTGGACTACAAGGTAGAAGGAGACACCGTTTTCATTACAGCCACCGTCTTCTATGGCGACTTCGACCAGCAAAGTTCAAGCGTTCCTTTCGAAAGGCTCCGCCGCCAGACTCTGGCGACGCACTCCGGAAGGCTGAACGATTCTGTCGCCTTCCCGGAGATGGAGCGAGCGGGTCTCGAGCCGCTTGCGCTCCGCATCGTCACGGCCCAGTCTGATAATCCCTACCTCCCTCTGACGCGCAGCGATGTGCCTTCCGTTCAGATCGACTACACACCTGTTGATCGAACCTTTGGGACGGTAACTCTGCGCAATCTATCCAAGAAGGCAGTGAATGCTTACAAAGTCGGCAATTCCGGAGAGACAGGCTCAGGAGTTGGCATAGAGGAAGAGAAAGGCGGGTTGTGTGCGTTAATTGCACCCGGATCGAGTTATCAGGCGCGCATTGGCATTCCACACTCCGGGAGGACCGTCAACGAGACGTTTATCGAGGATCCGCAGCCACAGTATTTGGTCCTCCAGTCAGTGCTTTTCGCCGATGGCTCCTACGAGGGCGACCAGCGGATTGCGGCGGAAATGGCGGAGAGAGAGTTCGGGGACCATGTTCAGCTTGTGCGCATTGGGCGCCTGGCGAGGACCATCCTGGCCGAGGAGAGGCTCGACGATGCGGCCAAAATCGAGCGCATCCGCAACGCAATTCAGCAACTATCCGCCCAGCCCGATTCCGAAATACTCGCCCAATTTCATGCGCAGTTCCCGGCTTTCTCAGAGGATGTCCTCACGAAGGCCGAAAGCAATATCAGTCACGCCATGAAGGGAGAAAGCTCCTCCATGGACCATCTCATCGAAGAGAACGAGCCGATACTTCGGCAGAATCGGACCATTCTCCCCCTGGCGCAGTGGTGGGCAGCGATTAGTGAATGCCATTAAATCTGCTTGACCTGAGTTGATAGCCGGGTTTGGCTCACGTTGTTGTCGTGTCGTCGCCAACTCGTCTCTATGCCAAATCTTCGCCCTGAGAAGTACGCGAGCGTGACCAAGAATCGTAATGCGCTCGCCGCATTGCAGGTTTTGAGCGGTCTTTTGTTCGGTTGTTCCCAGAATGTCATGGTAGGCGGTGAAGGGGCTGCTGTCGTGGCGGGACCATTGTGCCAGAAAGGGGTTGTTCGTGGTTTCGTGAGAAACCCAATGATTTCGTAGAATTGAGAGCCTCAAATCGAGTGGGCAAAAACGACCGTTTATGGCACACTTCTTGCATGGCCAGCCGGCACACCTTTTCGAACGACGTATCCGTGAAGGCAGCTCTGTACGCGCGGGTGTCGACCGACGACGGCCGCCAAACGGTTGCCAACCAGGTGCGGCAGTTGCGCGAACTGGCGGTGGCGCGAGAGTTTGAAATCTTCCGTGAATATACGGATGAGGAAACGGGCGCCAGCCCGAGCCGGACCGCTACGGCGTGCGGGTCGTGAGCCTCAGGCAGGGCTGGCTCGATTACGATCCTCGGATTGACGAGGACCCTGAGCTGCGCGAGATGCGAAACATCCAGACAGCGGTCGCTCTGACCTGGGCCGCGCTTGAGCGACAGAAGATATCTCGTCGAACGAAGGCCGGTCTCGAACGCGCTCGAGGTGAGGGCAAGCGCCTGGGCCGCAAACCGGTTGATGCTACCGGTGAGCAGGTATGCCGGCTGCTTGCAAAAGGGACCTTCATGTCGCAGGTGGCGGTCAAGCTTCATATCAGCCGTCGCACGGCGTATCGTTTGCGCGACCGATTACAAGTGAGCGACCAATAGATGGCGGGAATCGGCGACACAGCTTCCAACGCGGACGCCCGCGCCATTGCCTGAATCACGTCATTCCGTGTAAGCGCAATCACGATGGCATCGATGGCATGATGCCGGTGATCGGTTCTCGGCTTTCCAGTGCTTTCGCTTGGTTCGGGGGGAATAATATTGCGCAGAATCTGCTCGAAGCCCCAGTTCCGGCGCAAGGTTGCGGTCACGGCTCCGGTCGAAGCGAAGATGATTTGGCGCTTGCCGCCATTCTCCGCCACATCTCTTCCACCATAAAGCGTGCTCAGCAGCCGTTGCCATTCTGGACTATATGTCCGATGATGGATTTGGGACGGGCACGCACCGTCCTGGGGTGTGGAAACCCCAACAACACTTGAGCGCGCGAATATGCGCGCACGAACCCCTATGCCTTTGCGGTCGGGGTGCCTGTGACGTATGTCCAGGCCCCTAAAGCTAAAGGTCACAGGAGCCGAGTGTTGTCGGCTTTCCAACTCCCCGATCACGGGTTATAAGGGTAGTTTGCGGGGGCGCACCGCAGACGTTTCTCCCTTCTACCAGGTTGAGGAGCTGTCATTGATTCCTCCTGAGACAAAACCTGCATCGCGCCCCCTGCGGCATGTGATAAACAGCTCATATGGGTGCGACCGCCTACTTTTTCGGTCAAGACTCTCATCCTGCGAACCTCTCCAACCTTCCGCGTACTGTATCGGGGAATGTGAGGGAGCTTCCGAATGAGTGAACTGCGCTTCCGTCCCGACAAAGAAGGCAGGTTGATGCTTCCTGAGCAGTGCGGGATTGAGGCTTCCTGTTACGAAACCGAGGAAGCGCGTCAAGCCGTCACCGCGGCGATGGAGCAAATCCTTTATGCGCTCGCACTTGTCGGCATGGATCTCCGAGCTCTGGACGGGATTACCCTGTCCCATGATTGCCGGACGGATGCGACAGCTTTGCAGAAGATGCCTGAGGGACAGATTCCCTTGGAAATGAGCGATCAGCCTGACACGATGGAGATGGCGCGGACGGTCGCAGTGTGGCGGGAGAAGGAACTGAGATTTCATATTGTGCTCCGGGCAGGCATTGGCCTGATGACGCTTTCGCCGGAGAAAGATTTGCAAACCGTTGCCCACGCCTGCATCGCCCATGAAGCTGCGCATGTCGAACACGAAGGCCATTTATACCGAACCTTCCCTGATGCCTATGGCTGCCCTCTGGAGTGCGGCGACCGTTCACGGCAGACGTTCCTGAAAGCGATGGATGTGTGGAGCGAATATGCCGCGTGCCGGTCTTCTGCCATGTTCCGCCCGGAAGCAGTCGAAGAGTTTGAAGGTATCTTCTGCCGTGCTCTCGAAGATAGCCTTGCCGCTTCGTCAGCGCAGATCGCAGCCTTTCGGCATGATCGAAACGCTAGGGACGTATTCGTGGGAATCCAGCAGCTCTTCGGAGACGTGTTTATCCATGCCGGATACTTTCTGGGCCATCTGGACGGTCTGGAACTGACGCTCGAAGACCATGCTCCCCGCGTCCCAGAGCTGTTCCAGAAGCATCCGCGGATTCATCCCTTGATTGTCCGTCTGCGTCGGGTTCTACATGAATTGTGGCTGAGCGAATATGCGTGGCAATCCATCGAGGTCTTTACACCGATCTACGATCTGATCAGCGAGATGATGGCGCTACACGGGCTGGCGTTTGCGAGATATGAGGACGAGTGGCGCATCGTCATGTGTGAAGACGAACACGCGACGGAGGCCATCCAAGATACCCTTTCGGCCTGGGCCGCCCACGCGGAGGAGTCCCAGGACTGATTTTATGGACAGTACCAGATCCAATTCGATTTCGGGCACGGAAAGCAGAGTGTAGTATTGCCCCGACGGTCTGGGTTGACCATGACCTTCCCTACTGAATGCGTTTAAGCGTCCTCGGGCCGAAGGTGATTGCTCAGTAGGAGAGCAGACCTCGATGCAGGACGAAGAAGCAGAAGCGTACGCGAGTACGGCCATTCCTGAAGGTGGCGGGCGGAACCTGTCATGGCCCGGAATTGGTGCTGAGACCCGCACGGCGGCTGTTGGGTTGCCGAAAACGAAGGCGATGAGAGCTTTATTGCGCCTATCGCTGTTTCATGAACCGCCGGATACCGAACGGTCCGTCCGGTGGTGTGGGAGGACGGCGGGAGTGATCCCGCCTCCTACCCGATCTCGCTAAAATCGCGCGGGGAGAAACCGTGCTGGTTTCTCCCCCCGGCCCCTCATCCCGCCGCTATTCGGCCTCCGCTCGCCGTCTGCGCGCCAAGAGTCAAGTTCCTCCTCCTGGGCCTTCCCCTTTATCTCTGTGGGGCTGGCATGATGTCAATTACTCGTCGCTACTGCACCTCGTCTTTATGATTTCCCGATTTCCCAAAGTGAAGCCCGCCCCACGTTGCGAGGTGATCCAGAAGAGCACAAACACCTTCACGCGTATTGTCATCCAAGTCGTATTCGATATGTAGAACGAGATCGCTCATGTCCTTTCGAATGATGATCCCATCAGCCTCAAGTTGGCGCAGGTTTTGGGCAAGCATCTTCTTGGAAGCCCCAGGAATAAGCCTCGCGAGTTGACCAAGACGTACCGGCTCAGATCGCATTGCATAGAGAATTTGCACTCTCCATTTACTCTGGAAAAGAACGCCAACAGCGAACGTCGCATTACGCACGTACCTCGTATCTGAGCTATTCATATCGCGTTGTCGCGGTTCTCCTCCCTGATTTGTTGCGGCACGAGGCCCTGACGACTTTGAGACCAGTTCCCACTACCGTCATTGCGGAGTTCGTCGACGACATTTTCTTACCATTGGTTCGCGACAAACGCGCACGCGAGAAGGACAAGTAGAGATGCAACAAAAGCTTCTGGATTGAACGTTGACCAGTGCATGCCTCTCCGGCTTTCCAAATGCCGAAAAGTAAGACCTCCCGCGCTAACGAGTTAGTGCAAATCGCCAATATGCGTTTCCAGGCTTGGCCAGCATGGAAAAGTGCATCGGGTTGCGTCAGTGGAGATCGAGTCGCAGTTTAGGCAGTGCTGGCGGTACGGTCTCCGAGTGTTTCGTCGAGCCAATCAAAGATACGACCAAGCGCCATACGTGCGGCCCCAATGTGGCAATGGTCTCCGGCGCCCTCGCTCACGGCGAAGCGCAGCAAGGTTCTGGGGCAAGTAAGATGATCGAAGAGTTCCTGTGGCTGGCCCTGAGAAAAGAGATCGCCTTCCGCTTCACAAACCAGGGTCGGACAACTGATCTTTTCCGCCACCCCATTGCGCAGATTGTAGTCAAGCGCCGCAGCCAGATAGGCCCTGGGAGTGGGAACGCCCATCGCATACATCCCATGGGTTAATCCCCACTGTGCTATCGGCGAGGCCGTCATGACGGCTTGAATCGCCCGGTCAATCTCAGGTGCGGACTTTGCCAAAAGTCCCTGTCTGAAAGCCGCGCGGTCGGCCTCAGGTGCAAGGGACAAATTGGAAGCACCGTAGTCGTAAATTCCGTCCATCGCGATGAGAGCGGCGACCCGTTTCTCATAAGCGGCAGCGCGGGGCGCCAGTTCGCCGCCCATGCTGATGCCCATCAGAGCAATCCGCTTGGGATCGACACCGGGCAGTTTCAGAGCGAAGTCCACCACGGGCGTGACAACCTTCTCCCAATCCGGCCGGAAGTGCAGCCCCTCGCGGTGGAGTGGACCGAACTGTCCCGGTCCATCGAAGGCCAGCACGTTGTATCCACGCTCAACTGCCGCGCGAGCCCCTTGCACATGCATCTCCTCGGCCGATCCATCGAAGCCGGTATGGATGATGACGAGGGGGCGCCGGGTATTGGAGTTATCTACGCGATGCAAGTAGCTTGGCAGAGTCGTATGTTCATATGGAATCTCCATAGGTTCAATCGGCGGGTCGAAGAGCCTGGCGGACGACAGGTAACACTCAACCGTTTTCCGATAAGCATTGCCGATTCTGGAGTCTTGCGGATTCCCGTGGAGGAAAAACTCTGAAGCGCGATAGTAGGTTGCCGCGCGGAAAAAACTGTCACGCGCGCTGATACGGTGACCGTGCTCAAGCTGCTCCCCTGCCTCTTTCGCAATTCTTTGAGCGATGTCATGCCAGGCCTCGTACCAACTGTCCACATCACCGGCAGTGATGCGGCTCGCGGTCACGAGTACTTCGCCGAATTCGCTGCCTCCATAGTTTGCTGCGCCAAAACCCCGCAGCGTCTCATACCAAAATTGTGCATTGTCCGGGAACAGCGGCGGCTTGCTCCTTGGCACTGCTCCTGCGCGTGTCGCTTGTGAAGATTGGGCATCGGCCCCTGAACTTGCTGCCATCAGAGCAAATGGAATTGCTGCGCCCATAAAGTCTCTCCGGTCCATAGATCGCTCTCCTTCATCTGCAATGAATTTACGATGCAATCAGCGGTTAAGATCTGACTGCGCGGGCGTGATGACGAGCGCGGCGCTCAGGACGCTGCCAGCGTGATCAGCCCCTTGTCCCTGCAATACCGCGCCACAGAGTCTTCGATCGTCGGCAGTTCGCCGAATAGGTCCTTCTGCTTTTGCTTCGCATGGCTGATATAGCCTCCTCTTCGTATCCACGCCAGGACTTTGGCCTGGGCCCGAAGTGACGGGACGAACCAAGCGACGAGCGGCAACATGGCGACAACGATGGACGGGAAGACGGGTTTAGCAACCACGGGTCGACCCAAGGCCCGGGTGAAGGCGGCAGCCACCATGGGTCCAGTGGCGGGGACATCGCAGCATACATCCACGCTCTGGTTCAGGGCCGAGGCTGGCAAGTCGAGGGCAGCTTCAGCCGCGTACCGAGCGAGATCCGGGGAGTAGATCATGTCGAGAGCGACTCCAGGGACAATGTCGGGGAAAACGCCTTTCCGAACTTTTGGGGCCACGACATCCTGGGCTCGGTCAAGGAAGGCTCCACCGCGCAGTGCTAGGTACGGCTGGCGCTGCTCGGTCAGGTATTTCTCGGCCATGAGCTTTTGAGAAAAATGGGGCAAGTCGGGTGCCTTGTCGCATTCAAGAATCGAGATCAAAATGAATCGAGGCACACCAGCACTCTTTACCGCGTCAACCAAGTCTCGATACCCCTCGGTGTCTGCCCGTGAGTTGTCTCCCTTTGTGCGAGCCGAGTGGGCGGAGAAGCCCGCGGCGCTGGCAATAACAGCCTCGGCGCGGGGCTCGGCTGTCATCGCCCGCTGTAGCGAACTAGCATCCCTGAGGTCGGCCACCACAAATTCCGTCACTCCGATTGCTTCGAGCTTCGTACGGTCGCTAGTAGCGCGAACCATGGCCCTGACCCGGGCCCCTTTTTTTAGTAGGGCTCGGACGATCTCCGACCCCAAAGCTCCTGAAGCTCCCACCACCGTCACTGTTCTTGTTTCCATAACTTCTCCTGTCTTGTCGTTCAGCTTTTAGGTTCATGAAGGGGCATCCTCTAACACCCTCTTAGGGACTTGCCAGTTTGGGCCATCGCGGAAGATTAACCATGTATGCGAGCCCCGCTATTGACGAGAGGGTTCCAGCCAGGGTCATCGTGGATATGGGGCCTAGGAGCTTTGCGAGATACCCCACTAGCAGACCCCCAATTGGAACCATCCCCAGGTTCATCAACGCGTAGATCGACATGATCCGGCCACGGAAATGATCCGGCGCTCTTTCCTGAATCAAGGTATTGACGGAAGTCATCTGGATCATGAAACCGAAGCCCACCAACACCAGAAACACAAGTGAAAGTTGTAAATTGTGGGATCTTGCGAATCCCGTCAGTGCGGCGCCGAACAGCAAAGAAGCACCTGCGACCCAAGTTGGGAGCCCGTGCGTGCTTCTGCGCATTATCAAAGTAAATGCGGCTGCCAAGGCACCTGTCCCTGCGGCGGACAGCAGCAGGCCGAAGGTTCGCGGGCCTCCGCGCAAAACATGATCCGCATAAATTGGACCCAGCACTGTATATGCTGTCCCCAATAGGCTAAGGCAGCCAGACAGAAGGAGCATGTGCCGAATTGGCAGGTTCCTGGCCACAAATCCAAAGCCCTCTCCGGCCTCGTGAAGGGCGTTATTTTGATGAGCGTTGGTGTGATTTCGCGGAAGGCCTGGAATTAGTGTCAGCGCCCAGATGACGCCAGCGTAGCTGAGGGCGTTGAGCATGAAGCAACCGCCCTCGCCCAGCATCGCAACGAGGAATCCGCCTATGGCAGGACCTACAACCCTCGCTCCACTAATGAGGGTTGAGTTCAAGGCGATCGCGTTCATCAGGTCATTCTTGGGTACTAATCCCGCCACAAGGACTTGCCGCGCAGGGTAGTCAAATGCATTCACAAGCCCCAATCCAATGGCCGCCACCAACACATGCCAGAACTGAACAGTGTGGAGCACAACCAAAGACCCAAGCCCGAGGGCGAGGAGCAATGAGAGGGTTTGGGTAGCTAGCAGGAGGCGTCGCGTATCCAGGCGCTCAACAATGACACCGGTCACTGACGACAGCAGGAGTATGGGAGCCTGACTGGCGAAAGCGATGAGCCCAAGGGCCGTTGCGCTTCCGGTGATTCGGTATACCAACCAACTCTGCGCGAACAGTTGAATCCAGGTTCCCACCATGGAAACCAGTTGGCCGGAGATAAACAGACGAAAATTCCGATGCCGGAGAGATTGAAACGGGTGTGAAACCGAGTCGGAGGCACCTTTTGGGCGCGGCCCCTTGGGCATGAATTTGCCGCCAAAAATGACGTTATTACCGACGATAGGCCCCTCCTTTGCACCATATTAGTAGGGTCTAGCGATACAATCTATGCTATGGAGTCTCCAAATATATCGAGATCGTCCAGAGTGGCGGCAGATCCGCTCTCCGACGTGCTCTCGCTTCTCAAGCCGCGCAGCTATATGTCCGGCGGAATCGACGCGGGAGGAGATTGGTCTTTCCAGTTCGAGCGGAGCAACTGCTTCTTGTGTTTTGCGCTGGTCTCAGGCCACTGCTGGCTTTCAATCGAAGGTGTAGATGAGGCGGTACGGCTGGAGGTAGGAGATTTTGTGGCGCTGCCGCACGGGCCGGCGTTCCGCCTCGCAAGCGATCTCTCTGTCGCCCCGGTCGACGTTCGATCTATCGTTACTGGGCCACTGAATGGGCGCATTGTCTCGTGGCAAGGCGGCGGAGCGTGCCTGGGTCTCACAGCTTTTTTTACCTTTGCCGCCGAACACGCGAGCATCCTGCTGGGTTTGCTGCCGCCTCTTGTGTATATCCGGAGTCACGCGGACCGTGCCGTCATGCAATGGTATTTGGAACGTATGATTGCGGTGTTGCGGAACCCGCAGCCGGGCAGCGTGCTACTGGGAGAGCACCTCGCACAGATGATGCTGATCGAGTTGCTTCGACTCCATGTGACGCAGAAAGAAACGGAAAGAGTCGGCTGGCTCTTCGCGCTCTCCGACCGGCAGTTGAGCGCAGCCATGACGGCAATGCACGAAGACCCCGGCTATCGTTGGACCGTACAGGAACTGGCCGAACGCGCCTGCATGTCGCGGTCAGCCTTTGCGCTGCGCTTTAAGGCCAAGGTTGGGAGTTCCGTCATGGAATATCTGACTCAATGGCGGATGCTCCTCGCAGGCGATCGGCTCATGCACTCGCACGATTCTGTCGCTGCCATCGCTCTCTCACTGGGCTATGAATCCGAGAGCGCGTTCAGCTTTGCCTTCAAGAGGGAGATGGGTTGTTCCCCGCGTCAGTATTGCCGCGCCCGAGCCTCTGCTCTGGCCGATCCTGTTTCCGCGTAAGCCGGAGCAAGACTTCCAGACGTTGCCTTATGACTGTGTTTCAGCAATAGTCCCCGTAGGCTTTCCGGTCTCTTGGTTAGCATGGATAGAGATTCGCGCAGGATATAGATGGGCTGTGTCGAGAGCATGGCGGTGCGCTGTGCGCGACGTTCCATTTCAGTTCTGAGGGCGTTGTCGCAAGGACGAAACCCCAGTAGTTCAAGTACGCCCTGCTGCAGAGCGTACTGAGTCGGCCGGGACGGGATGGTGACGGCCGCTAGATCCTTTCCCGGAAAATATCGTCCGAGAATATGGCGCAGGTCGTCATGAACGGTCTCATAGTTGTATTGGAAAAACTGATGCTTGACTTTGAAATATCCGAGCATCAGTGTCATATGCACGGCGACCGACGTGGTGCGAAAATCAACTATCCGCCGTTCTGCTTCGCTCAGATCGAAGTATGCAAGCCGGTCTTCATTGGAAAAGCGAGGCAAACCGTACAGATCGTCGATTTCGTGCAGGGTGAGGATCGACAGGCGATGGGAATCGTCGGCAATGTGCGGTGTCAGAACTTCCCCCCTCTACGCAACGAACCAACAACGATCAATTCAGATCCAAGCCGCTGAAACGGTCAGTCGGGGGTGGCTCTGGGGTGTAGCGAAAACGAAGGTTTACGCTACACCACCGGAGATCCCGCATAAGCCCCCGTTTCGCTTCCAGAAGTGTCTCATAACCTGTCCCGGAATCTACGTCGCATATACCTTCCTGCCTGATATGATTCGGGACATGCGTATTGGCTATGCCCGCGTCTCGACTGACGACCAGACCCTAGACATGCAAAGGGACGCACTCAAGCGGGCCAAATGCAGCAATGTCTATGGGGAACAGGTATCGGGAAAGAACGCTGATAGGCCGCAACTGGAAAGCTGCCTAAAAAGCCTCCGCAAGGGCGATACCCTCGTTGTCTGGAGGCTGGATCGGCTCGGACGGAACCTGACCGATCTGGTCAGGCTTATCACCGAACTCGAACAACGCAGTATCCATTTCGAGTCGCTGACGGAAAAGATCGAAACGAGTTCACCGGCCGGCCGGCTTGTCTTTCACGTTTTCGCCGCACTGGCGGAGTTCGAACGCAACCTCATCCGCGAACGCACCGTCGCCGGTCTCACAGCCGCTCGCGCACGAGGCCGGAAAGGTGGTCGTCCTGTAAAACTGTCTCCCAAAGAGGTCAAGACCATCCGCGCACTGCTCAAAACCGCCGACATACCCGTCGCCGAGATCGCCGCCCGCTTTGGCATCGCCCGTTCCACCCTCTACCGCACCATGCTCAGGCCCACCACGTGACATCACGGGGTCTCCGTCATCACCCTTGATTCTGGATTGAACCTTTTCGGGGCGTTATGCAAAAAACCCCGAGATCAACCAGGCCATCCATGCCGAGCTACAGGCGAAAGGAATTGTCGGCAGGGAGGAACATCGCGCCCAGGTGCTTGTACCGCGCCAGGACCTCACCGGCGCGGACCGCATCTGGGCGGCCCGGTACAACCCCGGCGACGTGCTGCGCTACAGCCGCAGCTCGCAGGAGACCGGCATCGGCAAAGGCGAGTACGCGCGGGTTAAAAGCGTCGATGCGCCCAACAACCGGCTCACCGTTGAGCGGAAGAGCGGCGAGGAAGTGAGCTACGATCCACGGCGCCAGCAGGGAGTTTCCGTTTACCGCGAGCAGGAGCGGGCCTTTTCAGTGGGAGACCGTGTGCAGCTCACCGCTCCCTTGCCCGATTTGAAGCTGGCCAACCGCGAGCTTGGAACCGTCGAGACCATCGGCCAGGATGGACGAATGAGTTTGAAGATGGACGGAGGCCGCGAGGTCGATCTTGATTCAGCGAAGAATCCGCACCTTGACCACGGCTACGCCGTGACGAGTCATTCCAACCAGGGACAGACCGCCGACCGGGTACTGATCCACGCCGATACCGAGCTGGGAGCCAAAGACCTGCTCAACAACCGCATGGCCTACGTTGCAGTTTGGCGCGGCGCATACGACGCGCAAATCTTCACCAACGACCGCGAGAAGCTGGGAGCCGCGCTGGGGCATGATGTTTCGCACAGCAGCGCCCATGCGCCGGAGATGAAGCCAGAACAGAAGCAGGAGCAGGCAGTCGCGCCGCAGCGGGAAGTTGCGCCTAAACAGGAGCAAGGAGAAGACTTTGGCTTGGGTCTCTAGTCAAAAAGTTGGGCTTAGATTCCCTGCCTTAGTGACCTTGCCCCCGCAAAACGTATCCCTTAGCGAGCTGCTCTAATAGCGAAAGGGAAACGAAGATGAGGCATGGGACGCGTGGTCGTTACACGCTTGAGTTCAAGCAGGAAG
>Ga0302269_1000072_pt1 | contig 54511 bp, 51 predicted proteins | sample III_Bog_E2_2_FD_194560 | JGI IMG/M metagenome (GOLD analysis project Ga0302269, IMG submission 194560) | Peat permafrost microbial communities from Stordalen Mire near Abisko, Sweden - III_Bog_E2_2 | ecosystem: Environmental > Terrestrial > Soil > Wetlands > Peat | place: Sweden: Abisko...
CGAATCTTCTCTTCCGTCGTGTATCGTTTGCCTTTCATTCGTCTGGTCCTTTCTTGCGTCCCAGACTAACACATCAGGTGGCCCGAAAAAGTGAAGTCACGTCAGGTTCCATGATCTTTCAACAAACCATATTTGTGCGCCTTAAAGACACCTGGCTGTTGACGAGGGATTTAATCGGGAGTCCATTTGGAAGAATATTGTTCTACGCCCATGTCAACCACTCCGACTCGTTTGGTAGATATGCGCAAATTCACGAAAAACTGAAGGACAGCAGCCTCCCACAGTCCTTTTACACGATTCAGTAATTCTAAAACTCCTCACTGGTTTTCCGCCGCGAGGAATCGCTCCGCGTCAATCGCCGCCGCGCAACCCGCGCCCGCCGCCGTGATGGCCTGCCGATAAACATGGTCGGCGCAGTCGCCCGCCACAAATACGCCGGGGATGTTCGTCATCGTGCCGGCTTGCGGAACGATGAAGCCGTTCTCGTCCAAATTTATTTTATCCTTGAACAAATCCGTGTTTGGCACATGGCCGATGGCGATGAACACGCCCGCGACCGGCAGCAAACTTTCTTCGCCCGTCTTGAGATTTTTTAATTTCACGCCGGTCACGCTGTCCTGTTTCACGTCGAGAATTTCCGTGACGGCGGAATCCCAAATCGGTTTGATTTTTAGATTCGCCAGCGTGCGGTCGGCCATGATTTTGGACGCGCGCAAACTATCGCGGCGATGCACGAGATAAACCAGTGAGCCGAAGCGCGTCAGGTATTGCGCCTCTTCGCACGCGGAATCGCCGCCGCCCACGACGACGAGCGGCTGGTTGCGGAACGCGGGCAGCGCGCCGTCGCAAGTGGCGCAGTAAGTCACGCCCTTGGTCTCCAAAATATGTTCACCCGGCACGCCGAGATGCTTGTGGCTCGCGCCGGTGGCGATGATGACGGTTTCCGCGACAACTTTTTCGCCGTCCACGATCAATTGAAATGGCCGCTGCGAAAAATCCACGGACTCGACGACGCCAAAACTTGTCTTCGCGCCGAAACGCTCCGCTTGCTTTTGCATCCGCGTCATCAATTCGTAGCCGTCCACGCCTTCGGGAAAGCCGGGGAAATTTTCCACGATGCTCGTCGTCGTGAGCAGACCGCCGGGCTGTTTGCCCGTCAGCACGAGCGGCGCAAGCTGCGCGCGCGCCGTGTAGAGCGCCGCCGTCCAACCCGCCGGGCCGGAACCGATGATGACCACTTTTTCCATAGGCCGCGAAAGATAATCCCTCGGCGCGGCACTGACAAGCCGGTTGAAAATTTAATTATTTTTATCCGGAGGTGAACTGGCATTTGCATTTGCAGTCCGGCGGCTTTGAAGTTTTACTGGCGGCGATGAAAGCATGGTTGTTTCTGCCCCTGACGTTCTGCCTCGTGCTCACCGCCGCCGCGCAAGATGCAGCCGTGACCAATCTCTGGCAATTCCGGCTAACTGATTCGGGCGGCGAATCGTCGCCCGCCCTCGCGCCGGATGGCACGATTTATGAAGGCACGTTTCACGGCTGGCTGCTCGCGCTCACGCCGGATGGCGCGCTGAAATGGAAATTCAAAGCGGGTCTGGAAATCAAATCCTCTCCGGCGGTGGCGGCGGATGGAACAATCTGTTTCGGCTCGCGCGACCGGAAATTTTACGCGCTCAATTCCTCCGGAAAATTAAAATGGTCGTTCGCCACCGGCGCGTGGTTGGATTCGTCGCCCGCCATCGGCGCGGACGGCACGATTTATTTCGGCTCTTGGGACACGAATTTTTACGCGCTGAATCCCGGCGGACAATTGAAATGGTCGTTCGCCACCGGCGGCATCGTGGATTCGTCGCCCGCCATCGGCGCGGACGGCACGATTTATTTCGGCTCGCACGACCGGAATTTTTACGCGCTCACGCCAGACGGAAAGTTGAAATGGAAATTCGCCACCGGCGGGGAAATCATCGCGTCGCCCGCCATCGGCGCGGACGGCACGATTTACATCAGCTCGACCGACGGAAATGTTTACGCGCTGAATCCCGACGGCACGAAACGCTGGCGGTTGCACACTGGCGGCTACACCAGTTCGTCGCCGGTTTTGGATGCGAACGGCAATCTCTATTTCGCCGTCAACACCGAACAATTTTCGTTAAGTCCCGACGGCAAGGTGCGCTGGCATTATGACAATGCCAATCCAATTTCCACCTCACCCGCAGCTTTGGCAGACGACCAAATTCTCGTCGTCACCCGCTGGTCGCGCTCCGGAATGTTATCCACCGCCGCCAACACACTTTGGGATTTGCCGTCGGGCTATGGTTTTTGCGGTTCACCGGATGTCAGTCCGGCGGGCGTGATTTACGTCACAGACGAGCATCGGATTTTTGCCTTTCAACCGCTGACGAACGCCGCCGCGCCGGTAAGAAGTTCCTGGCCGCTGTGGCGCGCGGACGCGCAGCGCACGGGCCGCGTGCAGAAATGATTTTCAACCGAGCCGCTCGCGCCCGTCGTAGCCGGTTTCAAGGTCGTGCCAGAATTCGATCTTGTCCTCGTCCGCTTCCCAGCAGAGAAAAACTTCCTTGCCGCCAATGAGCGCCGGGAAATCCACCAGCCCGCGCGACAAGTCCTTGATGAAAATTTCGCGCCGCTGAAATTCCGCCAGAATTTCCTGCATCCCCGCCAGCGCGCGGATCCAACTGTTCACCGTTTCGCCGCCGGTGTCCTGACCTTCGATGTTCAGGCCGCCAAGTCGTTTTTCATGGCGCTGTTCATCCTCGCGCAGGCGGTTGAGTTCCGCCAGCCACGCGCGCAACTGCGGCAGCAACGCCTCCGCTTCGGCGCGCGTGTAATGTTTTTGAAACCGATGTTTCATGGCAAAAAAAGACCGTTCGCGCTGGCTGCCGGGCAACCGCCGCGAACGGCTGTGAAATCACATGGCGTGACAGAATTACTTCTGCCAGGTGCGCTTCTTGTGACGATTCAAGCGCAGCTTCTTGCGCCGTTTATGCTTGTTGATTTTTGCCTTACGGCGTTTTTTCAGTGATCCCATAATTGGATGTGAGATTATGTAACAAATCAGCGCGGAAAACGCCAATCAAATTTTCAATTTCAATTAACGACGATGGGTTGCAATTTAATCTCTGGAATAGACTTTATTGCCGCCTTGAGCCTATCCTTTTTTTTGCATCAGATTGAGCATCCAAAGCTTTTTGCAATCTTAATTGCACAACATCCTTGTCGCCTTCTATACTAATAAGGACATTCAAAGAAGATTCCCTGACTTTAGCATCGTCGCTCTCTTCCAAATTCTTTATCACGGCAGAAATTGAAGGCGTGCCAATGGCGACGAGCGCAGCGCTAATAGGCTCAAAAAAACCACACGGAGAGCCTTCATAATGGTGTGCATCTCTTGGCACAATAATTGTGATATTTGTGGCCAAGCTATCGGCTGCTTCGGGCGCGCGCAACATTTCCAAATAGGACGCTGCGTAGCATTTAGCCATGTCATGCGTGCTTGGATCATTGAATATGCCCAGAATCTTTGAGGTTTCAGCTTTACGATAATAAAGATCGTCTTGATACTGCCCACCAAAATTATCCATCCATGCGGCACTTGAAATTCCTGTGGCAGCCTCCTTATCGTTGATGGCTTGAATGGCGTCGGTTATTTGTTTTGTGATCACGAAGTGCGCGATTTGAATCTGACTTGGATGCGTGGGTCCTTGCATATCCAAACCTTCCGCGTTAAGCACTCCTTGGGTTTGAGTTGGTTGAGCGGACAATTTTCCCGTGATTAACATTCCCAATAGCAGGACAAGCGTGCCAAACACTATTCTACGCCTGCTGTTCGTTAAATATGAAATGAATGTAATTTTCATTGGCAATCCATAAAATTTTTTAATAAACCACCTTGTTCAGCGGATACTCGATGATGCCTTCCGCGCCAGCGGCCTTGAGTTGCGGAATCAGCTCGCGCACAACTTTTTCGTCAATGATCGTTTCCACCGCGACCCAGCCTTTGAGGCTCAAATTGGAGATCGTCGGGTTGCGCAGCGCGGGCAAATCCGTCAGCAACTTCGCGAGATTTTTTTCCGCGATGTTCATCTTCAAGCCCACCATCGCCTCGGCATCCAATGCGCCTTTGAGCAGCATCGCCATCGTCTCAATTTTTTTCCGCTTCCACGGATTTTTCCACGCGTCCACGTTGGCGATCAGACGCGGCGTAGAACTCAAAAGTTCATCCACGATGCGAAGTTTATTCGCCTTCAACGACGAGCCGGTTTCAGTGACATCCACGATGGCGTCCACCAGTTCGTGCGCCTTGGTTTCCGTCGCGCCCCAAGAAAATTCCACCTCCGCCTTCACGCCATTCTGCTTGAGATATTTTTTGGTGAGATTGACGACTTCAGTCGCGATGCGTTTGCCCTGCAAATCTTTTACCGACTTCACCGGCGAATTTTCCGGCACGCACAAAACCCAGCGCGCGGGACGGCGCGACACTTTGCTGAATAAAAATTCGCCGACCTCGTGTACCTTCGAGCCGTTTTCCATCACCCAGTCATGGCCGGTGATGCCGCAGTCCAGATAGCCGTGCTCGACGTAGCGGGAAATTTCCTGCGCGCGGAACAGGCGGATGTCGAGCTCCTCATCGTCAACATATGGCACATACGAGCGACTGCTGACCAAAATGTTGTAGCCGGCCTTGGCCAGCTTCTCGATGGTCGCATCCTGCAAACTGCCCTTGGGCAGGCCGAATTTTAATTTCTTGCTCATTGGACAATTTTCCCATTCCGGCGCGGCAACGCGAACTTTTTTTATCACTTCACGCTGGCAATCGTCCAGTCGTCGTTGGTCTTGATCAAATTAAATGTATAAAATCCCTGCACCGCGCCGCCCGCATACCAACGGCCGACCACATCTACCGAGCCATCCGTGTTCGGGTCGCTCACGTCCGCGCCGAGGATCATCACCGGCTTGCCCGTGTCTTTGTCGAGCGGCGACTGGTTCGCGCGCAGGTCAATGTGATAACTTTCCTTGATCGGCGGATTGTGATTCGGAAATTTCGCCATCATCAAAGCGACCACCTTGTCGTCCGCCTGCAAAAACAGCGCCGAATAATTGCCGTCCTCCCAGAAATGCCGCTCCATCAAATAGCTCAAAACCACCAGTTCAATCTTCCCCTCGTCCGCCTTGGACAAACTCGGTGCGACCGGCGACATGACTGCCACCGCCGCCGGCAACTTGACCGCACTGGCGAAATAAATCGGCTCATTGTTCGTGCTGTCGCAGCCCGCCAGCAGGCAAGCAACGAAAGTCAGTGATAATAGGTTCTTCAAATCTTTCATAAATCGGGACGCTTGTAAGGAATAATGCCTTCTTCTTCCGACCAGACGGGCTCGAATCTCAAACCAGTCAATCCATTCGCCTCGACACAGGCTTTGAATTCTTGCTGCGGGTCACCATTCTTTTCCCAAGCATAAGTTTTATACAAACTATCCGTTATCTTGAACAGAGAAGACTTCTGCAACTTGCTGGTGACAAAACAAGGACGGCGGGGAGCCTGTCGTTGACCGGATATTGGTTCAAATTTCCATGGTGTAACATTTTCATCTATGCACTCTGAACGCTCCAGAATGTTGCAAATGGTAAGAGCCTCATTTTTGAAAGGAAGCGGCAGCAACTGACCAGCCCGTTCCAGAAAATCTCCAGTAATTTCCATGGCCTTTGTTCCCGCAGCAAAAGCACCCACCGAACCTATATGCCAAAAATCCGGGGTTGATTTCCTGTGAAAAAAGGACAGCCTGTTCGATCAAAATAATTGCATGACCGGTGGCGACCAATTTTCTTTTTGCTCTCCCAAAAACGCGCAGGCTGTCGAGGATAAATATTTCAAAAAAGCATCCCTGCTTTCAAAGGCACGATCATCCAAAACCAACTGATGATATTGTGAACGATGATTTTTGAATTCACCGGCAGGGTCGGCATGAACTTCAAATACTTTCATTTGATTGATTTTTAACTTTTCTTAGCAATCACCCGTCTTCCGACCACCGAAATTTCCCCGCGTGCAATCGCCGCGACGCATTGCGGATACAGCTCATGCTCTGCCACGTGGATGCGCGCGTGCAAACTTTCCGCCGTGTCGTTGTCCAGCACCGGCACGGTTTGCTGGCCGATGATCGCGCCGGAATCCACGCCCGCATCCACGAAATGCACCGTGCAGCCCGTCACCTTCACGCCATGATCCAGCGCCTGTTTCCACGCCTCGAGTCCGGGAAACGACGGCAGCAGCGACGGATGCACGTTCACGATGCGACCTTCGAACGCGCGCAGAAAATCGCCCTTCAGCACGCGCATAAAACCCGCCAGCACGATCAAATCTACCTTCGACTCCTGCAATTGTTTTACAAATTCGCGTTCCGCATCTTCATCCAGCTTCGTGCGGAATTTTCCCGGCGGGATGAATTGCGCCGGAATTTTCCGTTCGCGCGCGTGCGTCAAAATTCCCGCCGACTCGACATCGCTCAACACAATGGCGACTTGCGCCGGAATTTTTCCCGCCGCCACCGCGTCCGCAATCGCAACAAAGTTGGAACCTTTGCCGGAGCCGAGCACACCGATGCGAAATGGATTGTTCACTGTGATTTGAATAGCAGAGTGTCCGCGCAAAAAAAAGTTGAAACGTGCTGCAATATAAAACCGTTGTGGCAATATACAAAAATAAGCCGCAGCGGTGTTTATTAAGTATGGATTATGACGAACAACCGCCCGAGGAAGACCCGCCTTTCGGCGCGGCCATATTTGCCTGCATTGTTTCCTTCGTATTGATTCATTGGACTGCACTCTGCATGGCACCGTGGATTCAAGTTTGGTGGACTGAATTGTTGGTTAATCCACTCATTCCCATGATGTTGATTTTCATCATTCTCTATCGCAGCCGCTGTCGTCGGGAAGTAATCGGTATAACGCGAATACTTTCTCTGCTTCTGCTTTCTGTAATTATTTTTGCCGGCACCATAATTTTCTTTGGCGTCCTCTTTACGCTGGTGTGCGCGGTTTGCAGCGGATTTACCAATTGGCATTACTAATTTTTTGAGGCAGCAAAATAAAAAGACCGAACAAAATCAATTGTCCGGCCATTGAAATTTTTTAGCGCCCGCTTACGGCTTCCAGATCATGTCCGCCACGGTCTTGCCCGCCGGGATGAACGGAATGACGTGCGTGCTGTATGGCACGACCACGTCGAGGACGTAAGGCTCGTCGGCGTCGAGCATCCGCTGGATGGCGGCGCGCAATTCTTTTTTGAACATCACACGCTCGCATTTCACGCCGAAGGAATTGCAAACGGCAACGTAGTCGGGATAAATCGCGGCGCGCTCTTTTGGATCACCGAGGTAAGTGTGACCGCGATTGCCTTCAAAGAAATTATCTTCCCACTGCACCACCATGCCGAGGTGCTGGTTGTTCAAGATGATCGCTTTCGCCGCGATTTTTTCAACGTGCGCGGTGGCGAGTTCCTGAATGTTCATCAGAAACGAACCGTCGCCATCAATATCGATGACCTGCTTGTCTGGGAGCGCGACCTTGATGCCGAGCGCGGCGGGATAGCCATAACCCATCGAGCCGAGGCCACCGCTGGTCGTGAACTGGCGTGGGTATTTGTATTTATACCATTGCGCCGCCCACATCTGATGCTGGCCGACGCCGGTGGAAATGTAAGCCTCGCCCTTGGTCATTTCGTAAAGCGTTTCGATGACCATCTGCTGCAAAATCACTTCACTCTCCTTGCCGCCCATGTGATCAATCATATGATCGCTATTGGCGATTTCGGGCGTGATGCGATACGCGAACGGCGCTTTTTTCTGCCACTCGGCGATCTGCGCGAGCCACGCGGTGTGATTCTTTTGCACCGGACGTTTCGCAACCAATTTATTCAGACGCGTCAAAGCATCCTTGATGTCGCCGACGATGGGCAAATGCGCCTCGCGATTTTTGTTCAACTCCGACGCATCAATGTCAATGTGTACAATCGTGCCGGTCTTGCAAAATTCCTCAAACTTGCCCGTCACGCGGTCGTCAAAACGCACGCCGAACGCGAGCAGCAGATCCGCGCCGTCTTTCAACTTCACCATCGGCGCATCGTAGTTCGCGCGCTTTTCGTATTCGCCGTTGACCGCCCAGTTCGCCGAAGCGGAACCGTGCATGCCGAGCCAGCGCAACGAGAGCGGATGCGTTTCGGGAAAACCGCCGATGCCCATGAGCGTGGTCGTCACGGGAATGTTCGTCGCCTCGGCGAATTTTTTTAATTCCGCCGCCGCGCCGGAAGAAATAATTCCGCCGCCAACGTAAAGCACCGGACGTTCGGATTTTTCAATGAGTCCGATGATTTCGTTCAATGCCACTTCATCCGCGCGCAAATCGGGTTGAGTGTAGCCGGGCAAACCTTTTTTAATTTCTTCGAGCGTCGGCCAGACGGGCTGCGCTTTGACCTGCTGAATATTTTTCGGGAAATCAATCACGACTGGACCCGGACGACCCGACTGCGCAATGTAAAAGGCTTCTTTCACAATGCGCGGAATGTCGTTGATGTCCGTGACGAGATAGCTGTGCTTCACGATCGGCAACGTGACGCCGATGATGTCCGTTTCCTGAAATGCGCCGCGACCGATCATCGCCTGCGTCACCTGCCCCGTGATCGCGATGAGCGGCGTGGAATCCATGTAAGCATCCGCGATGGCGGTGACGAGGTTCGTCGCGCCCGGTCCGCTCGTGCCCATGCACACGCCGGCTTTGCCGGTCACGCGCGCGTAACCTTCGGCGGCGAAACTGCCGCCTTGTTCATGACGCGGAAGAATGGTGCGAATCTTCGAGTGCGTGAGCGACTGGTGGATTTCCATGCTCGCACCGCCGGGATACGCAAAAATGACTTCGACGCCTTCGCGTTCGAGGGCTTCGACAAAAATGTCGCGGCCAAACATCGCCTTGCCGACTTCGGCGCGCGGCTTGGCGGGAGATTTCGTTTTCGCTTTGGCAGATTCAGCCTTTGCGGATTCAGTTGCTTTGCTCATTTTCTTTTTTGGTTGTGGCGGCTTCAGCAAGGGTAACAAAAAACCCACAGCCGTTGCCAGCCGTGGGTTCTTGTTAAAGTTTCGGTCAACAAGTACCAACGGCGTCGCTAACTACAGCGACGACCAGAATGACAACTTGTGAACGGTTTTTCAACATTTGAGAAAGCTTAAAATCTCCGCGCCACGCCGTCAAGCCCGCTTTTGCTCAACTTTTGCGATGAACTCGGTTGAATTTATGAACAGGGTTTCAATTGGAGCGCCACAAGGGAAACTGAGCGGCGGTGGGTGGCAAAAATGAAAACGTCAACTGGCAAATAAAGTCACCGGCAACGCCGCGCCACAGTAAATGCAAAGCGATTGCTTACCAGAATTTACTCGACCACATTTCGGGCAAGGTTGCGGCGGAGCTTTCGCGGCTTTTCCGTCCAGCCGCCCATCGCGCAAATCAATCTCCTTCACTGCGTCCGCCAACTGCTCATCCGTATAGCCACGCTCTTTTTTCAAAAACGTCCAAAGCGCTTCAGTGATCAGCAGCAGCCGGTCAACATCATGGCGTAACAACTCCGCTTCTGTTTTGGCTTCACGCGCGCTTGCCTGCGCATCGCTTGCATCTGTTTGCGCCTGCGATGTGGCAGCCTGCGAATAAAGTGAACCGTAGCTGTAAAACATAAAAATTTAGTGCGTCGTTGCAGCTTCCTTCGCCTCCGGCTCGACCCACTTGTTGTGTTCCTTGATAAGGTCCACGAGCCGTTCCACCGCGTCGGCTTCGGGGATGTTGAACTTGATCGGCGTCTTGCCGACGTAAAGATTGATCTTGTTCGGCGCGCCGCCGACGTAGCCGAAATCCGCGTCCGCCATTTCGCCCGGCCCGTTCACGATGCAGCCCATGATGGCGATCTTCACGCCCTTGAGATGCTCCGTGCGCGCCTTGATGCGCGCGGTGACGGTCTGCAAATTAAACAACGTCCGCCCGCAGCTCGGACACGCGACGTAATCGGTCTTGAAACTGCGGCAACCGGCGGCCTGCAAAATATTATACGCGAGCCGCAAACTTTGTCCGCCGCCCGCTTCACCGCGAACTAAAATCGCATCGCCAATGCCATCCGCGAGCAGCGAGCCGATGACGACGGATGCGCGGAGCAAGGCGATTTTGGGTTCGAGCGGAACGGGTTCAAAATTTATGCAGTCTTTCAGCAAGATTGGATTATTGCGTCCGAGTTTTTTCAATTTGCTCGCGAGCAAACGGAACGCGGTTATCGCGGGAAGATTTACGCCGTCCTTCACCGTGACAAGCTGCGTCTCGCAATTGATTTCAAAATCCTGCGTCGGATCAATCTCGAAAATATTAAGGTCTTCGTAAATCGCCTCCGGTTTGACATCATCTTTCGGGCGGATTTTGGGCGCGACTTTTTCCCACGTCGCGCGCGTGACCACGACGCGAAGCAATTGTTCACCGCCGCATTTTACATTTTCGTTCAGTTCAATCTTCGGCGTCTCGCGTTTTTCAAAATGAAACGGGTCGAAGGGAAAATCTTTTTCCGTAATTTTAACTTTCGAATTTGAGAGCAGCGGAATCTGCGCGAGCAAGTCGGTGCAGACTTCGATTTCGCGCGGTGAATCTTCGGTGAGCGAAACGCGTATGGTGTCGCCCAGACCGTCGCACAACAGCGAGCCGATGCCGATGGCGGATTTGATGCGACCATCTTCGCCTTCGCCAGCTTCGGTGACGCCGAGGTGAATCGGATAATTCCAATCCGCGCCTTCCTGTTCGAGCCGCGCGACCAAAAGCCGATAACATTCGATCATCACTTTCGGATTCGACGACTTCATCGAGAACTTAAAATTGTGAAAATCGTGTTTGCGCGCGATGTGCGCGAATTCCAGCGCGCTCTCGACCATGCCGAGCGGCGTGTCGCCGAAGCGATTCATGATGCGGTCGCTCAACGAGCCATGATTAGTTCCAATTCGCAGCGCGCGTTTCAGTTTTTTTGCTTCGAGGACGAGCGGCGTGAATTTTTCCTCGATGCGTTTTAATTCGGCGGCGTATTGCTCGTCCGTGTATTCTTTCGTCGCGAATTTTTTCGAATCAGCGTAATTGCCGGGATTCACGCGCACGACTTCGACCCATTTCACGGCCTCCATCGCGGCGTCGGGCTTGAAATGGATGTCGGCGACAATCGGCACGAGACAGTTTTGCGCGCGCAGTTCGCGGACGATGTTCTGCAAGTTCGCCGCGTCCTTCACCGTCGGCGCGGTGATGCGCACGATTTGGCAGCCGACGGCAACGAGTTCCAAAGTCTGTTTCACGCACAGCGCGGTGTCCATCGTGTCACAGGTGAGCATGGATTGCTTCACGACAGGATGGTCGCCGCCCATGACGACGCCGCCGTTTTTCGGATCGCCGATAAAAATTTCACGGGTTTTTCGCCGGTGATAAAAAAATGGAGATTCGCAGTAACGCATAAATTACTTGTTGATTGGCGCAAGATTGATTGCCTTGCTGTCCGGCATCACAGCGGGGTTGGCGGGAGCCATAAATATGACCGGCACTTCGCGGTCGGCGCGCGCGCTGCGCACCCAGTCACCCGTGTCAAAGAACGCGATGTAAATCATGAAGGTGATGAGCAGCGCGGCAAAACCACTCTGGATTTTTTCCAGAATCCGCGCACTGACGGGCCGGCGGAAAATCCACTCGATCAGCGAGAGCGTGATATGTCCGCCATCCAGCACCGGCAGCGGCAGCAAATTGAGCAATGCGAGATTGACGTTGAGGATGACGCTGAACCACAGCACGCGCCGCCAGCCGTCCTCGTCCTGAAACAGATTGCTATAGACGCGGATGATCATCACCGCGCCGCCGAGCTGTTGCACGCCGATTTCGCTCTTGGAAAACAAAGCACCGAACGTGTTGAAAATCTGTCCCGCGCTGGCCTTGAGCTGTTCCGCCGGACTCGGATGCACGAGCGTGGTGTTGGTATCGCCCTGCCAGGCCGTGATGCCCAGTTGCGGATAGGCATTGGTCGGCTGCAACGGTTTCACCGGCAGCATCGTGCAGTCAAATTTTTCGCCGCCGCGTTGCGAGGTGAGCGTGAGCGGTTTGACGACGCCGTTGCTCATCGCTTCCTGCGCCGAATCCACGGCGAACGGACTGTAAATTTTTTCGCCGTTCACGGCCAACACTTCATCGCCCGGTTTCAAGCCGGCGAGCGCGGCGGGACTGTTCGAGGCGATGGCAAAAATGGACGCCTTGCTCGCGGAGGTGATCAAAATTTGCCGGAGCGCCTTGCGTTGATACCACTGCGTCTCGCGATGAAACGGGATTGCATAAACTGTCGCTTCCCGGCCGGCGCGCAGATACTTGATGGCGATGTTCGTGCCGGTGCTAGTGACGATGCGCCACGTGACGCTGTCGGACGAAGTCGGCGCGAAATGGTGGACGGGATAGCCGTCAATTTCCAGAATGGTGTCGCCGGGCAGCAAGCCGGCCTTTGCGGCGGGGCCGGTCGGATCCACCCAACCGACCACCGTGGAATTGTCCGCCTCGTTGCTCGGCTTGCCGACCTGCCAGACGATGACCGCAAAAACAAACGCCAGCAATAAACTGAACAGCGGGCCGGCAAATGCGACAATAATTTTGTCCAGCGGCGAAACCTTGGGCAACGTCTCGACTAATTTTTGCATTTCGTCCTTGTCGCCGCCGACGCGATCCGACCATGGTTCGATAATTTTTCCCTCGGGCTTTCCGCTTTTGCCCTCGATGATTTCCATGCTGGCCATTTGCGGCAAGGCGACGTAGCCGCCCGCCGGAATCCAGCCCAGCGCATACTCGACGCCGTTGATTTTCTTTTTCCAAATCGGTTTGCCGAACCAGATGGCGAAGCGCTCGACCTTCAACCCGCGCCAGCGCGCCGCGAGAAAATGACCGAGTTCGTGGACGCCGATGAGCAGGTTGAACAGCAGCACCACTTCCAGCGCCACGAAGATGTATCGTAAAATAGTCATGTCGAAACCGGGAAATGATACCGCCGGAAAAATTTACCGCAATCACAGAGCGCACGCCGCCGCCGACCGCAGTTGATTTCCCGCGCGCAAAAATCTACGCTCCTCACGATGTCATGGCTCGACCAACTCGCGCGCTTCTGGCCGCATATCGCGGCGGGCTTCGATTTAATCGCGGCTTTGCTGGTGTCCGCGCACGCGCTGCTGCACAAGCGTGATTCCCGCGCAGCGACGCTTTGGATCGGCCTCGCCTGGTTACTGCCCGCGCTCGGCTCCCTGCTCTACCTTGCGTTCGGCGTCAACCGCATCCGCCGCCGCGCGATCACGCTCGCCGTCCACAAAACCTACAGCCGCGACATTCCCGAAAATCTCGGCGAACCGGAGCACGACGGCGCGGAACATCTCCAGCACATCGCCCGCGTCGTCAGCCGCGTCGTCACGCAGCCGCTCACGACGGGAAACAAGATCGAACCGCTCGTCAACGGCGACGCCGCGTTTCCCGCGATGCTCGCCGCGATCGCCTCCGCCAAAAAATCCGTCACGCTCGTCAGCTATATTTTTGACAACGATGCGAGCGGACAAAAATTCATTGCCGCGCTCGCACACGCCGTCCAGCGCGGCGTCGCCGTGCGCGTGTTGGTGGATGCCGCTGGCGCGCGCTATTCATTTCCGCCGATCACCTGGAAGTTGCAGCGCGCGAAAATTCCGTTCGCCAAATTTCTGCCGGCGTCCATTTTCACGCCATGGCGCGTGGCCACTATCAATTTGCGCAACCATCGTAAGTCGCTCATCGTGGACGGCCAGATCGCTTTCACCGGCGGCATGAACATCCGCCACGGAAATGTGCTCGGCGACAAACCGAAAAGTCCAGTGCAAGATTTGCATTTCCGCGTCGAAGGCCCGGTCGTCACGGAATTGCAGGAAGCCTTCGCGAACGACTGGGCGTTCACGACCGAGGAAATTCTCGACGGCGATACCTGGTTTCCGGCGGCGCGGGAAGCCGGCGACATCATCGCCCGCGTTATCCCCGACGGCCCGGACGCGGATTTTGAAAATTTGCGGCTGACTTTGCTCGCCGCGCTGGCCGAGGCGCAGACATCCGTAAAAATTTTGACGCCATATTTTTTGCCGGACAACACACTCATCAACGCCCTCAACCTCGCGTCGTTGCGCGGCGTGCGCGTGGACATCATTTTGCCCGCGAAAAACAATCTGCCACCCGTGCATTGGGCGTCGCGCTCCATGTGGTGGCAAGTGCTGCAACGCGGCTGCCATCTCTGGCTCACGCCGCCGCCCTTCGATCACTCGAAACTCATGATCGTGGACGGCCACTGGGTTTTGCTCGGCTCGGCGAACTGGGACGCGCGCAGTTTGCGGCTCAATTTTGAATTGAACGTCGAGTGTTACAGCCGCGAGTTCGCGCAGGAAATGGAAAAATTCATCGCGCAAAAAATTTCCACCGCGCACGAAGTGACCAAGGCCGAAGCGGACGCGCGGAATATTCCCGGAAAATTGCGCGATGCGATTGCGCGGTTGTTTTCTCCGTATCTATGAAATCGTTCGACAGCCTGACCGAACAGGAAATTCTCGCCCTCGCCATTTCGCTCGAAGAAGAAGACGCGCGCATCTACGAAGATTTCGCCGATGGCCTGCAGGAAAATTATCCCGAACAGGCTACGAAATTCCGTGCGCTGCGCCGCGAGGAAGACGGCCATCGCCACCGCCTGCTCGAACTTTACAAAAAGAATTTTGGCGACCACGTCCCGCTCATCCGCCGGCAGGATGTGCGCGGTTTCGTGGATCGCAAACCCGTCTGGCTCGTCCGCCCGCTCGGCTTGAAGGCCGTGCAAAAAACCGCCGAGACGATGGAAGTGGAAACGATGCGCTTTTATTCCGCCGCCGCGCGCCGCACGACCGACGCCGGCGTCCGGCAATTGCTTGGCGACCTGACCGAAGAAGAACGCAACCACGCGCACACCGCCGAGGAAATTTCGCTGACGAAATTAAGCGAAGACGAAAAATCGCAGCAGAAAAGATTATTCCTTTTGCAAGTCGTGCAACCCGGACTCGCCGGTTTGATGGACGGCTCGGTCTCGACGCTCGCGCCGCTGTTCGCCGCCGCGTTCGCGACGCACAACAGTTGGGCGACATTTCTCATTGGCATGGCCGCGAGCGTCGGCGCGGGCATCAGCATGGGTTTTGCCGAAGCGTTGTCAGACGACGGCAGCCTGACCGGGCGCGGCCATCCGTGGGCACGCGGCCTGGTTTGCGGCGCGATGACGTCGCTCGGCGGCCTCGGTCACACGCTGCCGTATTTGATTCCCAATTACAAAACCGCCACGAGCATCGCCGTCTGCGTGGTGATCGTGGAACTCGGCGTGATCTCGTGGATCCGCCATCGCTTCATGGACACGCCGCTGGTGTCGGCCATTTTGCAAATCGCGCTCGGCGGCGCGCTGGTTTTTCTGGCGGGGATTTTGATCGGCAATTCGTGAACGGATTTCGGCTGTGCTCGAGGCGAGCGTGAATTGACGGAGATGAAAATTAAATTGTTAAACCGACCAATGATTCAACAATTCGGAAAATTTCAGCTCTTCCAGTCGAAGGCTTTTTTCTTCACGGCGTAAATATAACCCGCGAACAAAATGCCGAGGAACGACACCATTGAGCCGAGCGCGAGGTTGCGCGTGACGTGTTCCGCCAGCAGATCGCGATAAACGACCGCCCACGGATACATGAACACGACTTCAATATCGAACAGGATGAACAGCATCGCCACGAGATAAAATTTCACGGAGAAGCGCCCGCTGTTGTCGCCGATGGGGTCTTTGCCGCATTCGTAGGCCGCGTCCTTCGCCTTGCTGGACTTGGCGAATTTGCCGAGCAGCACGGAGATCAACAGCGTCCCGCCCGCGAAACCGACGGCGGCGGCTAGCAAAAACAAAATCGGGATGTATTGCGCGAGTTGTGATGGCGACGAATGTTCCATGGCGGAAATGATAGAAACTGCCGTAGAAAATTCAATGACGAAAACTCACGTCCAGAAACTTTACCATCGCCGCACCAAACGGCGCGCAGTCCTTCGGCGTGCGACTGGAGATTAGGTTGCCATCCACCACGACCGGCTTGTTCACCCAGATGCCGCCGGCATTTTCCAGATCGTCCTTGATGCCGAGCGAACCGGTGACGCGTTTGCCTTTGAGAATTTTTGCCGAGATTGGAATCCAGCCACCGTGACAGATAAAAGCGACGAGCTTGCCCTGCTCAAAAAATTCCCGCGTGAGCGACAGCACCTTCGCATCGCGCCGCAATTTGTCCGGCATGAAACCGCCCGGCACGAGCAGCCCGCAAAAATCCTCACTGCGCGCGTCCTTCAACAGCATATCCGACGCGGCGGGATAACCGTGCTTGCCAGTGTAGGTTTTGATTTCCGGGGCGGCGCATTTCAGCGCGTAGCCAGCCTCCTCCAATCGCAGCTTCGGATACCAGAGTTCGAGGTCTTCATAAACGTCGTCCAGAAACGCGAGCACGGTTTTGTTTTGCATAAACAAGTTATTCTCCAAAACGCAGTGTCAGGCAAGCCCGCAAATGTCCCGGTATCGCTTCGACCAATGTTAGCATTTTATTTTTCGATTTCCGTTCCGGCCACCATTCTATTACTTTGAACCGTAATCCCACGAGTGTTCGGCATTAAAAGCAAACATGGAAGCCCTCATCAAGCCATCAGCGGAACCACTCGGCTGGAAAAAATCTTTTCTCTGGCTGGCGCTGGCCGTGGCGTGTTTTCATCTCGCTTACACGTCGCTTAAATTTCCGGCGGCAGGTTTATTTATTTTCGGCTACGCGTTGGGACTCGTCCAGCTTACCAATCAGCCGACCGTGCGCCGCGCATTTTATTTTGGTCTGGTCACGGCCTATTTTTGTTACGCGCCGCAATTGTTTTTCATGTGGAGCATTTTCGGGCCGTTCGCAATCGTGCTGTGGCTGGTGCTGGCGTTTTGGGTCGGACTATTCGCGGCGATTGCCTGCGGCAGCGCGCGGTGCTGGGGCAAAGTCAAAACCGCGTGGCTGATTCCAATTATTTGGACGGGCATCGAATACTTCCGCAGCGAACTCTACTACTTGAAATTTTCGTGGCTCAACATTGGGTATATTTCAACTATCGGAAGTGGTCTATTTGGAATGTATGGTTTTGGATTGTTTGTTTTTGCAGTTGTGGTTGGCGTAATTTTTCGCGGGCGTGATAGTTGGAATTATTTCTTCAAGCAGATGACTTTAATTGAACTGCTTTTAGTTATTTTAGGAATAGCCATTCTCCTAGCGATGTTGGTTCCCGCTTTGGCTGAAGCCAAATCATCTCGCCATCGTATTCTCCCAATTGTCGGTGTCCAGATGGAATCCCCGCCCGAAAACGTCATTCCCCAAATCCTGAACCAAGCCCTCGCCAAAAACACCAACGCGCCCATTTTCGTCTTAAGCGAGTGCACGCTGGACGGCCCGGTGCCGGATTCACTCAAGAACTGGTGCCGCGAACACTCGCGCTTTCTCATCGTGGGCGGAAAAGATTTCGTGACCAACCATGTTTATTACAACACCGCCTTCGTCGTCGGCACGAATGGCGAGATTGTCTACAAGCAGGCCAAGAGTGTGCCGGTGCAATTTTTCGACGACGGACTGCCCGCGCCAAGTCAGGAAGTCTGGAATTCGCCCTGGGGCAAAATCGGCCTCTGCATCTGCTACGATTTGAGCTATACGCGCGTCACGGACAAATTCGTGCAGCAAGGCGCGCAACTGCTCATCGTGCCGACGATGGACAATGAAGATTGGGGGCGGCACGAACACGAACTGCACTCGCGCGTCGCGCCCGTGCGCGCGGCGGAATACGGCATCCCAATTTTCCGCGTCGCCAGCTCCGGCATTTCGCAGGCCGTGAGCGGAGGTGGCCAAGTCGTCGCGCAAACGTCCATTCCCGGCACCGGCGAAATTTTTTCCGCCCAACTCCGATTGCCACGCCAAGGTTCAATTCCGCTCGACCGCTATCTCGCGCCCATCTGCGTTGCGATAACTGGCGGTGTCACCGCAGTTTTATTGCTGCTCGCGTGGAAAGACAAGCGAACGGCAAAGAAAATTTCGCCACGTATTGAACACGGATGAAAAATCTTCGCGGATAGTTTTCTGTTTGCCTTGCGGGAAATCAGTTGTAGCTTTTCAGCATGAGCGTCACCGCCATTCAAGATGAAATTCTCGGTCTGCCCGCGACCGAACGCGCCCGGCTGATTGACGTGCTTTGGGATTCCATTTCCGGCTCGGAACTCAAAACACGCGAAGCCGCGTGGGCGAGGGAATCGGAACGGCGGATTGACGCTTTCGACGCCGGCAAATTGACGGCGCGTGACGCCACGGAAATTTTCACCGATTTGAAAAAGGAATTGCCGAAGTGAGGGTGCGGTTCACTTCAACGGCGGAAGCGGAACTCAAGGCGGCGATGGAATTTTATCAATCGGTGCGCGAAGGTTTGGGGGCGGAATTTCTGGCGGAAATGGAGGCAACCTGCAACCTCATCGAATCTTTTCCATTGGCATGGTTGCCGCTGTCGTCACGGACGCGCCGTTGCCGCACGCACCGATTTCCTTACGGCCTGTTTTTACCAAGTTCGCAGCGATCAAATCCTAATTGTTTCTGTGATGGACTTGCGACGCGACCCAAAACGCTGGGAAGAATACTTGTAGCTGGGTAGCTGCTTCCAAATATAATTCCTGCCATGTCGCACGAATACGTCTTGAAGCCGTTCGCGCCGGAAATCCGGCTGAACATTGACTACGCGCGCGAACTCAACGAACAGCAGCTGGCCGCCGTCACCGCGCCGCCCGGCCCGGCGCTCGTCATCGCCGGCGCGGGTTCGGGCAAGACGCGCACGCTCATTTATCGCGTCGCGTATCTTTTGGAACAGGGCATTCCGCCTGATCGCATTTTGCTGCTCACCTTCACGAATAAGGCCGCCGGCGAAATGATGCGGCGCGTTTCGGATTTGCTGGGCCACGAACTGCGCACGCTTTGGGGCGGGACGTTTCATTCCATCGGCGCGCGGATTTTGCGGCTGCACGCGGACGCGCTCGGCTGCCAGCGCGATTTCACGATCCTCGACCGCGACGACGCAAAGGATTTGATCAAGGCGGGCATGGCCGACGCGCAGATCGGCAAAAAGGACAAACATTTTCCCAAGCCCGACGTGCTGAACGAAATTTTTTCGCTCGCGGCCAACACGCACAAAACCGTCGAAGAACTGGTTGAAGGCCAATTCAATTATTTTGCCGCGTTCGCCGAACAGATCGCCGATCAGCAGAAACGTTATCACGCCCGCAAGCGCGCGACGAACGCGATGGACTTCGACGACCTGCTCACGCTCTGGCTGAAATTGCTGCAGGAAAATGCCGATGTGCGCGAACATTATCAGCGGCGCTTTCAATTCATCCTCGTGGACGAATATCAGGACACGAACAAATTGCAGGGCGACCTGATTGACCTGCTCGCGGCGCGGACGCGCAACGTCATGGTCGTCGGCGACGACGCGCAGAGCATCTACGCATGGCGCGGCGCGAACTTCGCGAACATTTTGGATTTCCCCAAGCGTTATCCTGGCGCGAAGGTTTTCAAGATTGAAACAAATTACCGCAGCACGCCGGAAATCCTGAACGTCGCCAACGCCGCGATTGCCGCGAATGTGAACCAGTTCGCCAAAGAACTTTCACCCGCGCGAAAATCCGGCGTGAAACCCGCGCTCGTCGCGTGCCACGATGCCGGGCAGCAGGCGGCGTTCATCGCGCAACGCGCGCTGGAGCTGCGCGATGAAGGCATGAGTTTGAATAACATCGCCGTTTTGTATCGCTCGCATTTTCACGCGCTGGAATTGCAGTTGGAACTGACGCGGCAGCAGATTCCGTTTTCGATCACGAGCGGTATCCGTTTTTTCGAGCAGGCGCATATCAAGGACGCGATGGCGTTTCTGAAATTTGTCGCCAATCCGCGCGATGAAGTTTCGTTCAAGCGGCTCGTTTTGTTGTTGCCCGGCATCGGCGCAAAAGGCGCGGACAAACTGTGGCAGTCGTTTCAGGTTGAATTTCAAACACCGAGAACCAACACGCCCATCGCCGTCGCGTTGCAGGATTCCATCGCGCGCGTCCCGAAAAAAACAGTTTTGAACTGGGCGCAGTTCACCGCGACCATCGCGCAGCTTGAAGATGAAACCGTCCGCAAAAGCGCAGCGAAAATGCTACGGCTCGTGATGGACGCGGGCTACGATGATTATTTGAAGGAGACTTACGACAATTACGAGCGGCGACTCGACGAAATCCAGCAGCTTGCGGAATTTGCGTTTCAGTTCGGCAGCGTGGAGGAATTTTTAACTCAACTCGCTTTGCTCACAAATGTAGAGGCCGAGGACGACAACGCGGCCAACGACGCCGAGGAAAAAATCAAACTCTCAACCATCCACCAGGCGAAGGGTTTGGAGTTCGACGCGGTGTTCGTGATCATGTTGTGCGACGGGATGTTTCCGTCCACGCGCTCAATGGAAAGCAACGAAGGCGAGGAAGAAGAGCGACGATTGTTTTACGTCGCGGTCACGCGCGCGAAGAACGAATTGTATTTGAGCTATCCGCTGATGCGCGGCGGCTTTGGCAATTCCGGCATTGATGCTTTCCAGTCGCCGTCACGTTTTCTCGCCGAGATCCCCAAAGGGCTGCTGAACGAATGGAACCTGCGCTAAACGCCTTTCGGTAAAATTTATCAGGGCAAATTCAATTCTTATGCTTGGCGGCTTGACGACTTGGCGGTTAATTTATCCAAAATGAATCGTCCTCAATCAGAAAAACTTTTTGCCGAGGCGCTGCAATATATCCCTGGCGGCGTGAATTCGCCGGTGCGCGCGTTTCGCGCCGTCGGCGGCAATCTGTTCTTTGTGAATCGCGCGAGCGGCTCAAAAATCTGGGATGTGGACGGCCATGAATTGATTGATTACGTCTGCACGTGGGGGCCGGCGATTCTGGGCCACGCGCATCCGAAAATTATTTCGGCGGTGAAAATGGCGGCGGAATTCGGCACGAGCTTCGGCATCCCCAATCCGCTCGAAGTGACGATGGCAAAATTGATTTGCGAGCGGGTGCCGAGCGTGAAAAAAGTCCGCATGACGAGCAGCGGCACGGAGGCGTGCATGAGCGCGATCCGGCTGGCGCGCGGTTTTACGCGGCGCGACAAGATCGTCAAGTTCGACGGCTGCTACCACGGCCATGTGGATTCGCTGCTCGTGAAAGCGGGTTCGGGCGCGCTGACGTTTGGCCAGCCGGACAGCGCGGGCGTGCCGGCGGCGTTCACGTCGCACACGATTGTCGCGCCGTTCAATGACGAGGAAGCGGTGAAAGAAATTTTCGCCGCGAATAAAAATCAAATCGCCGGCATCATCGTCGAGCCGGTTCCCGGAAACGCAGGACTTTATCTGCCGAGAATAGGGTTTCTGGAATTTTTGCAGGAGATTACAATGGAGAACGGCGCGCTTTTAATTTTCGACGAAGTGATGACCGGCTTTCGCCTCGCGCGCGGCGGCGCGCAGGAGCGGTTTGGCATTTCGCCGGATTTAAGTTGTTTCGGCAAGGTCATCGGCGGCGGTTTGCCGGTGGGCGCGTTCGGCGGACGCGCGGAGATCATGGATTATCTTGCGCCGCTCGGCCCGGTCTATCAGGCAGGCACGTTGAGCGGCAACCCGATCGCGATGGCGGCGGGCATCGCCAACCTCGAAGAGCTTCAGTCGGGCGATGCGTATGCCAAATTGGAAAAACTTGGCGAGCAACTGGCGGCAGGTATGAAAGACGCGGCGAAGTCGGCGAACATCCCGATGCAATTCAACCACTGCGGCTCGATGTTCTGCGGCTACTTCACGGGCGAGCCGGTTCACAACGTGGCGGACGCGATGCGGAGCGACCGCGAGCGGTTCAAGAAATTTTTCCACGGGATGCTGGACGAGGGGATTTATCTCGCGCCGTCGCAGTTTGAATCTGGATTCCTTTCCACGGCGCATACGGCTGAAGACATTGCCCAGACAATTCGTGCGGCGGCAAAAGTGTTGGGAACTTTGTAACCTCCAAACTCACAGTGCGTCTGACAATTTAATCCGTCATTAAACTAAAATCGGCGGTTCACAACTGACAAACAAAAAATTAAATATGAAACTGACCAAAACACTCGCGCTGGCGGCACTCGCCGCCGGCAGTCTACTGGCGGGCAACGCCACGTTGCAGGCGCAGGACAACACCAATACACCACCGGCGGGCGCACCCGCGCCGCACGCTCATCCGAACTTTGAACGGGTGGCCCAGGAACTCGGCCTGACCGACGACCAAAAAACCAAATTCAAAGCCGTGTTGACGGATCAGCAAACGCAGTTGCGCAGCCTGCGTACCGACGCCACCCTTACGCCGGAAGACAAACGGGCCAAGGCCAAGGAAATCCGCGCCGCCACGCTGACCCAGCTCAAGACCATCCTCACCCCGGATCAACTGGCAAAATGGCAAACACTCGCGCATCACGGTCACCCGTCCGCTGCTACCGGCGGCACTCCGCCCAGCGCTCCGCCGCAACAGTGACGCAAATAAAAAACTCGCGAGGAACGGCCGCAAGCCGTTCCTTTTTTTATTTTAGGTATGCCGGGTGTTGTTGCCAGAAGGAAAAAACTTCCTTCCACCAAATCGCCGGCTGGCCGGAAACATCGTTGTGGTGCGCGCCAGGAAAAACCTGCAGTTCCTTTGTTCCGTTGTAACTGTTCGTCAGCCGCAATCCTGATGCCGGGCCGATGACTTCATCCTCGCCAGCAATGACAAATTTCACCGGGCCGTGGTAGCTCTTCAAGCAGTCTTCGGGATTAAAACGGTCGACGAGCAGAAAATAGGAAGGCAAAAACCAGATCCGATGCTGCGCCACCGATGCGAGATTGTGATAAGGCACGAACAACACCATGCCCGCGACGGCCAGCGGATATTTTTTCGCCAGTTCGCAAGCCACGCCTGCGCCGATAGATTCACTCACAAGATATTTCGGTGAGGTGGCGGGCAGCAGTTCGATCGCTTCCTCGGCCGCCGCGATGAAACTTTTTTTGCTCGGCGAACCGCCGCGCGCACCATAACCGGGATATTCCAAAACGAAAACGTCCACGTCCGCCGCCTCGTGAATCGGTTGCGCGATGTAGTCACGGTCAAGGGCGCAACCGGCGTTTCCATGCACAATCAAAAGACTGCCCGTCGCCGTGCCATGCGCCGGAATTTTCCAGCCGATGATTTCGCCGGAATGGTTTGTCCACGGAACAAAACCGTGTCCCGCCGCAACCTGTACCACGGCGTCAGCGGGAATTTTGGTCGGGAAGAAAAGCAGCTTCCGCTGCAGCGCACAGCCGCACAGGAAAAAATAGGCGACAGCCAGAGCCATCAAAATGCGATGACTTGATTGTTTCCAGTCAGCCATGACGGCGGATCAGGTTTTGGCCGGAATGGGACCGGCCGGCTTGATTTTTACCTCAAGATAAAGATCGCGCAGTTGCTTCGGCTCGACGGTGCTGGGCGAATCGGTCATCAAGTCCGTACCTTTGGCTGTTTTCGGGAAGGCGATGACGTCGCGGATGCTTGTGACGCCGCAGAGAATCGCGATGAGGCGGTCAAAGCCGAGCGCGATGCCGCCGTGCGGCGGCGCCCCATATTTGAACGCTTCCAGCATATAACCAAACCGCGCTTTCACCATGTCCGACGGAATTTGCAGAAGTTCCTCAAAAATAGTTTTTTGGACGTCGGGCTGATGAATACGAATCGAGCCGCCTCCGAGTTCGACGCCGTTGACGACGATGTCGTAATGCTGGCCGCGAACTTTTTTCGGATCGGTCTTGAGCAACGGGATGTCCTCGGCCACCGGCGCAGTGAACGGATGATGGCTGGAATACCAGCGGTTCTGTTCGCGATCAAATCCGAGCAGCGGAAATTCGATGACCCAGAGAAAATTGAATTGCTGGGGATCAATCGTGAGCTTGCCCTGCGTCTTCAGCACCTCGGCGCAATACAAACGGATCTTGCCGAGGATTTCACAGGCGTTGAGCCATTGGTCGGCGGCAAACAAAATCAAATCACCTTCTTCAATTTTCAGTTTTGAAGTCAGCGCGGCTTTCTCGGCTTCGCTGAAGAATTTCACGATCGGCGATTTCCATTCGACGGTAGCACCGTCGGCCCCCTTTTCAACCTTTATGAACGCGAGCCCTTTCGCGCCGAAACTCTTGGCATATTCGGTCATCGTCTCAATCTGGCCTTGCGTCGCGCCCGCCAGGCCTTTCGCATTCAGAGCTTTTACAACTCCGCCGTTCGCAATCGTGCCGGAAAAAACTTTGAACGTGCTCGCCTTGAAATCTTCCGTCATGTCCACAAGTTCCATCGCGAAGCGCGTGTCGGGCTTGTCAATGCCGTAGCGGTTGAGCGCCTCTTCAAAACTGATGCGTTTAAAGGGCGTCGGCACGTCAAGGTTCAGCGCGGTTTTCCAAATGCGTTTGATGAGACCTTCGATGAGCAAATAAATATCTTCGCGGTCAATGAAACTCATCTCGATGTCCACTTGGGTAAATTCCGGCTGGCGGTCGGCGCGCAAATCTTCATCGCGATAGCAACGGGCGAGCTGGAAATATTTCTCCACGCCCGCGACCATCAAAATTTGTTTGAACTGCTGCGGCGATTGCGGCAGGGCATAAAAAGTTCCCGGCTCGCGGCGGTTTGGCACGAGAAATTCGCGCGCGCCTTCGGGGGTGGATTTGAACAGCGTCGGCGTCTCGACTTCGAGGAAACCTTGTTCGTCCATGTAGCTGCGCGTGGCGATGGCAACTTTGGAACGCTGTCTGAGATTGCGCGCCATTTCAGGACGCCGCAAATCGAGGTAGCGATATTTCAGGCGCAATTCCTCGTTGACCTTGTTGGCGATTTCGGGATCGTCCACCGGGAATGGCAGCACTTCCGCCATGTTCAACACTTCCAGCGCGGTCACACCGACCTCAATTTCGCCGGTGGGAATTTTTGGATTATTCGTGCCAGCGGGACGTTGACGCACTTTGCCGGTGAGGCTCACGACGCATTCGCTGCGGAGCGCGGCGGCTTGCGCGAAAAGTTCGGGCGTCAAATCGGACGGATCGAAAACCGTTTGCGTGCGACCTTCGCGATCACGGATATCAATAAAAATTAAACCACCCAAGTCGCGGCGGGAATGAACCCAGCCCGATAGCGTGACGGTTTGGCCGATGTGCGCCGGGCGCAGTTCGTTGCAATGGTGTGTGCGTTTCATGTAAAATCGAATTCAGGAGCCGGAATTCAGAATCCAGAATCAAAGTAAACGCGGATTGTGGCGGTGAAGCATCTGGATTTCAAAGAGATTTTTTCGGGCAACGGCTTTGAATCATTTGCCAAAAATGAAAAACGTCACCGGGAATTGATTTCATTGCGAGGCGGTTGACTTCCGGGCGAAATCACGCATCTTTTTAAGACATTCGGTGTTATATCAATGATTATGAACTTGCTGCCCGCCCGCCGCCCAAAAAAATTTGCCGCCATTTTTTCCATTTATTTTCTCGCTGCCAGCTTGGTTTCTGCCGCGCCAGCCACGGCATTGTTGACGGTGCAAATCGTCGGAACGGGGACGGTCAGTCCAAATTACAACGGCCAATTGCTCAATGTCGGACAAAAATACAGCCTCACCGCCCAAGCCAAATCGGATTTTACCTTCACCGGCTGGACGGGCAGCCAGACGAGCAGCAAGCCGAAGTTGAGTTTTGTCATGGCCGACGGCTTGACGTTCACGGCCACATTCGTGGACAAGCAGAAGCCGACCTTGTCTATCAAAACCCCGCAAAATAGCGGCGGGTTGACAAATCCGGCCATAACGGTCACGGGCACGGCCAAGGACAATGACGCGGTCGCAACTGTGTTTTGCAATCTGAACGGCCAGGGCTGGCAGACGGCTTTGACCGGAAACGGCTGGAATAATTGGTGGGTGAACCTGACGAACAATCCCAACACCAATGTTTTGCTGGCCTACGCTGTTGACCGCAGCGGAAATTGTTCCAAGACCAATAGCTTGAAAATGACCTATTCCGCCGCGACGAGTTCTTTGAACGGAATGACGATGACAGTGACGAAGCCGGACAGTTCGATTTACGCCTTTAACTTTGGCGGCGGCACGTTCAGCGAGGATACGGGCGTCGGCTCCTATGCCTATAAAAAAACCGGTGCTGTCGCCGGCAAAATCTCGCTTAAATATGCCGCGCCGCCCACGCGGGCAAATGCGGCGAACGATGTCACAGTGCTTTTGCAGTTCGCCGATGCCAGCAGCGGCACTTTTACGGATGATGACGGACTCAATCGCTTCAGCCTGTCCACCGCCGATAGCCTGGCTCCGCCCGCACTGACGGGTTCGCAGATTTTTTTGACTTACAGTAATGACAATGATGAAAGCATTCTGGACTTCATGACGCCGCCCCAGGTCGCGGACAACGGCAGCTTGTTTGATGTCGCCAATCCGCTCGTCATTCCGCTGGCATCGCAATACCCCGGAGAGATTGCCGACCGGGTCGCGGTCACCTTCTCTCATTTAATATATTTTTCCGGCGCTTGGACGCCCATCGAACCGGAAATATTCACCGGCACGGTCATTGACATCGGCACCAGCGCAGTGACCGTCCTGTTTGACAACTCCGGATTTCTCTCCAGAAAAGATTTGTATGCCCCCACCACCGGTGTTCCTTTGGACATCTTGACGTATTATTACACGAATTATTTTGGCAAAACTTTGGTGACAAACGGAACCGGCACGTTCACTTACACCAATTACAGTCCGGTCGGGTCGCTGCTCCAGTTAAGCCAAGGGTACGGGAACGGGGTTTATATTTTGACGTTCACGAATGACTCGGATTCAGGAAATTTCTACGTAGAAAACTTTGGCGAGCCCGGCAATGTCTTTCAAAATGCCGGTTCCGGCTCCTTCGCCATTGAACTGCCGCCGCTGGTCACCAGCCCGCCACAGAACGCCGCCGTGACCAATGGCGGGACAGCCAGCTTCACCATCACGGCCTCCGGCACGCCGCCGCTGACCTTTCAGTGGCAGAAAGTCGGTGGCGGCAACCTGACCGACGGGGTGGATGGCTGGGGCTCGTTTATTTCCGGCTCGTCCACGACCAATTTGACGATCACCGGAGTCACCAACAACGACCTGGGAAATTATCAGGTCATCATCACCAACGTTTATGGCAGTGTGACCAGCAGCGTGGCGAATCTGTCTTTTACCTTGCCCCCGCAAATTACCAGCCAGCCGAACTCTTCTTATCCGGCCAGCGGCGGAACAGCCATATTCAATGTCACCGCCACCGGTAGCCCGACGCCAGCCTATCAGTGGCAGATGAATGGCATCAACCTGACCGACGGCACCACCAGTTGGGGCTCGGTCATCTCCGGATCACTCACATCCCAACTGAACATCAGCAACGTCGCCACCAACGACAGCGGTTATTATCAAGTCGTTGTCACCAACAATTTAGGCAATGTCACCAGCATACCGGCGCAGTTGACCGTCCAGTGACGAATCGCGCGCCGAGCTCAAGCTCATTTCCCGCCGGCCGCGCGCGTCTTTTCCTTTTCCGGATCGAACTTGTCTATCTGCACCGGAATGACGAACGGATTCGATAGCGTCTTCACGCGCGCGAAACCAACATCCTGCGCGCGGATGATGGAATCCGCAAAATCACTGAAGTCGTAATACTTCGCCAGCTCGCTGATCTCGTTGTGATTGTTCAAGTGCGAGACGATGATGTTCTCCGTATTGGCTAGGATGTTTGGATGGATAGAAGAAACTTCCTGCGTGGCATAAACCACGGCAATGCGCGCCTTCGCGCCTTCCTTCGCAATCGTCGGCCAGATTTCCGTCAGCGCCTCATAGCGGCCGATAAGATTGTGCGCCTCCTCGACGTATATCACGATGTGCGGCGGATGCGTGCCCGCATTGAACGTCGCCATCGAGCTGCGAAAAATATGGCGCGCAATCCGCTTGCTCAAACGCTCGCGCTGGACGGGATCGCCCACGGACAAATCCAGTATGACAATTTTCCCGTCGGCAAGGTGGTTGTAAATTTCATCGCAGACATCCGTGCGGCGGTTCGGCGCGTGATAATCCTTGAACGGTTGCAAGAGCCGGAAGCCGGGAATGTAGCCGCCCTGGTCATTTTTCTGGAGCAGCAGATTCATCAGCACATTCGTGTCCGGCTCAATCCACGATCCGCCGGTGCTGGTGATCAGTTCGTCCTGGATTTGTCGCGCGAGGTGAAACCATTCGTATGCCTGCGTGGCCGTCAGGCCATCCGCCGGATTAACCGACGGATTCACCTTGTTACGGATGCCGGGATTGACCTCGAACGTGATTTTGAAATCCGGCGGCAACTCGTAGCCCGCGCGCGCCAGCATCGCCTGATACGCGCCGAGCTTGAGTTGATGCAACGCCGTCTGCCGCTGGAACTCGTAGTCGCTGCTGCAATCCTCCTTGTTCGGCGGCGCAAAATCCATGCTCAAAAACGCCTCTACATCGGCGGAACGCGCCAGCTTGCTCGCCTCCAGCAACCCGCGCAGTGTGCTGTGGCCTTCCGCGATCTGCTGGAAAAAATTATTGAGGATCAGTTCAAATCCCGGCGTCGGCATCATGCGGTAACGCACTGTTTCGCCCGGAAACACCTCCGCGATGGAACCCTTGTCCTGTTGGTTCGCGTTCGCATATTCGCCGTTCAAATCGTAAATGATCTGGCCGATTTTCAATTTGAAATCGTCGCTCGTGTGCTTCACCACCGAGACGAGTTTTTTCACCGTGTTGGATTTGCCCGTGCGCGTCATGCCGAACACCGCCGTGCGCCGCGCGAGGAAATCCACCGCGTTCAAATGAAACACCGCGCGCTCCGCGCCCTCGCCACGATGCCGCCGCTCGGTGGAGGCGTAGCGCACCGTGCCGATGGCAAAACGCGGCAACTCGCCTTGCAAACCGAGCCGCCGCGCCTCTTCTTCCGCCGCTGCGCGGCGCGCCGGACTCAAATAATTCACGATCGCCTCGAGCGCCGCACCTTCGGGCCGATAGACCGCCAGTCCCGCCGCCTGCGCGTAATTTTCCACGTCGCTGCCAAGCCGCAGCCGACCATCCTGCAAATAAAAAGTTCCCAGCACGCGGCCTTGCAACAGGCCGAATTGAAATTCCTCCACCGTCAATTCACCGCCGGAAGCCGGCGCGCGCGCCTTGAGCTTTTCCAGTCTGGCTTGCAGTTCCGCATCCGCCGACGGCGCGGCGGAACCGGACACGCGCAGCAGAAAAATTTCCTCCGGCGCTGTGCCGTCTGCCGCCGCGAGCAGAAAACAATTATGCGGCACGCCGCGCGCCTGCGCCTTCCAGACATCGCTCGTGAGCACCAGCGCGCGTTCGAAATCCGCCGCGCCCAGCCAGCCGATAAATTGATTTTTTTGGATCAACCGCGCCAGCGGATCCGGCGACAGAGTTTGAGCGGGGTTGGACATGAAATTTTTTACGGCAGCCATTACAAACCGAAACGCGCCGTGCCGAGAGCTTGGCGGCCCGCAGACCAGATTTCAAAGAAAAAACGGCGGCCATTGCCGCTGGCTGCCGCGTGACGAGAATTGATTTATTGCCTCGACCACGCGGTCAGCACATGATTGGTGCCGAAGGTCAGGCGTAACGAGCTTTCGCGATACGTCGGGGTCGTCGCCATGAGCCCCACGCCCGCACCGCCGCCGTAAAAACCCGTGCCCAAGCCGATCGTGCCGGTGTTGTTGTAACGGGAAATCCATTCGGCGACGGTCGTGCCGTCGGTCAATTTCGCCTGCTTGTCCGGTGGGCCGAGTTCCCCGACGGCTTGATCGTAGTTGAAAACACCCACGCGGGCGTCCCAATCCACGCGATTTGTGGCGCAACCGGCGACGAGCAACGCGGCGGCAAGCCAGAGGAATTTTACGGAAAAGCTCTTATTCATAAAAGCAATCTAATCCGCACCGGCCAAAGCGCAATGGGGGAATTCGGGATTAAAATAAGGAAAGCTGGAATTAAGGAAACTGAATTTTTTCCCTGCCTTACTGCTTTCCTTTCAATTTTATTGTGCGTGAAGAATATTCAATGAAATCAAGGGTTTAATTTAATAAAAAGGTTTTCCAGATCAAATAAAACGTCTGTCGTATTTTCACGTTAGGGCTATATTTCAAATGACTATGAAAATAAACCACATCATTCCGCTATTTTTGCTGGCTGGTTGCTGTGCCGTCAGCGCACAAACGACGAACACGCAATTGACGAACGCAATCAGCAACAAAATCGTGCTAACATTGTTAACTACAAACCAAGCAAAGTCACTTGTCCTGCGATTAGTAAAAGAAAAGGCTCCTGAATATTACTCTATTACAAAGGATTTTGATTGGGTGGAATTTGTAAATGGACATTGGCATTATCATTGTGGGATTGGGCACCCTCGCTGGGACGAATATGTTGACGTTACGATTGCGCCAGATGGCTCGACAAACTGCGTTGAGACTGGGCGTGAATCATGGAGTTACGATATTCAATAACTTTGAGGAACACCTTCAATCCCGAATCGTCGGCAAACAAAAACTTCAATCGTAAACATTTCACGGCGACCCTTTTGCCGTAAAACAATCTCAATTTTCGTCTGAAAATGCCGCAACAATAGGGCGATGGTCAGAGCCAACTCCCCAATTGGGAATCACGGGAATATAAGTTTCGCTCGCGCGCCAGTTTTGCCTCATCGCGGGACTTAATAAAATGTAATCAATGCGCTCATAAGTGTCATTTTTGCCGTAAAAATAAGTCCATGCGATGCTGCGCGGCTCAAAATACGGCGGCTCGCCCGGCGCAGTATCACCATTCCGCTCGGCGGGACGCGTGTCGGTCAGTTTGGTTTTGCCATGGCCGATGATTTCTTTGATCGGTTTGGAATCTTTCACGTCGTTGAAATCGCCGAGGACAATTATTTTTGCATCAGGATTTTCCGCCAGCCGTTGGTCAATGATGCTGCGCAAAACTTTCGCCTCGCCCAGCCGCTCCTCGGCTTCGTCGGCTTCGGGCGTGGTGAGCTGCGATTTCAAATGCGCGGCGATAAGCGTGAAGTTAAAATTTGGCGCGGCCTGGATTGCCACCTCCGCAAAACCGCGTTTGACCTGAAAACGTTGGCCGTCCAACAGGAAAAAATCGTTCGTGTGCGGATGCCGCGCCACAATGGGAAATTTGCTCAACACGGCAACATGAATGCTGTCATCAAAACTTTGGACGTGTTCCCAAAATGGAAAATCCTGTCCGTCGGCCTTGAGCGACGCGCGGAGTTCCAAGAGCGCGTTGGTCGTGCCCATTTCTTCGAGCGCGATCACGTCGGGATTCATGGCGCAGATGCTTTCGCGAACTTTCGCTTTGGCCTCGGCGGATTTGACTTGCCAACGCGAGTCGGTCGGCTGGTCGAGATAATTTTCCACATTGTAAGTTGCGATGCGGAAAGTGCCGGCGAAGGCGTGCAGGCCGGCCAATGACAAAACTAGAATGGCAACGCGGCGAATCATGGCAAAAGATTAAATCCGCCGGGCGGCGGACGAAAGAAAAACCGTGTAAATTCGTTGGAAAATCCGGTCAAAAAAATATTTTGAACAAATTTGATCAGGCCCGGTCTATTTATCTGATTGGTTTGGGTATGGGTTGAAGCGCCTGACTTTTTATTGGGTTTTAAGTCAGGCGCTTTTTTTTGCCCAAATCACGCACAACTGCTATTATGACTCCATGTCTCGAATCAGCCAAAAGCATCCGCCGGTCAAACTGGACGACAAGCAGAGCGAACGCGACACGCGCGAACTACGCATTGACAAGGTCGGTGTGCGCGGATTGCGTTTTCCCATTCAAGTGCGCGACAAGGCGCGCAGCGTGCAGAACACCGTCGCGACCATCGGCATGTTCGTGGATTTGCCGAAGGAATTCAAAGGCACGCACATGAGCCGCTTTGTCGAGGTGCTCAACGCGCACGGCAACGTCATCCACGTCGAGAACATCGCGGAGATTTTGCAGTCGCTGCAAAAAAAATTGAACTCCGCCACGTCGCACATTGAGATTGAATTTCCGTATTTCCTGTCCAAAAAATCGCCGGTGTCGCGATTGGAAAGTTTGATGGATTACACCGCGCGCTTCGACGCGGCGGCGTGCGGCGCGGAAATTGATTTCGTTCTCACCGTCAAAGCAAACGTGACGACGCTTTGCCCATGCTCAAAAGCCATTGCCAAATACGGCGCGCACAACCAACGCGGCGAGGTGACGGTGCAGATTCGTTCGACGAAATCGGTTTGGATCGAGGACGTGATCGCGATGATTGAAGGCTCGGCGAGTTCGGAACTTTACGCGCTGCTCAAGCGACAGGACGAAAAGGCGGTGACGGAACGCGCGTATGAAAATCCGGTATTCGTGGAGGATTTGGTGCGCAACGTGGCGCTGCGGCTGAACGCGGACACGCGGGTGAGCTGGTATAAAGTCGAGGCGGAAAATTTCGAGAGCATCCACAATCACAACGCGTATGCGTGCATTGAGAAGGGGTGAAAATTATTATGGATAAAAATTCAATTTCAACAACGCTTGCCGGTGTTGCTGGCAACAAATAAAAACACATCCCGTTCCGTAACAATCCAATGCAAAACCACGAGAAATCCAAAAGCAAAGTCATGGATTATAAGCGAAAAATGCGAGAAATTTTTTTCTAAAAATCACTTCTACGTTTTCCTGGTTCTGCGCGGAATTTCAGAAATGCCAAAGTTCTACATTGTTCCAAGCAGAATAGTCGCTGCCCGTTCCCGACAACGCCATCGAGAATGGACAAAACATCTCAAGCGAGACGGCACGAAAAGAAAAACAAATTCGATGCGGATTTTTGATGACAAAAAGGAAAGCTATTTAGGCAGATGGGAATTGCTTGGCCTTTAGCTCTGCTTCTTGGCGATAATTCATTTGCCAGTAGCCGCGCTTGTCAAAGCGCGGAAATCCGCATTTTGACAAATGCGGCTACGGGATTTGACACCCGAAAATTTCTGAAAATTTGTGTGGCGCATTTGATGCCTTTTGATACATTCCCGCGCTCTTGATGAACTGGAATCACCGCCGGTAATCATTTTAATTTTGTGACCGCAAAGAAAAAAATTGTGAAAAAAATCGCCGCCCGCGGCCATTCAAAGTCCGTCGCCACGTCGGCGGCCATCCTCGGTCGTCCCATCGCAAAGGCGAGCGCCGGCCCGGACTTGAAAAAAGTGAAGCCGGAATGGCAGAAGTTCTGCCTGCACTTGCTGGAGCTGCGCGAGCAGTTGACCAAGCAGATGAACGGCCTCGCGCAGGAATCGGCACAGGAAATGGCCGGTTACAGCCTGCACATGGCGGATTCCGGCACGGATAATTTTGACCGCGATTTCGCGTTGAGCCTGCTGTCGTCCGACCAAGACGCGGTTTTTGAGATCGAAGAAGCGCTCAAGCGCATTGAACGGAAAACTTACGGCGTGTGTGAATTGACCGGAAAAAATATCCCGCGCGCGCGGCTCGAGGCGATTCCGTGGACGCGCTTCACGGTCGAGGCGCAGGCGCAACTCGAACGCGAAGGCGCGTTGAAATCCCGCCGCCTCGGCGCGCTGGGGACGATTGATTCCGTCGGCGCAACCACCGATGTGGACGGCGAGGACGAAGAACATTCCGACGAAGCCCCGAAAGTGAACAAAGAAAAAGAATAATTTATTTATGGCCCGCGAAACCATCACCATCGAATGCACCGAGGCGCGCAAGGAAGGCAAGTCGCCTTCGCGCTACACCACCAGCCGCAATAAAAAATTGCAGACGGAAAAGCTGGAGGTCAAAAAATACAACCCCGCGCTCCGCCGCCACACCTTGCACAAGGAGATTAAATAATTTATGCCCCGCAAGACCAACACCGAAAAGAAGACCGACAAGCGCGGCAAGAGCACCCGCGAACAACGCACGCCGCGCCCGAAGCCCAAGACGGACTTCACCATTGACGCGCTTGACTACAAGAACACGACGCTGCTCCGCACGTTCGTGACGGATCAGGGCCGCATCCTGCCGCGCAAATACACCGGACTGCCCGCGCCCTACCAGCGCCGCATGACCGCCGCCATCAAGCGCGCGCGCCAGATGCTGCTGATGAAGTAATTTTCCCGCCGCGCGATGGCTCTTGCCGTCGCGCGGCATTTTTGTAGATTTAAGTTGCAAACGATTTGCAATTAAACTTGATCACGAAATCCATTTTGTTCCAGATTTTCGCCGCGTTCGCCATTGCGCTGGCGGGTGGGTCGTTGAGCGCGCTGCTGGCGCGGACGCACCGGCAACTTTGCGCGTTCATCAGCCTCGGCGCGGGGACATTGCTGGGCGTCGCGCTGTGCGGCATCGCGCCGGAATGTCTGGAGTCGCTGCAGATGTGGCAATTCCTGCTAGCGGGCGCGTCGGGCTATTTTCTGTTCGCGCTGGTCACCCGATACGTCTATCATGTCTGCCCGGCGTGCGCGGCCAGCCATTTCGACGAGGCCACGACGCACCGGCTGGCGGAATTTGCCACGGCCATGATGTTTGCGCTGGCGATCCATTGCACCGTGGACGGGCTGGCGCTCGCGGCGGGAAACGAGGAAGCCACGCCGGTGGGATTGTCCATCACCTTCGCCATCTGCGTGCATAAATTTCCCGAAGGTCTGGCACTCGGCGCGTTGCTACTCGGCGGCGGCGTTTCCCGGGCGAAAACATTCTGGCTCGTAGCCGTCGTCGAATCCACGACCATACTGGGCGGATTGCTCGGCTGGTTTTTTCTCCACAGCGCGTCGAATTTCTGGCTCGCGCTCGCGCTGGCGAACGCCGCCGGCGGATTTTTATATCTCGCCCTCCACGCCGTCATCGGCGAGATTTTGAAGCATCACAAAACTTTGGTGCTGGCAAATTTCGCCGCCGGATTTGCGCTCATCGGCGGCTTGATTCTTTTCTTTCACCTGAAAGCCTGAATGCGTTGAAAACCTGCGCGCACAAGCATACGGGCAAAAAACAGGAGCTTGCCTCGCTGACTGGCCGCCTGCGCCGCGAATCGCGCAAGATCACCGGCCCACGCGCGGCAATCCTGGAAATTTTGCGCCATTATCCGCACCCGCTGACGAACAAGGAGATTTTTGCCGAACTGCCGAAAGGCAGCTGCGACCTTGTCACGATTTATCGCGCGATGCAGATGCTGGAAAAGTTGGGGATGGTGAAACGCTTTGATTTTGGCGACGGAACCGCGCGCTTCGAACTCGTCGGCGAAGGCGATGATGGTCACCATCATCATCTGATTTGCACCCGCTGCGCGAGCGTGGTGGAGATCGAAGAATGTTTTCCCGAAGAAATCGAGCGCCGGATTGCGATAGCAAACGGGTTCACCGGTGTGACTCACCGGCTCGAATTTTTTGGCGTCTGCCCAGACTGCCGGAAATGAAAACGGCGGCGATTGCTCGCCGCCGTCATTTCAAGCTGTTTCCTCGGACATCCAGTCGCCGAGTTGCAAATATTCTCTTATTTTTCGCCGCTCGTGTCTGTTTTTGAGCGACTTTTTGGTATGATGTTCGGTTTTACGGAACGGATGTTTCGGATTGCGAATCGCTTCGCTCATCACTGCGAGTGTTTTCATCATAACTGTTACCTTTCTTTTACCGACAACGGACTGACAGCGTAAACAATGCCAACTTCAATCAGTCCGAAAACGGCCTTAAACTTACAATTCATCAGACGCCGCACCGTCGCCATCTGTTCAAAAATTTTCAGTCAAAACAAAAAGAACCAGAACACCACTCGTTTTCCACGCGACTCGCCGTCAATTTCAAATTCAATGCCACAAACGCCCGTTCCACGTCGCCAAATTCCGCCGCCAGAATTCCGGCGAGCACCAAAATCCCATCCGGCTTAAGCCGGTTCACAATTCGCCGCTTTTCAGAAATTAGCAAGTTGGAAATCAAATTCGCGCAAACCAAATCATATTGCCGCGCCGGTTTCAGCGGCAGTTTGGTGATGTCCCCGCGCGTCAGCTTGATTTTTGAATCCACGCGGTTTTTGCGCGCATTTTCCTTCGCCACGCGGACAGCTTCCGGATCGAAATCAAACGCGTGAACGGGCTGATAGCCAAGTTTTGCCGACGAGATCGCCAAAATTCCGGAGCCGGTGCCGATGTCCAAAAATGATTGCCCTGCCCCATTTTTATGATGGCCTACCAATTGATTCAGGCAAAATGAAGTCGTCGGATGCTGGCCGGTGCCGAAACTCAAGCCGGGATCGAGAATCACCACCGCCTGATTTTTGCGCGGACGCTTTTTGCTCCAGCTCGGTTTGATGAGCAGAGATTTGCCAATCTCCAGCGGATGAAAATGCCGTTTCCACGATTCCGCCCAATCTTCTCGTTTTATTTTCGCGATTTCAATCTCGCCCGCGCCAATTTTTAATCCGCAATCCTCAATCCGTTTCAGTCCGGCGGTAATTTCCGTGCGAATTTTTGGTGAATCCAATTTCTGATCGCGAAAAATACTGACCGTGCTGACGCCGGTTTCCAGACTGAAATAAGCGGCGGCGGTCGTGCCAAAAAATCCGCTGAGCATTTCGGCAACGACGTCTTCAGCTTCCAGCGAAGTCGTCACGGACACGCGCCAGAGCGGTTTAATTTGTTTCATTTTTGAACGGTGGGCGAGCGCCCGCCAAAAATTGTCAATCATTCATCCGACCAAATCGCGCCACGGCGTGAAATTGAGCAGTTCAATCTCCGCCATGTGCGGATAGAGCGCGACTTGCGTGATGCCCGCATATTCGATCTCAAATGAATTAGTTTTCGGCAACGGCAGTTCGAGCAAAATGGAAAGGATCATGCGAATGACGCCGCCGTGGCAAAAGATGGCTACATTCTGGCCGGGATGTTTTTGGATGATTTCGCGCAAGCACGGCTCGATGCGCGCGCGAAAAACTTTTCCACTCTCACCGTTCGGCGAGCCGGGATGCTCGATCTGTTCCAGCCATTTATGGACGGCAAAATTGAATTTGTCACGCACCGCGTGCCAGTCCAGTCCAGTCCAGTCGCCAAAATCAATTTCGCGCAGGTCGGGAAAAATGGTTTGCGTCTGCATTTTGATTTTCAGCGTCGGCGCAATCGTTTGCTGCACGCGCTTCATTGGGCTGGCGTAAATGGCGTCAATCGTTTTGGCCGACATATAATCCGCCAGAATTTTCGCCTGCCGCCGGCCGCGCGGCGAAAGGTTCATGTCAATCCGGCCGCCAAAAATGCGCTGGTAACGCGCCTCGACTTCGCCGTGACGGATGAGCAGCAGCCGCGTCGCGGGCGGTTGCGGATCTTTTTTGCGCAGAGATTTTTTGGTAGCCACAATTTTTAGCCTTGAGAAATTGCGAGTTGTTGCGCGGCGAGCAGCTCTTTGATGCCGATTTTTCCGAGCGCGAGCAGTTCGGCAAGCTGCGTGTCGGTGAACGTGGCTTCCTCGCCGGAGCCTTGCAGCTCGATGAATTCACCGGCGGAATTCATGACTAGATTCATGTCCACGCTCGCGGCCACGTCCTCGGTGTAGCACAAATCCAACAGCGGTTTGCCTGCGACAATGCCGACGCTGACCGCCGCGACGCCGGAAAGAATCGGGCTGGCGGAAATTTTTTTCTCGGCAATGAGTTTTTTTACCGCAAGCGACAATGCGACGAACGCACCGGTGATGGCCGCCGTACGCGTGCCGCCATCGGCTTGCAAAACATCGCAGTCCACGCAGATCGTGCGCGCGCCGATTTTTTCCAGATCAATCGCCGCGCGGATGGAGCGGCCAATCAGTCGTTGGATTTCCGACGAACGCCCGTCGAGCTTGCCCTTGCTGATGTCGCGCGGTTTGCGCGTCAAAGTGGAATAGGGAAGCATCGAGTATTCGGCGGTGATCCAGCCGCCCTCGACTTTTTGTTCCTTCATCCAGCGCGGGACGGATTCCTCGATGGTCACGCCGCAGATGACGCGCGTGCTGCCCCATTCGATGAGCGTGGAACCGGCGGCGTGCGGCGCGATGTGGTTTTGAAAACGGAGCGGGCGGATTTGGCTGGCGGCGCGACCGTCGGCGCGAATGGATTCAGACATGACCCCTATCTTAAACTTCAACCGCGCAATCGGGCAACGAGGAAAACCAAGTGAAGAGAATTTGGGTGAAAGCAATCTAGCAGTTGTTAGGCAACGGTTTCATGGTCTCGTCCAAAATAAATAACCAACGCCGATGGTGCCAACGACCGCTAAAAATAGAAAAATCCAAACAAACAATACTAACACGTTGTGCATCGAGCCATTTCCCATCTTCTTGCTCATCAGCTCTTCTTGTTTTCTTTCAAAATCATCCATTGCATCCTCGACGCCTTTTCCATAGTGCTCGTCACTGGATTGTGCACGAATAAGATGAATAACTCCTCGCACTATATTCCAAAAACCATACGCCGGGATAAGCAACAACAAGCCCAATCCCCTTCCGCTCGAATAAGAAGAATGAAAATGCGCCACAGCGCCATCGTCCAAAAAAATGAAACAAATGCAGCCCACCCCAAAAATGATCGCAATACCCGCTAAAAGCCTTTGGAAACCAATCCGCCTCAACTCTTGGATTCGCTTATGATTTTCGTCGGCGTTCATATTGGCCTATCAATTTTCACGGTTCGAGATTGCGCGGGTCATAAATAATTTTCCAGCAAAAACAGAATTAATTCTGCCGCATTACTTTTTTCCGACTTCCAATCCCGCGAACAAACTTTCCAAATTATTCAAGCCGGATTCGTGTTTTGCGTTCAGCATCGTGCGGAGAAAAGCCACGCCTTCTTCCACCGTGCGGATGGATTTCGGCAGCAGCGCGCCCGCCGCGTTCGCGTGGCCGCCGCCCTGAAATTTTTCCGCGATCCGGCGCGCCTCGCCGTTGCGGCTGCGGAAGCTCGCAAAAATCGCGTTCGACCGCCGGAACAGCGTCACCAGCACGCTGTATTTCGTCGCGCCGCGTTCGAGCAGTTGGTGGACGATGGAATTGGTGTTACCCACGATGTTGTCCACGAAACCGACCGTCGGCGAGATTTCGGAAATATTTTTTTTGCTCCACTCAAAACCGATCGGGTCTTCCACGCGCCGTTTCACCGCCATGACTTCGAGCAGCGGATGGTCAATGAGTTTTTCCGGTTCGCCGCCGATGAGTCCGTGCAGATTCCAGAACGAATAAATTTTCACCAGCCCCGCATAATCGCCCGCGACTTCAAAATCCGGGTCGTTCTCCAAAAACAGATCCGCCACGTCGTTCAGATGCACCAGCCGGTCGAGCGCGGGCGAGCCAAGGCCGTTTTGCTGGCACAATTCATAGGCGAGCAAGCCGGCGGATTTTTTTATGTCGTGATGCAGATGCGCATTTTTCGGCGCGACCTCGGTGACGTGATGATCCACGACCAGCCAGTCCTGTTTGTCCATGCGCGTCTCGAACGTGAAATCCGCCACCCACGCCGCGCGCTCGCGCAGGTCGCGCTGCTTCCAGAAATTATAGTGATACGCCTGCAGCGGAATCTTTTCGCCGTAAATCTGCTTCGCCAGCCGCTGGAGCAGCAGGCCGGCGACGAATCCGTCGAGGTCGCTCTCGTGGGTGATAATGACTTCCGGCTTGGGCAGCGTCAGCATGGCGGGAATTTAGCTGGCCGCGCCACGCGTGGCGAGCGGTGAATTTCTCGCCGGGAGCTGATTGCAAGCAAACCGCGACAACAAAACTTAAATCGCTTTGTGCCGCATTTCCAAAACCATCAGGACAAAATCAATTCAGCGCGATGCCGCGCCGGATGAACGTCGGCACGTCCAAATCCTCGCCGCGATGCAGCGTCGGCTCGCTTTTGTCGAAACGGCCCTTGGAAACGATCGTCAGCGGTAGTTGCGTCTGCACCGGCTTGGAGCCAGCGCGGCGTGGCCGTGGACGCGCCACCACCACTTCGCGCTGACCGCCGGCGGCCGGAGCAGTCGTGCGGGTTTCCGTGCGCGGCGTCACGCTGGCCGGCGGCGCGTGCTGTTTTGCGGCGATGACGGTCACGCAGAGTTTTTCCTTCAAGCCCGCGTCCGCCGCCGCGCCCATGATGATCTGCGCGTGGCCGCACTGGCGTTTGACCGATTCCATCACGCGGTTGATCTCGGCCATCGTCAAATCTTTGCCCGCCGTCAAACTCACCAGCACGGCGTCGGATTCCGCCAGCACGCGGCCTTCGTCCAGCAGCGGATGCGTGAGAATCTTTTCCACAACCTCGCGCGCGCGTCCGGCGCCGGACGCCTCAACAAACGCAAAAGCATTTTCCGCGTGCCGGTCGCGGAGGAGCGCGCACAAATCACCAAAGTGAACTTGGATCAGTCCGGGACGCGTCAGCAGCGACCACACGCCGCGCACGCCCTCAATCAAAAATCCGCCGGTGACGCGGAAAGTTTCGACGAGCGTGGAATTCTCGTCAATGAGCTTGAAAATTTTCTGGCTCGGCAGGCAGACGACGCCGTCGGCGGCGGATTTCAACTGTTCCAAACTGGCCTGCGCCTGCGTCTCGCGGCGGTTGCCCTCGCAGTCGAACGGCAGCGTGACGAACGCCAGCACGAGCGCGCCCGCCTCACGCGCCGCCTTGGCCAGCACCGGCGAAATGCCGCTGCCCGCGCCGCCGCCGAGTCCGGCGAGGATGAAAATCACATTCGTACCGGCGCACGCGGACTTGAGCGTGGAGAATTGTTCCTCGGCCAGCGCGCGTCCGCGTTCAGGATCGCCGCCGGAACCGAGGCCGCGAAACAATTTGTTCTCCAAATGAATTTTCACCGTAGCGGACGACGCGGCGAGCGCGGCGGCGTCCGTGTTGATGGCGGCGAATTCCGCGCCGGAAAATTCCGCCGTGGCCAGCGCGTTGAGCAGTGCGTCGCCCGCGTTGCCAACACCGAAAATTTTCACAGACGGCGCGGACGCCGTTTCAAAAAAAGCATTTTGTTCAGGAGTTTGCATAGCCAGTTTTCAGGAACGTTGGAGCAGACGGCCGATGATACCCTTGAAAAAAGGGCGCTCGGCGCGGCGGCGGTTTTTCAGCGAGCCAAATTTCACAAGGCCGATGGCAGCGGCAAATTCCGGCTGGTCGAGCGCGACGGTCAAGCCGCTGATCGCGCCGGCGTGGCCGGGCGCGACGTTCATCTGAAAAACATTTTCCGCAAGCTGCACGATGCCCGGCACGCGCGAACTGCCGCCGCAAATGAAAACGCCGGCGCGCAAATAATCGGTAAGGCCGGCCTGCTCCAAATCCTGCGCGATGAGCCGGAAGAGTTCCTCCAAACGCAGCGACATGATGCGTTGTAGATGCTCGTAATTGACGCGCTTGAGTTCGAGACCGAGGTCGTTGGTGATGCTGATGGTCTGGCCTTTCGCCGCGTCGCTGACGAGCGCGGCACCGTGTTCCAGCTTTAATTTTTCCGCGCGGGTCAACGGAACTTTCAGTCCGTAGGCGAGGTCGTTGGAAATGTGGTCGCCGCCCACCGCCAGCACGCCAGAATGCCGGATGACGCCGTCAGAATAAACGACGAATTCCGTCGTGCCGCCGCCGATGTCAATCACGAGTGCGCCTAGTTCCTTCTGCTCGTTCGTCAGCAGCGCGAGCGACGTGGCAATGCCGTTGAAAACCACGTCGTTCACTTCAAGCGACGTGGCGCGCACGAGGCGGACGACATTTTGCAGCCGGTTTGCGTGGCCGTGGATGACGTGCATATCCACTTCCAGCCGCGCGCCGAGCATCCCGACGGGATTGCTCACACCGTCCTGGCCGTCCACGAAAAAATGCTGCCGCACGGCATGAATCACGGTGTTCTCGGCGGGCAAATTGATCGCCTTCGCATTTTTGAGCACGTCCTCGACATCGTCCGCCGAAATTTCGCGGTCGGCGGAAACCACCGGATGCACGCCGCGATTATTGAAGCCGCGCACGTGGCCGCCGCTGACGCCCAGAAAAACGCTGCGGATCTCCACGTCGGCCATCTGCTCGGCCTCGGAAACGGCCGTGCGCAAATCCTCTTCAACCTGTTCGGGATTGATGACCTCACCCTTGCGCACGCCGCGCGAACGCGACTGGCCGAGGCCGATGATGTTCAGCGCGCCGTCGGCGTTCTGCTCGCCGACCACGACACAAATTTTTGAAGTGCCGATCTCGAGGCCGGCAATGATGTTGGAATCGTCAAACATTTTTCCTCCGGTTTTTCAATGGTTTTAACGCCTTCGGCGTCACGATTTCCGGCGCGAGACTGGCCAGCATCCAGCGCACCGGTGAATTATCCGTCACCGACAAATCGAACGACGCAATTTCCAGATGCCGATTCTTGCCCCAGTCATAAGTCAGCCGCCAGTGGCGCAATTGCTTATCCAGATTGTCGAGGCCGAAGGTGATGACACCGCCCTGCCCCGTCGTCGCCACGAGCACGCCCGGCGCGGAAACATCCACGCGCCGCAAATCCACCAGTCCCGCCATCGGCGACCTGTCGAACGCCACGATCAGTTGCAGCGCCAATTGCACCTGCGGCAGTTCCACGCGCCGGCCCGGCTGCAATTGAAAGGCGTTCACGCCCGCGATTACCGGCAGTTGCGAATTCATCTGCAGCAATGGAACCGTGCACAGGCGCGGATCCAGCGGCTGCATCACCATGCCGTCCGCGTCCAGTTGAAAAACAGAAACTACGATGCCATTCGCGCCGTCCGCGCACGGCACGTTCACCTGCGCAATCGGATCGCGCTCCGTGACCCGGATTTTCAACGTGCGCGGCAAAACGCGCTCGACGGAAACCGAGTCAATCAACGAAACGAGTTCCAAATTGCGTTTCACCGACGCGAGGTCGAGCGCGATGAGATTTGCGCCCGGCTTCACGCCCGTCCAGCGGCGCAATTGCTCCGGCGCGATCACGCCGTCCGTCTGCACGTCAATCTGCTGGATCGCAAAGTCGGGATTTTCATAGACGAACACATTCAGTGTCGCTTCGCCGATGCGCCAGACGAGATAAAGCGCCAGCACCGTGACCGCCGGAACCATCAATGCCAGCAACATCAGCCGCATGCGCAAGGCCTGCACCCGATCCGAGCGCACCTTCACATCCAGCACATGATGGCGGTGCAGGCGTCGGTTTTTCTTTTGTTCGCGCTTAAACCACATACATTTTATTCAGGCAAAGTCATAAGCTCGCAAAGCCAATTTAATCAAACCATAGCGGCAACTTCCTTGCGCACTCGCGAGCTATGCGCGGGTATATTTCTTTCCAAAGCCAGATCAATCATCCGCTGGCACAACGCGGCATAATTTAATCCCGCCGCCGCTGCCGCCTTCGGTAACAAACTTGTTTCGGTCATGCCCGGCAGCGTGTTCACTTCGAGCACCACCGGTGAACCGTCCGCGCGCACCATCACATCCACGCGCGCATAATCACGTCCGCCGATCGCCTGAAACGCGCCGAGCGCGGCGGCCTGAATTCGCTGCGCCGTCGCCGCGTCAAAATCCGCCGGGCAGAAATATTCGGTGTTGCCCGCCGTGTATTTATTTTTGTAATCGTAAGCGCCGACCTTCGGGCGAACTTCCACGACCGGTAAAACTTTTTCACCAATAATGCCCACGGTTGTCTCACGCCCGATAATTTTCTCCTCAACCAGAACTTCGGAATCAAATTTCAACGCTTCTGTCAGCGCACCCGACCAATCTTCAATGCGTTCAACAAATTGCAATCCGACACTCGAACCCTGCCGCGCCGGTTTGACCACCAGCGGCGGCGAAAAATTTTCTGGAAAGTCTGCCACCGCCGATTGTACCGTCACAAATTTCGCCGTCGGCACGCCAGTTTCAATGCAACTTTGCTTCGTCAGCACCTTGTCGAACGCGATCCGGCTCGCGTCGGCATCGCAACCGGTGTAAGGGACACCCAGCTCATCCAACTGTTTTTGCACCGTGCCGTCCTCGCCGTAAGTTCCGTGCAATGCGAGAAAAACCACGTCCGTTTTTTCACGCAAAACGAACCCGCCACTTTTCGGATCAATTTCAGAAACCTGATGGCCGAGCGATCGCAGCGCCGCCGCGACCGCGGCGCCCGAGCGCAGCGAAACTTCGCGTTCCGCGCTCGGCCCGCCCAGCATCACCGCAATTTTTAATTTTTGGCTCACTTTCTTCGCGCAAGCTTCTTGTCCGTTTTTTCCAATGGTTGAATCTTACGGGCGGAATCCGGCACGCCACCCAAAGTTGATTCCAAAACCCAGATCACTTCGCTGTTCAAGCTCCGCCGGTGCGCTGCCGCCCGTTTTTTTAATTCGCGATGCGTCTCTTTCGGAATGCCCTTGATGGTGATGTTTATCATGCCGCAACCATATCGCAACCACTTTGGTTGTCAATCAATCTTCGCCGACGATTTCAACTTCCGTGTGCAAATCGATACCGCGCTCCGCCCTGGCTTTCGCGCGCAACATTTCAATCAGTTCCAACACATCCTTCGCCATCGCGCCGCCATCATTCACCAGAAAATTTCCATGCTCCTGCGAAATCCGCGCGCCGCCAACCTTTGCGCCTTTCAATCCCAATTCATCAATCAGCTTGCCAGCCGGAATCGCCGGCGGATTTTTGAACATACAACCCGCACTCGGCGCGGCGGGCTGCGAACTCCAGCGCATTTCGCTATACGCCTTCATGCGTTTTTCAATTTCCTCGCGCGGTTCCGGTTTACACTGGAACACCGCGCCCAAAGCGATGTGATTTTTCAGCGTCGCGCAACTGCGGTAGGTCACCAACATTTCTGGCGGCGACAATTCAGAAATGTTTCCGGCAAAATCCATCACGCGCACGGATTCAACTGCATTAAAAGTTTCGCCGCCCATCGCGCCCGCGTTCATCCGCAGCGCGCCGCCGATGCTGCCGGGAATGCCTTCCAGAAATTCCACGCCGCTCAAGCCATTGCGCTTCGCCTCGACCGCGACATTTTTCTGCTTCACACCCGCACCCGCGCGAATGCGCACACCGTCAATCTCAATCCGTGAAAATTCCGGCGACGACAGGCAAATCACCACGCCGCGAAAACCACCGTCACGCACGATCAAATTTGAACCGCGACCGAGAATAAAAAATTTCACACAACGCTCACCGCACCATTGTAAAACCAACGCCAAATCCGCTTCCGACGCCGGCTCGACATAAACATCCGCCGGCCCGCCGACGCGCAAGGTCGTGTGCTTCGCCATCGGCTCGTCACGCCGAATAAGCGTCGCGGACGAGACGCGCGCAGCCAATTCGTCGGCAAAATTATTTTTGATTTGTGTCGGCATTTCGGAAATGTCAGCGGCCAGCGTCATGTGACAACCTTGAAATTTATTTCGCTTGGCACGCCGGATTGCTTGCCGTTTTTTTGAACCACGGAAAATTTTCCCGCCAGTCCGTCCAAGATGTTTTCCGCGATCTGTTGCGCCGCCGTCGGCGCGTGCCATTGCGCTAGCGCGCCTTGAATTTTCTCCCGCGTGACTGCGTCGCCGACAATCTCGACAAGCGCGGCAGCAATTTTTTCCGGCGGCGATTTTTGTTCCAGCATTTTCGCCGCGCCGGTTTTTTCAAACGCGAGCGCGTTGAAAAACTGGTGATTGTCCGCCGCCGTCGGCAACGGCACGAGCAGCGCCGGCAAACGCATCGCCGACATTTCGGCCAATGATGACGCGCCGGAACGACTGATGCACGCCGTCGCCGCGCCGAGCGCCAAATCCATTTCCGCCAAAAACGGTTTAACAACAGCCTTGATTCCGTTCGCGGCGTAAGCGGATTTCACTTTCTCAAAATCGTTTGCGCCGGTGAGATGAAGAAATTGCCAGTCGCGGTTTTTGAGCAAGGGCAACGCGGACAAAACCAACTCGTTCAAACCGCGTGCGCCCTGACTGCCGCCGACAATTAAAATTGTCGGATATTTTGAATCAAGTCCAAGTGCAACACGGCATTCGGCAACTTTGGTGGGGCTAGCGTCCGCGCGAGTCGGCTCGTCAGGAGCCTCGCCCCACCAAAATTGCGGGCGCACGGGCGTGCCGGTAACCAACGATTTTTTGGCGCGCAGCCGGGCGGCAGTTTCAGGAAAACCAATGAACGCCGCGTCCACGAAGCGCGTAAGCAGCCGGTTGGCGCGACCGGGAATGGTGTTCGACTCGTGAAGAAACGTTTTCGCACCGGAAAATTTGGCAGTAAAAATCGGCGGCGCGCTGGTGAAGCCGCCCATTGCCAAAACTGCATCTGGTTTATGCGACTTGAAAATTTTCCGCGCGGCTAAAAACGATTTCCAAAAACTTTTAGCGAAGGAAAAATAATTTTTATTTTGGAGGCCGACGGCGGGGAGCGTGAAAATTTCCATGCCGAGCATGGATTTCACGGCCTGTTGATCTACTTCTTTCGGCGAGATCAAAAGTGCGACATCGCAACCGCGTTCCTGCAATTGCTGCGCGACGGCGAGGCCGGGGAAAAGGTGGCCGCCCGTGCCGCCACACGCGATGGCGATGAAGGGTTTTGGGCTGGCGGAGGGATTCATGCTGCCTTGGCGGCAAACGGATTGTCGCTGGTGACAAAGTCGGAAGCGGAAATTTTTGCGGGCACGGCCTGCCGGGCAACGCTGAACAAAATCCCGACGCCCATCAGCATCGCGAGCAGACTGGAGCCGCCGGCACTGATGAACGGCAGAGCGAGACCTTTGTTCGGCAGGAGACTGGTGACGACGCCGATGTTGATGATAGCCTGATAACTGATCAGCGAAGTCACTCCGACCGCGAGCAGACAACCAAACTGGTCGCGGGCGCGCAGCGCGATGAACAATCCGCAAATGGTGATGACAAGAAACGCGACAACAACGAGCAGGGTGGCAACGAGACCGAGCTCTTCGCCGATGTTGGCAAAAATGAAATCACTTTGAATCTCGGGCAGGAAACCGTGTTTCTGCATTCCGTCGCCAAGTCCAAGACCGGTCAAGCCGCCGGAGCCGATGGCGATTTTGGCCTGCTCTGCCTGCAAGGCTGCACCACTGGCGTGCGCCTCGGGATGCAGCCACGCGATGATGCGTCCGCTGCGCATTGAGTCATGCGTCAGCGAATAAACCAGCGCCGCGCCTGCAAGCAGCACCGGCAGAATGACATGCAGCCAGCGGACGCCCGCGATCATAAGCATCGTGCCGCTGACTGCCGCCAACAAGATGGTCGTGCCGCGGTCGGGTTCGATGAAAATCAAGCCGAGCGCCGCCGCGATGATGATTCCGGGAAAAATTATCCCGCGTTTGAAGGTGTTCATTTTCCGCTGCGATCGGTCGCCATACCACGCGAGCATGATGATGAGCGCAATCTTGACGATTTCGGACGGCTGAAACGTTGCGCCCGGCAGACGAATCCAGCGGTGTGCGCCATTAAGATTAATTCCGATGTGCGGAACAAAGACCAGCGCCGCCAAAAAAATTGAGCCGAAGAAAACCGGAAATGCGAATTTTTTCAGCAGCCCGTAGTCCAGCGAAGCCAGCGTGACGCAGGCGATGAAACCGAGGACGCACCACAGCAACTGCATTTGGAGCATATGCGCGCCGATTTCGGAGTGCGTGTGCTTGTCCACCATCACCATGCTGGAGCTGTAAAGCATCACAAGCCCCAGCGCGAGGAGGCTGGTGACGCAAAAAGCCAGAATGGTGACGGCGACTTTCATTTCAACTTGCCAAAAATCCAGCCGCGTTCACGCGGGCTTACTGGCCCGGTGCCGGAGCCGTGGTCGTCGGAGCCGGGGCGGAAACCGGCGGCAACGCCGGCGCGGGCGTGGTGTCCACGACCGGCGCGGGCGCGACGGGCGCAGGCACGGCAGTTTCGGTTTCGCCCTTCGCCGGGATTTTCAGTTTCTGGCCGACCTTGATTTTGGTCGTGCTCAAACCATTCGCATTTTCAATCGCCTTGACGGTCGTGCCGTGGTGCTTGGCAATCTTGCTGAGCGTGTCGCCCGACTTGACGCTGTAAGTCACGCCGCCCGTATCATCGCTGGCAAGCGCAGTCGGCGCGGTGGAATCAGGCGAAGTGCTGCCACCGGCGGGCAAGGTGAGCTTCTGGCCGATTTTCAATTTCGTCGGAACCACGCCCAGATTTGCGGCTTCCAGCGCTTTCAACGTCACGCCATTTTTCTTGGCAATCTTGCCAAGCGTGTCGCCTTTGACGACGACATATTCAGCACCGGCAGTGGGCACAGGCTGATCAACCTGCGGAACCGGCGTGACCGGCGTGACCGGATTATTGACTACAGGCGTGTTGGTCACCGGCGGCGGCACCGGCACCGGCGGATTGGAAGCTTCGGTCAGCGACGGAATATTAGTGTCCGTCGCAACGTCATTCGTGTCCACGGTTGGTGGATTCAAATCCGTATCTTCCGACGGTTTCTCGCGTTTGCAACCCTGGATAAGCACGACGACGAGGCCGGTGACGCACACAGTGAGCACACAAAACACGGCGAGCTTGAGGCGGGAACGGCGCGCACTTTGTTGTTCGAGCAGCGAGCCTTTTGGAACGAATGGATTCGGATTATTCATATGTTTGGCGCAAATGCGTTCTGGATTCGAGGTGTGTTTTGTTTTTGAGTTTGGCGCGGCGGAACTTTCCCTCGAAAAATTTCGCAACGCGTTAAATTTATTTTGTTTTGGGAGCCGGACGACACTTCACCGTGGAAAATAGAACCGGCAGAAAGATGAACTGGTGAAACACTCTTGCTGACCGGCATACGCCCTGCCGCTCTGCCGGGAATTGTTAGCAACCGCGCCGCCTTTCCGCAAGCAGCAAAGCGCGGTTCTTTCATGTTTTTTTGTTGCTTTATCAACTTCATTTCACCGGAGTTTCAGCGTCGCCAGCGCCACCACCGCGCACAGCACGCATAAAATATAAAAACGCATCACCACCTGCGATTCGTGCCAGCCCTTTTTTTGGAAATGATGATGCAGTGGCGCCATCAAAAAAATCCGTTGTCCCTTGCCCGTGCGCAGGCGCGTGAACTTGAACCAGCCTTTTTGCAAAATCACCGACACCGCCTCGGCGACAAAAACACCGCCGGCGATGACCAGCACGAACGGCTGATGAATCAACACCGCCACGATGCCGAATGCGCCGCCGAGCGCGAGCGAACCCGTGTCGCCCATGAACACCTGCGCCGGATGACAGTTGAACCATAAAAACCCCAACCCCGCGCCGAGCAGCGCCGCGCAAAAAACCGTCAGCTCGCCCGCGCCACTCACATACGGAATTTGCAGATACGCCGCCGCCTTGATGTTGCCTGCGAGATAAGTGAAAAATAAAAAAACAAATCCCACGATCAACGTGCAACCCGTCGCCAGGCCATCGAGTCCGTCGGTCAAATTCACCGCGTTCGAGCTGCCAACGATTGCCAGCGCCACAATAATGACGCCAACCACCACGCCGACATCGAGCGGGTATTTGTAAAACGGCAGCATCACGCTCGAAACTAGATTGCTATGCCAGACGCTTTTCGTGCCGAGCAAATGCAGTTCACTCGTCGCCGGCAGATTCCATAAATAAACCCCCACGAAAATCGCCAGTAAAAATTGCGTGATCAACTTCACGCGCGGCGGCGTGCCACCGCCGCTCTGCTTCAAAATTTTCGCGTAGTCGTCGTAAAAACCCAGACCCGCCAAAACTAAAACCGACAGCATCGTCAGTTCCACCTGCGCGTTCCATTCCGCCCACAACATCGTCGAAATCACGAGTGAGAGGACGATCAAAATTCCGCCCATCGTCGGCGTGCCTTTTTTGTCCACGACATGACGCACGCCGGATTCCTCCGCCTTGTCCGCGTATTCCTGGCCGAATTTCAAATCCTTCAGCCAGCGGATGATTTTCGGACCGAGCCACCAGCACAACAGCAGCGACGTGACCGCCGCGCCCGCGCTGCGCACCGTGATGTATTTGAACAGGCGCAAAAACGCCAACCGCGACTCCCATTCGGAGCCGTGCGCCCAGTCCAAAATGTGCTGGCTCAAAAGATAAAGCATTTCAATTTTTCAAATCACCGAAGTCCATTGTCCTCTTGTGTCTTGCCTGAAAAATCAACAGTCATCCATCTTGTCGGCATCATTTTATTGGTCGAACAAAATGTAAATGACCATCTTGGATCACCAAAATCCGTCGTGATGTTAGCACCGACACAGTGAAATTGATTAGTTGCGGGACCCATCGCAACAATCGCGAATTGATACGCATCCGGCAATGAAAGTTTTGGCGGCTTTGAATTGTCGTAAGGCGGCATGACGAAACTCGCAAGCGACGTCAACGCAAGTGCGAGCAAACAAATTAAAATGTATCGTAATTTTAGTTTCATTTTTCCGCCTTCAACATTTCCGCAATCCGCTCCAACCGCGACACGCGCGACGCCTTCAACAAAACCACGTCGCCCGGCTTCAAAAAACTTTTTAAAACTTTTATCGCCGCCTCGACCTCCGCAAATTCAAACACGCGCATCAGCTCCGCGTCGCGCGCCGCCTGCGCCGTGACCGCCGCCATCTGGCCGACCGCGAACAACTGGCCGAGCTTCAATTCCGCCGCGCACCGGCCGACCTCCGCGTGCGCCGCCGCGCTGTGCGTGCCGAGTTCCGCCATGTCGCCGAGCACCGCCACGCGCCGGCCTTGCAACGGCAATCCGCACAATGTTTCCAAGGCCGCGATGGTCGAATCCGCATTCGCGTTGTAACTGTCGTCCAGCACGCGCACGCCATTCGCTTCCCAAAAATTCAAACGCATCTTCGGCGGCGGACACGCGACCAATCCGTCCTGAATTTCCGCGCGGTCGAGTCCAAGTTCCGCGCCAAGAGCGATGGCAAACAGCGCATTCGTCACTTGATGCCGACCGAGCAAATTGATGCGATACTCGCCGCAAAATTCTGCTTGCGGCGCGGCGACCTGAAAGGTCACGCCACTTTTGTCGAGGCGAATTTTCTTGGCGCACCAATCGTTTTTTTCGCCGATACCGACACGGACGATTTTCGCCTGCGTCCGCGCCGCGATTTTTTCTGACCATTCGTTGTCGCCGTTCAAAAATAATTTTCCGTCCGCCGGCAATAATTCCGCGAGCGCGCCTTCTTCCTGCGCCACGCCCGTGACATCGCCAAAAAATTCCAGATGCTCGCGCCCAATGTTCGTGATGACACCAAATCTTGGCGCAATCATTTTCACCAACGGCGCAAGTTCGCCCGGATGATTCGTGCCAGCTTCCAAAACCGCCGCCTGATGAGTTTTGTCCAAACGCAGCAAGGTCATCGGCACGCCGATGTCATTGTTGAAACTGGCCTCGCTCCACAGCGTCGGAAATTTCTGGCGCAACACGGACGCGACCAGTTCCTTCACCGTCGTCTTGCCATTCGAGCCGCCGACCGCGATGACCGGCAGATCAAATTGACGACGATACGCCGCCGCAAATTTTCCCAAGGCGATTCGCACATCGTCCACCACCAGCACAGCGCAAGCTGGTAATTGTGCAGGAATTTTTTTTTGTTCGATGACCACCGCCGCCACATTTTTTGCCACGATTTCATTGATGAAATCGTGGCCGTCAAACTTTTCGCCGCGCAGCGCAAAAAACAGATCGCCCGCCTTCGCCAGCCGCGAATCGGTGCAGATATTTTTAATTTCGATTTCCGCCGCGCCGGATTTTATTTCGGCGTCGCAAATCTCGGCGGCAAATTTCAAAGAGCATGGTTCCACAAAATTATTTCAGCAAAAACGTCGCCGTCACCACGGCGGTGATGGTTTTTCCGCGCGAGGTCGTGTCATTAACGCCTTCGCCGCTCGTGTCGCTGCTATGCAACGGCGTGATCTGAAAAATTCCCTGGTCGGCGCTTTGCAGGCGCGCGATGTCGCGACCGCCTTGCGTGGCGATTTGCTCGGCACGCGCCCGCGCATCCTTCGTCGCCTCGGCCAGCATCTCGATTTTGGTGTCACCAGCCTTGGTGTAAATAAACTGCGGCGGCGCGACAGTGAAAATCACGCCCTGCTCGACCAGCGGCGTGGCGTCAAGTTTGTCCAACCGATCCACGTCGGTGGATTCCACCGACACGCTCTGGCTCAAACGATAGCCGGTCGTGCGCTCCGTCACCCAGCCGTCGGCAGACTTTTGCGAAGCTTTCAATTCCTCAATGCCAATGGGCGCAAAAGTGAAATTCGTGACGCCGCCGGCGCGCAAAAAATTTCCCACGATCTCGCGATCCGCCTGAATTTTGTGCTGCGCGTCAAGCAGCGTTTCCCCTTCGACCAAAAAACTGCCGGACCAAATGGCGAGATCAGATTCAATGTCTTTTTGCACTGAGCCTTTGACGCTGATGAATTGCGAATTTTTTATCTTCACCCACGCACTCGTGCCGAGCATCGCGGAACAAACCAATCCTGCCGCCAAAAATAATCCGGCGAGCATTCCAAAAAGTTGCGGACGCGAATCGTTCATACCATCAAAGTTTGTGCGCGCCATTTTCCACGACGAGCGAAGTCGCGTTCGTCATCAAATTCGGATCCGGCGGAATGTTCAGGTAGCTCGCGCAGCGCTCCGCGATGTCGCGGAACACCGGGCCGCAAACTTTGCCGCCGTAATAACCTTCCTTCGGCTCGTCCATCACGATGGAAATGCACAACTCCGGATTGTCCGCCGGAAAAAATCCAATGAACGACGAAACATATTTGCCCGGCGCGTAAGAACCATTTTCAGCCTTTTGCGCCGTGCCAGTTTTGCCCGCGACGACATAATCTTTCATTGCCGCGTCCGGCGCAGTGCCATCTTTCGTCGGCACGGTTTTCAACGCTTCAATCATGTCTAAGTCGGCTTTTTCGCCGATGACTTGGCGCACGCGTTCGGGCGCGTAGCGTTGCACCACGTTGCCATCGCGATCCTGTAGCCGGCTTACAATCATCGGGCGCATCAGCCAGCCGTCATTGGCAATCGCCGCCATCGCGTAAAGCATCTGCAACCGCGTCACCGCGACGCCGTGTCCCATCGGAATCTGCGCGATGGAAACTTTGCTCCAGTCTTTCACCGGATATAAAAATCCGCGCGCCTCGCCCGGCAGCGGAATGCCCGTGCGCTGGCCGAAACCATAATCCAACGCGTAGTCGTAAAGATTGTCTGCGCCGAGCTTGATGCCGATTTTAGCAGCGCCAATGTTGGACGATTTGGTGATAATGCTTTCCGCCGACAAAATTCCGTAAGGCTCGTGATCGTGCAAAATTTTCCCAGCAAACGCAAAATGCCCTTCCTCGCAATAGAACTGGTCGGTCAATTTGATCACGCCATTGTTCAGCGCGCCGGACACTACGACAATTTTGAACGTCGAACCCGGCTCAACGACATCGGTGATGACGCGGTTGCGTGTTTCCGGCGTGATCGTGTTCGGCTGGTTCGGATCGTAATTCGGCAGCGAAACCATCGCCAGAATTTCGCCGGTTTTCGGACGCATGACGATGCCCGTGATGCTGCGCGGTGTATGTTTTTGCAGCGCGTCCGCCAGCGCGATCTCGACGATGTGCTGCACCACCGAGTCAATAGTCAGCACGACATTCAGACCGTCGCGCGGATGCACGTCTTCGTCGCGCAATGCGACCAACTCATGTTGCGCGCGATCCGTTTCCGTGACCTTCCAGCCCGCGACGCCGCTCAATTGTTTTTGCAGTGCCAGTTCGATGCCGTCGCAGCCGACAATTTGCGTCACCAACCGCCCGCTGATTTTCTGTTCCGCCGCCGCCGGAAAACCAATCACCTGCGACGCCAGCGAACCATTCGGATAAACCCGCATCTGGTCCGGTTCGGAAAAAACCGCGTAGTTCCGAAGGGTGCGGACGAAATCCTTTTGCGCACGCGGCAACATTTTTTCGTCCACGCCGAAAGTGAGATTGGTCATCGCTGCCACAATCTCCTGCCAGGTCGCGTCGGAAACATTTTTGGCGAGCCGGACGTAATGTAAATTGTTCGTGTAGATTACGCCCTTGGCGTCGCGCACAAGACGCGGCGTGAGTCTTTGCGCGAGGTCGGCTTCATTTACATTCAACAGCGGCGCGAGCGCGTGGGCAACGAGCGGCTGGAAACTTCCAATCAACGATGGATCGGCGCAAACCGTCCGCACCTCGACGCTCGTCGCGAGAATGTTTCCGTTCATATCCAAAATGTCGCCCCGGCGCGGTGCCTGCCAGAATTCGTGCTGCGTGTTTTGCTCCGCTTTCGCGCTCAACTCGTCGTGACGAAACACCTGCAAATCCACAAGCCGG
>Ga0302269_1000076_pt1 | contig 53822 bp, 34 predicted proteins | sample III_Bog_E2_2_FD_194560 | JGI IMG/M metagenome (GOLD analysis project Ga0302269, IMG submission 194560) | Peat permafrost microbial communities from Stordalen Mire near Abisko, Sweden - III_Bog_E2_2 | ecosystem: Environmental > Terrestrial > Soil > Wetlands > Peat | place: Sweden: Abisko...
AGTGTCCTGGTATCAGCAGGCGATTTTTTAATTAGAGAACATGAGGTTGCTGAAAGGAATAGCAACCCAATAAACATTGTTTTAAACGTATTCATAGATTGATGTTTATTATTGATTTATAAATTACCGGTAAATTAAACTCTTTTTGAAGCCGTGCATAAAAGTACAAACTATATTTAACACCTGCAATGTTTTGTATATTTAGTTGAATTAAATAAAAAAGTATTGAATTAAGTCTGAATTTGTACACAAAAAAAAAACGTCAGGTACAACGTTCCGGACGGCTATATAATAATTACAGCACCTTGCAATTAAAACAGTTTTTTAATTTATCAGGTTAAGCTGTAAAATGCAGTTCTATTCAGTTTGTCACACCTTAACCTGTTTATCGATGCTTGTCCCTCAATGATCGCTGAAGGCTTCGGATTGAATAAATATGTTGCAGGTAAGCCTCATTACTCTAATTCCATAGGATTATAAGGAAGTTTTGGTAGGTCTTTTGGATCATGTTGCCCTGCCATTTCAGAACCTACGGATTTAAAAAATGTATCCGGATCGTCAAACAATCTACGATAAATTTTCATTAAATCCTTACGGGTTAACGTACTGTATTTTAAACTGTAAAGTTTAATCGGTATAGGGTTTTTTAATTGTTCCACGCCAATGCATTCAAAAACAAAGTTTTGTTTACTATCGCTTATCTTTAGAATCAGACCCGGTAGTCCTCCAAACTTCCACGGACCGTTATTGTTGGGTATCTCTGAAGTAAACCACGCTTCATAGTTACGCCCCCTGAAAGAAGTGGTTGCTTTCTGACAAGAGTAGGATAGAACGGCAGAAGTATCGTTATTTATCACCCAATTCATCATGGGGATATCCTCTTTATACAGAAAATCGGCTGACATAAGAAACTTATGGCCCAAATCGGTGACAGTCATCTCTTTGACCGGAAAGTCCTTGAAAATTTCAAAACCACATGATCCTTCAACAAAATGTTTAAAATCATCTTTTCCATCTTTCATGGCACTTAAACAATAATCTTCAAAATTTTGACTGTAATATTTAGAGATATTCTTAGCAATAAGCAGAGTTTGCAAATCAACATACTTCATTGTTCCCGGATTTAATGAATCCCTGACGTATGTAAACCTGTATGTGAATTTCAGCGTGGCTGAATCAAGGACCTGAAACTTATCAACCGGAATATGTAACGACCCGGTATACTGGGCGAAAACATTCCCCATAAACAGAAAAAGAGTAAGATTTAAAATAAGTTTTTTCATACCTGTTAGTTTTGAATGTTTATATGATTTGAAGTTTTACTTTTAACATAATAGTTGCCGGCCGGATATGATAGGTGTTTTGGTAACTGTTTATTCCATCATAAAAGTAAGTAACGTAGTTATCAGTATTGAAAATGTTGTTCCAGTTCAGGGATAAGTGAGTTCGTTTCCAGATATAGGTCAATCCCATATCCACGAAAGAAAGATTCTTGTTAACCGTTGATGCACTGTTGTAATAGTGCTCAAAACCTACTTGATAAATCAGGTCTTTGGGCAGGTCAATGTCCAGATTCAGATTATCTGACCAGCTATTGTACGATGCTGTTTTCCCTGTATTCGTGATGTTAGTCAGGCTATTATTCCATTTACTTATATATTCAAGATTGATAATTTCAATTGGTTTACAGCTTATTGTTCCGTCAAAACTGAAGTTTTTTCCGGACAAATCAATCAGTTCGTTTTCCTGAAGCATTTTTGAAAGAGATACATTATACCAGGATCTAAATCTTATATTTGTTTTCTTCCAGTCGAATCCTTTGTTTATAAATGCAAATGCTCCAACACCGTTACTGGTGTTTTCAAGATCTACAGGAGAAGACACAGATAAAATGCCCTGAAAATTTTGTCCGTAAAGCAGATTGCTTTTCGAATAGTTGTTAGATATACTTGAACCAAAGAATAGTAAATTGACAATATCCTTGTATTCAATGCCAATGTCTCCTCCATTCGTTTGCGATTCGTAAATACGACCATCGTTCCGGCTCAGGTTTCTGTAATCCGAAAGAATATAACCCGGGTAGTATGACATTACATTTCCCATTTGGTTGCTGAAACGGTAACGTCCGGTAATGTCTAATGTGGAAGTTAAGTGATAGCGTATATCAATGCCTGGTTGAAAGTAGATCCGTTGTAAGTTCATTTTGTCATGCAGAATCTTATTGTTTATAAGTATAAAATTATAATCTAATGGCAGATACAGATTGGCATCCAGATTATTGCTCTTGTAACGGATTGGTAACGTGAATTTTGCATTATATTTTGTCCAGTCGAGGTTATTCCGCATGCTGTCGGTTTCAATTGTTTTCAGTACTCCTGTGTTATCCTTTATCTGCATTTCCGAAGTCAGATTCCGGTATTCTCCGTTAAGTTCCAAATCGGGACTAATACTGAAATCACCAAAGCTGAGAGGCGACAACAGGGTGAATTGGTTTTTTGCATTGAAATTATTTACACGGGTTTCCTGTTTCAACAGATCGTAATTTAAGCCACTGTTCAACAAATCACTGTACATACCCGGCGATATGGATAATTCCTGTGGAATGCTTTTAAAACCAATGGTCGAATGTAAGAGGAATCCTTTTGTACCGCTGGTTTTCATTATCCATTCGAAATTGTCGGTTGCCGAGAAAGAAGGCTTCTTTAGTTCCTGGTGTATGGTTTGGCCGGAAGTGACGTCTCCGAGAATATCATCCCACAACGCTGAAATATCGAGTGAATTATCAATATCCTTTTTCGATTTATTGAGATTATAACTCAAGCCTGCATCCAGCCGATTGGTGTTTGTTGTGGAATTCATATCTTCGCTCACCACCAATTTATCTTTACCCGGAATGTAATAGGATGTAATCGCACTGCCTTCTTTGTTTTCCCGGTTATTCAGGTAGGCTACATTTACATTTACGGTTGCATCCGAATCCGTTTTAATGATATTATTGACGGTAAGCACGTTGGAATTATTGAACAGGTAACGCTTTTGGTCAATACCGGGTGACGATGCCATTTGAACACCCAGCATATTTTCACCATCGAAACCGGCGGTTGAACCTAATGAGTTTATTTCGGGTGATAAATCTACACCTGAGTTATTTCCTTTGTAGGTAGTTATATTTTGCCATTTTTTTGCAAAGCACATGGCGGCCAGTTCGTTCTCCCACTGAACAGGCATTCCGCCAATTCCCAGTCTGACCATAAAAGTCAGTTTCCCTTTGGCTTCATCTTTTAGTTTCAGGTTTATTGCCGCAGTTTCTTCAGGTTGAATCTCTTCAAGTGCTTTTACAGGCTGGTGGTGCTGTAGAACTTGAACGGAAGCAACATCATTTGCAGCCACATTGTTTGTTGCAATGCCATACCTTCCCCGCAACAAATCCATATTTTCGATGTAAAATGTATTAATCGGTTTCCCTTGCCAGTAGATGATTCCAGCTTTGTCTACTACGATTCCCGGCATCTTTTTCAATACATCACCAATTACCAGATCTTTTTTGTCTGTAAAAGCCGATACCAGGTAATTCACAGTGTCTTTCCTCGACCATACTTTTTGCTCTTTTACAATGACTTCCTTTAGTTTAAGTTCTTTTTCTTCAACGATAAAGTTTACTGTCTGGGACAGGTTCTTTATCCGTTTCGATTTGGCTGCAATATTGAACCCTGAAACAGTTACGGTTATACTGTCGAGGTCATTCTTGTCGCAGAAAAGATGATAGTTCCCTGTTTCATTGCTGAATGCGTATGCGATAACAGTATTCTTTGTGCTGTTTTTGATGGTAACCGAAGCTGAATGAATGCATATTCCTTTCGCATCTTTTATCTGTCCCTGAATAATGGTTTGTGGCTGAAGGAACCCTGGTACACTACAAGAAATTAAAAAAATAATATATCTGAGCATCCTGAATAAAAATATATTGTTATCCGGTTTAAATGAAAACTGTAGGTTGTACTGGATTCCCTGAATTTATTTTGACTTATATTTATTCTTAAAATAATAATTCTATTTCAAATGAATCTCAATAAAAGAAATCTCTTCAACCTGGGTTTAATTATTGGGAAAAGTACTTTTCACTGCATTTTAAAGAAGGTAATTCGGAGTCTGATTTATGAAATTCTTTATGAATGTATAAACGTATTCAAATTTCAAAGGAACTGAATGTTGTAAGACTATAAATCCAAATTCTTGTATTCTTAGTATTTGCAATTCTTAAAAAGGTTAATTCGGTTCAAATATACAAACTCTTTTTAACATCTGCAATGTTTTGTGTATTTAGTTGAATTAAATTTAAAAATAATGAATATAATATGGATATGAGCACAAAAAACCGTCATGATATTTACCGGAAGGCTTAAAATAATACAAGATTATTGGCAATCCCACCTTATACAATTGCGTGGAAGCTATTTTTTTTGTATATTTTTTTTTATATCTCATCAGAAAATTTTATCCACTATCATTGCTTAAACTATAATAGATGTAAAATGATTGTTCTTTTGAATAGTTGTGGGAAATGCCACCCATGCAATAGCTAAGCTAAATACTATACCAATAATGACCGGGCTTTCCATCCCCATTCTCCATTCGTAAAAAAACCAGTTAGATGCTCCAATAAAAGAAACAAGAATAATAAAGAATGAACAAATTAAAGCCCATGTCCACTGAAGAACAGATACAAGCCAGAATATTACTGAACAATAGACTAAACCCATTACCAAAAGATAAGTATACCAGCCATGCAGTAATAAAAAGAGGGAAACAGGGTTAGCCTCATGTACAAGTCCCGGGTGGTTCCAGTAGCCTGTCGGTTGACCTATGAGTGTGCATGTCACGTCTAAAAGTATTGTACCAATTACTACCCAACGCAGTCCATTGATGATTTGATTTGTCTTTGTTCCGGTTGCAGGGAAAGCTGAGAGGACTATAGCGGGAACAAGTACGAAGGCATAAAGCATAGAACCCTGAATGCCAAGATGCCATCGTACAGCCAGCCAATTAGACCCTACAAAGAAATGACCGAAAATAAAAGAAAAAATTGTTATCAAGGCAACCCTTTTCGGTAGTACGGATACGAGCAAAAAGGTTCCTGAAAAATAAATAAGATTGGCAATAAGATAAGCCTGCCATCCGCTTCCTAAAAAAAATTCAAAAGTGTGATTAGTTTCATTGTTAATGGACAGCCCGTCTCCACGAATCGCAGTTCCGGGGAGATACCAAAAGATACGGGACTGTCCGGCAAGTGTGTTGATCATGCTGAATAACATTGTACCAATCATAACCCATCGAAGTCGTTTGATAATTTTATCGTCAGTGAATTTTATTAATGGCATGATATATATGTTTAGTTGTGTATTTAAAAGAGTTTAATCGAATAAACAACCCTGTTTAAATGTATAAATGGTAGTGCCTGTTATTGAATTTAAAATCCTTTTACAGATTAATTCGATTCAAATGTACGGACTCTTTTTAACATACCCAAGATTTTATGCAATTATTCGAAATAATCTTAAAAGTATTGAATTTATTGCATACTATACTCGTACTGATAATCCTGTTTTGTCACTAAATTGATTTCCGCCAATAAGAATAACTATCAGTTAGAAAAACCTTTTACTGGAAAAAGCAGTTTATAGTAAGATAGCTTACAGTTCTATCTGTCATCAACAAATACTATTTATTCATGTTATCCATCAAAAAGATGCTGTTTTTATCCATATCATTCGCTTTAGTCAGTACAAGTATGCGGTTGCGTGCACAGAGAGGAAAGTTCATTCAGCAGTATCTTGAAAAAACCCTTACTAAGGATGCTGCACCGGATAAAGGGCCGGTTCCGGATTACAGCGACACCTCTTTCTGGGCTGCAACTCCTTACCGGCAAAATACTTCCGAACGTATTCCGGCTTTTTTAAAAGATGAAAAAATCGATAAAAAGGCCGATGTTTTCTTTATTCACCCCACTACATATATCGGAATTGCCAATGAAACGGATATTCTGGAGCCCGGTGCCAACCGGTTGGAAATAGTCGATAAGCTAAAAGAACTTCCCTGGAATGCCGATCTGACTGATACCATCGTTAATAACCGTACGGATCACATGACCATCCTGTACCAGGCATCGATTTTTAATGCCTCTTGCAGGATATTTGCACCACGCTACAGGCAGGCCAATATCAAAGCGTTCTTTGTACCCGGTTCGCCGGAAGCAAAAAAAGCATTAGACCTTGCTTACAGTGATATTAAAAAAGCATTTGAGTATTACCTGCAGAATGAAAATCACGGAAGACCCGTTATTATTGCTTCCCACAGTCAGGGCAGCATCCATGCCATCCGTTTGCTGCAGGAGTTTTTCGACGGCACTCCCCTGCAACATCAACTTGTTTGTGCTTACATTGTAGGTCATCAGATTCCGGTTGATGCGTTTAAACACATTCCGGTGGGGAATACACCTGATGCAACAGGATGTTTCGTAGGCTGGCGGTCGTACCGGAAAGGAGAAATTCCACGTCAGGTTAAAATGGAAGACGGAAATTCAGTTTGTGTAAATCCACTCACCTGGACAACCTCCACCCAATGGGCACCCGAAACGCTGAACGAAGGTTCTCTGTATGGCTTTAATCATTCTATTCCGCATGCAGTGGGAGCAGGCATTGAACCTGATTCAAAAATACTATGGGTCTCATTGCCCGCTACATTCGGTGACAAAATAAAACAACTTAAAAACCTGCATGTCTACGACTACAATCTCTTCTGGATGAATATACGCGAAAATGTAAGGCTACGGATTAATGCATATTTTAGGGAAAAATGAATAAATTCTGCTACTTCAGTTTAATAATTCCGAAGGAATTGAATATGATTAGCCATGTATAAAATGCATGGAATATGAATGTAGGAAGTCTCCAACCACGAAGTGGTTGAATAACTAAAACTAATATTTCTCATCTATTTCAATCAAATACTCTTTCAATAATTCTTAAAGTTTTATTTAATGTTATTCAACCCCTATCGGGGTTAGGTTCATGTACTTTTCATTTTTTCCATACATTTCATATATATTAATCACATTTAAATCCTTCGGATTTAGAAGATTGCTTTATCTTAGGACACATTGCGGATAATCATATGAACAAATATAAAAGTATTGAATATCTGAAATAATAAAACCGTACCGATACTTAAATCAGTATGGTTATAAAATAAGCCTGAGCCTTTCATGTCAAAGTAGTACCGGCAATTCCAATAAAAAGCACAACTATTCCACTCTATAAACTACTAACTATAAACTAAACTACCAACTACCAACTACCTACTAAACTCTCCCCAATTCATCCATCAATGCACTTCGTTTCGGATACAAGGTGCGCAAATTCTTAATAAGGATATTCGCTTCTTCCCGCCCGCCGATTTTTATCATTCTACGGATGAAATCGCACGCTACTTTGTAATGATCTCTACTGACATGATGAACCATATATCTAAGGATCCCCGATTGATATAAACCTATTAATTGTGTAGCATATTTTGGTGTCAGATACTTTTCATAACAGGAAATGTTCTCTAATGATGGATTTTTTAAAAGCAGTGCCATTAAATTCTCCCATTGTTGTTCCAATACATACATTTCGGCAATTTTACTGAATCCAACATTTCTTTCAGACTTTTTTTTGTCTTCCACTAATTGATTGAAATAAGCTTGCCATTCTGCCGGCGGAATCTGTTTCTTTAGTATCTCAAACATATCTTTAGGCGGGTAGCGTGATGTCTTTAAAAACAAATAACGCGCTTGCTGAATGATGTTTGTCGTGTCATTTTGCTGTTGGTAAATCTGTAATAGTTGCCATTGCCACTCATCTGCCAATCCCGGTTTGTCTTTTTCATCAAGGAGTATACCTTCTTTTGCCAACTCTATAGCCCTGTTGTAATCTTTATCGTCTATGGCTTTAAGTAGGATTTCTCTTCTGAAATCCTGGTTGGTCAGGTTCGCTTCCAGAAATTGTTGAGCATTTTCTTCACTTTCTGTTTCGCGGATCAATTTAAGTTTCATTTTCTGCGCTTTTTCATAATCATAATCAAACCTTTTTCCATTCGGCTTTATACTATCGAGAGCCATTCCGATCGTTTGCTTTTCTTTTTCACCAAAGAGAATACTAATTGCAATTTCCAGCATCGAATAATTCCATTCATTATCATCAAATTTTCCTTTTATAAAAGCCTGAACACAGTATTCAAACAATTCTTTTCGCAGTGATTCGTCGATAGGCTCTTCGCTAATCGCAAGCAAAATTTCCAGTGCAAGTTCTATTCCGCTTCCAAAGTCACCATCACTATCATCTTCTCCATGATTAATAAGGTTGTTCATCTCTTCCAGAATGGCATAACATATAAACAAGGCCACTCTGTAATTTCCTGCATCAATTTCAGCATAGGCCGCATCGGATAAATCGGATACAGCATCTGCTATTTTCCCTGTTTCTTTATAGTTGATATAGCCATCTCTGTCTGTCACTGAATTTACAACAGCTTTGATTTGGTTAGAATATAGTTCCTTCGAAACTTCCTGTACCAGATACAAATGTCTGGCAATAAACAATTCTCTGAACGAACGGTCATTTTTACAACTCTCCCTGATATATTTTTTTAAGTCATCAGCCGATAATTTTTCAAGAAGTTCATCCACCTGTTCGACAACGGTTTTCTTCCTGGTAGCGTTCTTTTCAGTTGAACCGGTTTCCGTAGTTGCTTTCTTTTTCGTTTTTGCATCTAAACCCAATTCTTCTTGTAGAAGATAAAAAATCACAGCCACCTCATGCTTGCACACTGCTCCCCAATCGTACGGACAAGTGCATTTCAATTCGGTTATTATTCCTTCTTTTATTGTCACATTCACGGTATATGTTTCACTACCTTCCACCTCGGCTTCATATTCACCACCGCTTACTTCATCAACCTGTAATACATTACCATTTTTAAAATACTGGATTCCACGTTTCAATAGTTCCTCATCCACGTGTTGCTCAAATTCATTGATCGGAATTTTCATACTTGTTTATATTCAGACTAAGTAAATGTTTTGTCAAAATTATTGTTTGCTTTTTTGTAATTTTATTTCTGGACTTAATAGTTGATCTTTAACGCAGAGCCGGATTCCGTTTCAATATGATGTCACAAAGATAATCATTAGAATAATACTATGATTAAAAAGTTTTGTAATTACAAGTGAAGCCATCATATAGTCACGAGTGAAGCCCTCACTTTGAAATAATCCATGATTACTCAAACTGCTGACAGTTAGGGTTTCACTTGGTGAAGGTTAAACTGTGATGATTACGAGTGAAGCCCTCACTTTGAAATGATCCTGTGCAACTCATGCTGTTGATAGTGAGGGTTTCACTTGGTGATTTTGTAAACCTGATTCATTTCAGCTTAACATCTCCAATCTCCAACAATTGGTTGTATTCAACTTAATCTAAAACTGATAAATCCTGTTCTCTTTTTTCCGATTTAGAATATCTTCTTTCACAGAATTAGCCAAATCTTTTCATCTTCCTGTCTTTACTTTTTTCTGTTCATTCAGTCTGAATGTACAAAGTATCACTTTATACTTTAATTCCGAAGATTCAGGCAAACTATCTGATATTATTTGAATATTCTGCTATCGTATTCAATTGATCTGTCGTTCATATCAAGGCATAATTAACCAGTTTGTTTCCTTTTTTGGTCAATTATTGGTTGAAATGTTTTTTGATAAATTATACATTTGTTCCGTCAATATTAAATGTATTACTGCCTGATTATTTAAATAATGGGGAAGTGTTTTTTTATTAGTTCAAGGAGCTTTAATATGTTATTTCTAAATTTTAATCATCAATTTATAGTATTCATCTTTTAATTTATCATTAAATGAAAAAATCTTACTTTATCGGATGCCTCTTAATGGTTGCAGGCATTAGCGTACACACAATGGCTCAAACCGACCCCGGAACGGTCAACCTGAAGCATCAATGGACATTTGAAGACGGAACTGCTAACGACAATGTCGGAACTGTAAATGGAAACTTAAAGGGAACTGCAACTGTTGCGAATGGTGATCTGATTACTTCAACAGGTGGTTGGGTTGAACTTGACGCAGCTGCATTAGCTGTTAATACTTACACCGAACTTACCGTTTCAGCATGGTTTACCTCTGTTGCCGGAGCAAATACAGCTTATCACTTCCTGTATTATTTTGGAAACACGGTTAACAGTAATGGCGACAGCTTCACAGGTTATACTCCGGCTCGTGGTAACGATGTCAGTATGCCTTTAATCGGTGCAGGAGATAATCCGGCGTCTGTAGCAGGAACAGAGTATGATGATGGCTTGCTGCATCACGTAGTTTGCGTTATCGATGCGACGACACTTACTTACTATATAGATGGCAGATTAGAAAACTTTACATCTATTGGTGCAAATTCACTTGCCAATATTGGGAATCAATTTGCCTATTTTGCAAAAGGAGGATGGGCAAACGATCCAACCTGGAATGGCTCGATTCATGAAATCAGCATGTACAATAAAGCTCTTACAGCAGACAATGTAAAGTTCCTTTACAACCTGAATGCACCTGTTGCAGTTACACCTGCTGATCCTGGGACAACCAACCTGACTCATCAATGGACATTTGACGATGGAACTGCTAACGATGTTGTTGGTGGCGTTAACGGAACTTTAAGTAATGGTGCTACGGTATCGGACAAAGCTCTTAATCTCCCTGCCGGAGCGTATGTGACTCTTGATCCTGCAGCGTTGGCTGTTAATACTTATTCAGCACTTACTGTCGAAGCATGGTTTACTTCTACGGCCGGAGCAAATAAAGGGTATCACTTCCTGTATTATTTCGGAAACTCCGATGGAAATGGAAACCACTTTACCGGCTTTACTCCTGATCGTGATGGTAACCCGGCAGTATGTGGGCGGTTTATGATTGCTACCGGAAATGGGGAAGATGGTGAAATGGCAGTTAACTGTCCAATGTATGATGAGGGCCTGTTGCATCACATGGTTTGCGTCATTGATGGAACTACTCTTACCGGCTATATCGATGGCAATTTATTGGGCTCTAACTCTATTGGTGCTAATACTCTCGCTAGTCTTGGAACAAATGGATCTAATTTTGCTTACTTTGGAAAAGGAGGTTGGAACGACCCAACCTGGCAAGGTACGATTAGCAAGATCAGCATGTACAACAGTGCTCTTTCTGCTGCGAATGTAAAATACCTCTACAATGCCGGTCCTGAATTAACTGTTACAGGAGTTAATCAGACTAAAAAAATGGTTCAGAATGTCTATGTAAGCAATAATCAGATTGTGGTAAATTTTGAATCACCGGCTTCTGCACCGGCTCAGATTGAAGTCTACAGCACACAGGGAACATTGCTTTCAAGTGAAAAGTTTTCCTGCAATGCAGGTTTAAATCATAAATCAGTTGTTGCCAATTATCCTGCCGGCATTTATCTGGTTCGCCTTGCATTTGCCGGACAATCATCTTATACCAAAATTGTAAAATAAATCGTATTTAGTCCTTTTTATAATTATTACGAGGGTGCCCTGAATGTCAGGGCACCCTCTTTTGGTTTGAAGAGTCCCGAAAAAACGGGATGTCGAATACTCCATTTGAAGAGTTTGAAGAGTTTGAAGAGTTTGAAGTTTGAAGAGTTTGTAGTAAATAGTCGGTAGTAAGTAGTCGGTAGTAAAAGTGTAATTGAGTAGTGAAGCACTCACCAGTTGTTGCGACGCCCCGGTTTTATTACATAAATCAACATAATCTGAAAACTGAGTGAGGGTTTCTCTTGATGAGGAAAGATGTAATAATTATACGATCATAACAGGTATATAAATAAAAAAAGTTTCAACAATTTTCAGAACAATACAGTTTGATATTTTAAGTTGTTGGGCAGATCAGGTAAACACTTAAAAATATACCGTATGTTTTGATGGCTGCAATATATTTGAGGTTGTGGACTGATCAGGAAAACGCTTCCATCCGACCGGATATGGATTTTGATAAAAAATGCATATTGAATATGTTTGTTGGGATTTATTTGTACCAATTCTTCTGTTTCTAGGATTTTCAATACTCTCTTAAAAATAATCCTGATTGTTTATATGAAAGCAATTCCTCATAATACAAAAGGCAGATTAAAAGAAAATTCCAACCATAGTGCCATTCTTAGTTCATTTGATTGCGGACATGTCCGGTTAGACGGGAGCAAGTAACGCAATTATTCCTTCCAAATCTTAAGAAATTTAATATTTCAGACAAATTTTGCAAATATATTTGTATGGCTTTGTCATTTTAGTTGAACTGTATTAAAATAGCATCAGTACCCGTAGTTTGTTCTACTTATGTCTATTAATGATCGTATCTAATAATAAATAGCTAATATACAGACTTATATACATATTAAACTTTGTTGCGAATTTTATGTGTGTTACCGGAATTGATACTTTTTTGACTGATATTTGTTTATTTTTGGTCAGAATGTGCTCTGAATTATTCTTTTTTTTAGTTTCATTTGTATAGTTTAAAAATAAATAAAAAATCAACTTTAAATTAATGCAAATGAAAAAAATTACATTTTTTCTCTCGTGTTTCCTGTTTGCAGGATTCACTGTAAGTGCACAAGTGCTGGACACTATTTACAGCGCTAAAAGTCTGTTGCCGGCTGCTGCTTCATGGAATGAGCTAAAGCTGGATAATACAATCACTGATTCTGCTGCTGTCATTACTCAGGAAATTCAGGGAGGGGTTTTGAAACTCAAAACTGTTAATGCTAACAGCAAAGATTCGAAACTCGGATGGTACAAAACAGGTTTGGGTTTAAACCTGAGCACCGGTTACACCATCGAAATCAAAGCCAAAGTGAATGATGCTGCCAAAAACGGAGCATTTAATCTTCAAGGGTATGATAATCAGGGAAAAGGTTTCCGCTTCGGAATTTACAACACGTACCTGACTAACCTGACGAATCCTTTGGCAGCAACTACCATGGTAGCCTCGTCGCTCGACAACACTACCGCATTTCACACTTATCGTTTGGCAGTGGATCCAACCGGTTTAGTGACCGTTTATCGCGACATGGTACTAATGGGCACATTCCCTCTTTCGGCTTTCTATTTCGATAATATCATCGTAAACGGTGGTTTCGAAGATGGAACAGATGTAAGCGATCGTTCTAGTTTCCCTGATTTCTTAAGCAAAGGATTGCTAACTAAGTCAAATTCACTTCATGGAAAAAATAGTGGTATTTATGGATTGGTAATGAATAGCAACGGATTAACAGAGGATAAGAAAGGTGCTGCTTTTGACCCTGCAACCCACGAGAATGCAAGAACACGTGATTTTGCTGTGAAGCCGAATACCAGTTACGATTATTCCGTTACCCGTCGTCGTACTGCCGTTGAGCCATGGGCCTGGCGTGATTTGGGTGTTTTCTACAACACTCAGTTAGGAACTGAAGGGAATGTTGATGCCCGTGCTGATAATATATTCTATGGTAGTGTTAACGATAATCAATGGGAAACACAGACCCAAACCTTTACCACTACAGCTGATGCAAAATCAATTCGTTTTGAGTTTCCTTCCTGGATCCGTAACAGTGGTGCAAATGGTACTGCTTCATTCGATGATTTTGTTTTACGCGAAACACCTGCTTTAGTAGTAGGATCAACTACCGCACCTGCAGGATATGCTCCCAACCCTCTACCTCTACCGGGTACGTATACCAACTTAATCAAAAATGGTGATTTTGAAGACCTGACTATCGACAATGCCGGTAATCCTACAACCTGGGCCGTGAGCGATCAATCAGGAAGCAATAATGCTCCAAATCAATTTGATCCTCTTTGGAATGGTAATGTACGTCTTCAGATTTATGACCAGGGAAATGATGGTCTTACTTCAGGCAATGGTGCTACAAACTGGTCTCACAGTGGAAATAATTCGCTTCGTTTCTCAACGCTTGGTGACGGCAACAATAACTTTGATTTTAAACAAGTATTGAAACCTAATACAAAATATCGTTTCAACTTCTGGCATAAAAGTCCGAAATGGGGTGATCTGGGCTGGCTTAATGTAAAAATTGGCGAAGGCGGTGACGATACTGCTATCTGGGGTCACCAACTCTCAGGTCAGGATAATGTCTGGACAAATTCCGATTTGGTTTTTACAACAGGAGCTGATGCTGCTAATACAACACTGCATTTGTACACCAATAGCTCCTTACACGGTGGCTGGTGGAATCTTTACCTGGATGATCTGGTATTGTATGAAGTAACAGACGCAACCGATCCTGACTTATTTGCAGGCAAAACAAACCTGATAGCAAACAGTGGTTTTGAAGATGTTACTCTTAACAACGATGGTACTCCATACGATTGGGCTTTGTATAATACAACTACAACTCCAATAAATGCTGACAACAACTACCCTGTGAAAATGAACGATGTGTGGGGAAATTATGTACAACTTCAGACAATACAAAAAAATTCTGACACAGGTATTCAATATGCTCATAGTGGAACCAAATCGATGCGTTTTTCATTCCTTGATGACCAGGGTGCAGCCAAAACATTTGAAGGTATTACAACTGATTCACTTCCAAGTGCATACCGTTTAAATATGAACTTCAAGAAAGACCTTGAACCAAACAAAACTTATACCTTCGTATTCTGGATTAAAACAGCAAACTATGGTGATACGGGCAGATTGAACGTTGCAAATGGCAATATAACATTGTGGAGTGATGTACTTTCCTCACGCATGATCAACTGGAGTCGTCAGGTTGTTACATTCAGTACAACAGAGGCAAATCACACATTGAATATGTTCAGCACTTTTGGTGGCTGGGATAACTTCTATTTGGATGATATTGCCCTCTATGAAGAAAGCACCTATGTTCCTTACCAGGCTAACGGAGATTCTTATCTGTTCTTTGGTAAATCGCAAGGTACAGAAAACACTGATGTAGAAGTTCAGTATGTTGCCATAAACAATACAGGCGCTTTTGCTCCTCAAAACGTTGCTACAGGAACTTTCGCTCCGTTAGCCGGAAACCTGAAGGTAACTTCTAACGCAGGCACGTTAACGATCAACACCAATAATCCTACATTTGTAAGTGTTTATGATGTTGCCGGTGCTCTTGTAGCTGAATTTAATGTTCAGACTGCAAAGAATCTGACACTTCCTCAAGGCGTTTACATTGTAAAATCAGCTACTGAAATAGTGAAAGTAGTAAACAAATAAAATTCTAATAATAGAATTTCACCTGTTCTCATTAGCGTAGAATCCAGCATTCGATTTCCGGCATAGCTTTTCTTTTGTCGCAGTTAATGAATGCTGACGCAAATGCCTGACAGGTATTACAGATAATTATTTATACGGGTGTTACTCTACAGTGACACCCGTATTCTTTGTAAGCAGGTTTGAAGTTTGAAGTTTGAAGAGTTTGAGGTTTGAAAGGTTTGAAGAGTTTGAGGTTTGAAGAGTTTGAAAGGTTTGAAAGGTTTGAAGAGTTTGAAGAGTTTGAAGAGTTTGAAGAGTTTGAAGGGTTTGAAGGGTTTGAAGAGTTTGAAGGGTTTGAAGAGTTTGAAAGGTTTGAAGAGTTTGAAAGGTTTGAAGAGTTTGAAGAGTTTGAAAGGTTTGAAAGGTTTGAAGAGTTTGAAGAGTTTGAAAAGTTTGAAGAGTTTGAAGAGTTTGAAAGGTTTGAAGAGTTTGAAAGGTTTGAAGAGTTTGAAAGGTTTGAAGAGTTTGAAAGGTTTGAGGTCAAAAAAGGAGTAAGGAATCCTCAGAATAAAAAAAACTCATAAGTACTTCGTACGTTTTGATGTTTAGGATATATATACAACGAGTACATTAATCTGACATAATAATTTGCAAAACATTAATCTACTCTATATACTGTCTTTGTTCTTTGTTCTTGCGTTCTATATATTTATTGGATAAACAACTATGATTTGTGTCGTTGGGAATTGCACATCCCGGTATTGAGCATTCTATATTTTTATTTCATCAATGACAATTAGAGCATGTAAAGTAGGAGTGGAGTTACCGGATACCGGTATCAATATTGATATTAAAAATAACAGTATCGTTTGCGGGTACGGTTATTTTAAACGGTAGATTTGAACCGGCTTTGTAGTTTTGAATAGAATCGAAATCTATGATATATTTTCCTGAAGGAAGTGTAACAAGATAATTTCCATCCAGTGCAGGAGTGAGGGTAACGACTTTACCTGTCTTATTCAGTTTCCAGACGGCAGTTGCCCACGTTTTATAAGTCTCAGCGGTAGGAGAGCAACCGGGAGATGGAGGAACAGTTTCTACCGGACAAAGCGGACCGATAGTTATCTTCCCTTTCAATACACCGGCAATTCCTATACTGTTCTGCCCGGCACAGGAATACATTGATTGAATTATAATTCCTGTTACAATTGTATAGAATAATATTGATTTGAGAGAAGTCATGGGGATTAAATAAAGTATTTAGTTTAGAAAAAACATATGAACCCCAAACAACTATCAACATCACGTACTCTCTTCTATTTCAGTCTGAGTAAATATGATACTATTTTAAAATCGAACTTACAAATGAAAAGTTGGTTAATAATTTTAAAATAAGAGAATAAGGTTTTGATCCGGGTGATCTGATTTTATACTATGAAACAAACCGCCCTAAGCCCCTAAAAGGGATGTGAATTACTATCGTCTCTTTAACATCCTCTCCAATAGGCTTAAAAAGCTTTCAGATATACTCTTTACATCCCCTTTACAGGCTGTGTAAAAATGAATCAATTCTAAATTACAACTTACAAATTGAAAGTTGGTCATTAATTATAAAATAAAGGAATAAGGTTTTAATCCTAAGTGATTCAGTTTTATAGTAATGTTTAATATCTAATAATAAGGGGATTAAATAAAAACCTTAGTTTTGTTTTTTCACCCTTAGTAGAAATGTTAAGTAAAAAATATCTTGCCCTTATTCTCTTATTTGTTTTCCTGTCATCATGAAATTTGTTTACACTTTTACTGCTTTGTTATTGCTCTTACCTCTTATCTCTTACTTCTTACTTCAACGCTCAATGCTCATTGCTCAACGCTTATAATCCTGAATAATTCAAAGTCTGAGTTGTTTCCCTTTTTTAATTTAATTATATCTTGATTTTATTCCTTCAAATCGACTAAAATACTGTTCCCTTTTGTCCATTTACTTTCAAAAGTTCCTTTATCGGTTACAACACAAATCCTGTAGTTGCGGTTAGTTGGCTTTAAGTTACCGCCTTTGGCTGTAACGGTTACTTTTACAGTTGTACCTGTTTGAACCGCAAGATAACCGGATAGCAGATATTCCCCTTTTTTATACTGAAATCCATCTCCTGCATCTTCGTAGAGTGTCCCTTTGGCTTCCCCTTTCTGATCTAATGATACGAACAAAGTCAGTGAGTCAAGGTTGTACTGGGTAGTGTTCTGAATGATATTTCCCAACGGAATGATCGCTCCTCCTTTTATTTTGACGTCTGCCTGGTATTTGTCGGTCGGACTGTTTTCTCCGGCAATGGAAATGATTCGCCAGATTCCTTTTGGCTGAACGGGATTCACTGCCCATTTTGGTATTACAAGCAGGTCATTTCCTATAAGGAAAGTCTGTTGTTCTGTTCTCAGCGCTTTGTCTTTAGTGTCTGCAAAGAATACAGGCCGCATGACCGGCATGCCGGTCACGGAAGATTCATGAAACAGGGTATAGTAGTAGGGTAGGAGGCGGTAGCGACGGTTAATGGCGGTACGGGATACATTTTCTATTTCCGCCCCGAATGCCCACGGTTCCTTATTGTCGGTTCCCATACAGGCATGACCCCTGACAAACGGGAAAAACACCCCCATGGATATCCATTGCCCAAATAAATCCGGCGTTGTATTCAAATTGAAACCTCCTATATCGGGACCGTTGAATGCCTGTCCCGACAGACCCAGATTCAGTGACATAGGTATCGATAATTTCATATCCTCTTCTGTAGCCGAGTTGTCACCCGTCCAGGTGGCTGCATACCGGTTGCTTCCCAGAAAACCTGAACGTGACAGGACAAAAGGCCTTTTCCCTGGGTTTGCATTCAGGATCCCTTCGCGGGTTGCTTTGACCATCAGCATTCCGTACACATTGTGGTATTGCAGGTGACTTCCTGCCTGTAATCCGCTCCCTCCACGATGCCAGTTATCAACAGGCATGGTTTTCGTCGGACTGTCAAATACGGAAGGTTCATTCATATCATTCCATACCCCATCAATGCCGGTAGCTATAAATTCCTTGTAGAGTCCACTCCACCATGCTCTTGTTTCGGGCCGTGTGAAGTCAGGAAAAGCACACTTCCCGGGCCATACTTTCCCGTTAAATTCTTTACGATCTGAATTCAGAACCCAATTATTGCCTTTGCTGCCGGAGTCATATACAAAATATCCTTTTTCAGCTTTTACTCCGGGATCGATCATCCAAATGGAATGAAATCCTTTCTGATGCAAATAATCGTTCACTGCTTCAGGATGGGGTATTTTGACTTTGTCAAAAGTAAATATCCTGAAACTATCCATATAATCGATATCCATCCAGATCACATCGCACGGTATCTTTTTCAACCTGAAAGTATCGGCAACACTCTTAATCCGTGTGTCAGGAATATACGACCAGCGGCATTGCTGATAACCAAGTGCCCAAAGCGGTGGCATTTCCATTCTTCCAATCAGGGTGCCAAGTTCTTTGACTACTTCCTGCGGTGAATTCCCTTTGATGACAATCACCCGGAAAGCCGGTCCATCCGAAATAAAACGGATACTGTCTGTGAGGTCGATTTGTTGTCTCCATGTATTATCCGCTATCACTCCAAAGGCAGTTCCGTCTTTGTTAACTCCCAATACCCAGGGGTGGCTCTGGTAGAGCCGGTCGCCATTGTAAGCCTTGTATTGCACATTGTCTGTATTCCAGAGAGTTATTTTTTTACCGTTTCGCATCAAAGGACCTGTATTTTCACCGGTGCCATACAGGCTTGTCCCGGGTACAACAGGAATGGACGCACATGATTTACCATCCTTTGTATAAAAATGAACCTTCACTCCGGATGTTTTAAGAACAACACCCTTTGTTTCAGGTTCCCTCATAATGGCCATTGAAGCCTGTTTAGAATGAAAGTCAGATTTGGTTGGATAAAATACAAACACCTTAGTGCCCGTAAGTTTATCATGTCGAACAGCTGCATAGCTTGAAAACATAAAAAAAAGGGTCAGAAGATAAATAATCGATACTTTCTTTTTCACTGTCGTAAATTTTAACAGGGGTGAATAATCAGTTAGAAATGATTTTATAAGATCAAGGCAAAGATACAGAATTTTGAATGATCAGGTTGAAATGCGACTAACTATTATTAATAATCCTGAATCTTTTCTCCTTGTGGAATATGGAAATTATGAATTCTGATAACTGAATCCTGAAACAGGATTGGGAGATAAATAAACTAAAAAGAGACTTATCAACTGAATTGACAAATCCTCTTTTTAACAATATAAACAATCCTCTTTTAAATCAAATCATTTTTATTCAATTATTTCAACTGAAACTTTATTCCCTTTAGTCCAGGCACTTTCATACATCCCTTTGTCGGTAACTACACAAACTTTATATTTCCGGTTAGCATTTTTTAATTTGCCATTCTTTGGTATAATCATCAGGTTCATAGTATTTCCTTTTTGCCGGGCTATAAATGAGTAGTTGCGGTATTCCCCTTTCCGGTATTGAAAACCATCCCCGGCATCTTCGTAAAGAGTTCCTTTTGCTTCTCCGTTCCCGTCAGGCGAAACCAATAATGTTAACGAGTCAAGGCAGTATTGGGTGGTGTTCTGAATGATATTTCCCATTGGAATGATCGCTCCCCCTTTTATTCTGACATCAGCCTGGTATTTGTCAGTCGCACTGTTTTCACCTGCAAAGGAAACAGTTCTCCAGATACTTTTCGGCAGTACGGGGTGATCAGCCCATTTTGGAATGATCAACAGATCATTTCCAACTAAAAATACCTGTTGCTCTTTTCGTAATGTTGTATCTTTAGGATCATCAAAAAAGACAGGCCGCATAACCGGCATTCCTGTTTTAGATGCTTCGTTGAATAAGGTATAATAGTAAGGTAACAGGCGATACCGTCGGTTAAGTGCCGTGCGCGATACATTTTCTATTTCCTGCCCGAATGCCCATGGTTCCTTGTTGTTGGAATTGTTACTTGCATGTCCGCGCATAAAAGGGAAGAATGCACCCATCGCTATCCATTGACCAAAAAGGTCAGGGGTGGTTATTCCGGTAAATCCTCCTAAATCGGGACCATTGAATGCCTGGCCTGACAATCCAAGGTTCAGCGTCATGGGAATCGATAATTTCATATTATCTACCGTTCCGCAATTGTCGCCTGTCCACGTGGCTGCATAGCGGTTACTGCCTAAAAACCCGGAACGTGACAAAACAAAAGGCCTTTTATCCGGATTTGCATTCAGGATACCTTCCCGTGAAGCTTTAACCATCAACATTCCGTAAACATTATGATAACGCAAATGATTTCCGGCAGGCAAATCCCCTCCGCCACGGTGCCAGTTGGTTTCAGGCATTGTCCCATCCGGCCCGTCAAAGACCGAAGGTTCATTCATATCATTCCATACCCCGTCAATACCGGTAGCCATAAAGTCCTTGTATAAACCGCTCCACCAGTTTCTCGTTCCCGGCATGGTGAAATCAGGGAAGGTACACATACCCGGCCATACATTTCCGTGAAATACTTTATGGTCGGCTGTCTGAACCCAATGATCACCTTTTGTTCCCGTTTCATACACAAAGTAATCTTTTTCCACTTTCACTCCGGGATCAATCATCCAAATGGAATGAAACCCTTTTTTATGTAAATAGTCATTGACACCTTTAGGATCGGGAATCCTGACTTTATCGAAGGTGAAAATCTTAAACCGCTCCATATAATCTATATCCATCCAGATGACATCACAGGGGATATTTTTCAACCGGAAGGTGTCAGCTACGCTTTTTATGCGTGCTTCCGGAACATACGAAAACCGACATTGTTGATAACCGAGGGCCCATAGTGGAGGCATTTCCATTTTACCGGTTAATACAGCCAATTCTTTGACTACCTCCTGCGGTGAATTCCGTTTGATAATGATAACCCTGAATGCAGGACCATCCGATATAAAACGGATACTGTCGGATAAATCAATCTGCTGTTTCCAGGTGTTATCGGCGATTACTCCAAAGGCTGTACCATCGGCATTCACGCCGAGTACCCATGGATGGCTCTGGTAAAGCCGTTTCCCGTTGGCAAGGCTGTATTTGTAATTATCCGTGTTCCAAAGGGTAATATTTTGCCCATTCCGGATCAATGTTCCTTTTGTTTCACCTGTCCCATACAGGCTTGTGCCTTTCGCAATGGAAAGTGTCGCGTAAGATTTTCCTCCTTTTGTATAAAAAACAGGAGTCAAGTTCCAGTCTGATGGAATTGTACCAGTAACTTTTGGCTCTTTCAACAGGGCGAATGATGGGCTATGTGACAGAGCATCATAATGGGAAGGATAAAAAACGGACACATTGTTGCCAATCAGTTTATCCGAAGAATTAACTGCATTGATATGTCCTGCACAATAAATTGTTAACAGAAAGATAACGAATAATCTTTTTCTCACTTTAAAAACCATATTTAATCTAATTTTATACTATATAATTCAATGCCGGTTAGTGACGTAAATTTATTGCGAAACCCGATTGTCCGGAGAACACTTATAAACCTTTACTGCCCGGAAATATTTTTATGAAACAGAACAATATTGTTATAAGGTTGTTCAGTATTTTTGTTAAGTCTGAAATCTAAAAGATATTTATACATAATTATGCAATTAATATAAATTACATATTCAATTTGATGACAATAAAAAGAGAGTGTATAATAAGGATCAGGTGCATGAAGCCTGATCCTTATTACACATCATGAAAATAAAAAACAAGTCCCTTAAAAAACTAAATTTCTATAATTTAATAATCTTTTCAGTAAGTTTTTTCCCGGTAGTATAATCTATTGAAACAAAATAAACACCTGATTTAAGCGATTTTACATCAACAGCACTTTTATTTGAAAGAGATGAAACTGACAGTACAAGCTGACCTGTCAATGAATGAATGGATACCCTGTCAATATTATCCGAACCGACGAAGTTTAACTTATCTATGATTGGATTTGGATAAATAGAAACGGGTGATGCTGTCACAGTAGCAACAGCTGTTGTTGTTGAGCAATCAACTGATGTAAGTGTAGTGCCATCTGATGTAAAGCAGGATGAGGCAGTAACATAGGTGTCAGCAGCCTGTAAACCGCTGTTATTGTTGATGATAAATGTGACTGCTGTAACCGACGGATCAAATGTATACGAACCCCATCCATTGGCATCGACTGTCAAAGCAACTCCGGGCCAGCTACCAATGATCGGACTGTTATTTACATAAGCATACAGATAAAGGGATGTCCATATTGACGGTTCTTTAACTTTAACCGTTATTCCGCCTGTTGCACACGCAACCGCGGTTACATCGTATTTTCCTCCGGCATCTAATGTTGATGAAGATTGTAAACAGGTACTTGCAGTAATTGGATAATCAAGAGTTTGTTCACCGGCACCGGCATTGTTGAAAATTAAATTGGCACCTGTAAAAGAGGCATCGAAAGTATAGCTGTACCAGCCGTCTGTTTCGGTAAGTGCAACTCCCGGCCAACTCCCCAGAACTTCAGGTCCCCAGGTATACAGGCTCACTGCTGTCCAACTTGCGGGCTTTTGAAACTTCACCGTCATTCCTGTTACACAGGCTACCGGAGTCACATCATATTTACCACCGGCATCAAGGGTGGATGATGCCTTAAGACAAGTGCTTATTGTGATAGGGAAATCAACTGTTTGCTCACCGGCACCGGCATTGTTGAAAATTAAATTGGCTCCTGTAAAAGAAGCATCAAAAGTATAAGAATACCAACCATCTGAATCCTTAAGTGCCACTCCGGGCCATCCTCCCAATGCTTCAGGACCCCAGGTATACAGACTTACAGCAGTCCAGCTGGCAGGTTTTTGAAATTTTACCGTAATTTGAGCTACGGCATGTGTTGTAACCATCAACAACACGAACAGGCTAAGAAAGTAATAACGTTTCATAAAATTTAAATTTTAAGGATGAATACTAATTGAAATTGAAAAATGATTTGACAATTTATTGTTGAATCAGTGATTTATTTTTTTTAAGAATTAAAACTAGTTTTTCAACACCATATACGAATAAGGATTTAAGATAATTGGGTTCGTTAATGTCACAGGATTTCCAGTAAAAGCATCTTTCCATACATTATTGGTAATTGCTGTCGGGATTGGATAGCTTATCGTGCTATTCCGAAGATTACTGATTACAAATACAGTTTCCGATCCTGATGTTTTGGTAAAAGCACATATATTTGTGTTATCATACGATACCATGGTACCTCTGCGTATGGCTAAACTGGTATTACGGAATGCAATTAATTTTTTATATTCTGCCACCATTGATGGATTTAATGTCCAGTTTATCTGCTGATTGGTAAATGGAAAAGTCAACCGGTTGGGTGTCCCCACTTCCTGACCATTATAAATCATTGGGACTCCTTTCATATAAGCTGCCACAACAAAGGCTGACATTGAGCCCGTTTTCCCTCCGAATAAATCCAAAGGGGTGCCGTCAGAACTGTTGACATCATGATTGGTAATGTATCGTACTACCAGGTTCATATCTGAATTCCCGGATGGGAATTCCTGTGAATTGATATTGTCAATAGCAGTTACAGGCTGATTACTACTGAAAACTGTTTTCAACTGGCTGTAAAATCTAAACCCGAAAGTGTAGTTGAATCCTGATGCATAATGATCGTTTCGGGTTCCTTCAGCAAGCATTAATAGCGTATGGGTCTTTATATTCCTTAAGGTGTCTATGGCTTGTTTCCAGAAATCGGCAGGGGGTCCATCAGCATAATCACATCTGAAACCATCACAATTGGCAGTATAAACCCAAAATTTCATGGCAGTAATCATTGCTGCACGCATATCGAAATTCTGAAAATTTAATTGTGCAACATCAGAATAACCACTGGGACTTTGAATTACTCCTGCTGAGTTTTCAACATACCACCCGGGATTACTAATCCATGCATTATCCCATGCTGTATGATTAGCCACCCAATCGAGCATAACCGTCATGCCCCGGGTATGCGCTCCATCAATCAAGGCACGTAAATCGGTCAACGTCCCGAACTCTGTATTTACGGCCTTATAATCTCTGACACAATAAGGAGAATTCACTGATTTCAATATGCCGACAGGATAAATGGGCATTAGATAAATTACATTCACTCCCAGGCTTTTAATGGAATCAAGCCGTGAAATTACTCCCTGAAAATCATGCGTAGAACTGAAACAACGCATATTCACCTGATAAATAACAGCATCACGTGCATCAGGTACACCTGTAAAAGGTGTACCGTACTGTGCAGGATCAGTATTCGTGTTATGAACCGTGTTGTCAATAATATCCGGAGTTTTACTGCAACTTCCGAAGGATAAAAACGTCAGAAGAACAATAAAATTCATCATGGCTTTTTCTGGTTTGAAATAATGGAGAATCATATAATTTCTCTTTTACAATTGTTTATAAGATTTTGATAACAGAATGTGTATGTAACTAACCTTCAATAGACATTAAAAACTATTGTCTTCATTTTAAATAATTTGATATGCTTATCCGGTCAGGGAAATCCTTTCAGGTTCTATTTTACTAAATTATCCCACCTGTAAGGCTGAGTAAAAAGGAAAATATTTAAAATTATAATTTACAAAATGAAAGTTGGTTATTATTTTTAAAATAATGGAATAAGGTTTTAATCCTGGTGACCTGGTTTTTTCTAAGGTTTAATATCTAATAATAAGGGTATTAAATAAAAACCTTATTTTCGTTTTTTTACCCTTAGTAGAATTATTAAGTGAAAAATATCCAGCCCTTATTTCCTTAATTGTTTTCCGGTTTCATCTTGTAAGTTTATTCAATTTTCAATTCTCTTATTACACAGCCTCTTTTAAGGAGGATTTAACAGAACTTTTATAGTTAGTTTTTCTTTAGTTTATAGGAATATTGCCCAGGTATATGCAGGTCCAGAGTGATGGTATAATTTCCATCCGAAGGCACAGTTAAGTTATTCAGACCTGCCACATACCCAAATACAGGATTATCGGCATAGGCAAGGATCCCGTTCGCATCAATACCAAAATCTATTATCCAGGCATTATTTGCCCTGAATTTAAACGAGCCGGCCAGTATCATATTACAGGTTACTGTCCATACTTTATTCGTCGTATCATAGGCCATTTGAGTATCGGTAGTCCAGGCACCCGGTGTTGCATCACCCAATATCGACCATGTCGTTTTAGTGGCAGTCCACTTCAACGTACTTAAATCGCATGATAATTCATAATATCCATCCGCTGGCACCGATAAATTTCCTGCAGTAGCTGCCGTACTCAACAAACCTGCTGCTCCGCTTCCGTACACAATATGATTGAGATCCGGACTGCTTAAGATTTTGAATTGATTCGTGCCTCCACTTGGAATATAGATATAACCTTCGTAAACTGTATTCGATTTTACCGATACAATAGTTGGTGCTTTAGCTGGTGCCCATCCCTGAAAATCGCCTTCAACCCACAAAGAGGGGTAGCCAACAACTACTACAGGTTTAACATATGGAGTGATTGCCAAAGTCAGGGCATTCGAAAATGCAGGACGGTCAACAAATGATTTAACACGGACAACTATATTACTGACTTCGCCCGAATTTAATCCTAAGCTATTGATGGCAATATTATTTAAATCGATGCCTAAGATCGTTTTCGTTAGAATGTCATTTCCAACAGGAACTTCTACTGCTTTCGACCATGGAGTTGTAGTTGTTGTATCTGATGGAACGTCAAATTGCAGAGTATATGTTACAGTTGCTTTTATTCCATAACTTACTGACGGCCATGTAAAAGATAACACCGCTATTGAATCGGTTTTATCGGTAAGTACTACAGAATTAGTTGAACCGGCAAAAGTCTGGGGAAAATGAATAACTGTCAGTTTCGTTATTTCTGCTTCTTTATCGCAGGATGTAAATAATATGATGGCAAAGAACACAGATAGTGTCTTTAGAATGTATTTTTTCATAAATGCTTCATTTTAATAGTAAATTAAATTATCAATAAAAATCAACTCAAAAAGTATTCATTCAGGCAGCATGCTGTATAAATTAAAATACCCACAATCTGATAGTTAATCTGTACGTTTGCTATGCTGCCGTTTTGAATCAGTTATTGTCTGTTGTCAATAACCGGGATTTTGTACAAGTTTTGTGTTTGCATTTAAAGCTGATGTCGGGATTGGAAATAATTTATAATGATCATCAACTGCAGGTGCTAACCCGTGAGCCAGTGTAAAAGTACCGAACCTGATCATATCTTCACGTCGATGTCCTTCCCAGGAAAGCTCAAACCCTCTTTCGTTATAAATATCTGTCAAAGTAGGGTTTGCAGCTAATCCAGTTAAACCTGCCCGTACTCTGATAGCATCAACCAATGGTTTTGCCGAAGCGACATCTCCTGTGCGAACTAAACATTCGGCTTTCATCAACATAATGTCGGCATAACGATAAATCGGAAAATCATTCGAAGCACCGCCACTGTTCATTGGCAAGGCTGGCCAGAATTTCTGACTTCTGGCACCTTCGTTTGGTGCTGCACCGGGATTGTCCAGATTACTTACAGTGAGTGAATAGTTTATGAAACCTGCCGGTTGAGGCCCGAATGGATTTGACCCATATCTGAACTGATGTTTCCGAATGTCATTGTTATCAAATTTATCGACATAGTCTTCCGGAATAACTGATCCATTCCAGCCGGAATATCCGAAAAGTACTGTTGCATCTGTTCCGCCTAAACTGCGTACTGTAAATATGTTCCTCCCGACTAAATCAACTGTTGTATAGATGGCCAGAATGGTTTCATCGTTAGGACAAACATCACCAAACAATTCAAAGTATTTAGAACCAAGAGGATTAGACGCATCTAAAGCTCCTGTGTGCAGTGTAAATCCACCTGAAGTCACTACATCGCATGCTGCCATACATTCGGTCCACATAGCTGTTCCGGTATATACTTCGGCATTCAGGTACAATTTTGCCAACAATGCATATCCGGCCCATTTGTTAAACCTTCCATAATATACTCCGCCTCTTACTGTCGAAAGTTTATCAATATTGTCTTTCAAATCAGTAAGAATATAATTGAAAATCACTGAACGGGACTCCTGTGGCAATTTGTCGATAGTAATATTATTGTCCGTATAGAATGGAACATTTCCAAAATCATCGATTAATAAATAATAAAAGAAATCTCTCAAAACATGGGCTTCCGCTATTTTAGCCGGATCAGCATTTGCTTTTTGTAGTAAATCAACAGCCAGATTGGCGTTGTAAACCGATTTGTACAACCAGTTCCAGGTATTGTTTATCTGTGAATGATCGGGCAACCATTCGCGCAAGTACATTTGTGCAAAAGTTAATTCCCAGTCACCGGTGGTACGGTGGGGAACAACCTGTTCGTCGGTTGACATACTGTTCACATCATACCATCCATTGTCGGCACCCGCATATCCGATACCATTCCAGTTGCCGGGAATCTGGGCATAAACACTCGCCAACGCCACATCTGCACCGGTGGAAGACGAGTAAAAATCTTTTGAAGCATATTTGTCATACACCACTTCATCTACATTCGTACAACTTTGCAGGATGATTGCAGCAAAGATTGCAAGTGTGATTATTTTTTTCATTTTACCTGATTTAAAGGGTTATTTAAGTGTTACATTGATTCCAACTGCAATAGTTGAAGTGCGGGGATATATACCGCCATCCGATCCAAATCCATTTGCTCCGTTTACATTCAACTCGGGATCAATTCCGGTGTATTTGGTAAAGAGCGCCAGATTGGTTGCCGTAAGTGACAAACGCAGATTGCTGATATATTTCAATCCTTTCGTATTGAAACGGTATCCAAGTGTCAGGTTGTCGAAACGTAAGAAGGATCCGTCTTCCAGCCATAAATCGGAGGAATATTGTGAAGTAAACAGGCCAAGTGGAACTGCACTGGCTAACATGTTCTGTTTTCCAAGACTTTCAAAATAACTGAAGCTTGCCCGTACGCTGTTGTAAATTTTATTCCCTCCAGAACCACGGAAGAGCATTGATAAATCGAAATTTTTGTATGTGAATACCGGTGAAAAAGCATAGGTATAGGTAGGTAAGGCGGAACCTTCAATTTTACGATCGGGACTTGTACTACCACCATCTATGATACCATCTTTATTTACATCAACTACAGTTTCATTATTATTGGCATCTTTTCCTAAATGTTGCAGAATATTGAAAGTACCAACCGGTTGACCTACAATTAAGTAACTGTTGGTTCCCCAGGGTACATAATTTGTATTTAAAGGAACGCCGTTAATACTACCGCTTAATGTCTCAACTTTATTTTTCAATAACGATAAGTTGCCGTTTAATGAAAAATTGAAATCTTTTGTTTGAATGACTTTCAAATTCAGGTTGAAGTCAACTCCTTCGTTCAACAGACTACCAACGTTGGCAACAATACTTCCGTAAGGATATGGAGGTTGTGGCACTGTATAATTAAACAGAAGATTTGATGTCGTTGCGCTATACACATCGACCGAACCGGATACACGGCTGTTGAACAACGCAAAGTCTAAACCGATATTAGTTTGTGCACGTGTCTCCCATTTTAAATCGGCATTTCCGTTTTGTGAAATTGCATAGTTTGTAATCTGAGTTCCGCCAAAATAAGTCTGACCTGCAGCTGCTACCAATTGTTGTGAATTCTGTGGATATAATCCTTGTTGATTACCGGTAACCCCATATCCTGCACGGATTTTCAAATCATTCAGGAAATCTAATCCTTTCATAAACGATTCATCGTTAATTCTCCAGGCGACAGAAGCCGAAGGGAAATCCCCCCATTTATGGTTTGCCCCAAATACTGAAGACCCATCACGTCTGATACTTAAAGTCAATAAATAACGGCTCAGGTAGGAGTAATTTACACGACCCAGAAACGATACCAACGTACGATCATTTTTATATGAACTAATGTCGCCTGGCACAATACTGGTGAAACTTCCATTTTGCAAAGCATTGTAAGTTGTATTATCATTAATGAAATCTTTCATTTGGGTAAAGTTTCCGTTATAGGTCTGTTTTTGCCATTCGTAAACGGCAATAGCATCAATATTGTGATTGCCAAAGGTGTTTTTGTAGTTCAAACTAACATCAGTTAATTTTTCATCTTCATGCCAGTTGTTGATATTGGCTATACCGCTGTTGTCAATAGCACTTTGAACGGTAGATGAAGCAGGTAAATAATATCCTGAATTTCCATCCAGTTTCCGCCAGCTGCCAAACCATCCGGCTGTTAACCCTTTTGTAATTTCCAGGTCAGCATTCATGCTTCCGAAAAAATTATTGACAGTTTGATTGTTTTGAACCGTTTCAGCTACAGCATAAGGATTAATATATTGAAATACATTAGGGTCAGTAAAATAGGTACCGTTGCTGTTTAAAACGGGATCAGTGGGTTTACTGACATACGCGTTACTGATAAGATTTGATGTAAAATCAGCCCGTCCGATACTTGAAGGACTACCTGTGTTTTGCCTGGTACTTGCGCTCAGGCTGGTTGTAAGAATTAATTTGTCATTCAATGTCTTTTGAGTTGCCTGAAATCGTCCAATATAATTTTGATTGTTGGAATTGATGACAACCCCATCCTGCAAAATCGCTGCAACTGAAGCACGGTAATTAAATTTAGTTGTTCCTCCTGCAATGGCAATGCTGTGATTCTGTGTATAACCGGTTTTGCTTAATAAACCATACCAGTCAGTATCTGAACCATGATCTGCGGATACAGGGACATTCCATAGTGCACTTTGTGTACGCCATTGATCAGCAGTAAGGAAATCAAGTTTCTTTGAAATCATATCTACCGAAACCGTGCTGCTGTATTCTATTTGTGAAGTTCCGGCTTCACTCTTTTTAGTAGTTACCAGAATAACCCCCGCTGCACCACGGGAACCATAAATAGCTGTAGCTGATGCATCTTTTAAAATGTCAACAGATTCGATTTCATTGGGCGGTATTTGATTTAGAAAATCAAGATCTCCCTGAATTCCATCAATTACAACCAAAGGATCACTTCCGCCAATCAATGAAGTAATACCCCGGATACGGATACTTGGACTTGTTCCGGGTTCGCTTCCTGTCTGGGTAATGACAACTCCTGCCGCTTTGCCTGCAATTTGTTGAAGAGGATTTGTTGTTGCTCCCTGATTCAGATTTTCGTTTGTGACACTTGCTACCGCACCTGTCACATCCTTTTTTCGTAAAGTACCGTAACCCACTACAACCACTTCCTGAAGGTCCGAGGTTTCTTCATTTAATGTAACTTTAGTTCCTAACTTATTGGCAGAAACTTCTACGGATTGATACCCAAGAAAACTAATTTTGATAACGGATTTCTCAGAAGCTACTTTTAATACAAAGTTCCCTTTAAGATCTGTTGATGTTCCGTTATGTGTGCCTACTTCCAAAACGCTGACACCAGGGATGGGGTCTTTTCGTTCATCTAAAACTTTACTCTTAACTGTGAATTTTTCCTGAGCAAATCCTGTAAATCCGGCACACATGAATAAAATGCCGAAAAGTAGAAATTTCAATTTCATACTACTAAATTTAAAAGGTTATTTAATTATCCATTTACTTACTTATTTTTTTTGACTTAAAATAAGTTCGTTGTGATGTGTATTGAATCATCACAATGCAAATGTAAACTATGTATAATTAAATAAAATGATTGATTACGCAATATGTACCCGTATGACCCATAAGAATTCAATCAAATAGCAGTATATCAATAAAAAAGGCATCCGTTAGGATGCCTCAGAAAGTACTCGAAGTGTACATGTCTGTTAGTCTGTTTTCTCAGGTATTTCTGTTTTAACAGATTCTATTTCCATAATTTTATGTTCGAATAGTTCATTTGGAATAATAGAACGGTTCTTTGCTTTTGTTTTATAATTTTTGACAGTTGAAAGTGAAAAGTCAAGAAATTTTGCAATACGTTCACTTTCTGTAATTCCAAGGCGGATAAGAGCAAAAATCCTTATCTCGGGAGTCAGCATTCCATCTGATTTTATATATACACGGTCCTCCTCGTTGAAAAGTTGATTGTACCTGATCACAAAATCAGGAAAGAGTTTCATAAAAATCTGGTCGAACAATTCAAACATATCTTCCCGTTCTTTCCGCAAATCAGTAGCTGCCGAAAGCTCTATCAATTCATCAAACTGACGGTTACGGATTTTCCTGACAACCATCTTTCTGAAATCTTCTGTTTTATCCAGATATGCTGAGTTCGTACTAAAGAAATAACCGATATATTCATCTTTAATGCGGTGTACTTCCTTTAACCGCTCATTGATATGTACCAGATCGATGTTTTGTTTGCTGATTTTCTTTTGACTTTCCTTCAATTGCTCGTTCGATTCAAGCAAATCGCTGTTTTGTTTGACAATCAACAATCTTGCTGAATTCAATCGCTTCTTTTGTTTTAAGATGATCAATGTGGATATCATAAACAAAATAAAAAGAACAGAAATTATGCCTGCATAAATCAACAACTTATCCTTTTGTTGTTTGATGATTTCAAAACGACCGGCTTCAATGATAGGTAAAATCCTTCCAACTTCAATTTTACGCTGGCGTGCATTATAAAAATTGGCATCATCCAATGCAAGGGTGGCATACGAATAAGCATGTTGTATATCACCTCGTGTATATAATAATTCACCCAACTGGCGGATGGCTGAGGTCTCTTTTGTTGCCATTTTTATATCGGCAATTGAAGCCTTTGAAAAGTATTCAATGGCTTTTACAGTATCTTTTCGAACCTGGTAAAAATAACCGAGAGTTGAAGCAACTATCGCATAATCATGAAGACCCGGATGTTTTGCCGAAAGGTATTGCTCTGCGATAATGATGGCCTTAGGGTAGTTATCTTCGAGTTGACATTCACGTATGTTTGCCATAATTCTTTCAGGACTATCTTTCGGGTACAGCAAAAATGAATTCAGGCAATATTTAAGTGAGTTTTTTCTGTATTTGGATGAGTACGGTTCGGTGGCATAATCCGCCATATCGATATTCAGGGTCGATAAAAAAGTGTATAAGTCGGCTTTGCAATTTTTGGTGAGTTGGGTTGAATCGATCGAATTGGATATTTCGGAAGCTTCTTTATACAGTCCGGCTGAAACACAACTGAAAGCCAGATTTATTTTCGATTCGGCTATCAGGTTAGGATCCTTTATTTTTTCAGCAAATTGTATCATCCTTCCCGCAAATGAATAAGCCGAATCGTATTTGTAGGAACGGTATTCATTAAACAGCGCAGAACTTAATTTGTACTGATTCGAAAGGGATAAGTCTTTTCTGTAATACTTTCCTTCCAGGGTTTGAATCCGTTGTTTTTTGATTTCTTCAAAAGAAGAACGCTTTTCAATACACGCATCCAGATCTTTCAATGCCTGCTTTACTGCATTGTTTACGCCGAATACGAATACGGGTGTAAGAAAGAGAATAACTAAAAGAGTTTTTTTAATCATGGATTATCGATGTGTAGAAGCTGAGGTTAACAGCAAGTAATAAAAAGAACAGATTAAAACAGCTAAATAGTTGGAAATAAATTTCATAATGTAATTTTATAAAGTATAAAACACGTCAATCTATTATTCCTGTTTATCTGAATTCTTTGAGCATGCAAATTTATAAATAATTATGGATTGCAAAGAATGATATTCGTTTTTCTTATTCTTAAGATACAAACTGTTGAAAATAATTTAATTATAACGGTTTTACAAGTCAATTAATAATTATAAATTAACAATTGCCAGGTTGCTGAAATTTAATTTTTTATGGATTAACAAATAGATCATTTAACTAACTTTGATTACTTCTACTTTACCAAAATAAAGAACGAACCATAAAAGTCACAATAGTACACAACAGAACTCATATTTTTCAACCATCTTTCTAAGGCAATAATCTTAAAATACCGTCAGGTATTTTACTTTTGTGTATTTTTCTCTTTTGTATTTGTATCCTTTTGTATCCTTTTGTGACTTTTGTGACTTTTGTGGTTTTAATTATTTGTTTTGTTTTAATTTAGTAAAGTGGAATTACTTATTTAAATCCGACAGGTATTATTCATATGGGAAGGTTGAAACTTATTAATTCCGGACAGAAAGGTCGTTTAAACTGTCCGGAATAAAGCCGGTTTTAGAATGTTATATTAAAAAAGTGTAACTTTATTTGATAATTTTATCTTTCTTAAAATAAAAACACCGGTTTATGTCATAAAATCTGTATATTTCGTGTCTAAATACTAAACCACTATTCATTGGAACAGTTTAACCATCTCTACCAGCAACATTACTCAACGATCTACCGAATGGTGTCGAAGTTTTCGGTCAGCAGATTCGAAGCGGAGGATATTGTTCAGGAGGTATTTATCAGGCTGTATCTTCAGTATGACTCGGGTGGTGAAGTTGAATATCCGAAGACATGGCTTTACAAAGTAGCTTCCAATATCTGTATCAATACGGTGGGTCGACGAAAACAAACAAAGCATATCGAAACCGTAAATGAACTGGATTTAGGCGTCTGCGATAGTCTTGAACTGAAAATTGAAGAGGTTGAACACATGAAAATAATTCAGAAAGCCCTTTCAACTCTGAAAGAACAGGAAAAACTGATGGTGATATTATATTCCGAAGGACTATCCTACAAAGAAATTTCCACAATCAGCGGAGTCAGGTTTACCTCCGTCAGCAAAAGCCTCTCCAGGGCGTTGGAAAAACTGAAACCATTACTAAAAACACAGTATCATGAAATGCTTAACCAATGAACAAATCCAGCAACTGATCGATGGTGAAACATCAACAGTTGACTTAACAGAATATCAACAACATTTTAATGGCTGCTCCCACTGCAAGGAACGGTACAACGAGCAAATGGCATTGTCACAGAATATTAAGGAATTACTAAATGCCTCTGTCCAATCACCGGAAAGGATACCTGAATTCAGGATTCCAAATAAAGTAATCAAACCAAAGCTAAAAGATATACGAATAATAAGTTGGTTAGAAGTTGCAGCGTTACTTATTTCTGTATTTTTTGTGTGGAAAATGACCTATAAGCCAGAGGAGGAATTAAAACCAACCGCTGAAAATATCAGGATGTTTGAAAAGTGTAATAATGTTTATGCAAACACAGCTACATGGAGGGACAATGTGATTATTGTTACCGATGTAAATGGTATTAAAGTTCAATATGCAGATAAATAAACAGATATAAAATTATCCAGATTGATAGCAAGTAGCATTTACCTTTTTTTTATTGCGTTAAAGTCATATTTTATAATACAAATCTTAATAATACTAATCTTAATAATACTAATCAATATGAAATCAGTGAAAATTATTTTTAAAAGTTCAGGTTACAAAATTGTATTTTTCTTGTTCATCTTCATCTTTATTGCAAGTTCCTGTAATAAGAAAAAGAAAATCAGTCAATCAGGGACGATTGAAGGAACAATTACTGATTGCAGTGATTCACTGATAATAGTGCAATTACATCCGGATGTCATTCTAGATACAATAAAGATTGTAAAAGGAAGATTCCTGTATAAGTACCCTACTGTTAATTACAAAAGGGTTAAAATGACCCCTAGTAGTATACAATATCAACGTGGATGGTGCCGGTCAGATAAATTCAGAACGATTAAGCTTTTCCTTGTTGAAAAGACCGGCAAATTAAAGCAGATAATGTTTCAAAATTCATATTTTGACAGACCATATTCTTTCGATGCAATCACTTTAGACAATAGTAAGATAAAAATGTCTATATTCGGAAAAGATATTTCACATACTATTGTAACAGGGTCACCATTAACAGACATACAATTTAAAGTTGAATATAACCAATCAGGACAGGATAGATTTTATAAACTAACACGTGGAAAAATGACGAATTATGCAGTCATAAAAGAGGTCTCAAATCAATGGGGAATTGAAGAAAAAATATATGAAGATAGAAAGTTTTACAGTATAGATTCACTACGAACTATTTATAACATGCTAGGCAAAAAGATAAAAGATTCTAAGCGTGGACAAGAGATACTTACTTATATCAATTCAAAAAAATAAAAATTGTTTCAAAGAAAAAGCTCTGTTAAGTTTACGACTAATTATTAAACCAATTTTCCATATTTCCCAACTCACCCAACCTCCTCCTCGTTTCCTAACGAGGGGGTTATGATCCTTCGTTTGTAACGATTATTATTAGCAAACTAATAAGATATACAGTTCAATCAAAAACGGTTGTAACGATAATTATTTTCAACCTAATAAGATAATCAGTTCAATCAAAAACGGTTGTAACGATAATTATTATCAAAATAACAGGATATTCATTTTTTTCAATAACGTTTGGAAACGTAAAACCAACCTCCCCCTCGTTTCCTAACGAGGGGGTTATGGTCCTTCGTTTGTAACGATTATTATTAGCAAACTAATAAGATATACAGTTCAATCAAAAACGGTTGTAACGATAATTATTATCAAACTACTAAGATATTCAGGTCAATCAAAAACGTTTGGAAACGTCAATCCAATACCCCTTCGTTAGGAAACGAGGGGGAGGGAGTGACCCATTTGAAAATATATCAATGCATATCTTTTTTTCTCAACAAAAGAGTATATTTGTACTTCCATTCAAATATATAATCTAAAACATTGACTAGTAAATCAATTTACAAATCAAAATAAAACCACATAATACACACTTAATAAAAGATTATTAAAATTTAAAAAACAAAGTAGTATCAGGACTGTTTTAGTATTATGAAATGACTAAGTTCGGTCTCATTATTTACCAATATAATCATTCAAAATAGACCCCAACCACAAAATTAATTATGATAGAAGCAACTAAAATTAATGACATTGTCAACAAGATAGCCATTCGATTCAATCCTGAAAAGATTATTTTGTTTGGTTCATATGCTGCCGGAAATCCTACCAATGATAGCGATCTGGATTTGTTGATAATTAAAGAAACTGATTTACCACGGAATAAAAGAAGTTTTGATATTCAAAAATCATTGATTGGCTCCATGGTTCCAATGGATATACTTGTTTATACCAGGAAAGAATATGAACAGGAACAGAATGAAGAAAGATCGTTTTTATTTTCAGCAATAAAGACTTCAAAAATACTTTATGAGCGGGATTAGAAATATAGTTAAAGAGTGGATTGAGAAAGCCGACCATGATTTGGGTTCTGCAAAATTGATCTATTTGCACCTTCCGGAATACTTTGATACAATAGGTTTCCATTGTCAACAAGCGACTGAAAAGTATTTGAAATCTATGCTTAAACATTTTGAAATAGAATATCAGCGAACTCATAATCTTGTTTATTTGCTGGATTTATTATCTCTAAAGATAGATATACAAGATGAGATTTACGATAAAGCAATCCTGTTAAACGGATTTAGCGTACAAATCCGATACCCTGATACAACAATCTATTTGACAAAGGATGAATTAGAAACCGCCATAAAAATATCGCAGGAATTTAGGGATTTAGCAATTAAAACAACTGAAATAATTGAATGATTTTTTTTTGAATGACAATCTAACATAAACTCAATCACCCAACCTCCTCCTCGTTTCCTAACGAGGGGGTTATGATCCTTCGTTTGTAACGATAATTATTTTCAACCTAATAAGATAATCAGTTCAATCAAAAACGTTTGGAAACGTCAATCCAATACCCCTTCGTTAGGAAACGAGGGGGAGGGGATATTCATATTATGACTTTCCAATTTCTTCTAAGCTTTCTATCAGGCTTTTAATTCCTATTAAAAGAATTCCTTTTGTTTCCGTTTTTATCCTTGTCAGGGCATATTGAGTGTTGAATCTTAAAAAGATGCCTGCTAATAATGCTTTTGAACTCAAATGACTAAGATCTGATTCAAGTAGTTTCGATTTGTCAGCTTTTCCAACTTCACCTTCAAAGTATTTTATAAGATGTATATTTCTCTTTTGAATTGATTCAAATTGGTTTTCAGTAACTTTCTTCTTCTTTATTTTCTCATTATCCTTAAAATACTCCCATATTATTAAAGTTATTTTCATCATCTCTTCCAACTCCTCTGGCTTTAAATCAAGGCTGTATCCCATTATTAATGAAATAAGGAAAGGTTGTTGATTGAAAATTATATCCATTTCTTTTTTGATATAATCCTCATCAATCTTATCGATCTTAGTAATAATCTGATCTATCCTTATGGTTTCTCGCTTGTCTTTTTCTGTAATCTCCATTTTATTATTTATTTCAAAAATTTAATTATCAAATTTGTATTTTTTGTGAATTGTCTATTAATCAATTCTCTCATACAACAAAAGTACTATTTTTTCATGAATATCATCCTTGTAATCCCAGTATTGTTAAAAAGTCATTTTAACTCAGGTTAATGAGTTAAAATGACTTTTATTTTAAGGTGAAATATACTCCAACCTCCCCCTCGTTTCCTAACGAGGGGGTTATGGTTCTTCGTTTGTAACGATATTTATTATCAAACTACTATGATAATCAGTCTAATCAAAAACGTTTGGAAACGTTAACCCAATTCCCCCTCGTTAGGAAACGAGGGGGAGGGGAGGAGTTATTTAATTAACTTGTGCGTTAATTTCACCCCATTCGTTGATACAACAGTTACAAAGTAAACGCCTTGCGACAATTGCGAAACATCGAAAGTCTTTGTCCCTGAAAACTTCACGTTGCTTTGAATGAGTAATTTACCCTGAATATCAAAAACCGAAACCTGAGCAGCTTCCACACTGCCTGAATTTAGTGTAAACTGTGTTTTCACAGGATTAGGATACACCGTGATTTCGTCTCCGGTAGCCCGGGTTTCAATAATGGCTGATGGAACTTCATCCGGCATAAATAATTGGGAAGCCGGAATCACTTGCCGCACTTGCAGGTCACTTTGCCATTCCAGTTTGATGTCGGCATTTCCTACGAGATTATTATATTCAACTTTAATATCATATTTCTGGCCGGCAGTTAAGTCAATGGCTCCTGAGTATGGTACATCCACATCATTTATCCATTTGTCGACAATCAGTTGATTGTCAATCCAGACCCTGCGGGCATTAGCCGAAGTAATATAGAAGGTATACGTACCGGTGTAAAGTGGCAGGACTTTGCCCGTCCAGCGTGCAGAAAAGTTGTTTACATTGACGACGGCTGCAGGTGAAAACTCTGCCCAGTTGAAATTTACAACACTGTCAATACGTTGGATTACCTGTACCCCGAAATTCGATCCGTTAAAATAACTTCCCAGCAGGCCATGGGTTTCACCTGCAACGGAAGCTTCAACAAATTTGAAATTGTTGACTTTACAATTTGTACCTGTACCTTTATAGACAAGGTATACATTCTGCAGACCTTTAACGTTTGTGACCGGGCAGGTTATATCCGCATAGGTGGTCAGACTGCCGGTATTTGTTGTAATTGCAGTGCCAATAAGAGTACCGGTAGGACTCCCCAGGTGTATTTCAATAGTATATCCGGCAGTAGTGCATGCGAGCCTGATCAATGCCGATTCAGAACCTTTAAAACCAAAGTCAATGTTGTTGTATCCGCTATAGTATCCGCTTTTAAATCCTGCCAGGTCTAACGTGCCTTCCGGGCATGGTTCTGTATAAATGCCTTTTAAATAGTCGAAATTTTCAGCTTCAATGGTATTGTAGGCATCTTTAATTAATGTTGTTGAGTATGGACAGTTCATTAATAGTGAAACGGCAGTTGATGCGGCAAAAGCCGGAATAATCTTTAATGTGCTGTCTGCAGTCAGGGTAATCGTTTCTGCAGTTCTTGTACCCCAGTTAGTGCTGATTAAATTCTCCGAGTTACGATTGTTATATGCTACGTTAGCGTTGAGTTGTAACCATGGTATATAGTCTGTTCTGTTGCAATCAACAACATAACGGCGGGCATAACGCATAAAAATTCCCTTAAACCCATTCAGGTCAGGGCCTGCTTCAAAGTTGATGACACCGGAACTTGCCATATTCACTTTTGTATATTGGGCTATCCGTTGTGCTTCGGTCAGATAGGTTGAGTCATTGGTATATTTATAAAGCATTACGGCAGCTCCCAGATAGGTACCCTGGTTGTACGTAGAGCTCCAGTCGCCAATAACGCCATTATTATAGTTGTCATTCACTTTACCTGTGGTACTCATAAACAGTTTACCTCTGGACCAGGAATAGAGGGCAATTGCCTTATCATAATAGCTTGTATCTCCTGTCGCCTGAGCCAGATAGCAACATGCAACCATTGCAGGTCCGTTGATACAGGAGTTCGTGCCGGCAGTGCCCTGATTCCATGTCAGCCAGCTGCCATCATGATTGGCACGTGCCCACATTTTATCAAACTGATCTTTTGCTTTTGTCAGAAATACAGTATTACCCGTTAATAAAGAGGCACGTGTACAGGCTAACACCATCCAGGTAATATCATCATTATAACTGTTCCACATCCAATCTGAACCTTGTTGGACTAGAAACTGACTATACATAGTGGTAAACATAGAAGAGTATTTGGTATTACCCGTAACTTCGTAGGCATCATCTACAATTTCCATCATTTCGGCAACGCCCCAAAATCCTTCTCCGGCAATTACTTCGTTGCCTGTTCTGTTATTGTCGATATATTTTGTTTTCCAGGCGGCAAATACTTTATCGGCAATAGTAGCCGTTGGCGCTGCATCTTGTGGCGCCTGCAAAATAAACGACCAGCTTTGTGTTGCGGTCCCGGCAGACTTAAACAAAGCCACATTTGCACCATCAGTCGAACCTGTGCTTGCTTCATTGAGAACAAATGCTGTATCGGCAGCACTCTGAATATTAAAATAACCATCATCTTGTTTGCCCATTGACCATCTTACATAGTTGTTCATCGTGTTAACATACTGATCGACGTTGACCGAATTGGCCGGGGTCAAATTAGCTATATGCAGCAGTTTTCCGTTTGCCACATTGGTTATCGTATATAGATTTACACCGACAGAATCAACTCTCCACCGTTGGGAATCGCTTTGTGTATCACTCCAGGTATCTACATTTCCACTGTTGCTCAATGAAGCATTGAATACGTCCAATGGTTTGTCGGATGCCTTTGATACAATTTCATAAATACTGCCTGAAGTAATACCCGATGCCTGATTCATGGCATTATATACAATCCGGGCTATAGTTGCAGCACCCTGATCGTTTGGATTCAGGTGATCGGGAAATAAAGTGCTATAAGCAAGCAATGGATTATATAAATCAATAACCTTACTTTCCCGCAAACTGTGAACCTGATCGATAAGAGGAATGATCTGGTCATGTATCACTGTATTTTGAACTGTATTTCCAAAATCGGGGGCAGGAAAACAGATGTAAACTATTGGATTTTTACCGTTTACTCTGAATGAATCAATCATGGCAACATAATCGGTGGCATAATCACTTATAAATGGAAGGTTCGCCGTTGAAGCGTCGTCTGTACCTAACGAAATGATCAGAATCTGGGGATCAAAGTTTCTGGCTGTGGTGAATTGAGTCTTATTCCAAAACGGAGAATTTCCGCTTTTTGTCATTTCCGACCCGCTTACTCCACAATTCAATAATGAATATCCGGACCCTAACATCGTACGAAGTTGTGCAGGCCATGCTTTAGTCGCCGGATTTGTTGTGCCGGTACCCGCGGTAAGACTGTTGCCAATGCAGACTACACGCGTTTGTGCCATCAGGTTGGTTTGTATTGATACTGAAAACAGAAATACGTAAAAGAGTAGTTTTGATTTTTTCACTTGCTGTATTATTGGTTGAATTTTGATGTAAGGTGTAGGTTATCTTTATAAAAGATGGATTTGTTCCGGCAATGAGTTGATAAATAACTGTTTTTATTCGGTTGTATTGGTAAATGAAGAATAAAATATTAAACCCCGAATTTCCATATCTTAAAATAATAAATTGCAAATATAGTTGATTGATTGGATTATTCTACTGATTAAATTGATTTAAAGAATTTAAAAAATGACATTCTAATTTGTTTTGTTTTTCAATTCCAGATTTCTTTGTGCTTAGATGGAATTATTGAGAAGTATGAAAAGACTTAACTACCCGGCATGCTTTAGATCTTTGTATTTAACCTGTTACAAAATATTGTTTGTTATTTTATTAGGCGGTAAAGTCTACCATACGCAATTAAAAGACCAAAAATACGGATGCACAACCTCCCCCTCGTTTCATAACGAGGGGGTTATGGTCTTTCGTTTGTAACGATAATTATTGTCAAACTACTAAGATATTCATTTTATTAAAAACGTTTTGAAACGTAACACTAATTCCTCCTCGTTAAGAAATGAAGAGGAGGTAGTGTTCAGAAGAAATCTCCCTTTTTTTTTAATGTTATGTTGTAATTCTCATTAACCAGTATAAATAACGGTTGATTTGAAAATTGTAAACTTTCAATGCTATAAGGACACAATATGGGATAAGAAATATGGCTAAGAAGGATGCTGAAATACCTCTTGATGATTTCATTTTTTTTATCCTTTAAATCGAAATAAAAGATACAATCAACTAACAAAATTTAATAGCTTGAAAAAGAAACGAGGGAGAGGTAGGATTTAATTTGTCATTTTCCATAATGATTCAAAATCCATTCCCAACAAATGTCTTTGCCCACTGACACCTCTGACCAGTTTTGAGTCAGGTAAACATCCGGAATTAAAGTCAAATCATGACATTTAGTTGTATTTGGACGTTCAAAAATCTTATGACTTACGAATCCTTTAATTTTAGTGTTTGGCAATTCCCAAGCCAGTAGATCACCATAATTACAAGGTCTGAAACTACTCTTATCCCCGATTACAATACCAATATTATTATCTGTTGCTTTTGTAATCAACAATCCAGCACTACTGAATGTACCGGCATCCTGAATAAAGACAACGTTGCCTTTGAAAACTTTATTTTCATCTGTGTTTTTTATAAAATATTCCTCAATCTTTTTGGTTACAGATGGTTTTTCTTTGGACGCTGTTGAATTCTTTTTACCTGAAGTTGATCCGGACAAACTTGAAGTATCGTACAATTTTCCTATTTCATAGGGATGTTGTCTCTTTTCTAATCCTTGCTTATACTCAGCAGCAAATGCTGGATAATTTTGTTCCCATAATTTTGAAATTCGTATAGAACTACTTCCGTTTTTTATATCTTTTAGAGGCTTAAGCCATGAGAGCAAAACATCACATAACGAACTGTTACCACCACCATTACCTCTGACATCTATCACCAGGGTTTTTATTTTAGTTGCTTCTATCGTTTGAAACATTTCAGTTAGGAAAGTATCAAATCTTGGAATTCGTGATATTTTTTTTTCAAAATCTTCTACTGATATATTTGTAGATTTACCCGAATAATAATCGTAACGCATAGAACTTTGGTCGGTACAGTCCAAAAACTGCAGGTAACATATATTTTTTTCGGGAAGCAGTTTATATTGAAAATGTTGATTGTCGTTTTGTGTGATCTGATTAGATTGAGTTTTGGATTGAAGCGATGTTAAGTTCATTTTCCTTGTTGGAATCTGATGGAGTGAGATAGTTGTTGCATCAGCAAATCTGAACTGCAAAGAAGAATCAGATAAACAGTATGGAGTATATTTCCATAAAGAATAAAATCGCATTAAGCTACCTACTTTGGCTGAAAAATTTACCTCATTATCAGAGCTTATAACTGGTCTGAAACTATTTATAACTTCTAAAACAGCATGTCCGTTTATCAGTGAAATCTGCTTACCTAAGAAAGAACCATATTCTTTAGTTACTCCTTTAAGATAGATATTCTTATTTTCTTTAAAAAGTTCAAAAGGATAGATATGATTTCTGTCTAAATCAGGCATCAATGAAGTATGACCATCATTCAATAAAGTCATAATCGCTTGTAAATAGGTCCATAAATTCGTAACAGACTGACATTTGGAAGCCCAAAGATATCCGGCTTGATTTATACTGTCAATATTGAACGGAGCATCAAGTCCGGGAGCAAATGCAGGATGAGACTCTTTCAATATCTCCATACAAAGAAGCAAATCTTTTTGATAGATATTCCCAACTTTGTATGCATCTGAATTTTCAACATCCCAGTTTGAATATCTTTTAAAATCGAGATTTTGACCGATTAATGGCAATAAATTAAAAATCAAAATGCTTACTATTACTAGTAAAAAGCGACTATTTTTCCCGAAAATTTTGTTCATCTATTTCAATTTTTTATATCATATTATTGCCACTGGAAATAGTTTTTACTGTATAACGAGTAGCGATAAAATCTACCATATTGATTTGGATGTAATACAAAAGTCATTTTTTTAATCTAAGCATCAATGTATCCAATACAAAACGGAAATAAAAGACATAATTTACACTGTTTATAGAATATAACATTTCCTATTAATCATCTCAGATCATTATCATAATTCGTTATTGTTTTAGGTTCAAAAATACTATAACTTTTTATTCTCTGTTTTGTCCAATGTCATAACTGGATAATTCAAAATGACTATCGGTTTTTGCACCCATAGTTCGTTTTTTATCTTTTTGTAATGATCTTATCATTGAATTTTTATTGAAATTGACCTTTTATCGTTAGTTACACCTACTGTGTAATTTGTCTCTTCATATTTGTTTTAACTGCCAATTCAGAGCTAAATTTACAAGTAATTGAAAGTTGGGTGTAAAAGCCGATAGTCATTTAATTCAATGTCAGTGAAGTAACTTCTCTGAAAACCGTTTCAGTATGTAACTGTCTCTAATCAATTTATTCTTCAATTTAGATTACTTCCACTCACATTCAAATCAAAGAGTAAACTAACTGTTTGTCTGTTATTTAAACTATTTTAAAATCTCACAAGGCAGCTTCCAGGCAACCTTGTGAGATTATCATCACGTGATGCTTATTTTGTGCCCAGGGTCAAATTATCAACTCTTTTCCAGATTTCATTGTATGGATTACCAATTCCTTTTGAATACATTAAATCTCCTTTGAACTCAATTTTAAAAGAGTTTTTTAATCCTTTGTATTGATGCATGGCAGGATTTGTAAGATTGATTGTTTCAACGTATGTGTCGTTTTCGAGTGTATAAGTACCTATAAATTCACCACTAAAGAAGCTATTCTTTTGATCTGCTTCAACTACTGCAAAAGTATTCGATGTGATAATTTTATAACGACCATTTCCTGTTAGATCAACATTACCTGATGAATCGCACAATTTCCAGGTACCTACCAGTTTTGATTTGTCGAAAGACGATGATTGTGCTTTACTAAAATCTGAGAAAAGAAATACTAAGCCAATAATAATCGCTGTTAGAATTAAAAGTTTTTTCATTGTGTTTGTTTTTAAATTGATTAATTTAAGTACATATTTATAAATTTGCCCGGGCCTAAAGAATGAAATAATATCAGGATCACTGATCTCCTTAGTCGTATTATTTACCCCTTCGTAAAAACTGGATTCGAGTGCAGTAAAAATGATTTTAATGGTGTAACTTCTTGGAGTGACTTCACCGGATTCAATTCGTTGAAGGGTCCGAACATTCAGTTTACACACTATAACCAGTTCTTCCTGAGTTAACCCTTTCGCCTTCCTTAATTCAGCGATTTTTTTACCTAATTGAGGTTGATTCATTACGACGTTAATGTTTTGAGCAAAATTAAATGAAATAAGTAAAAATTGATTTAATAATTTATGAATTATACCCGACATTAACCCGACATTGGGTTAATTATCAGACAGTCAATTACTATATCTGTTCAATTGACTACTTAACACACACAAGGTGAACAATATTTATATGATTAAAGAAATGGTAATTAAGCGTAGCCTGACCCGGTTGTCCGGATTTAAGCATTATTATTCAAAATAGTTTATCCTAAATATATTCTAAATGACTATCTGCTTTTGCACCCGATGTGTGTTTTTTTACTTTATTGTATTGTGATTATCCGTAAAAGCCCCAAAGCATCAAATAATATATTCCGGTACTCTGTACCTAATGTTTATTAGATTATCCTGGTCTACAAATAGGATTAAACTCCGTACCTAATGCAAAGGATCTGCAGCTTACTAATAATCAATTATATTAAATTCATTCTTTCAAATCTTATATTAAAAACCTTATTTTTCTCTTTTTTTTCGCTTAGTAGAAAACCTAAAACCCCACGAACCAGCCCTTATTTCCCTTATTAATCTATAATCGATTCTTTTGTGATATAATTTGTTGTTTCAAATTTAATTTTAACTGACTATACAAAAAGTGAATTTTCGAATATTTGAATGTTGGGTGAAAAAACAGATAATCATTATATTCTATGTTAAGTATTGCCTTCAATTTCTATCAATACACTTTGCAAACATACGAAATGTATTTAACATTTTAAACTTTTAATGAAAATAAATTTAAACAATCTAAACGAAAACGGCATTAAAGTAAAAACCGTATAAAAACATCCTGAAACAAATAAAGGTTTAGTGTACTCAAAGTTGATGTTTAAAAGTTTTTATCCGGTTGAAATTCTTGTTGTTGGGTTAGAAGTTTGGAAAGGGAAAAAATGCAGAGCCCTGGATATATCAATAAAAGTTGAAACCTATCACAGGACAATCGGTACCCATCAGATTGACAGGTTCGATTACTGAAAAAGATGCATTTGAAAACCAGGTCGAATTGACCGAAAAAAAGAATCCGATCTTAAAAAAGAAACGGATTCAGTGAGTTCAAAAGGGAAGCTACAGATTGTAGAAGTAGAGTTTTATGGGAAAGTAAAATGAAAGAAAACGAGTTTCTATAATTCAATGTTTTTCCTAATTGCAGCTGCAATTTCAGTCATTTCTTCAGGACTGAGTTTAAGTTTCGGGTTTTTAAAGTTCATATCCGATTCCTTACTGATGGGTATCAAATGAATATGGGCATGAGGTACTTCCAATCCGATCACGGCAACTCCAATCCTGACACAGGGCACACTCTTTTCTATGGCAAGAGCTACTTTTTTGGCAAAAAGGATGATTCCACTCAATAGTTCATCATCAAGGTTGAAAATATAATCTTCTTCCAGTTTCGGAATGACAAGTGTATGTCCTTTCGATAAAGGGTTAATATCCAGAAAAGCAAAGTACCTGTCGTCCTCTGCAATCTTGTAACATGGGATTTCACCGGCTATGATTCTGCTGAAAATGTTCATTATTGATTGGTTTATTTGTTCCGTGTTCCGTGTTCCGTGTTCCGTGTTCCGTGTTCCGCGTTGAGATTCTACGAGTTCGTATTTTGTTTATTCCGTTAACTGGACTTCACTTCGTTCCGTTGGTTGATTCGTGATTAGTTAATTGGTAATTGGTTGATTAATAATAAAACTTTCAACAACCCACATCCTACTACCTACTACCCACTACTTACTACCTCTCATTCCTCATTCCTCATTCCTACAAAGAGATTTCCATCACTTCAAATTCCAATACCCCTGAAGGTACGGAAACAGTTGCTTTCTGGCCTACTTTTTTCCCAAGCAACCCTTTGGCTATAGGTGTTGTAACCGAGAGTTTGCCTTCTTTAAAATTAGCTTCACTTTCGGATACAATCATATACGACATAATCTGATTTGTTTTTGTATTTTTAATTTTGACACGGGTCAGAATCTGAACTTCTTTCGTATTGATTTTTGTTTCGTCTATCATACGGGCAGAAGCAACCATCTCTTTTATATTGGAAATCCTCATCTCCAACATCCCCTGAGCTTCTTTTGCAGCATCATATTCAGCATTCTCAGATAAATCACCTTTATCACGGGCCTCACCAATTTGTTTTGAAATGGCAGGACGTTGCACTCTTTCCAATTGGTTCAGTTCCTCTACTAATTTTTTATAACCTTCGGCGGTCATATAATTCTTTGCCATAACTATTTCTATTTAATGATCCTTTTTTTTTGAAGTATATAACAAAAAGAATTCCGACCATTACCGCCGGAACTCTAATATTTAGTTTTATATTTTTATTTAAGACAAATATACAAGCTTTTTTTTATTTCAACCTAATACATTTGTGTTTAATTGTAATTTAACCGTAATTAATATTTTGTTTTGAATACTTTCCAGTGAAAGCGTCAATTTGTCTTACAAAATTAATCATTCCTTTTTTATAAATTGATATGAATTGAAGTTTTTTTAGGACAATATAAAAAAACAATGGGTAACTTCACAGCCACCCATTGCACATTTTAACCTAAACCTTAACTATGAAAAATTTATCTGTTTGTTTACTCTGCAAATGTGGGAATAATTTTTTAATCGTACAAACATTTTCATCAAAAAAAAGTGTTATTTATTGATTGGGATACCAATTGTCTGTTATAGATTTTATAAATAATTCATTATTAATTTCTTGAGTGATATTTTCTAAGTGTTAAATAATGTAAAAGTGATATTCTTTCATAATAGATTTATAAAGTGTACCTTTGTAGTACTAAATGAACCTTTCAAAAATGAATATAAACGAACAATCTGTCATTTCAACGGACTTTAAATCCGGATTAAACGACAAAAAACTCTTTATTGAAACCTATGGATGTCAGATGAATGTTGCCGATAGTGAAGTAGTAGCATCGATCATGCAGATGGATGGTTTTGCTTTAACGGATAAAATTACCGAAGCTGACGCTATTTTTGTAAATACATGTTCTATACGTGATAATGCCGAACAGAGAGTTATTCAACGGTTAAAGTATTTCCAGTCGTTAAAACGAAAAAATAAAAAACTCATCATTGGTGTTATCGGATGTATGGCCGAACGTGTCAGGGATGAACTCATTGCCGACTATGGTGTAAATATCGTTGTCGGTCCCGATGCGTATATGGATATACCCAATTTGATTGGAAGTGTTGAAAATGGAAATAAAGCTATAAATGTGGAACTTTCCACCACTGAGACCTACCGGGATGTCTTGCCATCGCGAATTGGAAATCAAATCTCGGGTTTTATATCGATCATGCGGGGATGCAATAATTTTTGTTCCTATTGTATTGTGCCCTATACAAGAGGGAGAGAACGCAGCCGGGATGTAGAAAGTATCTTAAATGAATTAAAAGATTTACAGTCGAAAAACTTCAAAGAAGTAACACTGCTGGGGCAAAATGTGAATTCATATCATGTAGTGAAAGATGGCTTGACAGTTGAATTCCCTGATTTACTTGCAATTGTATCCGATGCAGCTCCTGAAATACGATTCCGATTTACTACTTCTCATCCAAAGGATATGAGCGACAAAACTCTTGAAGTGATTGCACTAAAACCGAACTTATGCCGTTTTATACATTTACCGGTGCAATCGGGAAGTAATTCGATTTTAAAATCCATGAACAGAAAATACACGCGTGAATGGTATCTGGATCGGATTGCAGCCATTCATCGTATCTTACCTGATGCTTCCATCGGTACCGATGTGTTTTCAGGATTTCATGGAGAAACAGAAGAAGATCATCAATTGACTCTCTCCCTGATGCGCGAAGTTGGCTTTGATATGGCATTTATGTTTAAATATTCCGAACGGCCGGGAACTTTTGCTGCTAAGAATTTACCTGATAATATCCCTGAAGAAGTAAAGCTCCGTCGTTTAGCCGAAATCATAGACCTTCAAAACGAATTATCCAACGAAAGCAACCAACGTGACATAGGCAAAGTATTTGAAGTACTGGTTGAAGGATTTTCAAAGCGCTCGAAGGAACAACTCTTTGGACGTACTTCACAAAATAAGGTTGTTATTTTTCCGCGTCTCAATCGTAGAATCGGAGAAACAATCCGGGTGAAAGTGATGAGTGCCTCTTCGGCAACTCTTTTTGGTGAAGTGGTTGAGCTTTGAGGAATGAGGAATGAGAAATGAGAAATGAGAAATGAGAGGTAAGAGGTAAGAAGTAAGTAAATAAGGAGTAAGAAGTAAGGAGAATGAGATTAAAAAAATAAAGAAACTGATTGTCAATGGCTTTGCCCCTCTCCTTGGGAGAGGGGGCAGGGGGAGAGGTCGGTATTTTAAAGGAGTAAGAAGCAAAAATTAATTAGTAAAAGAGTAAACAAATTTCAGAACGATATAAACAGAAGTAGTAGGTAGTGGGTAGTAGGAAGTGGGTTGTTGAAAGTTTTTACTATTAATCAACCAATTACCAATTAAATAATCACGAATCTAACCAACAGAACGAAGTGACGTCCCGTTTACGGGATAAACAAAATACGAACTCTTAGAATCTCAACACGGAACACGGAACACGGAACACGGAACACGGAACACGGAACGCATAACGCGGAACGCGGAACGCAAACCTGTAAATCAGACCAATAAAGTTATTAAAGAAATTTTTCCGTAATAGTTTGCAGTTTCGAAATCAAAGCATTACTTTTGCGTAAAATTCAGAAAAATAATCTCTATTGTTAATGCGAACACAATAAGGACATTACAATTTTTCGTCTTCTATTCACATCCCGAAAAATACTAACTTTAATATACATATTACAAACTAAAACAAAAATCTATGTGGTTAATTAATTCCTCAATTGGGAGAAAGCTTATTATGAGTATCTCGGGAATTTTTCTCGTGCTGTTTTTGCTATTTCATAGCCTCATGAATATCGTGGTGATCATATCGCCATCGGGATATAATGCAATTTGTGCATTTCTGGGAGCGAACTGGTATGCAGTAGTTGGTACGGCAGTGCTGGCAGGCGGATTTGTGATTCATATCCTGTATGCCTTGTTTTTATATTATCTAAACTTGCGTGCCCGCGGAAACGAAAGTTATTCGATAAGTAAAAATCAAAAGAGTGTTGAATGGTCATCCCAAAACATGTTAATCCTGGGAACAATTATTGTCGGTTTCCTTGCCTTACATTTGTACAACTTTTGGTTTAAAATGCAATTTGTAGAATTAAGCGGAACTGAAGGTGGACAATTTCTTCCGGGTAACGGAGCTGCTTTTGTTCAGGAATTATTTAGTAACTGGGTTTATTGTGTGGTTTATATCGTTTGGCTTTCAGCTTTATGGTTCCATTTAACTCACGGAGTCTGGAGTTCGATGCAAACAATAGGTTTGAACAATAAAACATGGTTACCAAGAGTGAAAGTAATCGCAAACATTATTTCTACTATTGTGATTTTAATGTTTATGTCAATCCCTTTATATTATTTAGTTGGATGCGTTTCTTGCTGATAATTTGTAAACCCCGAATTTAAAAATTGTAAATTAAATTATGACAAAAAAACAAGATTCTACTACGGTAGAAACACCTAAAATAGATGCCCGGATTCCGGAAGGAACATTAGCAGAAAAATGGAGTAACTACAAAGCACATCAAAAGCTTGTGAACCCGTCCAATAAACGTCGCCTCGATGTAATTGTGATAGGAACAGGGTTGGCTGGAGCATCAGCTGCCGCTTCGATGGCTGAAATGGGATTTAATGTGTTAAACTTTTGTATACAGGATTCACCCCGCCGCGCACATTCAATTGCTGCACAAGGTGGTATCAATGCTGCCAAAAACTATCAAAACGATGGTGATTCAGTTTATCGCCTTTTCTATGATACGATTAAAGGGGGCGATTATCGTGCCCGTGAAGCAAATGTATATCGTCTGGCTGAAGTATCAAACGGAATTATCGACCAATGTGTGGCACAAGGCGTTCCTTTCGCCCGTGAATATGGCGGTTTACTCGACAACCGTTCTTTTGGTGGAGCACAGGTATCGCGTACCTTCTATGCAAAGGGACAAACAGGACAACAATTGTTACTGGGAGCTTATTCAGCTCTAAGTCGTCAAATCGGTAAAGGTGCGGTGAAATTATATTCACGTTACGAAATGTTGGACGTGGTGATCATTGAAGGCCGTGCACGCGGTATTATCGCCCGTAATCTGATCTCGGGAAAGATTGAACGCTTCTTTGCTCATGCTGTAGTTGTCGGCTCAGGTGGTTACGGAAATACTTTTTTCCTTTCAACCAATGCTATGAACTCAAACGGTTCGGCATTAGTTCAGATGTATAAGAAAGGGGCTTATTTTGCAAACCCTTGTTATGCACAGATTCACCCGACATGTATTCCTGTTCATGGTGACAAACAATCCAAACTGACTTTGATGTCGGAATCATTACGTAATGATGGCCGGATATGGGTACCTAAGAAAAAAGAAGATGCCGAAGCTATCCGTGCAGGAAAGAAAAAAGCAACTGATTTAGCTGAAGATGAACGGGATTATTATCTCGAACGCCGTTATCCGGCTTTTGGTAATTTAGTTCCACGTGATGTCGCTTCCCGTGCTGCAAAAGAACGTTGTGATGCAGGTTTCGGTGTAGGAAATACAGGGCTTGCCGTATATCTCGATTTCTCGGATGCCATCAATCGCCTTGGCGAACATGTGGTTCGTGAACGTTATGGGAACCTTTTCCAAATGTACGAGAAAATTGTAGATCAAAATCCATATAAAACACCAATGATGATTTACCCGGCTATGCATTATACAATGGGTGGCATATGGGTTGATTATGAACTACAGACTTCTATTAAAGGATTGTTCTGTATTGGTGAAGCTAACTTCTCCGATCACGGTGCAAACCGTTTGGGTGCCTCGGCATTGATGCAGGGACTGGCTGACGGATATTTCGTATTACCTTATACCATTCAGAATTATTTAGCCGATCAGATTCAGGTTCCACGCCTGAGCACCGACCTTCCCGAATTCGAAGAAGCCGAAAGAGCTGTAAACGATAAAATCAATAAACTCATGAACATTCAGGGCAAACATTCGGTCGATTCTATCCACCGTGAATTGGGACTGATCATGTGGGATTTTGTTGGAATGGGACGCAATAAAGCAGGACTGGAAACAGCACTCGAAAAAATTAAAGCTGTACGCAAAGAATTCTGGACCAATGTATACATCCCCGGAAAGGAAGCTGACTTAAACAATGAACTGGAAAAAGCACTTCGTGTGGCTGACTTTATTGAAATCGGTGAATTAATGGCACGTGATGCATTAATGCGTAAAGAATCATGTGGCGGTCATTTCCGTGAAGAGTACCAGACACCCGAAGGTGAAGCTTTACGTGATGACAAAGATTTCGCATTTGCTTCCTGCTGGAAATTCACAGGTGAAGGGAAAGAACCTGAAATGTTGAAAGAAGAACTTGTTTACGAGTTTATCCACCGTCAACAACGCAATTATAAATCATAAGGCCCCTCCAGCCTGCCCAAAGGGGAGGCTTTGTTGAGGTTTCAATAATAATTTATTTATTAATAATTCAAATCTACTAACTTCATTTTTCCCCTCAGGGGGAATTAAAGGGGCTTATAATATGGAAAAAAGTATAAATGTAACGCTGAAAATCTGGCGTCAGGAAGGTCCGAAATTCAAAGGAAATTTCGAGATTTATAAATTGGAGAATATTTCCACCGACAGTTCATTCCTCGAAATGATTGATGAGCTTAATGAAAAATTAATAACCGAACGTAAAGTGCCGATTGCTTTCGATCATGATTGCAGGGAAGGAATTTGTGGAATGTGCAGTTTGTATATCAACGGACATCCTCATGGACCTGACGGTGAAATAACAACATGTCAACTTCACATGCGTAGCTTTAAGGATGGTGAAACCATTACTATTGAACCATGGCGTTCGGCTGCTTTCCCTGTAGTAAGGGACTTGATGGTGGACCGTGGCGCGTTTGATAAAATTATTCAGGCAGGTGGATTTGTTTCGGTAAATACAGGTGGTGTTCCTGATGGAAATGCAATACCTATCGGCAAAAATGTAGCTGATGAGGCCATGGATGCTGCTTCTTGTATCGGTTGCGGTGCTTGTGTTGCAACCTGTAAAAACGGTTCGGCAATGTTGTTTGTAGCAGCTAAAGTAAGTCAGTTGGCATTACTTCCACAGGGAAGGGTTGAAGCTGCACACAGGGCTAAACTGATGGTCGCTAAAATGGATGAGCTTGGTTTTGGAAACTGTACAAATACCGGTGCCTGTGAAGCCGAATGTCCAAAGAACGTTTCGATTTCCCATATTGCACGCTTGAACCGTGAGTTCCTGAGTGCAAAATTTAAAGACTGATCAACAGAATTTAAATGATATAAAAAAAGACCGCTTCGGAATACGAGGCGGTCTTTTTTGTTCTTATTACTATTATATAATTTCATACAACCCTGCCCCCAAATGGGGGTTCTAAGACGTAAGCATGCCAAATCTGCCGTTTGCAGAAAGTAAAAAAAACGAACTTAGAGTAAACACTATTCTCTAAGTTCGTTTTTTTTGTTATGTTTCTATGGG
>Ga0302269_1000081_pt1 | contig 51985 bp, 40 predicted proteins | sample III_Bog_E2_2_FD_194560 | JGI IMG/M metagenome (GOLD analysis project Ga0302269, IMG submission 194560) | Peat permafrost microbial communities from Stordalen Mire near Abisko, Sweden - III_Bog_E2_2 | ecosystem: Environmental > Terrestrial > Soil > Wetlands > Peat | place: Sweden: Abisko...
TTTAGAATTATAAAACAACAAGCTTGCTGAATGAATCAGTTATTATTTCTTTTATTCCTATTGTTATGAACCATTATAGTTTATTTTTTTTTCAAAGTCAACAAGAATACTGAGAGCATTAATACAATCGTGTTCTTCTATGTTTAGATTAATATTACCAGAAAGGATTGGATTATATTTTGCAATATGGATTACAAGGAAATTATTTAAAACGGCATTTATATGTTATTAAAGAAACAATTAAAAAGAGAGTTAGCCGAAGAGCTGTTTAATGATAGCTATAAGACATTGAATTTTATTGCCGGGATAAAATGGGAGAATGGTTTTGTGTGCCGGAAATGCGGGCATGATAACTACTGTGAAGGCAAATCAACCGGATCACGCCGTTGCACCCGTTGCAAGACCGAGGAATCGGCCACCGCACATACTTTGTTTCATAACTGTAAGTTCCCGATTAATAAAGCGTTTTATATTGCATACACAGTTTGTGTGGAAGGTAAAGATATTTCTTCGTATGATTATTCGGACCAACTGGGCCTGAATCAAATGACCTGCTGGAAATTCCGTAAACGGATAAAGGACTGTGTGATCAAACATGGTGCCGATAAAAGCAATATTGCCATTCAAACCCTCCTGTTGTCGGAATATTAAATCATGAAGAATTTCTTTTACCGATTTTGAACAATTAAATATCTCATTTAAAATTCAAATGAATAAGCCAATTTATTCTTTTTAGTACTTAAAGCACATTTATCTCAAAAATGTAACAGAAATTTAATACAAAGGATTTGTTTTTCAATTATTCCTGCCGTATGTTTGTGAGGTGAACGGACTATGATTGTAAAACTTTAAGACACAAACAGTATGGGAACAAATTGGATTATAATATTAATTGTTTTACTTATTGTCATCGGGTTAATTCTTTTTCTGATACGCAGGGATCAGAAGGACAAAGAAGATGTGACTTCAACACTGGAAACCGATACTGATATTGAAGATGACTTAGAACGGCATAAAGATTTAGAATAAATCCTAACCTTCCCTTCCGTATTCATTTTCAACCGCCCGCAGTATACTTCGGTATTGAGAAGTATGTATGTATTCAATCCTCTTCAACCTTCCAATTCAACCGGATTGTCAAAGTCGAAATGACTCTTTATCCCGTTGAAAAGTTTAAGCGCACTTTAATTTTGACTCATTTAACATAACTAAATTGGTTTATATCAATTAATGTCGTATGTTTGCAACATTAAACTCAACATTATGATAAAAGCAGAAGTATTTGATAAAGAGCTACAAGAGTTAGCCACATTTGCAAAAGTAATTTCACATCCCGCCCGGTTGGCAATTCTGAAGTATTTGGCAGAAACAAAGACCTGCATTTCGGGTGACATTTCGGATAAGTTACCATTGAGCCGGACTACCGTTTCGCAACATTTAAAAGAGTTGCGTGATATGGGATTAATTCATGGCGATATTGACGGATTGAAAATTAATTATTGTCTGTGCGGACCCTGTATTGCTGAAAAGCTGGAGCTGTTTGACAATTTTTTCAATAAAATTAAGGCAGTAGACGTTGAGTGTTGTACTGACGAGCAATGCTTATAACCTAACCTGGACAAGCCGGAATTAAGAATAGAACGCGGATTTACACTAATTAAGCGGATAAATTACGGATAAGAAAATACTTCGTATTTTGATTTAAAACCAAACAGGTACTAGCTCAGATTAAATTGTAAGACCGTGAAATTTGCAATATCGTGCCATAAAATTTACAAATTTGAAAGTTAAGATACTAAATTAAAATAAACAATATGAAAAGAGTAACAGTTATTCTGTTTTTATTCTGTTTGACTTCTTTCGTGCTAGTTGCACAAAAGGGACAAAGTGACCAAAAAGAAGCCATCGTTTTTACTACATTAACATATGATTATGGCACAATAGGAATTGGCAGTCCGGGTAAGTGTGAATTCAAATTCACCAATACCATGAAAAAGCCATTGGTCATTCACAACGTAAAACCATCATGCGGCTGTACGAAAGCCTATTGGCCTAAAGAACCCATACAACCCGGAAAATCAGGAGTGATTAAACTTGACTATAACACAAAAATACCCGGAACATTCAACAAAACAATTACGGTGAGCTCAAATGCTAAGAACTCAACCTTAATCATCCATATAAAAGGGAATGTGACCCGGTACAACTAAGACGAATCGATCATGACCCTTGAAAAACAAAGATAAAAGTATGAAAACAATAGAAATTTTCGAAGAGGCAATGTGCTGTCCAACAGGATTATGCGGACCAACCATTCAATCTGATTTATTGAGAATATCAGCAGTAACGGAGTTATTGAAACGAAAAGGAATTAATATTTCACGACACAATTTAAAGGATGAACCACAACTGTATGTCTCAAACAAAATAGTTAATGATTTTTTAATGAAAAATGGTGTTGAAGGTTTGCCCATCACATTAGTAGATGGCGAAATAGTTGTTTCAAAAACATATCCGACAACAAAACAATTGAGTGAGTGGACCTGTATTAATCTGAATTATATTCCTGTCAAATAAGATTAGGGAAAAAATAGATGAAAGAGTTTAAATTATCAGATTTAGAGTTGACTAAGTACCTGTTTTTTACGGGGAAAGGAGGTGTAGGTAAAACTTCTATCGCATGTGCTACTGCGGTAGGACTTGCCGATTCAGGAAAAAACATTTTATTAATAAGCACTGATCCGGCTTCCAATTTGCAGGATGTATTTCATCAATCGTTACATGGACAAGGCACACCCATAGCCGAAGTGCCGAATCTGACAGTCGTAAATCTCGACCCTGAAGAAGCAGCAGCCAACTACAGGGAAAGTGTCATCGCCCCTTTCCGGGGGAAACTTCCGGAAAGTGTGATTAACAACATGGAAGAACAGTTGTCGGGTTCATGTACGGTGGAAATTGCTGCTTTCAATGAGTTTTCCGATTTTATCACAGAAAAAGCAAAACAAAAAGAATACGATCATATTATTTTTGATACTGCCCCTACCGGCCATACCCTGAGAATGTTGCAACTCCCTTCTGCTTGGAGTACTTTTATAAGTGAGAGTACACACGGAGCATCCTGTTTAGGTCAGTTATCGGGTTTGGAAGCACGCAAAGAAATTTACAAACAAGCCGTTCAAACCCTTGCTGATGATCGTGCCACCTTACTGGTTTTAGTAAGTCGCCCTGAAGTTTCTGCAATAAAAGAAGCTGCACGTTCTTCATCCGAATTACAACTAATAGGAATTGAAAATCAGATCTTGATTATCAATGGGATATTACAACAACTTGATGAGAAAGACGACATTTCCATAAAAATTCAACAAAAGCAACAATCGGCTTTACAGGGTATGCCCCCTGAATTAACGAAATATCCTGTTTACAGCGTTCCGCTTCGCTCTTATAATTTGTCTGATATTTCAACTATCCGTCAATTGTTGACAGGGGACAATCTTTCGGGAACGAAGGACTACCAACCACTTCATGATGAAAAAAATTTAGATGACCTGATTAATGATCTGTACTCGACGGGCAAAAAGGTTATTTTCACAATGGGGAAAGGTGGAGTAGGCAAAACGACCATCGCTACAACTATAGCGTTAGGATTAAAGAAACTGGGCGCAAAGGTTCATTTAACTACCACCGACCCTGCCAATCATTTAAACTATGATTTTGCCATTAAAGCAGGGATTACTGTTAGTAAAATAGATGAATCAACCGTATTGGAAACTTATAAAAATGAAGTGAGGGCCAAAGCAAAGGAAAATAATATGAGCCCCACCGACATGGAATATATCGAGGAAGATTTACGTTCTCCATGTACACAAGAAATAGCTGTTTTTAAAGCTTTTGCAGATATCGTTGAAAAAGGGGACAATGAAATTGTAGTTATAGATACAGCTCCTACCGGCCATACGCTTTTGTTACTCGACGCTACCGAGAGTTATCACAAAGAAGTGGAACGGACACAGGGTGAAGCTTCCGGTACTGTTGCCCGTTTATTGCCTCGTTTACGCAATCCAAACGAAACGGAAGTGGTTGTCGTGACTTTACCTGAAGCAACTCCGGTATTCGAAGCCGAAAGGTTACAAAAAGACTTACAACGTGCCGGAATAAACAACAAATGGTGGGTAGTAAATGCCTGTTTGTCATTAACCAACACTCAAAATCCATTTCTTCAAACCAAAGCGTCCGGCGAAATCATCTGGATTGAGAAAGTAAAACAATTATCAAACAGGAATACCGCTTTGATAGAGTGGAAAGATATAGAAGAAAAATAATTCTTTCAAAGTCTGTTTTTGATGATTTCACACAAATGTAATATGATTGAGTTGGAAAGTATTGATTAATGTCGTATGTTTGCGACATAGAACAATAGAACTCATTGTAGGTTAAAATCAAGTACTAAACATATAATTCGACCATTGATCCCTATAAATTAACAGTTTATAAAGACATTGATTTTAGAGATATTTAAAGCAAACAGACTAACATTAAATTGAAAAATTATGACAAAGACAAAAGTATTATTCGTTTGTATTCACAATTCGGCCCGAAGCCAGATGGCTGAAGCGTATTTAAACACGCTGGCAGGTGAACACTTTTATGCAGAAAGTGCCGGTTTAGAAGCAGGCATCTTAAATCCCTTTGTGGTTCAGGTAATGAAAGAAGAAGGAATTGACATCTCCGGAAATAAAATTGATAGTGCATTCGATTTATATAAAGAAGGTCGCAGTTACGATTATGTAGTTGCCGTTTGTGATGCTGCTAAAGCAGAAAAATGTCCGGTATTTCCGGGAGTAACATCAAGATTAAACTGGTCATTCCCAAATCCGGCCGATTTTACCGGTACGGACGCAGAGATACTTGCGGCTACACGACTGGTACGCGACCAGATAAAATCAAAAGTAGAAAAATTCATAGAAAGTCTACATCAATAAAATCAAATTAATAAGGTATAAAATATGAAAGTTCTCATTCTCTGTACAGGAAACAGTTGCCGCAGCCAAATGGCACATGGCTTTTTACAATCGTTCGATAAAAATATCACTGTCTGCTCTGCCGGAACACAAGCTTCGGGAAAGCTTAACCCAAAAGCAGTTGCCGCCATGAAAGATGCCGGAATCGATATAAGTCATCATACTTCCGATCCGGTAGAAAAGTATTTAAAAGATGAATGGGACTACGTGATCACTGTTTGCGGTGGTGCCAATGAAGAATGTCCTGCTTTCTTTGGCAAAGTAAAACACCGCCTGCACATGGGATTCGATGATCCAAGCCATGCAGCGGGAACGGATGAATTTATCCGGAGTGAATTTATCCGTGTAAGAGATGAGATCAAAGTAGGTTTCTATAAATTATACATTGAACAAATCAAACCCCAATTATGAAAACCCGTCTTAAATTTTTTGACAGGTATCTCACTTTGTGGATATTTCTGGCTATGTTTATTGGTGTAATTTCAGGATGGTTGTTTCCTTCATTTGCCGGATTCTGGAGCAGTATGTCATCGGGGACAACCAATATTCCTATCGCTATGGGGTTGATCGTGATGATGTATCCTCCTTTTACAAAAGTAAAATATGAAGAATTGGGACAGGTATTTCGCAATACCAGGATTCTTAGTCTGTCACTAATACAAAACTGGATTATCGGTCCTGTATTGATGTTTGCGTTGGCCATAATGCTGTTTAAGTTTTTCCCCGGTGTAAATGATTCCAATTTGCCTTATGTGTATGGGATTATCATGATCGGGCTGGCACGCTGCATTGCCATGGTGATTGTCTGGAATGAACTGGCCAAAGGTGACACCCAATATGCTGCCGGATTAGTGGCATTTAACAGTGTATTTCAGGTACTTTTCTATTCAGTATATGCTTATTTCTTTATTGCGATTGCTCCCGGGTGGTTTGGTATCCCTACCAGTAATGCAGTTTCAGGAATTACCATCGGACAAATAGCACAAAGTGTCTTTATTTACCTCGGTATTCCTTTTATTTCAGGCTTTCTGACCCGTTTTATACTTATCCGGATTAAAAGCGAAAGATGGTATAACACTAAATTCATTCCAAAAATCTCACCTCTCACGTTGATTGCTTTACTTTTTACCATCATAGTTATGTTCTCTCTCAAGGGTGAATTTATTGTAAAGATACCAATGGCTGTGGTGTTTGTAGCAATTCCTTTGTTTATCTATTTTGTCATTATGTTTGTCGGTTCATTCTTTATGAGCAAAAAAGCAGGTGCAACCTACGAACAATCAACAACCCTGTCATTTACCGCAGCCAGTAATAATTTTGAGCTGGCTATTGCAGTTGCCATTGCAGTTTTTGGTATCAACTCCGGAGAAGCATTTGCGGCCGTTATTGGTCCGTTGGTCGAAGTTCCTGTTATGATAGGCCTGGTGAATGTAGCATTTTGGTTTAAAAGAAGGTATTATAGTTGACGCGTTCCGCGTTTCGTGTTCCGTGTTTCGCGTTCCGTGTTCCGTGTTCCGTGTTCCGTGTTCCGTGTTCCATGTTCCGTGTTCCGTGTTCCGTGTTCCGCGTTCCGTGTTCTGAGTTCAGTTGACTTTCCTGGTTCTTGGTTCTTTGTTCTGTCCTTTGTCCTTTGTCCTTTGTCTTTTGCCCTTTGTCTTTTGTCTTTTGTCTTTTGTCCTGTGATTAAATGCAAACAACATTTGAAACCGACCAATTGTAAATTGTAAATGATTAAATTGTAAATGATCTGACATCTAAAAACAAGGTGTAAAAATCTGTATTATTGCCATTTGCACGACTATCTAAAACAGATTATCTAAAATAGATAATCTAAAATAGATAATCTCTGTATGATAGTTGAAAAAATAGATTATCTTTGCCGTGACAATTACACTAAACGGTGAAATATCCATCTATATTCATACTAATCAGTCAACTAAAAGCATATGAACCCATCCGGAAACCCTTTTAGTGTCAAGGAATACAAAGGCAAAAACTATTTTTGCGACAGGGAAGCTGAACTTGAGAAAATCCTTACCAATATCAAAAACGGAATTGATACGACCCTGGTGTCACCAAGAAGAATGGGGAAAACCGGATTGATATACAGGTTATTCGAACAAATCAATGAAACAGGTGATGTTGAAACAATTTATGTTGATATTTATCCGGCGCGTTCGCTCAGTGATTTTGTGAAATTGCTTGCCGAGGCGATACTGGTCAAATTTCCAGAAAAGACTTCCATAGGGAAGCTATTCATTGAGTTTATAAAAGGTTTTAAGCCTCTTATAGGGTATGATGTCCTGACGGGTGAACCACAGATTCAAATCAGTTACCAGTCGGATCAGGAAAAAGAATATACCTTACAGGGACTATTTCGTTTTCTCGATATGCAGGATACGAAAATCGTCCTTGCCATTGACGAGTTTCAACAGATAACCGATTTCCCTGAGAAGAACATAGAAGCCTTATTACGTACTTATACCCAGCAACTGGAAAACATCCGGTTCATTTTTTGCGGCAGCAGGAAATCAATGATGATCGACCTCTTTTCGAATGCAAAACGACCTTTCTATGCCAGTACGCAATACCTTGTGCTGGATAAAATTGACCTTGCTTCCTATAAAGCATTTATCACCGGTAAATTCACTGAAAACGATATTCGTATAGAGGATGATGCCGTGGATTATATCCTCTCATGGACCCGGCAACATACTTTTTATACTCAAAGCGTATGCAATAGGATTTATTCCATGGACGAAAAGGTTGTTAGCATTCAACTGGTAAAACGGGCGTGCAATGAGTTGCTTAAACGAAGCGAAGCTGTGTTCTTTCAATTCAGGCAATTATTAACTCCGGGACAGTGGAATTTTTTAATTGCTGTTGCCAAAGAAGGCGAAGTGACTCAGTTAACCGCACAAAAGTTTATTGCCAGCTATGAAATCGGGACACCTGCCAATGCACGCCGGATCAGCCGGTCGCTGATAGACAAAGAATTAATATTGGAAACAGCCAACAAAAAAGGGAGTAAGTATCAGGTCTATGATGTTTTTTTATCCCGATGGCTGGAGTCAGAGTATTAATATTAGAACTCTTACACAAGTAATTAATAATGAATAATATTATTATCTGCAAAGTGTCCTATATAATAATCCTCCATACTAAATCCTTCGGATTTAGTAGATAGCAAAAAAGATCTTATTTTAATTTAAATAATGATTAATCGCCACTTGTACAAATTTATATTACAGGAATTCCTTACTAACAAAAGTAACATGATCATTTAGTCGAAGCTTTAGGAGCTTTTGCAGATAATCATAATTAATAATTAATAAAATACTGAAGTTTAGTTTTTTATAGATTAACAAATAGTTCATTAAATAACTATGATTACTTATAGATATTGAGGATTCATTAAATCAAATTATTTAAGTCAAAACTGAAAGCCGTTCAAAATTATTGTTGAATATGGAACTGACACAAGAACAATACGACATAATTAACTCAACAGGGAACATAAAAATAAATGCTGTTGCCGGGTCCGGAAAAACCACAACAATTATTGAGTATGCAAATGCACGTCCTCATGGAAGTAAAATCCTTTACCTTGCATTCAACAAGTCTGTTAAGTTAGAAGCAATAAAAAAATTCAAAAGTAAAGGACTTAATAATGTACAGGTTGAAACGGCACATTCCCTGGCATATAGAAGTGTTATTACCGGGAGTAATTATAAAGTAAGACCTCAGGGATACAAGTCCTATGAAATCGCTGAAATCCTCAATTTACATGGGAATGGTGAAAAAATTACTGACTATATTATTGCAAATCATATCAATAAATTCACAGCCTATTTTTGTAACAGCGACGTACAAAAAATACAGGATTTAAATTATCTTGATGTTGTTTCAGACAAAAAGGCAAAGATATTTGTAAAATCATTTTATAACTATATTGAAAGACAGACCCGTTTGCTTTTAAGCAAAATGGATAAAAGCGAAATTGAAATAACCCACGACTTTTATTTAAAAAAGTTCCAATTATCAAATCCAAAATTAAATTATGATTATATCCTGTTTGATGAAGGCCAGGATGCTTCACCGGCTATGCTTGATATTTTCATGAAGCAAAAAACTACAAAGGTAATAGTCGGAGATGCGCATCAACAAATTTATAGCTGGAGGTATGCTGTAAACTCACTTGAAAAGACAGATTATAAAACCTATAACCTTTCAACAAGTTTTCGTTTTAGTCAGGATATTGCAGATTTGGCAATGGGAATAATTCAATGGAAGAAACACCTAAGTGAATTCAAGCCTGTTTCGATTAAAGGGGTTGGAACTAATGACGGGTATAAAACAAAAGCAGTTCTAGCACGTACTAATCTGGGTCTGCTTCTTAAAGCAATTGAATATGTTACCGAGAAAAAGGAAGTTAAACAAATTTATTTTGAAGGAAATATAAATTCGTACACCTATGCCGACGATGGTGCTTCCTTATATGATGTATTAAATCTGTACAATGGTAAACATTTCCTGATCAAAGACAAGCTTATTAAAGCCATGAAAAATATGTATGAACTGGAAGATTATATTAAGAAGACAGAAGACGTTCAATTGGGGATGATGGTTGAAATTGTAAATGAATATGGAGCCAGAATTCCGGATATTATTAAAGCTATCAAAGCAAAACATGTTGAGAATGATGAAAAAGAAAAAGCAGAAATAATATTTTCAACAGTACATCGCTCTAAAGGGATGGAATATGATACTGTACAACTTGTAAATGACTTTATTACGGAAGATAAATTAACTAAGAACTATAATGGGGAAGATGGTATTTTATCAAAGCTAAATGAAGAAATCAATCTTTTATATGTTGCAGTAACAAGAACAAAAAACAGCATTTATATTCCGGAACAACTTATGCCTTTGGATTATCCCGGTTCTTCCCATATACATTTAATGCATATTTCAAATATTGAAGAAATAAAAGAATCAGGTACTTTAAAAAAACGATTTTCAATTCCTTTAAAAAACGAAGTAAACAGAACATCATTAGATAACAACGATCCTGTAATCACAGTAAAAGAGATGTATTATAAAAATGCATCCACTCCCTGGACATTAGAGCAGGATGATGAGTTGACTGTTATGTATTGTGAAGGTGTAAATGAACGTGACATGGCGAGACATTTTAAACGAACCACAGGAGGAATCAGATCAAGAATTAAAAAATTAGAATTAGCAGCTAAGTACGGCTAAATATCGGGCATTATAAAGAGAAAAATATAATCTCACAGGTAGTGATCTGATCATCTTATTTTGTCTCTTATTCTGATACGCGTCAAACAGTAAAAAAGAAATTTACATATCAACCATTCTTCTATTCAACAACCTGAACGAAGCATGTCACATTTACTTTCTCAACCAATAATGAATCATCAACCCGGAACGCGGAACGCGGAACGCGAAACCAATTAACCAATCAACCAATTAACCAAAAGACTTAGCCGTTCTGGCTAATCAGCAGCAGCGATTTCTTATTGATAATATTTATTTCTCTACCTGTAATTTTTATAATCCCATCTTTATCAAATTCGGCCAGTACACGACTCACACTTTCACGACTGGTATCGACCAGATTCGCAAATTCAGCTTGCGAAAGTGGTAAAACAAACTTGTCTGATTTGAAAATTTTATCCGAAAACTCCAATATAGCATCAGCCATATTTCCACGAATCATCTTTTGTGTGCGATTGGCACAACGGTGAAAGGACTCCAGTTCATTTTTGCAAAACTCCTGTATTATCTCACGGGTGAATTCCTTATTTTCATCCAGAATATTCTGAAAAACCTCCAGGTCGATAAAACAAACTTCAGCTTCGGAAACTGCTGTCACTGAATATTGATTGATTTTACTGCCAAAAGTTGTAGGTAAGCCCAGATAACTCGGGGCATTGACCATCTTCACAATTTGTTCGTTATAAGGCCCTGCTATATGAATTTTAGCCAGTCCCGTACGTAAAAATATCACATTCGTCGAATAGGTTCCCTGTTTTATAATTGAATCCCCTTTTTTTAATTTCAGCTCCAGGTGGTTTGAAGAAAGTTGATCCAGACTACATTCACTCAACATGGATGTTGCCTTGGTTTTAAACGGACAGTTTCTACAATCGTTTTGCATATGATTCTGATTTGAATGAATAAATTGCAAATATATGTATTGTGATGCATATCACAAAATAATGTATGCAGTTGCACGCAAATATTCTGAATAAATAATTTTTTCTGAAATACATTTGCAAACATATTTATATAATCAGGCACATCATAATCAATTTATCATGGAAGACACTAAAACAACAGACTTTGCTGAAATGCAGGCTCAGATGGATGTATTAAAAAAGAAGATTGCCAAACTGGAAAAATCGCGCAAGGATCAACTATCAATGGCAGTCGTATCAGGCGATCTGGATAAAATTCTTGCCGCCATGGTCATATCAGTGGCAGCAGCAGCTATGGACACACAGGTAAAACTATTCTTTTCATTCTGGTCGTTATCTGCACTTCGTGATCCAAAAAAGAGTCCGAAAGGAAAAGATTTTATTTCTACCATGTTTGGGTTCATGTTGCCTAAAGGCAAAGACAAACTATCATTATCCAATTTAAATATGTGCGGAATGGGTCCCATGATGATTAAAATGCTGATGAAAAAGCAAAACGTAATGTCGTTAGGCGAAATGTTCAAACAGGCAGGTGAATTGGGTGTGGAAATAACAGTTTGTGAAATGTCGATGGGGTTAATGGGCTTCAAAAAAGAAGAATTTATCGATTATCCGAATTTACGGTTTGCCGGCGCTGCCACTTTTGTGGCTGATGCAGGGGACAGCAGTATACAGTTGTTTATTTGAAGCCCCTAAATCCCCAAACGGGGACATCAAAATTGTAAATTAAAGTCAACTATAAACATCCTTAAGCCCCCTTTGGGGGTTTGGGGGCTAATTTTAAATAATATGACAGCAGAAGAATTAACAGGCATTACAGCAGATTTAGTTGTAGACGCAAGGGGAACAGCTTGTCCCGGACCATTACTGGCAGCAAAAAAAGCGATTGGTGAAATTGAATCGGGAGAGATCATGGAAATATTATCTGCCGACGAAGGAACAAAACATGATATTCCAAGATGGTGTGATAAGATGGAGCATGATTTTCTGGGAGTAATAGAAACCGACAGTTATACCCGTCTGTTTTTAAAAAAAGCATAATATATAACGATTTATAATTGGCAATTCATCATGATCGTGAATTCATTAAGACTGATGAATTGCCAATTATTGATTCTCAAATCACAAATCCATGCCAAACGAAAATTATAAGCCAAAAATACTGGTATTTTCAACAGATAAAATTTCCGATCCCGGAATTGACCAGGCCGGCTTACGCAAAATACATTATTCACCGGCAGTGTATGTGATCAGTTTGCCTTGTTCCTCGGGAGTAAAGCCAAGATGGATTATCCACGCGCTTGAAAAAGGCTTTGATGGTGTTTTTATAGCTGCCGATGGTCACGAATGTTCCTACAGCTCGAAATGTGCCGATCATACGAATCAGATTATTCTGGATACACAGGCATTAATGGCAGCAAATCATATCAACCCAAAACGTATCAGAATGGCTGCCCTTTGTTCGGTATGCGCTGAACCTTTTGCGAATCATATGGAAAATTTCAGTAAAATATTAAGTGGATTGGAAGACTAAGTAATTAATAATTAAGAACGATGAATTAATAATTACCAGGATACAGAAATTTAAGCTTTTGCACATTAACAAATAGTTCATTAAATATCTATGATTACTTAAATCATTAACCGGTGACAATGTCCAATATCCAATTGAATGTTCATCATTGTATATTGTTCCTTGTTCATTTTGCATGTAAAAGATGAATAAACAAGATAGAAACTATGATGCCCTGGTGATCGGTGGAGGCATTGCAGGCCAGGAAGCAGCCCTAAGCCTTGCCGATATGGATCATAAAGTATTGCTGGTTGAAAGAGGACTTTCGATTGGAGGCAAGATGATTCAGTTAAGCAAGGTTTTCCCGACTCTCGACTGTGCTGCCTGTATCACTACACCAAAAATGTCGGAAACTGCCCGTCATCCCAATATTACACTGATGTTGAACAGTGAAATTGAAGGTATAACGAAAGAAGGGGATGTCTTCATTGTCGACATTACTAAAAAACCGCGTTATGTTATCCAGGAGAATTGTACAGGTTGCCAGGAATGCGAAGTGGTATGTCCGGAAGTACGAAACGATGAATACAACTGCGACCTGGCAGGTCGAAAAGTAGCCTACATTCCTTTTACCCTTGCCAATCCACGTATTGCCACCATCGACAGGCAGGACACATCAGCTCCTTGTATCAATGAATGTCCGGGTGGGGTGAAAGCTTATGGTTTTGTATCCCTGGCGCGCAACGGCCAGTACGAAGAAGCCATGAAACTGCATCTTGAAGACATACCATTTCCCGGAAGTTTGGGACGTGCCTGCTATTCACCCTGTCAGAATGCCTGTACCAGGGCCGGTCTGGAATCATCAGTTGACATCCGCAAGATCAAACGTTATTTTGCCGATTGGTATTATGATAAATATCCTTTAGCTCCTGCAGTAGAAATTAAGAATAAAACGGGTAAAAAGATAGCTGTTATCGGTTCAGGTCCTGCCGGACTGACAGCAGCTTATCATTTGGCATTAAAAGGTCATACCGTAAAGATATTTGAAGCTGCAACCGAAGCTGGTGGCATGCTTAAACTGGCTCTTCCTGAATATAGGGCACCTAAGAATGTAGTTGACCGAGATGTTCAGAATGTAACTGTTCTTGGCGTTGAAATTGAATGCAACAAACGAATAACAAATCTTAGCGAACTAAAAGAAAAAGGCTTTGATATCGTATTTGTTTCGGTAGGGACACACGATACGGTCAGTCTGGGAGTTGAGGGTTCAAACCTGAACAATATCGTTTCCTGCCTGGACTTTCTTCGCGAATCAAATATAGGGAAAAAGGCCGATCTTACCGGGAAGAAAGTAATGGTGATCGGTGGAGGTAACACGGCAATAGATGCAGCCCGAACTTCTGTTCGATTAGGAGCCGAAAAAGTAACGGTGGTATATCGTCGCAGCCGGAATGAGATGCCGTGTTTTGCTCCGGAGATCAAAGAAGCGGAAGAAGAAGGTGTTGAAATTCTGTTGCTACGTAATCCGGTGAAGTTTACCGGAGAAAACGGCAACCTGAAACAGGTTCAACTGATCAAAATGAAACTCGGGGAAGCTGATGAAAAAGGAAGACGTAAATCTATACCGGTTGAAGGTTCGGAATATACGGAAGATGTTGATTTTGTAATTGAAGCAATAGGGTTGAAAGCCTCCACAACCCCTTTTGCCGGGCAGATCGAACTGAATAATAACGGAACCATCAAGGTAAATGCAAAGACATTACAAACGTCAGTACCGTATATTTTTGCAGGCGGTGATACCGTTATGGGTTCAACTACACTGATAGAAGCTGCAGGACAAGGTAAAAATGCCGCATTTTATATCGACAAGCTGCTCAATAACCTGATTATGGAAGAGTATGAACAGGGAGATAAATTACCTGCAGCCGATAAAACCAAAGCTTTGAAAAAATACACCGGTAAAGTATTGCCGTCTATCGAAAACGGATGTATTCCTATAAAAGAAAGGACGAAGACTTTCGACGAAGTAGAATTCACTTACACCGAAGAAGAATTAAAAGCAAGTACGGCCCGTTGTTTGGATTGCAGCAATTGCCGTGAATGCCATCAATGTGTTTCCATATGTCCTGCAAATGCGATTGATTTTTCTCAAAAGAAACAGACTGTCAATACCATCGTAAAATCAGTGGTAGTCACTACAGGGTATAAATTGTTCCCTCCTGCCGGGAAACCTGAATACGGGTATACGAAATATGCCAATGTGATTGACTCCATGCAGATGGACAGACTCATCGCTCCCACCCGTCCGTACAACAATGTGTTACGCCCCGGAGATGGCAAGACACCAGATAATATTGCATACGTTTTATGTACAGGTTCACGCGATTCGGCTATCGAAAATACAAGCTGCAGTGTGGAATGTTTCAATAATCCGATTTGTTCCCAGATATGCTGTATGTATTCCATTAAACAGGCGCAACTGCTGATGGGTGCGTTGCCTATGGCTGATATTACCATTTATTATATGGATATCAGGGCATTTGGAAAAGGATATGAAGAGTTCTTCCAGCAATCGAAAGCAATGGGTGTAAACTTTGTAAAAGGGAAAGTGGCTAAAGTCCGTGAAAATGAAAATGGAAGCGGTGATTTGATACTCCGTTACGAAGATGTCACGAAAGGAATACTGAAAGAAGCAAAACACGATCTGGTTATTTTATCGGTTGGAGTATTGCCCAATAAAGAAGTTCCACGAATGTTTAAGAATGAAATACTTGAATTGGATGCTTTTAATTTTGTAAAACAAACCGATGAATTGGTGAGTCCTGCATTCACAAGCATTGAAGGTGTTTTTGTGGCAGGAGCTGCTTCCGGTCCAAAAGATATTCCCGATTCCATTTTATCGGCAGGATGTGCAGCTTCAGAAGTGGCAGGGTATCTGATGAACAGGGGGTAAGACATTAGACAATAGAACCAAGACATTAGACTTTAGAACCAAGAGCCAAGACATGAGAACCAAGACAAAAGTTATTAGAGGATAAATATCAGATAAAAGAGCCAAGAACAAAGACATTAGACAAAAGACAAAAGATAAAAACTATCAGCATTAAATTAAACATTGGCAACCAGATAAGGAGTCTTGGTTCTTGGTTCTTGGTTCTTGGTTCTTGGTTCTTGGTTCTCTACAAATAATCCAACAAATAAAAAGAAATGAAAGAAAGAATAGGCGTATATATTTGTCATTGCGGCGGAAACATTTCCGATTACGTGGATGTGGAAGAGCTCGGTAAAATGTTTCATGAAGAAGACAATGTTGTTGTTTCGAAAGATGTCATGTTTGCCTGTGCCGATTCCAACCAGAAAGCCATGGTGAATGACATTAAGGAATTTAACCTGGATGCCATCGTGGTGGCCTCATGTTCTCCAAAACTACATTTACATACATTTAAGAATGTAGCTACCAGAGGTGGGCTGAATCCAACTAATTATGTACAGGTTAATATCCGTGAACAATGCTCGTGGCCACATTCCGATAAACCAAGGGAAGCAACTGTGAAGGCAGCCGGGTTAATACGTGCAGGTATCAATCGTGTTTCACATTCTGAGTCGCTTGATAATATTGAAATATCTGTAAAAAAGTCAGTATTGGTAGTAGGTGCCGGAGTTTCTGGCATGAAAGCAGCACTCGATCTTTCCAGACTTGGGAATGAAGTCTACCTTGTTGAAAAGGATTATTTCGTAGGTGGACAAATAGCCAGGTTTGATAAACTTTTCATGTCAGGACAAAAGGGAAAAGATATTGTAGCAGGATTATATGCAGAGATTAAAAATCAACCGAATATCACCCTCTTTACAGGTGCAACTGTCGATAAAGTTTCAGGCAGTCTGGGTAATTTTCACATAGACGTCAGAGTAAAGCCACGGTTTATCAATGGCAAAGCTGCTAAACAGTCAGTGAAACGAGCCATGGAAGAATGCACGGTGAATGTATATGATGATTTTAATTTTGGACTGGCCAATAGGAAAGCAATTTATAAGAATTACCCCGAAGCCCTGCCGGATGTTCCTGTAGTTGATGCAATAGCCTTGCAAAGTGACCCTGATTTTACAGCTAAATTTGCTTCAACACTTAATTTAAACGAGCAGGAAGAAGTTTTATCCCTTGTTGTAGGTTCAGTATTAGTTTCCACCGGTTTTGATTCGTATCAGCCCGCAGAAGGCGAATACGGATATAAAACCATCCCCAATGTGATCACCCTGCCTGAATTCAAGAGGCTGATGGAGTTATCTCCTGATAAGTTAATCTACAATAACAAACAAATCAGGAAAGTTGCATTTATATATTGCGTGGGAAACAGACAAAAGAAAGGTGAAAATAAATACTGTTCACGCCAGTGTTGTACTTCGACCATTTATACATCGTTACAGCTAAAAGAAAAATACACAGACATTACTGCATTCCATCTTTACCGGGATATCAGAACCTATGGCAAACAGGAAATTCTGTACGACCAGTCATCCCGACAGGGTGATTTCTATCTCCGGTATGATGAGAAAGAACCGCCTGTTGTCGGACTTGATGGTAAAAAGATTGTAGTAAAGGTGAAAGATTATCTGACAGCCAAAATGGAAATGGAAGTGGAAGCTGACATGGTGGTATTGATTACCGGAATGGTAGCCCGTGAGGATTCACAACAGATTTCCGAACTCTTTAAAATACCCATCGGAAGCGATAAATTCTTTAATGAGATCCACCCGAAGCTCAAACCCGTAGAAACAGTTATCAAGGGTGTTTATATCGGAGGAACCTGTCAGGGACCAAAAAATATCAGTGAATCAGTCCAGTCATCTCTTTCGGCATCAGCTAAAATCTCCGCCTTATTAAAAAGCGGAACCGTATCGGTTGACCCGATAATTGCAGGAGTTGATGCGAATGTTTGCACCTGGTGTGGTAAATGTGCGAATGTGTGCGATTATACAGCCATTAAAGAAGTGGTAGTTGATGGGAAACACATTGCAGCTGTCAATAAAGCAATATGTACAGGGTGTGGAATATGTGCACCTGTTTGTCCTCTTAATGCCATTGAAATTGCAGAATATACCGATTTGGAAATTGAATCAATGATTGATGGTTTTATGGATAAATCGGAAGTGAAAGAGAAAGATACTTCAGCCATTGAAGTTGTTGAAACGGGGGGCGCCCGGATGAAAGAATATCCTCAGATATGGAAAAGCATCCTGCAAGCCATGGAAGGAACCAAAAAATCAATTCCTCAGGTTGCAGCCGAAATTGAAGCCGACCGGAATGTAGTGACTTATCATATGATGACCATGAATAAGTATAATATTGTGATGGCCGACGGAATGGACGCAAAAGAAGAGTATTTTTATTACAAAGTAAAATAGATACAAGGCCATAAAATCCACCAAAGGGGGAACTTAAAGACTAAGATTGACACAATTATCTAAAAGTAGAACTTTAAAAAAACGTTCTTTAGTCCACCTTTGGGGGATTTAAGGGGCTTAATATCTATAAAAAATGGCAAGAGTAAATCCTGAATTTGCAAAAGAGATACAAAAATACGGGGCAGCTGATTTTCAAGCCTGCTTCAATTGCGGCAATTGTACGGCTGTTTGTGCCTTATCGACTGAAGACAGTTCGTTCCCCCGTGAAATGATCCGCTACAGTGCCCTGGGTCTCGAAGATGAAATCAAAGCATCATTAAAACCATGGCAATGTTACTATTGCGGGGAGTGTTCAACACAATGTCCACGGCAGGCAAATCCCGGTGAATTGATGATGTCTTTGCGGCGATGGTTGACTTCGAAATACGACTGGACCGGATTATCAGGTTTGTTATACAAATCCTTACCCCTGAGCCTTGCTGCTTTCGTACTTGCCTTTGCAGGTGTGATTGTTTTTGCCTTTTCAGTAGGCTTTGAACTCGAGAAAATGGTTCATTTCGGACATTATTTCGAAATGATAGCTATTGGAACTGTAGGTGTGGTGATTTTATTGCCGAATGTAGCCAGGATGTGGTGGTATACTATTCTAAAGCCTAAAATCAACGTGCCGTTTATCAACTATTTTAAAGCATCAGCCGATTTGTTCGTACACATGTTTACTCAAAAACGGGCATTGGGCTGCGACGACAATCAGTTCCGGTGGTTTGAACACTTTATCCTTGTACTTGCTTATTTGTCTTTACTTTTTACCACCGTTTTTCTGGATTGGTTTTCTTCGACAAATATGTTTATTATCGTACTTGGTTATGTTGAAAGTGTCATTATTTTTATAGTCACAGTCGATTTTGTTTCCAGCCGGGTAAAGAAAGACAAAGCTGTCAGTAAAAATTCACAACCTTCCGACTGGTTCTTTGTCATATGGTTGTTGCTGATGGGATTGTCGGCATTGATGGTTCGTCTTTTTATTGACTTTAATATTCTGGAGATGAATAAATGGTTGTATCTTTTTCACCTGACCATATTGGCTCAATGGGCTTTGATTATAGTTCCTTTCGGAAAATGGACACACTTTTTATACCGTTCCTTTGCTATGTATTTTGAAAAATTGAAAGTATTGAGCATCAAAAAGTAATTATTAATTAATAATTATAAAGATACTGAAGTTTAAGCTTTTGTAGATGAACAAACAGATCATTAAATATCAATGAATCCTTAGCTTTTAAGAAAAATGGAATTCCAACTTTAAAATAAAAAAATATGAAAAAGAACATGGGTATTGCCGACAAATTTATTCGAGTAATTATTGCAGTTGTCATTTTGACGCTCTATTTTACAAATGTTATTTCAGGAATTTTAGGGATTGTTTTAATTGTACTTTCGGGAGTATTTATTTTGACAAGTTTAATTAGCTTCTGCCCGCTTTATACCATTTTTGGTATCTCATCGAATCGTGCGAAACAGAAGTAACCGATTGTTTTATTGCAAAGTATATTACACATATTTTATATATAGACCGCAAGAATTAAGAGCCAAGACAGAATATACAGTAGTTTAATATTTCGCAAATTATTATGTCAGATTTATTTACCCGATGTATAAAATTTTGGAACTTTATATCGTTAAGACATGTTTTTGATTCGTTGTTTTACATTGAGAATAATCTGAACGGGCTACAGCAACCTAATTTTCACTTTTAAAAATGTAGGGTATGATGAATACAAAAACATGAATTTTACTTTGCAATCTGCATTTATTTTTTAGTTAAACAAAAAAGGCCATCTCACAGAGACGGCCTTTTTTAATTAGTAATAAACTATTATTCAGCTGGTTTCATTACCACTTCCATTACATTTCCCTGTGATACAATGTTTTTCAATGTTGATTGAATTAATTCAGGTGTTAATGCGTTAACAGATGCTTTATAATCGGTTACCAGATTCAGTTTATCCTGATAGTACCTGACAACAGCTCCCTGCCACCATGAGTTTTCGGCGAGGTTCTCTGTATAGGTCTTCAGCATATTTTCCTTCACTTTTTGCAAATCGTCAGGACGCGGTCCTTTAGCGATGATGTCATTTACTTCCGAATAAATGATTGAAATCAGTTTTGCCTGTTTCAACGGGTCGGAATCAAACTGCATCAACAGGCTTGCTTCATCGATTGGTATATTATTCAGGCTCCCACGCACTCCCACACCATACGATCCGCCTTCTTTTTCACGGATACTCTCGGTGTAACGGATTGTCAGGATATTTCCAATGGCAGTAAGCAGGGTCCTGTTATTCAGATTAAAAGGCATAGCAGCACTGAACAGCACAAAGTTGGATGCCTTTTTAATTTTCATTTCTTTTAAGAAATGATTGTTTACTTTCCCTTTCGGTTTGCGAATGTTATTGTCGGTATACTTTTCTTTCCCTTTCACGGATTTTATGCCACCTAAATAGGTACAAACAGTGTTCTTAACTGATTCGTTGGAAGGATCTACATTCCCTGTGAGGATGAATGTGAAATTTGCCGGCATGGCGAAACGCTGTTTGAAAACAGCCAGTGCTTTATCCTGGTCAATTTTATCCAACATCTGCAGGCTCATTAATACAGTCCGCGGATTATGATTCGTTACCATGATATTCACTGAATCAGAGAAGGCCTTACGGGGATCACTGGCAATGTTGGCCAGACTTGCCCGGTATGCATTCATCATCGCTTTAAAAGCATTGTCATCTTTTCTCGGTGCCGTGAAATTAAGATAGACAAGCTGCATCATAGTTTCAAAATCACTGACAGAAGAATTTCCGCTAAAGCCCTGGTCATATGAACCAATGGATGGAGAAACCGAAGCTATTTTACCTGTCAGAATCTTGTTCAGTTCAATCTCGTTATAATCTCCCAACCCGTTGTTGGATACAATACTTGCAGCCAATGTTGCCGAAGGCAGGTCATCGATATTGGTTACTTTCGAAAGCCCTCCTTCACTGAATGCAGTGAGAAGAATTTCATCTTTCTTAAATGTGGTGGGCTTGAAAATAACTTTCACTCCATTGCTCAGGATCCATTCGGTAGTGCCGAGGATCTTGTTTTCGGTAACCTTACTTACTTTCCCCGGTTTCGGAACTTTCTGAATCAATGGTTTATTCAGTGTTTCTTCAACTTTTGGAGCCAATTGCGCTTTTTTAGCATCATCAATAGAAGCTCTTATCTGGTCTTCCGAAGGGATCTTTACGGCCTCCTTATCGGGGGCCATAATGGATACAATCATATTTGTATCGGTCACGTACGATTTGGCTACCTGATTCACCATGTCCAGTTTAAGTTGGGGTAACATGGCCTGTACTGTCTGATATTCCCATTCAATTCCGGGAATAGGTTCCTGGTTCAGGAAATTACGTACATATTCTTCCACCAGATCACCGTTTTTCTGATTATCCCTTTCGTTATAGGCCTTTTCAATATTTTTCATGTAATCGGTTTTTGCACGCTCCAACTCGGAGTTAGTAAACCCAAAACGTTTAATCTTTTCTGCTTCGAGTAATAAAGCACTCAAGCCTTTCAACTCCTGCCCTTCTTTGGGAATGGCAAGCATTTGGAATGCATCTTCCGATTTAACCAGTTCACCATAGTTGGCATATGCTGCTACAAAAGGAGCATCGGCCTGTTGGGTGATCTCTTCGAAACGATTGCCAATCATACTTGAAATAAGTTCGTTTATGGTACTGAAGGCATATCCGTTCATCGACAATTTTACAGCATCGGGGAGCTTATCGTGCTTATATTCCAGCTCTATCCTTGTCATGCGGGCTTCCTTATCTTTTACCACAGAAACAATCGTCTTTTGGTTATTAAATATAGGGAAGATGGTTCGTTCGGCTTCATTTTCCTTTTTGGGAATATCGCTGAACAAGGCCTTGATTTTAGCCTCCACTTTATCAACATCCACATCACCTACTATTAAGATTGCCTGCAGATCGGGACGATACCATTTCTTATAAAACTCACGTATAGTTTTATGATCAAAATTATTAATGATGGCAGTATCTCCAATGACATCGCGGATGGCATATTTCGAACCCGGATATTTTAGCTTATTCGATTCTTTCCACATCCTTCTGTCGGCTCCGGCACCTGTACGCCATTCCTCACGGATCACACCACGTTGTAAATCTATAGCAGTATCTTCCAATGCAATGAAGTTTGACCAATCGTGCAATACCAACAAGGTACTGTCGATGATACCCTCGCGGACAGTAGGTACATCTGAAAGATTATAAACTGTTTCATCCAGGGAAGTATGGGCATTGATATCGGCGCCAAATTTTACACCTATTTTCTCCAGATAATTAATAACACCTTTTCCGGGGAAATTTTTGGTACCATTAAAGGCCATATGTTCCAGAAAATGGGCTAATCCGTTTTGATTGTCATTTTCCAGAATTGCACCAACATTCTGAGCAATATAAAAATCCGCCCGTTGTTTAGGTTCTTTATTTGCACGAATATAATACGTCATCCCGTTATCTAACTTTCCATACCTTATTTTCGGATCAACAGGTATTGGTTGAACTTGTTGAGCTCCTGAATACGCCGATAAAAACAGCAATAAACTTAAGGAAATCAATCTGAAGAAATTCTTTTTCATAATTCAATTATTATTAGTTTATAGTTTAAATGGTGAAGTTACCTAAGCCGATATGTTAATAAAGTTACAAAGGAAAGTAATAATTTCCAATTAACAAAATTATTTAATTTATTTTCTTCAAAGATCATATAAATATGATAGAATATTTTATTAATAAATAAATATAAGTAATAGGAACAATTAAATGTCTTATTTTAAATTCAAAAGAATAGAACATTATATTCTTTCTGGTACTCAGTGTAGGATTTTGAATATTTTGGATGATATATCCCGGATTAATGTACTTTTGTACTAAAAATTGGAAACACATGTCAGAAGAATTATTCAGATTGGCTGGTGCCGACAAAAATGAAACCTATAATTCCTTAATTCCTCAATTGTCAGCATTGATGGAAGGAGAAGCAGATTTAATTGCAAACCTGGCAAATTTGTCAGCAGCACTGCATGAAACCTTTTGCTGGTGGTGGGTTGGTTTTTATTGGGTAAAAAACGACGAACTGGTGCTTGGCCCATTCCAGGGTCCAATAGCCTGCACCCGTATTAAATTTGGAAAAGGAGTATGTGGAACAGCGTGGAAAGAGTCAAAGAGTTTACTGGTCCCCGATGTAAACACTTTTACAGGACATATTGCCTGTAGCAGCAGTTCGGTTGCCGAAATTGTCATTCCTGTTTTTGACAATCAACATCAAGTAGTGGGAGTACTTGATGTTGACAGTGAACGGTATGATGTACTGGACGAAACGGACATTAAATTTTTAGAAAGCATATGCAGTCTGATTACTGCTATCTTATAGTCGAATGTTCCGTGTTTCGCGTTCCGTGTTATATGTTCTGATGACTTTATTCTTGACTCTTGGTTCTTGGCTCTGTAATTAAATGTAAACAACTATTGATACCGACAAATGGTAAATAGTAAATGGTAAACAATTACAGGGCTTCAATATTTTCTTTATTATCAATACTTTTTGCTCCTGTTAAATATAGGCTATTAATTCGTTGTGCATATCGTTCTTCTACCTTTCCACGCATAATTTTCATAGTACTGTTAACTAATCCGTTTTGCTCGGTAAATGGTTCACCGATCACCGCTACAGCCGAAGGGATCCAACGTTCAGGGAACATTCCATCAAATTTACCTCCTTTCCTGTATTCGTTTATCTCTAACTGGATTTTATTCAGTGCCAATTCCTTTGCTTCTATTGAGTCCCAATCCAGTTGAAATTTATTCGTGTGAACATATGTTTTCAATGCTTCTTTATTCGGAACTATCAGTGCGGTAGTGTATGAATTTTGATTGTTATATAGCAGCACCTGATCAATATATTTAGAATTATCTGCCATCGATTCCTCTATTCCTTCAGGACTGTATTTTTCTCCATCGCTTGATATAAGCAAACTTTTAAAACGCCCTACTACATATAGGAATCCATCATTATCCATATATCCCAAATCACCTGTATGTAACCAACCATCTATAATTGTTTCAGCTGTTGATTTTATATTTTTATAATATCCTGCCATCACGTTCTCCCCTTTGATAATGATTTCTCCTTTTTCAAAGTTGTGTAATTCCTTACCATTTGCATCACATATTTTCAGTTTCAAATTCTTCACCAGATAACCGGAAGAACCTAGTTTATGCTTTTTCAATCCATTTGATGAAATGATAGGAGTTGCTTCAGATAAACCGTAACCCTGAAACATCGGAATCCCGATAGCATAAAAGAAACGTTGCAAATCAATATCAAGTAAGGCGCCTCCTCCAACAAAAAAATCAAGTTTTCCGCCAAAGCCTTCCCTGATTTTTTTAAAGATTATTTTGTTAAACAATACCAAAAGAGGTTTATTTAGAATTTGAAGTCCCTGACCTTTATTATACCCTTCTTTGTTATAGGAATAAGCCATTTTAAGTGCTGTATTGAACAGCCAGTTAACGAAAGGTCCCTGTGCACGGATGTTACTTTCTATGTTTTTCTGAAAACTTTTTGCCAGTGCCGGAACGCTTAATAATAAGTTTGGTTGAAATTCTTTGATATTGAGAGGAATATTCTTTAATGTTTCCATTCCTGTTTTGCCAACCTGAACTGTACCTACACTTGCACCCGAAGCCATAAAGCTGTAAAAGCCTGCCACATGTGCAAAACAATGATCAAGTGGTAAAATAATGAGTGTCCGGTATGTAGTTGGTATAGTCATTAATGTGAGTGCCTGCTCTACATTTGCAGTATAATTTCTGTGAGTAAGCATTATTCCTTTGGGATCGGCAGTAGTTCCTGAGGTATAACTAATGTTTGCCAAAGAATCGGGTTTTACAGCTTTCGCTCTTTTTACGACTTCTTTTGGATTAGAATGTTGAAATTCTTTTGCATCCTTTAATAATTGAGTTAAACTTATTTCGTTAGGCTCATAATTTAACTGATCATCAAAAACAATTATTCTTTTTATATCCGGTATAAGATGAGCAATAGCCCTGATTTTTTTCAACTGACCACCCGACACTAAAATGTATTTTGATTCCGAATGAACGATTCTGAAGACCAAATCATTACTTTCTTCCAGCTTAATGGATAGTGGAACATTTACGGCACCAACATGTAGAACACCCAGTTCACCAACGATCCAGGCGTTTCGGCCCTCTGAAAGCAACGCGACTTTATCCCCTGCTTCTACTCCGATACTAAGTAATCCGGCAGCCAGTAAATGACATTGTATTTTTGTTTCAAGATAGGAAGTTGAAATAAATTCAGTAGTGGTTTTTTCCCAAAGGAATGGATAGTGTGCATACTTATCCACACTTTTATTCAACAAATCAATAATGGTTGGTTTCATTTGTTTGTTTTTTTCAATTGACAGCTAAAGACAATCAGTTGTTTGCAAATTAGTTTTCTTTTTGTAAGAAAATAATTGTAAAGATAATCGTTTTTTTAAACAAAAACGTTTTTAAAACATTATTGAATCTTAAAGAAACAACAAAGCCCGCTTAAAAGCGGGCTTTGTTGTTCAAAGGTTTATGATTTTAAAGTTTAACGAAAAAGATATCGCATCTTCTGTTAGGGCGGGATTTCAATTGTGATTCTGCAACATTAACTTTCGCATTTGTGATAATATGATTGTAAGGTATCTTCCAGTAATTCACTAATTCTGATTTTACTCTATCCGACCGGCGTTGACTGAGCTGATTATTTTGCTTTTCATTATCCAGATTGTCGCAATAACCTCTTACTTCAACATAGAGACTTGGATCCAATTTCATCTTATTTGCAATTTTGCTGATAGCTACTAATGCTTTATCATCCAGATCGGTTTTGTTAAAATCAAAATATATAGCAGGAACATCCTCAATAGATTCTTTAGTTTTGGGGACTTCAACTTTATCTTTTAAAGTTCTTCCATTTGAATCAGAAGGTGTATTTATACTCGCGTTGCTTTCTGCCTCTCTCACATCCTGTATGCCAACTCCATTTAATGTTGACCCTATTTTCGCTAAATAAACATTCATTGAGTCAATTAAGTGGTTTTGGTAATTGACAATCCCTTCTAATTTTGAAATAACATTATCTAAATTTTTAATTTTCTCTGTATTTAATTTAGAAAGTATCAGTCCATTATCAGGAGAGAATAAATCCATTTTAATATTTCGCAAATGCTCTTTTTTACCGGAATTGAATTTATAACGGAGAAAGAAAGTTCCTGATCCAACAAAATCATTTGAATTACCTTTAAAATTCAACGAACTGACACCTTCCAGATTGTCTTTATTAAAAGCTCTGTATTGTACTTTTGAACCAAAGGCAATTGTCCTGGATAAATTATATTCTATTGAAAGAGTAAATGGGATTGAATATGCATAGTCACTTTTCAGGTCAACACCCTTATAAGGCAGAGTTGTGGCAAAAGTATAGTAAGCATATCCTAACCCTATTGCACCATTTACATAAATTTTTGATGTAGATTGAGGGTATATTAACCGCGTTAAATTGAGTGTAGCATTTAAATCGGAAGTATTTAAATCGGTATTTATATTTATTGTCTTTGAATTATTATTTGCTGTTAATGGTAAATGGTAATAATCCAGAGAAAAACCCCAAACAGGAGAGAGTCCGTATTCGAGGGTTGCTCCATATGTCATCAATTCTAAAGAATTGGGAACAGCCTGTATAGTATGTGTATAGATATCACCATCAAATTTATTATAGCCATATTCAGGTGCAAATGACCATCTGGAAAATTCATTATTTTCAGGATAAGCAGTAAGTATAATTAAAAAAGAATAAATAACTACTAAGAATCTTTTCATGAATGAGTAAAAAATAAATCTAAAAAACACTTTATACTTTTCAATGTCGCATTTAATAGATAGTTATGTAACATATAATGTGTGTCAAAGGTAACAATATATTTTATTTATTACTATTTTCTCATTAATCTTTATTATTATTTTTCTCTATTTTTTATACCTAAATCTTATATTTTTAATAATCAAATATTTATATGGTCTTAACAAAAAAAAGATTTAAAAAGATTATCATAATAATCTTTTTAAATCTTCTCAAAATGCTCTAAATATCTTAAATACAATCTTATTACAGCCAGAAATGTAGTTTCTAAAATGCAGATTACATTGCTGTTATTTCACCATTTCAACTTTTTTAGTTGCTGCCATCGTTTTATTTCTAATTTCGACCTTCTCAACAACCTGTTGGGCAAATTTTTTAAATGTCTGTGACAATATGCTGTTTTCATCGCATGCAACAGGTCTGCCTGCATCTCCGCATTCACGGATACTTTGCACCAATGGGATTTGTCCTAATAGGGGAATATCCAGTTCATCTGCCAATCGTTTTCCACCGTCTTTACCAAATATGTAATACTTATTATCCGGAAGCTCAGCCGGCGTAAACCATGCCATATTTTCAACAAGACCCAGAACAGGAACATTTACTTTATCACCCATATACATGTTTATTCCTTTACGGGCATCAGCCAATGCAACTTCCTGAGGTGTTGTTACCACAATAGCCCCTGTAATACCTGTTGTCTGAACAAGTGTTAACTGTATATCACCTGTTCCGGGTGGTAAATCCATAACAAAATAATCAAGTTCACCCCAATCGGTATCTGTTATAAGTTGCTTCAATGCATTACTTGCTACAGGACCACGCCAAACCAATGCGATATCCGGATCAACAAAAAAACCAATGGACAATAATTTGATACCATATTTCTCAATTGGAAGAATGGTTTGTCTTCCTTCAATTTGAATAATTTCAGGATGAGCATCCTCAACACCAAACATCTTTGGAATAGAAGGACCATGAATATCAGCATCAAGCAACCCGACTTTATAGCCCAGCATTCCTAATGAAACTGCTAAATTTGATGCAATAGTTGACTTCCCCACTCCTCCTTTTCCAGAGGAAACAGCAATTATATTTTTTACCTTTTCTAAGACAGGGGTTGGAGCTGATTTAGGAGGCTCTTTCACGATAATACTTATATTTCCTTTAATATCAACCTGATCACCAACATAAGTAAGAATGGCTTGTTCGGCTGCTTTCACGACTGACTTTGAGAAAGGATCATTTGATTTTTCAAATACCAACGAAAATGTTATTTTATTTCCATCAATGTGAATATCATCATGAACCATTCCCGAAGAAACTATGTCCTTGCCATTTCCGGGATAGCGTACATGAACAAGGGCATCAAGAATTAATTGCGGGTATATTGTCATATTTTCTTTATTTTTTTTGTTACTGAAATAGTGTAACAAGTATAAGTTTGAAAAGTTTCAAAACTCAGTTTTATATCTGTATTAATCAGTATAATCTGTGTAATCTGTGGACAACTCTATATTTACAATTTACAATTTAAGACAACTCAACCATAATAGGTACACATTCTGTTTGCAGTTTATTCATTTACAATATCATACATTAAAATAATCTGTTTAAATCGAGGTAATCAATGGACAATCTTTTTTTAGACTTCAAGGGCATGCCGTTTACTTCGTCCATAACTGCGGTAAATATCGTGTTCTATTTCAATATCAGGTTCTATAAAATCAACACGGTTTTCGAGTTGAAACTGAATATATTTGATAGTCATTCCACGGTCAAGCCATTGCTGTTCGTAAAAGGTTTTTATTCCTAAAATCGGATCTTTTAAATCGGAATTGTATAAATTGTCATTCGAAAAAACAACAGGATACTGATTCGCTTTTATCATTTCACAGGTATATGTGAACATGAAATTACTGTCGGTTTTTAAATGTATCAACCCTTTTGGTTTTAAAAACTGTTGATACGATTTCATGAAATTTGTGGCAGTCAACCTCTTGGTTACTTTTTTCATTTGTGGATCAGGAAAAGTAAGCCATATTTCACTCACTTCACTTTCTGCAAAGAAATGATGGATCATTTCTATATTGGTACGTAAAAATGCAACATTATTCATCGACTTTTCAAAAGAATCCTTAGCTCCTGTCCATAATCGGGCTCCTTTAATATCAACTCCAATAAAATTTTTATCAGGATAAAGCTGACCTAATCCAACTGTATATTCTCCCTTACCGCAACCTAACTCCAACACAATCGGATGATCATTTTTAAAAAACAATTCATTCCATTTCCCTTTCATTTCAAAATTTCCACATTCAATCAATGCATGCGTTGAAACCTGAAATACGTGTGGAAATTTTTCCATATCGGCAAACTTTGCCAATTTATTCTTACCCACTTTTCTGTTTACAATTTAAAATTTACAATTTACAATTGGTAAAGTTTATCGATTTATCAAATTATCACATTAAGACATCAACACACTATTACAGGTACTGATCCAGGATTGTTTACTCATTACTCCTTACCTACTACCTACTACCTACTACCTACTACCTACTACCTACTACCTACTACCTATTACCTACTACCTACTACCTACTACCTACTACCTACTACCTACTACCTACTACCTACTACCTACTACCACTACCTACTACCTACTACCTACTACCTACTACCTACTACTTACTCCTCACTTCTTACCCCTTACCTCTTACCTCTTACCTCTTACCTCTTTCTACCTCCTCATTCCTCAATCCTCAATCCTGCTTTTTTCCTGCTTTCTCCACTCTCATACCAATGTCATTTATTCCGATAAGTATACTGTCACGCATACCATGAACAATTTTATAATGGTAAGTACCTTTAGTTTTAAACCGCACATTTTGTTGATAGAGAACCGGCATTTCCATAATCGATCCTATACCCGATCCAAGCCATTTGCCCCGTTGATCAGCCAGATAACATTCTATTGAATCTTTCGACTGTGTTTTATCGGGGGTGGTTTTACTCAGGAAAAGCCACAGGTTCTGATATGGATATTCTCCTCTGTTCCTGACATTAACGTAAACATTGTATAATACGGTTGTATCTGAAATAGGAATGTCAAAACTATAGACACTGTCTTTACTCCATCCTTTTGGGGCTACTGATTTATATTGAAAATACACATCGTTACTTGTACAGGCAAAAGCAAAAAGTGAAATAATAAGGACACAAAAACATCTAATCATTATTTTTACTGGCATCAGGTTCATTTTTCTTTACGGGTTTTTGAAATCTCGGTACATTTGTCTTATTCTCAGTATTCTCCGGTTTAGCGGGTTGAGGTCGATTGACCGGACGTTTGTTTGATTTTCCTCCCTGACGTTTTTTCGTTGTATCGAATCGTGTCAGACTATCCTGGCCTACACCATTTTCATAATCAATTGGCGTTGGTATATCTTCATCATCCGAATGATCATCAAGCAAATCAGGTTTCATTCCTTTTTTATTCATTGCAATAACTTCTTTTGCTCTTCTCGATGTTATTGCAACCACATTGGCACCAAAATTTTGTGATGTAGAATACGACATAATTCCTTTAAAGACATCCGTTTTAAAATGATAATATGTATTATCAATAGTTTCTAGTTGAATTTCTTTTGAAGGAAAATTTTTGATTGCATCCAGATATGAATCCAATTCATAATTCATACAACATTTCAACTTTGCGCATTGACCGGCGAGTTTCTGAGGATTAAGTGAAATATCCTGATAACGGGCAGCACTTGTTGAAACCGAATTAAAGTTTGTCATCCAACCGGAGCAACATAATTCACGGCCACACGGACCGATTCCACCTATTCTTCCGGCTTCCTGACGGGCACCGATTTGCTTCATTTCAATGCGGACACGGAATGTTTCGGCAAATACTTTTATCAACTGCCTGAAGTCAACACGTTCATCTGCAATATAATAAAAAATAGCTTTGTTTCCATCACCCTGGTATTCAACATCACCAATTTTCATGTTCAGGTCCAGGCTTTCAGCAATCTGACGGGCTTTTATCATTGTCCCCTGTTCTTTTGATTTCGCTTCCTGATATTTTTCCAGGTCAGTTTCCTTTGCTTTGCGATAAACACGACGTACTTCAATTTTTTCAGGATGTACATTGTATTTTTTCATCTGCAACAGAACCAGTCTTCCAACCAGCGTTACGTCACCTATATCATGACCCGGTGAAGATTCAACAGCAACCACATCCCCTTTTTCAAGGGGGATTTTGGTACTGTTCAAAAAATAACCTTTTCGTGTATTTTTAAATTGGACTTCCACAAAGTCTGTATCTGTCTGGGTTTCGGGTAAATCACACATCCAGTCGAATGTGCTCAGTTTTTGCGTAGAGTTACGCTGACAACCCTTTTTATTCATCCGGCAACCGCCGGTATCAAGTTTATAATCCATTTTGTTTAATTGTTATTTGCTCACAATCCCCGCAAGGATTTGCCATGTGATTTTTTACTCAGAGAACTAAATTGTCACTTTCCCTCTAATCTATTTTCTAATCAATCTTCTCAATCTATTTTTATTAACTCCGTCCATGAACGAACGATTGAATGACTAATAAAGCAATAAATTGAACTATGTCCTGTTAACAGGTTTATTCCCAACCTTTCAAATGGAGTATGCGACATTCCGATTTATCGGAACCCTTCAAACCACAAACTTTTCAAACTTTTAACCCCAAATGCGGAACGCGGAACATGGAACGCGGAACGTGTTACCTTTTCAACAGCATAATAATTTTCAATGTCAGATCGAAAAAAACTATTTTTGCATTTGCATTTTGTTCTATTTGTCGTTCAGCCAATCCAAATTCATTCATGAGTTGTTCCACATTTCGCTCATTGATAAATGGTGAAAACCGTTTTGAAAAATCAGATTCCAACGATGTTAAATAGTTTAGTTCCGGTTGTTGTATGTTGAGAATAAAATTTTCACGCGTCATTCGTTGGGCATAACTCAGAAAATTTTTCTGCCGTTCACGCCCTATAGCTGCTAAAGCCATATCGTCCGACCATTTTTTCAGTGTTTTTAGTGAAGCATGGTCTTTTTTATTTCCAACCTGCCAGGCTAAACGCATGATCATCATAAAACGTTCAAAGTTAAGCTTATTTTCATCTCCTTCATTCAAAACAGCTAATGCATTCAAATAACTTCCATTAGCAATATGAGCTGCATAACGGGCATCCTCTTCTTCAATTTCCAGATTATCATTTTTCAACAAAGCCCCAATGATTTCATCTTCACTCAAACGTGGAATATGAATATGCTGGGTTCTCGAAAGAATAGTAGTAATGATATGATCCGGATCATTTGAAACCAACAAAAAAACAGTCTTTTCAGGTGGTTCTTCCAGTATCTTCAATAATTTATTCGAACAAGTCGGATTCATCTTCTCGGGCAACCATATAATCATCACTTTGTACTCGGATTCATAGGTTTTCAGACTTAATTTCCGGATAATTTCTTCACTTTCATTTCCGTAAATCATGCCTTGTTTGGCATCCCCCGAGATTTTTGCATACCAGTCATTCACACTGAAATAAATATTACTGAGCACCATGCTACGGAATTCAGCTATAAAATCATCACAAACCACACTGGTCTTACTTGGAGGTTTAATCACAGGAAATACAAAATGCAAATCGGGATGAGCAAGTTTTTTATATTTTACACAGGACGAACAAACGCCACAAGAATCGGTTGATGTACGATTTTCGCAGCAAATATACTGTGCATAAGCAAGTGCAAGTGCTAATTTTCCTATTCCTTCCGGTCCACGCAAAAGTTGTGCATGAGGTATCCGTTGTTCGGTTACCGTGCGAATTAATCTTTTTTTAATTTCCTGTTGACCAATTATTTCGGAAAATAACATGTGCGAGTTTTCTGTTTTATTCCAATTCCGGATAAAATGCAAATATACAAAAAAGAAAGGAAAATGAGAAATGACTGTATTACGAATCTTTTTCTGAATTTCCTTTCAATTTTTAAGTATCTAAAAGTCTATTAATATACGTATCTCCTTAGAAATCTTATTTTGTTTAAAAAGAGGAATTAAAACAATCAACAGCTGCAATTTGGAATAGCTTTTATTGGGGTTTATACTACTTTGCCGGAATAATCAGGTAACTCACACTACTTATAAAACCGGAATGCTTTTTGATCAACAAAATAAAAACCATATTGTTTTATTTATATTTCTTGAACGCAAAAACCGGGTGGACAGAGTTCTGTCTCTGTCAGGGAAGATCGGGAAGCTTTCACTTTTAACAGAACCGGAATGCTGACAGTGACTTATAATTATTTGAAGAAAAATCAAAAAGCTTTATTATAAACTATTGATTCTAATTTGGTTATTTTTTATTTGGCAAAGTAATATATACAACGAGTATATTAATCTGACATAATAATTTGCAAAACATTAAACTACTGTATATCCTGTCTTTGCTCAGTGCTCTTTGCTCTTTGTTCTTTGCTCTTTGCTCTTTGCTCTTTGCTCTTTGCTCTTTGTTCTTTGCTCTTTGCTCTTTGCTCTTTGCTCTTTGCTCTTTGCTCTTTGCTCTTTGCTCTTTGTTCTTTGCTCTTTGTTCTTTGCTCTTTGCTCTTTGCTCTTTGCTCTTTGTTCTTTGCTCTTTGCTCTTTGCTCTTTGCTCTTTGTTCTTTGCTCTTTGCTCTTTGTTCTTTGCTCTTTGTTCTTTGTTCTTTGCTCTTTGCTCTTTGCTCTTTGCTCTTTGCTCTTTGTTCTTTATTCTTTGCTCTTTGCTCTTTGTTCTTTGCTCTTTGCTCTTTGCTCTTTGTTCTGTATAGTATGAAAGAAATTATTTATGAGCGACTGTATCAGGAGCAACAGAAGTTGAATCCGCTTCAGTTCCGTCTCCATAATTTAAATCGACCATTTTTAAATTTTCAGGTGTTACAGGATAAATGGCAACAATGACCATTCCCTGTTGTTTCAGACCGACAATCAGTTGAAATTTACTTTGAAGGATCATTACATCTTCATTTGAATGCTTTTCGTCTTTAACATATTCCTTCAGTGCCGTTTCAAGTGATTTTAACACGAGACCTTCTTTTCCCAGCCCTTTTGTCGTCAGAATTATTTTGTACGTAAATCCTGTATGTACATAATCTGTTTTAAGGGTATAACTAAATCCCAGCTTCCCGTTGTATTTTTCGTTCCAGGGAGTTCCTAACAGATAAAAATCAAGTGTGGCATCATTTGATATTCTTTCAGCTGAAATAATCTTATGTTCAGTTGCGTTTTTAATAAAATTTATTTCCGGTTTTTTGTATTTTTTAAATATATATGACATGGGGGTATTGAAATTCATTCCTGCTACTGTATTTTCAGTAATATCAGTTTTCAGTCTGTTTACAATGGTATCCAAATCAAAATAATCTGAATTCACGCTTTCACAGGTTGAAGTCCCTGTCAGCAGAAATGTTTTTAAATCTTCTGAAATTGCTACATAGTGAGGTTGAATAATGAACTTAGCATTTTTATCAATAAAACCGCCTTTTCCACCTTTAACAACCCACGCAATATTCCCATTAAAGGGAAGTGCTGTGTCAAATTGTGCATCAATGATCATTTTCCCCTTTTTATTGATAAATCCGAATTTGTCACCTGATTTTACCGGAGCAAGTTCATTTTGATTGAAAGGATATGCTTCTTTAAACTGTGGTTGAATAACGATTTTACCATTCTGATTACACCATCCCCATTTGTTGTTTTGTTTCACGATATACAGATCCTGATCAGCTTTCATTTCTGTGAAAGTAGGATTGATAAGAAATTTACCTTTATCATCAATCACTCCCCATTCCTTTCCAAGTTGCACAACAGCCTTTCCATTAATAAATCCGTAGGCACTTGTAAATTGCAAATTGATTATAACATTCCCTTCCTGGTCAATATATCCGCATTCACCGGCACTATTGGCAACAGCACATTTTCCATCACTAAAATTTCCAACTGCTGAGTATTTGGGCTTAATCCTGACAGTTCCGTTTTTATAAACAAATCCCCACTTAACATTGACACTATCAGTATACACACTAAACGCTGCCAGTCCATTTTTAAAAATTCTGACTGTCTTAGCCTCTTTCAGTGTAAATATCGAATCGCCCTTGAGTGTAATTGCTTCAGGCGCACCGTTTTCTGAAACCACCCACGCTACATCTTCGCTAAAAACAGTTGCCTGTATATATTTCGCCTTTACTGCAAATGTTCCATCTACATTAATAAAACCCCACATTGGTTTGATTCCTGACACCTGTACTAATCCTACTTCGTTTCTGAAAACTGTGGCTTCTTTAAATTGAGGATTTATGATGATTTTGCCTTGCGGATCAATATAACTAAAAACTGCTCCAACCCGTACAGGGAGTAAATTCACGATAGCAGATTCTTTTTTTGAAGAATTACATGAGAAAATAAGAACTGCCAAAAAGGCAGTACAAATTTGTTTAAAATGTTTTTTCATTTCTAATTATTTAATTCTATTTTCCTGATAGACATCAGGCTTTATATCCTTTTGTTTTTGAAACAAGTGTGTCATTTTGCAATTAGCAGGACTGCTCTGTTCAATTATTAAAAACCCGGAATTGATAGTTAGTATCTTAACTTTCAATTTCGTGTATTTTTTGGCAAGATATTGCATATTTTACGGTCATACAATTTAATCTGAGCTAGTTCATGTTTGGTTCTAAAATCAAAATACGAAGTATTTTCTTATCCGTAATTTATCCGCTCAATTAGTATACATCCGCGTTCTATTCTTAATTCTGGCTTGTCCAGGTTAGGTTTATTAATTATAGAATGAATGATTTTCACCAAATTGATTTCAGTCACTTATCTACAAACAGACACAAAAATCGGTTTCTCTTCATCATTCCCTTACTACATTTCTTAAAAATATACAGGATCTTTTCATTGTATCATCTGATCATGATGAAATTGTTTTTTCATGGTCAAGTAACCATTTTTTTCTCCAGAGTCCTCCACCATAACCGGTCAGGTCGCCATTTTCACCAATTACCCTGTGACAGGGAATCAAAATTGAGATCCTGTTCATGCCATTTGCATTTGCAACGGCACGTATTGCTTCGGGGTTATTCAGTTTAGCTGCCTGTTGTTTATACGAACAGGTTGAACCGTAGGGAATTTTCAGTAATGAATTCCATACAGACAGTTGAAATTCAGTTCCGGGTGTAAATAAAGGGACTGTAAACTCCTTCCGTTTCCCTTCAAAATATTCGAAAAGTTGTTTTCTTAATTCATCAAAATGGAGATGACTCCCTTGAATAATGATGGCATTTAACTTTTTTGCCAGGGTCTTTAATTCGGTTTCAAGCATTTTTCTGTCTGTAAATTCCAACAAACAAATTCCGGTTTCTACTGCACATGCAAACATCGTACCTAAAGGCGTTTCAATGCGTGTAATATTGATCAGTTGTTTGTCTTTGCTGTTGGATGGAGATACACCGAAAATCGATTTGAAAGAATCGTTGAAACCACTCAGAGATTCATAGCCTGTATCAAAAGCGACAGAAGTAACGGATTCACCGTTCTGTATCTTTTTAAATGCAGAATTTATTCTGAACATCCGTTGGTAAGCATGAAAGGTTATTCCATGATTTTTCAGGAACCATCTTCTGAGCTTGCTTGGTTCAATCCCCCGCTGTTCCAGATTCCAGTCCTTAAATTTTACTTCAGGATGTTCATTGATTTCATTGATCAGGTCTTTTATATAAACCGGAGTCTCACCCAATTTTTCTAAGGGATGACAGACTTTACAGGGTCTGTATCCTTTTAATATTGCTTCTTTAGTTGTTTTGAAAAACTCTACATTTTCAATCTTAGGTTTTCTGGCAGTACATGTCGGCCGACAAAATATACCTGTCGTTTTAACTGCTGCAATAAATGTTCCTTCAAAAGTAACATCTTTCTCAACCAGGGCTTTATACATGATCTCGTTCGTCAGCATATTTTTTTTACAAAATTACTTCAATCTCATCTATTCTGCAACCGAAAAATTGACAAGTATTTTTTTGAACATTCATCAATAAAAAAAACAAACCAAAGAAGTCTTGAAACTGAATCCCAACGATTTTTTTAGAAAAGAAAAGCTAATATTCCGGATTCAACTAATATAATTACGATATTTTTTTAATTTTTTTTCAACCTTTTCAAAACTTTTAAAAAAATAAAAATTAAATCAGAAAAAAATAAGGATATAAAGAGTACATAATAAAATCCTATATAGGATTTTATTATGTACTCTTTTCTATCTTTTTATCACCTCATTATCTCTTTATTTTTGAAAAAGTTTCAAAAGATGTTTAAAAACATCTGAAAAAAGAGTTTTTAAAGGGTAAAATACAAAATTCGGGTTTTATAAAATCCTAATTTTCAAATAATTAAATATGTAGTTTTTTATAGATTAAAAATGAAAAATAAAGGATATTTCGGATATATTATCAATGGAAACGACTTGTTAAAAAGCAAACTGACTTCCTCTGTTAAAGCAATGTTTAACTAAGGGAGTCAGTATGTGTTTTAGCAACAATTAGAATATACTATATTGCTTCCTTGAATGTAATTTTTAATACTAAGGCAATATCCGATGTATGTTCTGCAGGAAGATGAACAATCAGTGCATCTTTTGTACGCTCATATTTCACCTTTTCTCCCCCTAACAGTTTTATGGTTTTTATTTTGTACTTAGGATTTTGAATATTATCAGCCATGCTTTTAATGGCAACTATCCCATCTGTTGGCCAGCCTAAAGCCGTAACATACAAACACCCTTTTTTCTGAACGAACCGTATATCTTCTGATGAATAAGTACTTCCTTCATTAAAGCCCTGGGCTTTCATTGGACGAATCTTTTCGGCAGTCGGTCCTTCACCGAAAATCTTCCATGGGCGTGTGCCAAAAATACTTTCTTTATTTATGTCCATCCATTTAGTGATTCCCTGTAAAACAGAATCTTCTTTGTCGTCAATAGTACCATCCCCACGGATAGGGATACTTAATAGTAAATTACCGTTTTTACTGACTATATCCACCAGCATTTGGATCACGGTTTTGGCTGATTTGTATTGATTATTATCGTACAACGAACGCTGATAATGCCAGTTGCCTATACAGGTACATGTTTGCCAGGGTTTCGCCTGCGCCTTATCGGGCATTCCACGTTCAACATCCCAAACAAGGCATTCTTTTTGTTCCGGCGTAAGGATCTTCCCAAAAATCACATTATTCACGTTACCGTTATTCTCTGCTTCACTTTTATTATAATAATCGGCGGCAATATCAAGTCCGACTTTACTTACCGGATATAAAGGCAGAGCCGTATCATCAAAATAAATCAAATCAGGATTAAACTGGTTAATCAGATCAATGGTCCTGTTATAAAACTTATTACAGTATTGTGAATCAGGAACAGAAGCTCCGTTTCCCCAATCCCACTGTTTGTCAATGGATGAAGGATTGTCACTTCCCGAACTGCGGGGATGATTTTGGGCATAAAGGTCTTTAGGATCTAGTCCCGCCCACCATTTACCTGTTCCATCTGCTTTTGTAAGATTTCCATCATAGTCCTGTGAATATTCATACCAGGTCCAGGCATGAGATGCGTGAACACTCACCCCAAAGAACAAATTGTTGTCTCTTGCTGCTTTTTCCCAGCCTGCAATAATATCTTTTTTAGGACCTATATTGACAGAATTCCACGGTTGATATTTACTGTTCCACATATCAAAATTATCGTGATGATTAGCCATAGCCATAAAATAGGTTGCTCCTGCCCTTTTAAATTTTTTGACCAATAAGTCGGGTTGCCAGTTTTCGGCTTTCCAGGTATTGATCACATCCTTAAACCCAAAATCAGTTTGATTTCCATAATTTGCAGCATGCCATTTGAACTGTCTGGTGCCTTTGATATACATTGACCGTGCATACCAGTCACCTTGTTCAGGCTGGCACTGAGGCCCAAAGATAGCCCAGATGCCAAATTTGGCATCGCGAAACCATTCGGGTGTTTTATATTGTTTAAGCGATTCCCAGGTTGGTTTGAACTTCCCAGGAGCAATTGGTTCAGTAAATTCCTGTGCAACAATAATATTTATACTGATCGATAAGAGAAAAAACACTAACAAATACCTGAAATATTTTGAACTTCTTTTCATAATGGGATTGTAATTAGAAACGCTATACTGATGCAATTTAAACATAATTATTTACTAAATAAATTTATTTACAATAATGTTGCTCATCCCATAAAAGGAATGAGTTACTTATTCGTTTTAAAGACTCTAAACTATATAAAAACATTTCTGCAGATCAATGAACTTCCATTTCGGCTAATTGAAGATAGTAATCACCATCTGTAAAAGCACGAAGTTTTGTTGCATTCATCCTTACGTATTGCGCTTTTACAGTTGTGAAAGCAAAATGTTGAGCTGTTGGCGCAGTAGGTGCAGGATAATTGTTGATACTTTGAACAGTAGTCCAATTGATTCCATCATTTGACACCTGAATATCAAAATCAACAGGAAATGACTGACCTCCGGTAAAAACTCCGTTAGTTGTTAACGAACGTGGATAAAAATCCACACTGCTTATATTGTATGAAAACCCGAAATTAACTCCGGCCCATTCTGTATGTTGAATTGTAATATTGGACATATCACTGCAATATCCGGTTCCACCATTCACAAGGTCACCATCAGTTAAGTTTGTTAATGCCCATCCCCATTGCGAATAAGCAGAAGATGCAATAGGAGTCTTGTTTAATGCAATATTGACAAATACAAGATTTTGCATTGCTGTTGTCAGGTCAGCTTTGGCCTGATCAACCTGTTGCTGTGTAACTGAAGTATTCGCCACAACTGTATTGGCTTCAACCAATGCAGTTTGTAAACCGGACCAGCCACTTGTAACATTTGTAATTATATTTGTATTTGCTGAGGCAATCAATGCCTGAAGATCAATAACTGAAACAGTTGTTTGTAACGAATAACTAAAGTTATAGATACCTGAGCCAACTTTAACTTCAACTTCACCATTATTGACGATAAATGAATTTATACCATTTCCAACAGCAAGTGGAATGCCATTTTCCGTAATGCCTGTTAAATCAGTTCTTAGCAAATGAATAGTGGCAGTCGAATTTACAGGTACTTCTACCAAATGATTGATCGTATTTGAATTTCTGTTCCAGACAGATCTGATTTTACCATACATGGAAGCCGTTTCAACATGGACAGAATCCAACCCTGTTGGAAAACAAGGTTCCACAATGAATTTATGAAACGCAATATCACTGTTTTTAATTCCTCCAAGATGTTCATAAAACCATGACTCAATATGTCCCATCATGCAATGATTTTGTGATCCTGATAAATCCCAGTATTCCGGTGTTGTTGTACATCCGCTTAGAACGAAATAGCCGTAACTTGGTTGTGTAGTCTGCGTTGCCATTGTATAAACCACATCGTTGTATCCGTTTTCAGCAAGCGAAAGGAACAGCGGTTTAAGAGCAATTTCTCCGGTTGAAAGATGATAACCGGCATTCTGGACCTTTGTTACAAGGTTTTTTAGCACGGTTGATTTATTATTATCCTGGACAATACCATAGAAAACAGCCATAGCATTTGATGCCTGGGAACCTGAATCGTACGAACCTGTTGCACTTTTATAATAGGTTGTATTAATTGCATTCCTGATATTCGTTGCAAGAGTGGCAAATTTTGTCGAATCTGCGGCAATCCCCAATGTTTGTGCTACTAGACTCATGACTGTCGCCAAATGATAATATGTACAACTAACCGTGAATCCTACAGTGGTTGAAACATCCACTGCACCCCATTCGCCTAAACCGTAGTTCAGGAGATAACCGGAAGCACGGGTCGCAAAATAATTCATCAATTTTGTCATTACAGGATAAGCATTTTTCAACTGGTTAAAATCTCCATAAGTGACATAATTTTGCCATGGGACGGTAATGGCAGCGCCATCCCAGGTCGGATCATCACGGTATGGGTCAGCAAAAACCGAATGTTCGGGTGCTGTTGTAGGAACCATGCCATTCGGCAATTGAGAATTTTTAGTATCCATCGTTATTTTTGACATCCATGCTGACAAATCATAACCAGGTGATACTGAATTATAAAGCAAGTTTGGGACTTCAAGCCACCCAAGTTTTTCACGCCCCGGACAATCAGTAAAAGTATTATACAAATTAGCTTCAATTGACCGGGTAAGAATTACATCAGTCTGATTTAATATCGAATTCGACGTACTGAATTTTCCAATCTTATCTAAGCCTGAACGAATTAATTTAGCCGTAAACATATCAGCAGTCGGAGCAGTAGTTAATCCACGTATTTCAAGGTATCTGAATCCATGATATACAAATTTCGGACCCCATGTTTCGATAGTGTCGCCTTTAAATGTGTATGTATCATATACAGGTGTACCGGTAGCCGATTGATTGGCTCTGCCCGAACCGTCCAATAATTCGGAAGGCCAGAATTGGACAGATGCTCCGGCCGGAGCTTTCATACTGAATTCATACTGTCCTGCAAAATTTCTGCCAAAATCCACAACATAAATGCCTGTGGCAGGATTCGTAATTTTCACTGCTTTCCACGAATCCATCACAATGGTAGCCGGATAAAACTGAGCTTTTAAAGTACCTGCACTTTCGGTACATAGTGCAGCATTTCCCCATGTTGACGGGATAGTAAATCCGGATTGATTTATATTGGCCTGTTCCAGACGGGCATCATAATCTTCACCACCATACCATGAACTGTAGGTTATCGGGCACTGTGAATTTTTCCAACTATCGTCTGTAATGATAGTCTGACTGGTGCCATCTGTATAAACGATTTCCAGTTGTCCGATAAACTTAAGCGAACCATATACCGAGCTGATTTTTTGATATCGTCCACTTCCGGAAGGATTATTATATAATGCATTTCCAAGTGTCGAAATCATTGTATTTTGGCCAACGACAAGTAAATTCTTAACATCATATGTCGCATACAAATCTGTAAGATTATAATTTGTTTCGCCGGGCTCCATTAAATTTGTTGTAACAGCTTTTCCATTTACTTTTAAATCGAATAAACCCAAACCACAAGCATACATTTTGGCTGTTTTTATCTCTTTCGTAATTTGAAAGTTTTTTCCAAACATTGGTAATGACACATTCGTCTTAACCAGAGCCGGAGTTGCCTGATTAACAATCGTCTTTCTGACAGTAAAAACAGTTCCATCAGTTATTTTTGTTTCAACACTATAGTCTTGAGGGAAGCTCCCAACCAAAGTACTGTTTGCTTTTGACGACACATCGTTACGTGGATATAACACTACTTTATTAACCATCATTTCGCTTCCCAGGTCAATTTGAACATAGACAGGGGTTGTTAATACGCCGGAAGTATATGTATTTGTAGTAGCCCCCGAGCTTGTTGATGTAGATGTAAGAATTCCATCTGTTAAATAGCTTGACAGCCAGGGGCCATAAATAAATTCGTTCGTGATAGTAACTGTATGGTTTAATGCCACATTAGCCAGGGTATCTAAAGGACCAAAAACCTGCATTTCGGCCAACTGTAATCGCCACAAATTATTTTCATCAACCGGAATACCAATTTTTGTCACATCCAGACGGATATACCTTGCTAAAACCGGTTCGTCAAAAACTATATCAACATGAGTATAATTCCGGGCATTTGCTTTATAGGTAATCCAGTTGGCAGTCCAGTCACTCGTTTGAAGCATTGCCATTCCAAATCGGGCCGACTGACTCCAGTTACTTTGTACACCATCCTGATCCCGGACACATACTTTCCAGTAATAATCCGTTTTGCTCTTTAATGGATCTCCGGCATATGAGATATTATTGGATGCAGAAGATTTTATATTTCCGCTATCCCAGATATCGCCGGTATTTGCATCTAAAAGTGCCTGACTGGATGCTACTAAAATTTGATAAGCCGATTGACTTTGACCACGGGCATCTGAAGTTATCTGCCAACTGAAAAAAGGGGTCATATCGATTCCTAACGGATTCGTTAAATTATTAGTTCTTAGATTTACAACATTTGTTACCGAGGCTCCGGCTTGCATGGCAAGTAAGAATAGAAAAATAAAAGGAAGCAATAGTTTTTTTATAGCTGAAGTATTCATATTCATTTCAGATTATTTAGTTATAGAAGTACATAAACGGAATCCCAGAGAGTTATAATAATTGGCAGGATCTCCATAATATCGCAAAGTATTTCTTGTCAATGGCGCTAAAGTATAACAACTTCCACCACGAAAAACCTTATAAGTTGTAGGATTTTGCACCCCTGGAGTCAGATCTGCCTGATAAAAGTCATCACACCATTCCCATACATTTCCGCTCATATCATTGATCCCAAGTTCATTAGGGGCTTTACCGCCTATCATCCTCGTTTGACCGGCTGAATTGCTACTATACCAACCGACATTACCTATCAGATTCGATCCGCTGTAAAGATAGTTTTTAGTCTGCATTCCACCGCGGGCAGCAAATTCCCATTCAGCTTCAGTTAACAACCGGCCACCAGCCCGGGTACAAAATTCGTTGGCTCCATACCATGTTACATTTACTACAGGAAATAATTCGTAGCCTGTTATGGGTTGCCAGTTCCCATTTACATATTGTAACGACCATTTGTGAGGGACTACAAGAGTTTGCGTTCCAAATTCAGCAGTGGTATCAAGTCCGTTAGCACCAATTCTTTTTTCGTTCAGAAATTTTGCATATTGGATATTGGTAATTTCATACCGACTGATATAAAAAGAATCTACATTTACCTGATGCATAGGCATTTCATTACTGTAAGCTAAAGGATCCAATTGAGAAGTGGTACCCATCATAAAAGTTCCTCCCGGAACAAGAATCATGGGCACTTTTACTGAACCGCTGATGTAAACTGTCGAAAACCAGGGAGTACATGTTCCGTCACTCACTTTTGCCATATAATATGCAGGGATTGCATCATCAATACCAAGCGAAGTATTTACTGAATCTTTTATATCCGACCAAACCGATCCATTGAGTGATTGTTGCCATTGCACATGACCATATTTATAACCGTCGATATTAATGACAAAACTATTTTGTGCAGTTCCTGTGAAATTGATCATCAGGCAAGCAATAATCAGTTTCAAACCTTTTATAAAACTTTTATTTTTCATAATTGTGTGCCGTTTCATTTGATTATTACTAATTTAGTTTTGGTAAACAATTTATTTTTTACTTGCACCAGATAATTTCCCGGAGTATATCCACTAAATGATATTGTTTGAATAGTCTGAATATCCTGTGCATGCAGTGTCTTTTTTTGCAAAATCTTGCCGGCACTGTTTATAACCGAAATTTCCGCATCACCTTCTATAACTGGTAATTTAAGATACATTTTATCAATAGCCGGAACCGGATAAAGCGAAATGTCATTACTCCCGGCATTTGTAATCACCAATCCTGTTTTTAGCAATGACAATATTGCACAACTTGTACAATTATTTTTATCTGTAACAAGAATGGTATATTCCGGAATTGCGCCTGAATTTGCAATTGGATTGGCAATTGCAGGATTGTCAAGGTTTGTTGAAGGAGTCCATAAATAAGCATAATCGGGAGTACCACCACTTACCTTTAATGTTGTACCAAGGTAAATCTGGTTCCCAACAATACTGGCAGTATCAACCGTAACCTTCAGGCTATCAGGTTGTGTTAAAACAACACGGACTATTGTTTTCTGATTCTCTCCATATATTATAGTCGGGAGACAAATAAATGCGATGAGAAATCCTGTTGTGAATGTTTTTGTAATGTTTCTTTTCATATAAGATTCATTTTTTCATTGTTTATTCATTGTTTCTTTAATAGACATTATATAGATTAAAAAATATCTAATTAAAATTTAGTCTGTAAATCAATAACATATACTCTTATCGAAATAAGTTCTAATATTATCTGTTTTAGATCGATAAATAATTAAGATGTGATTCCGATCAATATTATAGCCAACTGAAAAGGCAAATTAGCTTAATCTGACTTCCAATTATTCAGGCAGTGCCATTCATATATACAACGAATAAATTAATCTGATATAATAATTGGCAAAACATTAATCTACTGTATATTCTGTCTTGCTTCTTGGTTCTTATATATTAAAAATCAGTGTCATTTTATCTTTTAGAGATAAGTAATTGGAAAATAGATTGTCGTTTTTTGTAAAATAGCCCCATGATGGTTCAGTCGGATATGGACTTCTGGTAGTTCCATATATGCTCTCACTGTTATTACTCATCCACGTAGCAAAATCAGTTAATATTGCGACAGAACCATCCGGCACTGTTCCGTCTCCCTTTGGCCCGATATTCAACAGGTAATTACCATCCCTGGATACCACCTGTACCATCTGTTGAATCAAATCTTTCGATGACTTGTAACTATTATCGTTGGCATTATATCCCCATGAATTATTCATTGTCTGGCAGGTTTCCCAGGGTCTAATTTCAGGAGTGGCAGGAACGGTCTGCTCAGGACACAAATAATCACCAAGCCCAAAGCCCCTGCATACACGTTCATTAACAACAAGGGTTCGGTCTAACCCCATCAGGTAATTATATAAATCCAGACCATCGGCTTTTGTCCACCACGAAGCCAGTGTCGGAGTTCCGCCGTTAAGCATCCAATCACCATCGAACCACAATGCAGCAGGGTGATATTTTGTTATCAGCTCATTCAGTTGAGCCTTCATATCATTTATATAGTTCGTCCGTGCATCAAAGGAAGCCATCGTTGAATAAATAAGAGTTCCTTTTGAAATCTGCTGGGATGGATGATTCCAGTCAAGAATGGAATAATACAAACAGAATTTAATTCCTTGTGCATCACAAGAATCTTTTAATTCTTGAATAATATCCCTGGTTTTAAAAGCTGTAAAATCGTGCAGATCATATAATTTTGTCCCTGAAACATCTGTAAAACTCTGAACGGCTGTCGGCCACATACAGAAACCTTCGTGATGTTTGGCCGTAATGACAAGATATTTCATTCCTGCATTTTTGGCTAACCGTGCTATTGTTCCCCCGTTAAAATTTACAGGATTGAATTTAGACGAAATAGTTGTTTGATAACCTGATTTACTCCAGTTATCATTTGAGAATTCCCATTCTCCATTCGCGTAATACGAATACGACCCAAAACAAACCAACATTCCAAAACGGTCGGCATACCACCAGTCCATTTTTGCCGGAATGACATATTGTGCTGTTGCAATTTGCTGAAAGAACAGCATAAAAACAAGTAAAACCGAAATGAACAAGCTTCTTTTTTCCATAAGTATAATCTCAAAAGTCAATTAACTATGTAGAATATTGATTTTAGGAATTTTAATTTCAATGAGAAACGGGAACACTATTTGACAATTATTTTTTCATTATAAATAGAATCCTGATTTTTAATTTTCACAATATAAAATCCTGTAGAAAGTGGAATTGTCACATTCCCCGATGCAGATAGTGTTTTCACCAAAGAACCATTCAAATTATAGACTATAATTTCCGATTGTTGATCCTGTATGATCTGAATACCATCCTTCATTGGAATAAATTTTACTGATGATTCATTTGTTTCAGGGATTGCCGAAGTTACCTTTTTAACGAAATTGAGAATGAAATTAGTTTCTGGGTTTAATGTAGTGATACCCGATCCTGTCACAACATCCGACACCAGAGTCCAGTATCCTGAACCTGCTCCACTTCCTGCTGTCTGAACAGCATATGCCGATCCGTTATATAGTATATTGACAGTATTCCAGTCTGGAAGAAACGAGCTTATATCGCGTCTTATTTTTGCACTTTCATTGATATAAGCAGGCACATCGCTTTTACTGTCAATCTCATACCGTTTATTTGACAGCATTGTAAGGTGAAAAAGCTGATCGTTACTACCTGAAATTTCTTGTTGAAATACAGGCTTTTCCTCTGTATAACTTAGATTTGTCTTATTTAGGCCTGTGTTTGTCCAATACAAATTTGTGCCGGCTTCTAAAATGTTATAATCTCCGTTTGTCAACGTATTTGTTGAGCAATTGATCGAATTATTAAACGTAGTCAATGCAGTTGTCAGGGAAGTAACCATTTGGTTTATTTCTGCCGGAGTGTTTGATTCACTAATTGCATAGGCATTATTTAATGCTGTAACAAGTACGTCATGAGCAGATTGAGAATAAGTACCCGGAATTATGCCAATGACCGCTGTCGACAACACACTTTCAGCTAATTGTTCCTGAATACCCAACGCTTTATAACCGACAGGAACTCCCGGCAATCCGGAAACACTGACAACAACAACTGAATTCGTCGAATTAGGTGCAATAGACGGAACGGTTATTTTAATTATTCCCAGGCTGTCGGTAAAATTCAAAGATTTTGTGGAGTCATTAAGGAGATATATTTTATTAATGGTATTTGAGAGTGATGGAATTTCCAAAATCGAATTTGTTGGCCAGTTAAAAACATGCGCGTATAATTTCCCGGTTTTCTTTGTATAATAGCCCCATGCCGGTTCAGTTGGGTACGGACTTCTGGTAGTTCCATATATGCTCTCACTATTATTACTCATCCATGCTGCAAAATCCTTTAGAATTGAAACCGATTGTGTTGTTACAGTACCGTCTCCCTTTGGTCCGATATTTAAAAGGTAATTCCCATCTCTCGATACAACCTGCACCAACTGTTGTATCAAATCTTTCGATGATTTGTAATCATTATCGTTTATATTATATCCCCATGAATTATTCATTGTCTGGCAAGTTTCCCAGGGTCTGCTTTCAGGGGTAGCAGGAACAGTTTGTTCAGGACACATAAAATCACCAAGACCAAAACTTCGGCAAACACGCTCATTAATCACCAGGTTTGGATCTAATCCTATTAAATAATTATATAAATCAATGCCATCATTTTTTGTCCACCACGATGCCAGTGTAGGAGTTCCACCGTTAAGCATCCAATCACCATCGAACCACAATACAGCTGGATGATATTTTGTTATCAGTTCATTCAGTTGAGCCTTCATATCATTAATATAGTTTGTCCGGGCATCAAAGGAAGCCATCGTAGAATAAACAAGAGTGCCCTTTGAAATCTGTTGGGACGGATGATTCCAGTCAAGAATGGAATAATACAAACAGAATTTAATTCCTTGTGCATCACAAGAGTCTTTTAATTCTTGAAGAATATCCCTGGTTTTAAAAACAGTGAAATCCGGTAAATCATATAATTTGGTACCCGTAGCATCTTTAAAACTCTGTACAGTAGTTTGCCACATACAAAAACCTTCGTGATGTTTGGCCGTAATGACAAGATATTTCATTCCTGCATTTTTTGCCAGTCGGGCTATTGTTCCTCCGTTAAAATTTACAGGATTGAATTTAGACGAAATAGTTGTTTGATAACCTGATTTAGTCCAGTTATCATTCGAGAATTCCCATTCTCCGTTTGCATAATAAGAGTACGAACCGAAATGAATAAGCATTCCGAAACGATCTTCATACCACCAATTCATTTTTGCAGGAATAGTGTATTGAGCTGTTGCTCTTTGCTGAATGAACAACATTGAAATCAACAGAACGGTTATTAAAAAACTTCCTTTTTTCATTTGTGATTTTTATAAGTAAACAATACTGATATTTTATTGATTTATATCAATTTGAAGTACATTAACGACAAAACATTTACTTCATTCTTAATCCCTTATTTTATAACCTCTCCATCCGTAATAGGCACAAAACAGAAAGCAAACAAGTGGAATGATATACGCAATTTGATAGATTTCAGGATTAAGATGCATGATATATGCTGTAACCTGAGGTAAACAAGCATTGCCAATAATAGCCATAACTAAAAATGCTGATCCGCTTTTAGTATTTGAGCCTAAATCCTCCAATGCCAGTGAAAATTGTGTAGGATAAATGATGGACATAAAAAAGGAGATTCCTAACATGGAGTAAAGCCCTACCATTCCACCAAAACTCATAATCACAATACATAAAATGATATTTATCAGTGAATAAACGAGCAACATATTTTGTGGTTTAAATTTGACCATCAAAAGAGTCCCGAACCAACGGCCCAAAAAGAATGCTAGCATATAGAGTCCAAAAAAAGTAGTGGCTGATTTTTCTTCCAAACCGGCATAAGTACAACAATACACCAAAAACAAACTATTGATAGCTGTCTGTCCACCATTATAGAAAAACTGAGCCACAACACCCCAACGGAAATGTTTGCGTTTCAGCACGTTGAAATCAATCAACTTTCCTTTAATCCTTTCGCCTTCAACAATATTGCCTTCCTTGATTTTTGGTAACTTTGCAAAAATGAATATGACCGCGATAAAAATCAAAACACCTGCCAATATTAAATAGGGTAATTTAATAGCATCGGTTTCGAACTTAATATATCCTGTCCAACCTCCTTTATAACCTGAAGGAATAGTTCCACGGGTATAATTCCGGCCACTTAAAACTAACTTGCTCAGAAACATAGCTGATACGAAAGCACCTAATCCATTAAAAGATTGTGCCAGATTAAGACGGCGGGTTGCAGTTGAAGGGTCACCTAATGCTTTTACATAAGGATTTGCGGCTGTTTCCAGGAAACAAAAGCCTGTAGCGATGATGAAAAAAATGACAAGATAAACCCAATACTGTTGCAATGAAGTTGCCGGATAAAACAGCAATCCTCCTGTTGCAGAAATTAACAGCCCAAAAATAATCCCTGCCTTGTAACTATATCGTTTCATAAACATAGCTATCGGAATAGGGAATATAAAATAAGCGAGCCAGTATGCGGTTTCGGTAAAGGAAGCTTCAAAAGTATTGAGTTCACATGTTTTCATTAATTGCCTGATCATGGTGGGCAATAAATTACTGCTGATTGCCCATAAAAAGAACAAACTGAAAATCAGCATTAATGGAATTTGATACCTGCTTTTCGTGGTTTTGACTGACATATTGGATTTATTGTGTGTTTTTTCAGATATTTGTAATAGGATATAAATATTTCCCTGATATTTTAAATAATGATTATCCGCAAAAGCTCCTAATACTTTAAATAAATGATCATGATACTTTCGATAAGTCAGATTTTCATCTATAAATCAGGGCACTCAACCAATAATCATTTTTTAATACAATACTTTATTTGCAATCAAATAATTCCGAAGGAATTAAATGTGAATAGCCATGTATGAAATGCATGGAAGTTGATTGATGCAAATCACCAACCACGAAGTGGTTGAATAGCTAAATAAATTATTTCTCATCATAATCAATCCAATTATTTTTTGATTAATTTTTTCAATTCTTGTATTTATATCCTGTTATTCAACCCCTTAAGGGGTTATGTTCATATAGATGTTATTTTTCCATACATTGCATAATTTGTTATTCATATTAGGACACATTGCGGATAATCATATTTAAATAAAACTTTTTCAACCCTCAACTCTATCACCCTCTCCTACTCCCTCTCATTTTGGAGAGGGTTGGGGTAAGGTCGGGATAGCAGGCTGTGTGAAAATGAATCAATTCTAAATCAGATCTTACACATTGAAAGTTGGTCATTATTTATTAAATAAAGGAATAAGGTTTTAATCCTACGTGATTCGGTTTTATAGTAAGGTTTAATATCTAATAATAAGGGTGCTAAATAAAAAACCTTATTTTTGTTTTTTCACCCTTAGTAGAAATGTTAGTAAAAAATATCTTGCCCTTATTACCCTTATTAGTTTTCCAGTTTCATATTGTAAGTTTATTCAATTTTCAAATCTCTTTTTACACAACCTCTAAAGCTGGAGTCAATTGAAAAATAGGATCAATAGACGGTATCATTTGATGAATAGCTCCCCTAATATAGGTCCTATATTTTAGTATGTATTTTAAAATCAATCATTTAATTTGGGCGGCCTAAACGCCTATACCTAATGTTTTAAATCCTAAAATGTGTTTCGTATTTTCTATTGTGTTTTTCTATTGTGGACTATTGTGTGGTTATGTATTTTGTTTTCTATTGTGTCCTTTAGTGGTTATTTATTTTGTGTTCTTGTGTGCCTTTTGTGGTTGTCTCTTAAATATTTGTGTTAAAAAGAAAGAAAATGAAAAAAATGGATTTAGCCTCCTGCCCTATCTGCAGTCAGATCCGGATAGATGACCAGGAACAATTTTTACTGGATTTGAAATGTACGATCAAAGAATATGTGAAAAATGACGTGATAGTACGACAGGGGGATGTATGTGATAGTTTGTATGTGCTGACAGGTGGATCGGTTAAGACAGAAATGATTACCGAAAACGGGAATATACTTGGCATTGAAATCATTAAAGCTCCCCGCCCGCTTGCACCGGCATTTTTATTTTCGGATAATAATCACTTTCCGGTTGATGTCACTGCGTTGGAAGAAGTTGAAATAATTAAAATCCCAAAAGAGGAAATCATGCGGTTGATGATGACAAATCCGGATTTTATGAAGCAATTCCTTACCCTTAATGCGAATCTAACCCAATTTCTGACAAACCGGATCCAACTGCTTTCAATCAAAACCATCAAAGGAAAAATAGCTCATTTTTTAATTGAAAATGAAACAGTTTCACATAAAAGTTTTACTGTCACCAGGAATCAGACC
>Ga0302269_1000084_pt1 | contig 51740 bp, 33 predicted proteins | sample III_Bog_E2_2_FD_194560 | JGI IMG/M metagenome (GOLD analysis project Ga0302269, IMG submission 194560) | Peat permafrost microbial communities from Stordalen Mire near Abisko, Sweden - III_Bog_E2_2 | ecosystem: Environmental > Terrestrial > Soil > Wetlands > Peat | place: Sweden: Abisko...
GTGACGAATGCAGGCCACTACAGAGTCCTTATGCACATCCAGACCGGCGCAATGCGGATGTAAAACTTCCATCGCTTCTCCTCCTGCGCCGCTGGCGTGGAACCCCTATCCAAAAGAATCTAAAAAGGGCAATAATATACTTGACAAAAGAACCCCATCCGGGTATTGTTGATACATGGAACCGAAGACCCTACAAGAAGCGATTCTCTATTTTGCCAGTCCGGTTAATTGCCGTGAGTACCTTGTAGCGCGGCGCTGGTCGAACGGCGTAACCTGCCCACGCTGCGGGAGCACAAACGTTCTGTTTCTTGAGAAGTATAACCGCTGGCATTGCCGGGAGAAGCATCAGTCTCCGCAGTTCACGCTCAAGACCGGGACACTCATGGAAGACTCGCCTATCGGCCTTGACAAGTGGCTCACGGCGATCTGGCTGGTAGTCAATTGTAAGAACGGCGTTAGCTCGTGGGAGATTCACCGCGCTTTGGGGATTACTCAGAAGTCGGCATGGTTTCTTGACCATCGGATTCGGCTCATGCTCGGAGATGAGTACGCCAGCGGCAAGCTAGGCGGAGAAGTGGAAGCAGATGAGACGTTCATCGGCGGCAAGGCTCGGAACATGCACAAGAGCAAGCGTGAGCGCCGCATCACTGGCACAGGTGGCAAGGATAAGACAGCCGTGATGGGATTGCTTGAGCGCGGCGGCAATGTTCGCACAAAGGTCATTGCGACCCGCAAGAGGAAGGAACTTCACGCCGAAGTAAAGAAGCATGTCGAAGCTGGCGCGGCGCTCTACACCGATGCGCTGATGTCCTATCGCGGTCTGGAGACTGACTTTGTTCATCAGGTCGTAGACCATGCCGTTGAATACGTGAATGGCCGCGTCCATACGAATGGCCTAGAGAATTTCTGGAGTCTCCTGAAGCGCGGAATCAATGGAACTTATGTGAGCATTGAACCATTCCATTTGTTCCGCTATCTGGATGAGCAATCGTTCCGGTTCAACAATCGGAAGTTGACGGATGCACAGCGGTTCGACATCGCAACGAGAGGTATGGTGGGGAAGCGTCTCACCCTTGCCGAATTGACCGGCAAGGTGGGAGAAACGACAGCCTAACCCGCCAAAGTCGAAGAGGCAGAATCGAGGGAAGCGGAAGGATTAGGCTCCGCTCCTCGATTGTCCCTTTAGGTCATTGGCCTTCCATTCTTCAAACCACTCCCTGCGAGCCTTCATTGTTTCTGGGTCTGCCATATCTCTAGCGATAGCATCCCGCAGATTGTTTCTCTCGAAGGCGAGGGCATTTAGCCACTGCCTCTCTTGGTGGGCCGAGAAGTCGATGAATGAGGCTTGTGCAAAGGCATTCATTGGAACCTTACGAAACACGCGCCTAGCAGCCCCGTAGTAAGACCATGCGAGAATATCGGCACATTGGAGTCCGGGTACATCCGTCTTGTATCTGAAAGAGTAGTGACCCTCGAACATACCGGGAAATATGGATTCAAATTGAGCCATCAGCATTTCTATCTCTTCCTTGACTACCCCTTCGGTCCAATCGAAAACAAATTCGAACGGAGAACCGATGCGCTTCTCTTTGTGCCATTGAGCCAACACATTTAAGAGGGTACGAAGCGCCCAGGTGTAATGGTTCTCCCCGCCTATTTTCCGATATTCCGCAGGCGCTTCCGTGTCGAAGTCTTCTTTATGAACTGCGAACGCGAATGCCCTCGAACTGCGCTTCTTGATAATTTGGCGTGCGCGTTCGAATGCCTTTTCTACCTTCGCATCATCCCAATTAGCAAATTCCGACTTGGGATTCTTAGCTGCACATTCTGATGAATGGAAATGCTTTGCGAAGGCGAATTTGGTTTTGAATGAACCCCAATCATTCTCCAGGTCATGGATCTGAATTGCGGGAACAATCAACGCTCCAGCGATGGCGACTGGTTGATCTGGAGCAGTACCGCTATCGTCCACAAAGACGGTGAACATAACCAGAGTTACTTCCTTCCATTTGCTGCCATAGGCACTCAGAAGAAAATGCTCAGTGAGCGAGTATCTTTGACTTTCGACACACATCCGCTGTACGCTCCAATCCAGAAGCGTTGAGCCGATGTGTCCCGACCTTTCCGCCAAGAAATCAGCGGGACCAATGGCGCAAAATTGAAAAGGCCCTCATCCGCCAAGATGAAGGCCCGATTACTTTGAGGCGGGAACCTCTAAGCGCATATTAGCGCGATGCAGTTCTTGTGTCCATTCTTAGGCAAATAGATAAACTCTAATTCCGCTTTACCAGTTCCTCAATTTCCACGTCCAGCGCTGTAGCAATCCGTTCCAGAACTCGCAAGCCGGGTTCCCGTCTAGCTTCCTCCAGACGTGACAAATGCGACCGCTCAATCTGCGCATGGTCTGCCAGCAACTGCTGGGACCACCCTTTCGCGTGCCGCAGTTCCTTGATCTTCCGGCCAACGCGGACGCAAATATCGGTTGCCATCCCCTCAGCATGGCGTTAGGATTGGGCTGTCTTGTGTCGCATGAGACACTAACGTATCCATCGTGGAGTAGACATGCGTCGGAACATCGTAATTTTAGGTATATCCCTAATGGGGTCACTTGCTCCGAGTGGTTGCGATAGCCCGTCTACCCCGCCAAGGCCCGCGCCTATCGTCCTAACAACTGGCGCTCGTTTTCAGTCCGTAGAAGGGGCAGGGTACGGTATCGCGCTGGACACGAAGACAGGCGAATTGTGTCACACGTTTAACGTGGAAGTGGATACCGCCGTTCCTTCAACCGGATCGTTCCGTATCACCGGAGTTGCCGGTCATCCATCATTAGACAGCATCCCTTTGTGCGTTGACCTGAGCCAAAACGAGACAGCAACAATAAAGAGAATCTTAGATGTGAATCAGAAAGCGCGGGCATCTAGCGCCGAAATGAAAAGCATCCAAGATGACCTTAATCGGATGCAGAATCAGACGCACTGAACTACAATTCCCATTAAAGTGAAAAGCCGCCTTGCAGGGCGGCCCTTCGGTGTGGCGAACTCCGTAGCGACATCATCGCATGGAGTGTGCCTCAAATGGAACCAACTATTAAAAATGCCCCGTTCGTATCAAAGCAGCCGCTTGATCAAATTGTTGAATTGCTTGAGCGTTGCTGCGTCCTAGTTCGCCGGTCTGTGTCGCCTGATAGTGTCGGGCATAGGCTTCCTGAAACCCAGGAACACATTCTTGCAACGCTAGGATCGTAGCTCTCGCGCTTACTGTCAATTCCAAGGAAATTTCGAGGTTCTGACGAATCGCGATGTAGACCTTTGCGAGAATTGGCCCCAATTCCTGCTTGTCCATAAATCCTCCGTTGTTTGGATTGCGCCATGATACGCCCGCACACTCTCTCAATGCGAGTTAATGCAGGATGTGATTGAGTGAAGCTTGTCGAATCAGGCTACAAACGCACTTGTGCCCCTGCCCTTGAAATCCGTTGTCTGTTCGGGATGCGCCTAGAGGCTTTCTCTATCTATTCTCAGCAATCGCGTTATCATGTATCCATGAAGCCGCTACCCGCTCCACCCGTCCCCGGAAACACGGAAGCCGAACGTTTCGACAATGCCATTCGCAAGTCTTTCACCGTCTCCAAACAGGAGATGCAACGGCGCGAGGCTGAATGGAAACGCACTCAGGCCACAATTAAAGAATCAAAGAAACCCTAACCTAATCCCGCCCAATCCCCCTGTTTCCCGTCACTTCCCGTCATTTTGCCATGTATATTAATGCCCTAAAAAGCGTGCTCCGGGGCTGTTGACAAGCCCGTGGCACAATCCGGGGTGCTCAAGGGTTCCGGGTCCGACTGTTACTCGGGCTCGCACGCACCAGGGAACGAACGACCTCGGTGCCGGCGACGCAAGCCTACTCTAAACCAGCAACGATGCCCGTTTCATCCCCCGTGGGTCGGCAACGCCGGTGGACGACTGTTACAAAGCCGTCGGGGTCCGGTTTTTTCAAAAAGCTCCTAGAGCGGATTGAGAGACCTGGATGGATGGCGGTGCACCGGGGATGCGCAGTTTCAGATTGGAACTCTGCTGGTAAGTTCTTGAGGACAAAAAGCATATTTGGATTGCGATGGAGGAATGCCGGCTGCAAACGGTGTGCAATGCGCCTTGGATGCTGCAATTCAAAGAGAGGAAAAACTCTTATTTAGTACTTTTGTATTGACATTATCTTTGTTTTATTTCACAATTCTTTCATTCCAGAGGCCACAGAACGACTCGAACTGACCAAATACAGGAGGAGTATTCGATGATCCGCAGATTGATCGGCAACGCATTGCTTTTGGCGGTGCTCTTGGCTGGCGCCCTTTGTACCTCCGGGTTTGCCCAGAATTCGAATGGAACGATCCGGGGAACCGTCACCGACAGCACAGGTGCAGTGCTACCCAACGCGACAGTGGTTCTGGTCAACGTGGGCACAGCGGAGCAGGTCACGCAGCCGACGAACAAGGATGGCTACTACACTTTCACCGATCTGAGCCCTTCGCAATACATTGTCAAGGTCTCGGCTCAGGCCTTTGACACCTGGGAAGGGCGGCTGACGCTGCGGGTATCGCAGGAGGCGGTCATCAATGCGTCTTTGAAACCAGGCTCAGCGAAGGAAACCGTGACGGTGACCGACGTTACCCCGGTGCTGGACGCGGGCGACGCAACCTTGTCGGACGTCAAGGAATCGACGCGCATCGATACTCTCCCCTTGCAGAGCAGCAACTTTCTCAACGTTTTGAATTTCAGCCCGGGCGTGGTTTCGGGAAGCTATGCCGGCCAGGGTGGGGGTTATACGCGCGTGAATGGCATCACTGGCGGTTCGATGACCTACCAGATCGACGGACAGTCCGCGAACGACCGGTACACCAACGAATTGCAGGCGACACCGCAGGCGCTGCAGACGATCCAGGAACTGAAGGTGACTACCTCCAACGGCAGCGCGGAGTATGGAACGCCGGGTGTTGTGGATGTGGTGACCAAGAGCGGCACCAACGAACTGCATGGACAGGTGCACGAGTTGTATCAGACCGGTGGATTTGAAGCCAAGACTTTCCACCAGGCAGCGACCATTCCTCACCTGGTCCACAACGAATTCGGCGGGCAGGTTGGCGGACCCGTTCTGCTGCCAAAGCTGTACAACGGGAAGAACAAGACCTTCTTCTACTTTAACGTTGAGAAGCAAATCCAGCACAAGCTCGATTCCGATTTGGAATTGCTGCCGCAGAAGAACTGGTTGCAGGGCGATTTCTCCGACTATGTGGATTACAACGGCAATCCCGTGAAGATCTACGATCCAGCCACTACGACTGTCGATAATACGGGTACCTATCCCGTATACAGGCGCACCCAGTTTCCGAACAACCAGATTCCAACGGGCCGGTTCAATGGTCCAGCGGCTAAAGTTGCGCAGATGGTGATCCAGGCGAACGCCGTTCCGAATGTCAACGTGAACTCCGCGGGCCAGGTGAACGTGGCGGAATGGGGCGGCGGTTATGACTGGGAGAACCCCAGCGCGGGTGCAGTGGACGACATCATGCGCTACACGGGTAAAGTTGACCAACTGTTTGGAAAGAACCTGCTCTCAGCCCGGTACACCTATATCAACGAGCCGCAAACGTTGCCTGATAACCGCGGAAATTCCGGAGTCTACATGAATCCGCGGCTGCAGCAGAACTCGGGCCACAATGGCGTTCTCTCCTACACCACGCCGTTCGGCGCATCGGCGATCAACGAAGCGCGCATCGGCATTCAACTGTTCAACCAATACACAGGCCCTCAACCGATCCCGGGGCTTTTCCAGGAGTTGGGGCTGCCGGTTTATCCCGAAGCAATCGGATGGCCGGGAATCTATTGGTGGGACGATGCCCAGCCGAACATATCGGTCATCGATCGCGACAATCCCAAGCAAGCGCCGAATCAGAATGTGAGTGCTACCGATAGCTTCTCCTGGACTCGCGGAAAGCATGAGGTAAAGGTCGGGTTCCAGGTGGTGAACACTCGGCTGGACACAGAGGAAGCGCAAAACCCGGGCGGCAACTATTCCTTCGGCGGCGTCTTTACGGGCCTGCAGGATCCGAGCGGGCCAGTTGACGCGTTGCCGCCGCTGGCGGATGCGGGAGCTGGTATCGCCGACATGCTGATTGGCGAAGTGGATGGAGCTTATCTTGAAGTGGTTCCTGTACTTCACACCCGGCAAACCGACTACGACGCCTATGTGCAGGATAACTGGAAGCTGAGCCCTCGTCTCACGCTGAACCTGGGACTGCGCTACGAGTATTGGAGCCCGTACGACGATCCCGGCGGCCTGGCGACGAACCTTGCCATGAATCCGAGTTCGGCCGGCAACTGTTCCGTCCAGACCAGTCTGACCGGCAATTCATCGCCGACCCCCTGCGTCGGAGCCAATACCTATCCTCTCGCTCCATGGTTCTCTCAGTCGCAGCCCCTGGCGGTCATTCCCGATCACGGGTCAAGCCAGGATCCAAATCTTATCAATGCCGCGGTTGCCGCGGGCCTGCCGCTGGAAAAGGCTTCCGCTGCCGGCTATCCGCAGTCGATGTGGAACATGCCCAAGAACAACTGGGCGCCACGACTTGGATTTGCCTACCAGGTTAACGACAAGACCGTGGTTCGCGCAGGCTACGGCATCTACTACTGGACCATGCCGCTGGTGCAGTACCACCAGAACACACGCGACAATGTGCCGTGGACGATCAATACGGCCAATTGGGAGGACAACGCCTACGCGTACAGTTGTTCGTACAGTTCAGGTCTTTACGGATCGACGTGCCCGAACGAAACGACCTGGCCGGTCGGAGGCCCCGCCTATCCGACGGTTGAACGCACCTGGGGCACGCCGTTCATCTCAACGTCTGGAATCACCGTCTCCAACAGCGGAGGCTGGGGTATCGCGGCCTGGGATCCGAACTACAAGGCGCAGCAGGCGCAGGAGTGGAACCTGACCGTGGAACGCGCGCTTCCCGGCAACTGGGGCCTTGCCCTCAGCTATTTGGGTAACAGAGCGACTCACCTGGTGAACTACGACCCGATCAATGCGGCGCTGCCGCGCGAGCTCGGCCCTGGCGCAGCGGCTCAGTCCTGGCAGCGGCGTCCCATGCCGAACTTCAGCCCCTCGGGCACATCCGCCATGGATGAGTTCGTCTTCAGCGGTTATGGCAATCACCATGAGGGAAGGGCTGAACTCAAACACACCTTCAAGGGCTCCTTCACGCTCCAGACTTACGTCACGTATGGCAAGACGCTGACCACTTCAGAGGGAACGCTCAAATCCTTCGGCGGATTGGAAGTTCATCCCGCGGTGTTGACCAACAATGCTCCGCTGTATAAGCGCTTGCGCGACATCTACGCTCCCGATTCGGAACTGGCGGCGGACAGTGTCGGATTCAACGGTCACTATGAACTGCCCTTTGGGAAGGGAAAGCCGATCCTGGCCAACGCCGGCCGCCTGGCCAACGACATTGTCGGGGGCTGGAACACATCGGCGTTCTTCCTGTGGCGCAGCGGACTGCCCTTCTCGCCCTGCTATGAATCCCAACCGTCCGGGGCCTGCGCCAACATCATCCTGGCGCCGGGCAACAACAACCGCGGAATTCTGCCGCGCGGATCCCGCACAGCTTCAGAGTGGTTCGACGCGCGTGTCTGGGACCCCACGAAGACCGCGTACGCCGGAGAGCCGTTCGAGTATCGCAACACACTGGACCCACTCAGCGTGGACTTCCTGAACGGCATTCCCAGAAACTACATGTCCGGTCCGACATTCTGGAATGCGGACGGAACCATTTACAAGGTCACTCCTATCGGTGAAAGGATGAAGTTCAACCTTGAAATGCAGGTATTCAACCTGTTCAACCATGTCGACCTTGCCCTGCCGAGCACCACACCGGGTTCGGGCGGAGGCATCATCAGCCAGGGACTTGGTCAGTCACGACTGCTCCAATTCCAAGGCAAGATCACCTTCTAAGGCGACCGTGTCTTGTTCCTCCACCCCAGATTGGCCGGCGTGGTCTTCCAGAAGGAAGGCCACGACGGTTGGAGGAAGACCGGCAGGCCGGTTTACATAGCCGGGTCCTCACCGATCAGAAAGCTACGTGAGGATCAGTTCTTCATCAACTGCAGTGTGCCGAATGATTCAGGCACGTGAAAAGTCAGGCTGTATGCAGGCCGCCAGGCAATCTCCTTGCGATGCGGCTCAGGGCCCTGCCCGCGAAAGAAGTTGATACGAAGAAGATTGCCCTCAGTTGCGGGCCGAGAGTCAACGGCGGAGTAGGGGATGCGCATGAAACCGTACCATGTTCTGGTTGAGGTATCGATGCGCGCCGCCACCTGGCAACCCGACTTCCACATCCAGCCCTCCTCAGGATCCGGGCGGCTCAGGTCAATATCGAGATCCACCCACTCGCCTTGCGGCGACAGTTCAAATTCCTTGTATCGACGGATGTTGGCGAAGTCGGAACCGATGAAGACTTCCGCCACGTCCCAGTTCCACAGTTGGTTGGTTTCTTTCAGCGTGTCCGGCTCCGGCTTCAGGTTGAGTTCCAGGTAAGGGCAGATGAAGAGGAAGTACAGATTTGCCGGGGTCCACAGCGAGCGTATCTCAGTCTCATGCCCTGGAACAGAGTTGCCGTGCGTATCATGGGAGGCAATGATTGCCGGGGCAGAACTCCAGAAGGCAGAGGCAGGGTCGGTGTCCGGCTCAGAGTCGCGAAGGGAGAAGGCGGCGACTGCCTGGGAAGTGTTGCGGGGTACGAGAGTCTCCGGGGTGCGGTGGTGATCCATCGGGTTGAGCTCCTGTCCGTTATGTTTCTAAAATTGCCGAGTAGTTTCGTTTGTCTTATAATAGTATCTTTTGGTATCGTTGTGATTCTTTGCAAGGGGGAGTCGTGAGCAAGTTGGTAATTCCAGAGATCATCTCGGCTCGACATTGGCTTGCCGCAATTGCCCAAGACCAGACAGAAGCTGGCCTGCTGTTAAAGCTTACGGAAAAGGAACAGCGCAAAGCAGGGTACTTCCATACTTTACGGGAAATCCTGCAGCAGCCGGCGAGCTGGCTTCAAACCGGAAAAGAGCTGATCTCAACAACGAAGCGGCTTCAACAGTCGGTGGCGGGAATCGAAACTCTGGTTCTGACCGGCTCGGGGAGCTCCGAGTACGCAGGGGAATGCGTTCGACTCCCGCTGCAGAATAGTTTGTCGATTCCGGTGCAGACCCTGGGCGGCGGCACGTTGCTGACGCACGGAGGCAGAGCCATAGCGCCCGGGCGTCCGGGGCTGATGGTGTCGCTGGCGCGTTCAGGGGACAGCCCGGAGAGCGTGGGGGCAGTTTCTTCGATTCTGGATACGGAACCGGAGATCAGGCACCTGGTGGTGACCTGCAACGCCGAAGGGCGCCTGGCGACAACGTATGAGAATGACCCACGCGTGACCGTGGTGCTGCTGCCGGAACAAACCAACGACTGCAGCCTGGTGATGACCAGCAGCTTTACCAACCTGGTGCTGGCGGTGGCCTACCTGGGGATGCTGGAAACGCCGGACCGTTATCTCGGCCTGGTGGAGAGTTTGAGCCGGAAGGCGGAAGAGATTCTGCGCGGGCACATTGACAGCCTGGCGAAGTTGGCGCGCCGGAGCTTTCAGCGGGCGGTGTATCTGGCCACAGGGCCGCGCCTGGGAGCGGCTCGTGAGTCAGCCCTGAAGATGCTGGAGATGACGGCCGGCAATGTATGGACGACGAGCGAAACCTATCTTGCTTTGCGTCATGGACCGATGAGCGCGGTTCACGCGGACACATTGATTGTCTGTTTTCTTTCCTCCGATCCCGTGGTGCGGGCCTTTGAGTGCGACTTGATTCGTGAACTGAATGACAAACAGCTTGGAATGGCGAAGCTGATCTTTGGCGAGCAGATTCCGGCAGACCTGGTTCGAAGCGGAGACGTGACCATCGAATGTGAAGGCCTGGGGGCATTGGGCGACGACAATATGCCGGTCCTGGACGTGATTGTGGGACAGCTTCTGGCATTTTTCCGGTGCCTGAAAGAAGGGCTGCAACCGGATTCGCCCTCAAGCGATGGGGTGATTAACCGGGTGGTGCAGGAGTTCACGGTGCATCGCCAGGAAGACTGAGCGGCGTCGTCAGGGTGCGTTGAAGGGGCCGCGGGGCCTGGCCGTCTGTCCGGCTCCGATTCCGCCTTCACTGGGAAGCAAACAAATGGAAGGGCAAAAGACCCGAAGGCCGATGGTTGGCCTTTGTGGTCTCCCACCCATCGTCCACGACCCCAGCGACGAAGACCTGTCGCCGGGGACCGCGGAGACGCTCGATGGATGGGGCACCCAGCTTCATCTCTCGCGGGTCGGTTTCGCCGGTGGAAGACTGGGATGCAAACGACTGATTTAAGCTGGATTTGCCTCAGCGTGAGCGCGGCGAATGGAGACAGTGTATGAGCAAGACCGCAACCGGTTCGCGCATCGAGGCAGCGGGCAGTTGGAAGCCGCTTGACCTGTCGGAGTTCGAGCCGGAAAGCATGCTCGAAGTGAAGCGTACCAAGCTGGAGCGCTCAAGGTACCCGGTGATTGATATTCATGCGCACATGTGCTTTTCAGCGAATGTTGTGAATGGAGTGCACCTGGGCGAAGAGCGGCGTTACCTTGAAACTCCGGAAGGAATGCTTGCGGTGATGGACCGCAAGAATGTGCGGGTAATGAACAACCTGACCGCGGGGTTCGGCGATGCGCTGGATGAAGTGATTGAGCGCTTTGACAAGGCCTATCCGGGAAGGTTCTGCACTTTTACGGAGCCCTGGTTCAGTAAATTTCTTGAGCCGGATTATCCGCGGTTTCAAGCGGAAGCGATTGGACGGGCGAGCCAGTCAGGGGCCAAAGGTCTCAAGCTTCTGAAGACGCTTGGGCTGTTTTTGCGCGAAGGCATCACGACCGGCGAACTGGTGAAGATTGACGATCGAAGATTCGATCCGATGTGGGCAGCCTGCGGCAGCCTGAACATGCCGGTGGGGCTTCATGTTTCCGATCCAGTGGCATTCTTCAAGCCGACTGACCGCTTCAATGAGCGCTATGAGGAGTTGAACAATCACCCCGACTGGTCGTTCCATGGGAATGGATTTCCGCAGCATGGAGAGTTGCTGGCGGCGCGCGACCGGGTATTTGCGCGGCACCCGGAAACGCAGTTCATCGCCTTGCACGTGGGCAACTTTTCTGAGAATCTGGACAACGTTGCCGCCAGCCTCGATCGTTTTCCGAATCTGACCGTGGACATTGCCGCACGGATCGGCGAGCTTGGCCGTCAGCCGCGGGCCGCACGAACCTTCTTTGACAAGTATCAGGATCGAATCCTGTTTGGGACCGATGCGATTCCCCACGGACACGAGTACCCCCAACAACTGTTCTGCGACGAGCTGTACGAAATTTACTATCGCTTCCTGGAGACGGACGATGAGTACTTCAATTACGCTCCGTCGCGGATTCCGCCGCAGGGAAGGTGGGAGATTTCAGGCATCAAGCTGCCGGACTCGATTCTGAAGAAGGTGTACTACGAGAACGCCGAGCGGATTCTGCATCTTTAGAGGCTGGCGCCCTTCCGATCCGTGCCGGTGCGAACTGGCGCGGCTCTGTACAGATCCTCCCGGATACCTTGACGGCGGTGCGCATCGTGAGGAGGCGCGTCTTCGGCAGGGTCAGGAAATATCTCCCGGACGACTGTCTCCGGCAGGATCAAATCAAGCCGCAGGAAAACCAATTTCTCCATCGAATTCTTGCTATAATTTGCGAATGATTTCCATGCGAAGGTTTCTCGGCCGGTTCACCGTTGTTGCGGGACTTTTGATTGGGCTCCATTCGGCGCCAGCCCAGGTGCGGGTTTGGGAGGGTACGCTGCAGTTGCCCACGTATGAAGAGGGGCAGCCCGATCCCAATCCACCATTCGACCAGTATTCCGCGAGCACCAATTATCCCTACACGGTGCGGGACCAACTGACGAATCATCGCGTGGACCATGCGTGGCGCGCAGTATTTCTTGAGAATGAGTATCTGAAGTGTTCCATTCTGCCCGATCTTGGCGGGCACGTGTATACCTGCACCGACAAGCTGAGCGGACAGTCGATGTTCTATGCCAACCCCTCGATCAAGAAGGCAGACATCGGCTATCGGGGCGGTTGGTCGGCGTTTGGAATCGAGTTCAATTTTCCGGTATCGCACAACTGGGTCACGGCCTCGCCGGTGGATTACTCCTACAGCGGCAACGGCGACGGCAGCGCCTCAGTTTTTGTGGGAAACATCGACCGTGTGTATGGCATGCGATGGAATGTCGAGGTGGTTCTGCATCCGGGGTCGACGGTGCTTGAGCTGAAGGTGACCTTGAATAACCGGAGCGATGTGCGCCACCGCTTCTACTGGTGGAGCAACGCGGGAGTCCAAGTTTGGGATGATTCGAAGGTTGAGTATCCCATGCAGTTTTCAGCAAGCCACGGCTTTACCAAGATCGATACGTGGCCTGTGGATTCGACAGGGATTGACCTGAGTGTTTTGAAGAACCAGATCCACGGGCCGGTGTCGAGCTTTGTTTATGGAAGCAGCGAGCCCTTCATGGGCATTTGGCATCCGAAGACCAACACGGGCATTGTGCATTACGCGGAATACGAGGAACTGCCGGGAAAGAAGATCTGGTCGTGGGGCTCGGACCCGGATGCGTATGACTGGCGCAAGACGCTCTCCGACAACGATAGCGCCTATATGGAAGTGCAGGGCGGACTGTTCCGCAACCAGGAGACGTATGCCTTCCTGCAGCCGCGGCAGAGCATTCACTTTACTGAATACTGGATGCCGGTGCGGGAGCTGGGCGGGATCACGCGCGCAAATCTGAACGGGGTGCTGAATCTGAGCCGGCAAGCCGGAGCGTTGAAGGTTGCGTTCAATGCCAATCGAGTGATCCGGGGAGCGACGATACGGGTTCAGGATGGAAGCAACACGGTACTGAACGAGAAAGTGGATCTTGCTCCGGAGCACACTTGGACGCACACGGTGGATGCGGCCGACGTAGCGAAGAAATATTCCGTAGACATTCTCGATGGCAGCGGCGCTCTTCTGCTGCATCAGACCGAGGGCAAGTACGATTGGACTCCAACATCCGAAGTGAAGGCAGGGCCGCAGACGGCGTACAAAATGCCGGTTGCCGAAAAGCGCACGGAAGACGATTGGGTGCAGCTTGGGCAGGACGAAGAGTTGTTTGGCGCGCGGCTGAAAGCGCTTGAAGATTACAAGCTGGGAATCAAAGAGTTTCCCGGCAGCATTGCATTACAGAAGGCGGCGGGTCGGCTGGCAGCGGACCTGCTCCGCTACACCGAGGCAGTGGCTTATCTGGAGCCGGTGGAGGCTCGCCAGACTTGGAACGCGGAGACAGGGTATTACCTGGGCATTGCGTATGACGGTTTGGGGCGGGAGCGCGCGTCGAGGATCGCCTTTCAGCAGGCGCGGCTGGCGCCGGAGTTTCATGCGGCGGCAAGTCTGGAACTGGGTGAGTTGGAGGCGCGCGAGGGCCAGCTTCAACAGGCGGCGATGGATCTGCGAGAGGCTGTGCGCACTGCGCCGGACGACCCGCGCAGCGCGGAAGAACTGGTTGCGGTTTTGAAGGCGCTTGGACAGACCGGCGAGGCTGCGGAACTTGCGAAGCAGACGCTCAAACAGAGTCCCGCGAGTTACGTTCTTCGCGAGGAGTCGGGGCAGGGCGATGACTCGCATCTTGGCGCCGACGTTGAACGGCTTCTGAATCTGGCGGCAATGTACATGCGCCTGGGACTTTATAGCTCCGCGCTGGATGTGCTTTCCAGGAGTTATCCGGTGGTTCCCGCGGACCAGCGCGAACCAGCGGAGCCGCGACCGGAGAATCATCCGCTTGTCGCGTATTATCGCGGCTATTGCAGGCAGTACCTTGGGTCTTCCGCGGCAGCGGATTATGCCGCGGCGGCCGGCATGTCAACGAGGTATGTGTTTCCGCAAGGGGCGACAACGTACAAGGTGCTGCAGTCTGCCTTGCGCGCCAATCCACAGGACGCCAACGCGATTTATCTGATGGGTACGCTGGAGTTTTCAGTTGGCCTGACAGATGCCGGGCTGGATAAGTGGAGGCAGGCCCTCGCCTTGAAACCTGGGATTCCGGCGCTTGATGCGGACCTGGGCCGCGCACTTCTGCATATCAAGGCAGACCCGGAAGGAGCGCTCACTGCGTTTCAACGTGGGGCGTTCCAGGACGATCAAAACAACCTGGGAAACTATTTTGGTCTTGACCAGGCGCTCAGCTTGAATGGCCGGCCGGCTGGGGAGCGCGTGGCCGCGATTGCGCATTATCCCGACCAGGCAAACATGCCGACCGATCTGGTGTACGAGTATGCATTGAACCTTGTCGAGGCGGGAGAGTTCGATCGCGCACGGGCGCTGTTTCACGACCGTTTCTTTTTGCGCGCCGAAGGTGGAACCAACGTTCGCCAGGTGTGGATTGAAGTGCGATTGGAGCAGGCTCTGCGAGCGGCTCAAGATGGACATTGCGACGCGGCGTTGAAGATCGTATCGCAGTTGGGTGGGGTTGTGCCGGGATTGGAATTCACGCAGGATGGGATGCAGCCGGTGCTTGATTCCGCGAGAAACAGCTACCTGGTTGGCGATCTGGAAGCGGGCTGCGGACAGAAGGAACAAGGCAACGCGCGGTTTGCGCAGGCCGCGAGCCAAGCGGACTCGGATCAGGTTGCATGGGCGTTCCTGGCGGCAAAACGGCTCAGTAATTTTGATGAAGCTCAATGGCATGCGCGGCTGTTATCCTCGCTCGGCACGGAGGGCGGCGCGGCCAACAGCCTGGCGGCTTACAACCGTGCCATGGTGGAACAACAACTGGGAGATGAAGCGGCTGCTAAGAGCGGGTTCCGCGATGCGCTGCTGATGCCGGATAGCCAGATGGCCTATCACCTCAGCCGTCTTGCTCTTTCACAAAGTCACAAGTAATACATTTGATTTTCAAGGCCGGGTATCCGGAGGGGCAATCGAGAATGAAATCGCCGCGACTCATCCATCTAAGCTTGTTTGCGTGTCTTTGCTTGCCTTGTTCGCTTGCTGCGAGGGCACAGGTTGCCGGTCAAGCGGTGACCGTGACGCAGAGTACACTCACTGTGCCGACGTACGAACACATTGGCCGGGAGCCGGAGCCGCCGCTGTTTTCAAATTCAAGTTTATTGGGACTCTATCCCTTTACTACTTATCAGGCGCCATTTAAAGACGGCGACCCCAAGCCCAGGACTTATCCAACGGTTGTGGTAGAGAACGAGTATCTCAAGCTGACTTACATTCCTGAGTTGGGCGGACGATTTTTCTCACTCTACGACAAAGTCAACAAGAAGGAAGTGTTTTATCGCAACGACGTGATCAAGCCGTCGATGTTCAATCCGCGGGATAGCTGGTCGACCTCAGGCATAGAACTCACGGGTCCATACGATGCGCATATGCTGACACTGCATGGGGAGCCCTTCTGGTCGAACACGATTGTGCGGCACGACGACGGCAGCGTCTCCCTGGTGCTGGGAGAGGTCGATCCGGTTTATCACATGAAGGTGAACCTGTCGGCCACGCTGTATCCGGGGATTGCGGCCATGCAGATCAGCGTGTTCTGCTACAACCGCAACGACAGCGAGATGCCGCAGATGTTCTGGATGAACGCGGGGCTGCCGGCGACGGAGAAGACGCGCTTCATCTATCCGATGACGCGGACCATTGGCCATACGACGGGAGAAGTTTCCGACTGGCCGCTGTACAACGGCATCGATTACAGCTGGGACCGGAACAACCGGCACATGCTGGGCGTGTTTGGAATCGACGCTTACGACAACTTCGCGGGCGCCTATCGGTTCGATGAGGACTATGGCGTGTTTCGCTACGCCGACCGGCGCGTGGTTCAAGGCATGAAGCTTTGGACGTTTGGCTACGGCCCTGAAGGCGACCAGATGCAGAAGGTCTACACGGACAAGGCTGGCCCTTACATCGAGGTGCAGAGCGGGCGCCACGTGTGGGACGGCCATTATGAATATGTGGCTCCGCACAAGGTGGAGAATTGGAGCGAGTGGTGGATTCCGGTAGATGGCATCGGGGGAGTGACGACCATGACGCGGGATGTGGCGCTCAATCTGAGCGTCAAGGCCGATCCTGCCGCTGAAGGCTCCGAGGTCAAGCTCTCGCTGGTTTCAACGCGCGTCCTGAGCGGAGCAAGGCTGACGGTGACAGCGACCGATGGGGAACTTCTGAATATCCCGGTCGATTTTGTTCCAGGAGTACCGTTTTCAAAGACGATTAGCGGAATCAAGACCAATGCGGATGGACTGAGGAAGCTGACGGTTCGAGTGACGGACTCGACGGGAAAAGAGACGCTCAACTATCTCCGCCCGGATGAGAATCCAGGACGCAAAGAGTATTCCCCATTTGCCAAGGCGCTTGAGAAGCCGCAGAAACCGCTGGACCAAATGAGCGTTGAGGAGCTGGTGCAGGCTGCCGATTTCAAGCTGAAGGAGATGGACCCGATTGCGATGCAGGACCTGATTGATCGCGCATTGAAGATTGATCCGGGGTACTCGCGCGCGCATCTACTACTCGGCATCAACCACTACAATCATGGGCGCCACAAAGATGCGGCGGAAGAAATGTTGAAGGCGACGGAGCGCGAACCCTATCTGGACGAGGGCTGGTATTACCTGTCACTCAGCCAACTGGCCGTGGGCCAGAGCAGCAGCGCGGAGCGCAACCTTTATTACATCGGACCGGAGAGTGCGTTTTTCGGTGAGCGGGAGTATCAGCTGGGAAAGCTTGCGCTGCTGGGGGGAAGAGTGCAGGAGGCCGCCGGACATCTTGATCGTGCTGTGATGGCGAACGGATTCGATCTGAATGCACGGGCAATGTACGCGCTGGCATTGCGCAGTCTTGGCAGGCAGGACGAGGCGTTGCGGCAGTTGGCGGAGATTTTGCGCATTGATCCCTCCAACCGGCTTGTGTATGCGGAGCGCTTTTTCTTGAACGGCGACCAGGACGCGAAGCGCGAGTTGCTGCGGCTGATGGGAGAGCAAAGCCAGGAGGCGCTCGATGTGGCGATCTTTTATGGCGGCGTAAACCATTGGCGCGAGGCATCGGAAGTGCTGCGCATGGTGGAGCAGGAGAATAAAGATCCATGGGGCACTTCGCCGCTGTTCTACTACACGCTGGCGTACTATCTCGAGCAGCAGGGGGAAGCCGCGCCGGCCGCGGAGTTGAGGAAGAAAGCGCAGGGCGCGGCGGGCATCGTCGATCGCTTTCCGTATCGCAGGGAGAGTGAGGCGCCCTTGCGGGATGCGGTGCGTGCTGACCCAAACGATGTTGTGGCGCGATTCAACCTTGGATGCCTGCTCTACTTTCTAGAGCGCCCGAGTGAAGCGATCTCCGAGTGGCAGGCGGCGATCGAGCTTGATCCGAAAAACTTCAGCGCACGGCGCGCGCTGGGCCTTGCGGAAGCGTCGGAGGGAAAGACAGAGGAGGCCGCGCTGCAACTTGAGGCGGCGAATGAGCTGGAGCCTGCGCATATTCCCACGCTCAACGACCTGAGCGCAATTTACGCGCGGGCAGGCAAGTTCGATGATCAGATTGCTTTGCTCACCAAGGCGCTGAAGCGTACTCCAGAGGATGACGATCTTGTGATCGCGCTTCTCAACGCTTACCTGATCAAGGGCCAGTATGCGGACGCCGATGCGATTGTGAACACGCACAAGTTCGCTCCGCGGCATCGGTCCATTGTGCTTCGCGATGAGTATCGGAATCTTCGCTATGGCATGGGCGCCGCGGCCTTCAATCGGGGAGACTACGCACAAGCCCTGTCGATGTTTCAATCGGTGCTGAAGCCGCCTGTGACGCTTGGGGTTGACGACTTCCAGTTCGTATCCACGCCGCGGGCTTACTACTACATTGGGCGCACACTGGAGGCGTTGGGACGCAAGAGTGAGGCGGACGCGGCGTACAAGCAGGGCACCAGCGGCATCGAGCTGCTCTCCGGGGACAGAGACAGCTGGAACAGCGATAACTTCTACATGGTTCTCGCGCTGGAGAAGCTTGGGCAGCAGGACAAGGCGGCCAGTCTGATTCCTCACTTCGATGGGTTTGCGCGCACGGAGATGGACGAAACAAATCGGGTTCATCGGGGCCAGGCCCGGTATCTGCTGGCGCTGATTGCCAAGTATGCGGGCAGGCGCGATGAGGCATTGAAGCTGATGAAGGACGCGGTGGAGGCGTTGCCCGATTTTCTGCAGCCGCGCTATGAACTGCGGGGCGATGCGATCGATCCGCTCACCGCGAACACAACTCACTGAGGCATTCGGGAATCTGTTGTTCGGGATGATTCAGATCGCTCTAATCAATCGAGAATCGGAGAATGACCATGAAAAGTGAGAGACCGCATAGCTCAAGCCGCAGAGGATTCCTGCGTGGCGCCGCCGTGGCCGCAGTTCTTGGCCCGGTGTTTGGAGTGCCGAAGGTGGAAGCGGAAACGCCGGGTGCGGACAGTGAAGATATTGCCCTTCTTGGGCAAATTGTCCTGAATGGCGATGTCTATGAGCACAACTCGATTCTCAAGGGGTCGCTCAGATTTCTTCGCCTGCCGAAATCCGAGGTCGAGGTGCAGTGGATCGACAGCTTTGGCAGAATTGCAGGTGAGTATGCGCTGCCGGCGCCCACGTCGCTGGCTGAGCCGCTCCCGTTCTTCTTTGATTTGCGCGATGGACTGACCTATATGAACTCCATTCGAGTCAAGGTGAACGGAGTTGTTCAAGCGGTGGCATCGAGGTTCATGCGCTCGCCTGCCGAATCCGCGTGGAACGATTACCAGGTGATCAGTTGGGCGCACTATCCGGATGGATATTACGACCAGCTGCGCGCCGCGGGAGTGAATGCGACGATCGCCTATCGCGAAGGGGACTTTTCCAATGTCCTGAATAACAACTTCAATTTTTATGTAGAGCAGATGGTGTGGGACGTGTACGCGATTTATCACAAGGACCTGCCGTTGTGGAGAGATGTGATTGCAAAGGTCAGGGCAGACCGGAGCAATCTGGAGCACTGGGTGCGCCAACCTTGCGTGAATGATCCGGCTACACAGAAATATGTGAATGACCGGGTGCAGCGCTACGTGCGTCAACACCGTGCGTTCCGGCCGCTCTACTACTGCATCTCGGACGAGCTGGGGCAAGGGGATCAGATCAGCGCCAACGATTTCTGTCATTCGGTTCATTGCACTTTGGCTTTCGCAGAATACCTGCGCAAAAAATACGGAACGCTCCAGGGGTTGCAGGGTGAGTGGGCGCTCGACGAAGTGATTCGCTGGGACGATGAGGGCATCCAGTCCGGCAGCGATTGGGAGAAGGCGAATCCGATGATCAGCCGCACCACCACGGACGCGGCTTTCGAATCGATTGCGCTTGCGAATCTGCAGGAACGGTACGGAAGCGTGAGCCGCTTCAACAAGGAGTGGGGAACAAGTTTCCCTGAGCCGCGTGGAGGCATGGGCCCGCGCGAAAGCTGGGAGCCGGTGCTGGGCGCGGTAAGAGAATCGCTCTCGATTCCGCATCTCGCCGAACCGGATCTTGAGAAGGCGCTTGGCTCGCTGGAACAGTTCAATGTGCGCTGCGGCAACCGCGCTGGATGGAATGCACCGCACACGCCGGCCGGCTTCAAGAGTTGGTCGGAGGTGAAGGCGTTTCTGATTCGTTATGACAAGGAACTGGGAGAAGTGAAGTCGACGAAAGGATGGAACCTGGCTCCGTGGTCGGACTTCCGCAACTTCATGGACTCCACCTTTGCCGATGCGGTGCTGCGCGCGGCGGTTGCATGCAAGGCGGAAGACCCGTCGGCACGTTGCGCCACAGAGGGCGGCCAGGCTCCGTTCGCATTCGGCTGGTACAACTACGAGCAGGTTTTGCGGGTGGTGGATGTGATTGAGCCTTACAACATCGGCAACAACGTGGAAGTGATTCGCTCTCTGAAGCCGGAGACCATCATGTTGTCGACGGTGGGGTACGATCACAAACCGGGCTCGCCGATGACGGCCGAGGACCGTTTGCGCCAGCGCCAGGCCGTGCGCCCGGTGTGGTGGGAGTTGTTTCACTCGCACCAGGGGACAATCATCTGGGATAACCAGGAAGAGTCGGGAACCTTTGTCGATTTGAAGACCGGCGCATTGACGATTCCGGCGGAGACTTTCCGCGATGTGTTTCACGAGCTGCGGGGCGGCCTGGGGATGCTGGTGATGAACATCGCGCGCACGCAGGATGGAATTGCAATTCACTATTCGCACCCGTCTGTTCAGGCGCACTGGCTGCTCGAAAATGCACCGAAGGCGCGGGAATGGATGGTGGACACGGTGGAGGGCTACGTCACGAGCCGATTCATCGCGGTCAGGAACAGCTGGACGAAGCTTGTGGAAGATCTGCAGGTGCAGTATGACTTTGTTTCTGCTTCAGAAGTGGCAGCGGGCGGGCTGAACTCCGGCAAATACAAGCTGTTTGTGCTACCGGAGTCCATTGCTCTGAGTCCGGCGGAGGCAGAGCAGGTGAGGGAATTCGTGCTATCCGGCGGCACGGTGATTGCCGATTCACGCGTTGGACTGTTGAACGAACACTGCCGCGATCTTGGCCACGCGCAACTGAACGATGTATTCGGAATTGCCGCAGGGGAGCGCAGGAATCCTGGCGCACTGGCCAGCGTGGATGCGAGCGCGACGGCGCTGCAATTGGCGGAAAAAGATCTTGGCCACCTTGAGCCGGCGGACGCGATGTTGGCCGTCACCACGGCGAAGGCGATGGTCCATAGCGGCGATGTTCCGATGGTCGCAGTGAATCGATTGGGAAAAGGGCAGGCCATTTATCTGAACATGGATGTGTCCGGCTACGCGTTTGACAGGCTGAATCCGAATGCTCCCAATGGGCTTCAAAGCCTGCTGGAGAGCGTTCTGAGTGTGGCCGGGATTGGTGAGCGGGTGCGAGTGCGAAAGGCAGACGGGAAACGCCTGGCGGGAACAGAGGTAGTGATCTTCGCGAATGGAGTTTGCGAAGTGGTTGCGATCTTTCGCAATCCGCAACTGGACGATGGCGGCTGGGGAAGCTACCGCGAGAAGAAATCGAACTGGCGGGACTGGACCACGGATGCCGATAACTCGGCGCTTGAGAAGGAAGAGAACGTAACGATTGAGTGGGGTTCGGCCAGCCAGACCTATGACGTGCGAGCGAAGAAGGACCTGGGATCGATTGAAACATATAAAGCTGTGCTTGATCCGTGGGAGCCGCTGGTCTTCACGCGCGCGCCGCGTCCACTGCCCAGGCTGCAACTTGGCGTGCCTTCCGGCGCAACGGCAGGGTCGACGATCGAGCTGACGATCAAGTCGAGCGAGGCGCCGCTTGAGGGCACCCTGCGCGTTGTGCATTTGGAGTTCACGCCGCCCTCCGGGAAAGTGTACGAACTCTACTCGCAGAATGTGCTGGTGTCCTCTTCGTCGCAAACTGTCCGGGTTCCAATCGCGGCCAACGATCCTCAAGGGACGTGGAGTGTGCGGGGGCACGATTTGATGAGCGGGCAGATCTCCGAGGGATCTTTCACCGTGCGTCCGCGTGGGTGAAGCTGAGACTTCGAGGCGGCGTCCTGCAATCCGGCGCGAAGGGCCAAAGGACGCATCAGCCCTACTGCGCCTCAAGGAAGATGAGTAGGCAATGTGATTGATTTGTTCTGGGGGAGCGGAGCAGAGGGTTTGCGATTGGATTGAGGCTTGAGGTGCGGGAGGGAATCGAGGATTCCCTCCCGCGCCCGAGAGGTTATTGCACGTCGCTCACCTTGCCATCTTTGAAGGTGACCTTCATGCCGTTGTAGTAGTAGATGACCTTGACGCCCAGATTCGCGATCCTGGTGGGTGTGCCGAGGGCGGCTTGCACCTGGTCGATGGACTGGCCCAGTTCCACAGATGCGGGAGCAGGAGCGGCTGCTGGCGCCGCGGGAGCAGCATCGGCTGCGCCTGCCGGTGGCGCCGCGCCTCCGCTATCCTGAGCGGCCTCGGCGGTTACGTCCTTCTCGGAAGCCGCGGCCTGCTGGTCCTGCGCCTGGATGTCGGCGCCCACGTTGGCCTCCGGCGGAGGCGCAACAGCAGCATACTGCGATTGAACCGGTGGCGCCGCGGCGGAAGGCGGAGCCGCGGGCAATCCGCCCGTGCCCTGCTTGTCCTGCAGGTCCTTGAGACCCTGGTCGATGGTCTCACGCATGTGGTTCTGCATCTCCTGCAGGTCAGTCAACTGCACCTGCACGGTGAGCGAGATCTGGCACTCGGGGTTGCCCTTGCTGGAGAGAATGACGAGGTTCGCCGAGGTTGCATCGGCGGCCGGTGCATCCCGGAGCTGCAGGGTGTCGCCGTCGCTGACCACACACTCCTGGCCGGAGGTATCGGTTACATCCAGGTTGCCGCCGGCGACGAAGACGTGCGGATGGCCGTCGCTGAGGAGGCGGGCGATGCCGCTGGAGCCGGGATCGACGTCCTGGCTGGCGGCGTTCTGCGTAGCTTCCTGATTCTCAAGCGCCAACTGGTTTCTCACTTCGTCGGCGATCATCTGCTTGACCTCAGGAGTGAGCGCGGGCGCGCCGCCTGGGGCAGGGGGTGCTCCAGCTTCTTCCTGAGCTTCCTGGTGCGCCGCATAGGCGGCCTGCAAATCCTGCGAAATGATGTAGTCGGTGAGCCAGAAGGCGGCCGAGGGGTAAACCGGATAGGGCTGGAAGTAGCCGCCGTAGAAGCCGAACCAGGGGTTACCGCCCCATCCCCAACCGAATGCGATGGGCGCGGCCCACGGGTTGTAGGCCCATCCGTAAAAGCCCGCGCCATAGTAGAAGCCTGGGGCATAGACGTTCAGCATCAAACCGCGATAGCCATAGCCGCGATAGAAGCGGTTGTATTCGTGGCCATGGTAGAAGTAGGAGCGTCGTGCAAAATCGTGGCCGTGGTAGCTGTAGCCGCGCTCGACATAGCCTCTGCGTCCCCGCTCTGAAACCATGCGGCTGCCATCATGGCGCTGGACCGAGACTCTGCGGCCGCCGCCCAGATTGTTATGGGTGTCCATGCCGCGCTTGGCGTCATGCACGTCGCTGACCTTGCCGCCGGGGCGGGTGCGCACGGCGCTGCCGCTCTTGGTGACTTTCTCAGAGCTGCCTTTGGGTGCGGCACCGGACTTGATGGGCGAGGCTTTTCCTCCTCCGCTCGCTCCAGGGTGTCCGGCAGAGGCTCCGCCGCCGGGGCGCGCGCCGCCGGCTGCTCCACCGGGATGTGTTGCACCGCCGGCTGCACCACCAGGGTGGGCGCCGCCGGTAGTGGTCGCTCCGTGCTGCGCGCCGGCGCCATTGGCCGTTGGACCGTGCGTGCCGCCGTTTGCCGACGGCCCGTGGGTCGCTGCCGCACCGTTGGCCGTTGGTCCGCCGTGCGAGGCGGCGCCGTTGGCGGAGCCGCCAGGCCTTGCGCCGCCTGCGGCAGACCCGCCGGACTTGGGAGCGGCGGCAGGCGCCTTGGGCGCGGGCGCAGCTTTGGGAGCCGGCGCGGCAGGCTTCTTTTGAGCGTTGGCTGCACTTGCCGAGCAGCCGATCACCAGCAGCCCGCCAAGAATCAGCGCCGCTGAACCGTCTGCGATGGATTTGCGAAAGGTGTCCATAGTCATCTGTTCCTCATTCCTGTCTGTTTTGCGCACCATTCGATCAGCGCGGGGATTCTATTCAACGTTGCTGACTTTTCCGTTGGTGAAGGTTACCTTCATATCCTTGTAATAGAAGATTTCCTTCGCTCCCAGCTTGGCGATCCTCACTGGTTGACCGAAGCCTGCGGTTACCTGGTCCTTGGTCTGGCCGATGGCGATGGTCGGCGGCGGTGCATCGGACGGTGGAGGTGGAGGCGCAATCATTGCCATAGGGGCTGGAGCCGGGGCGGCAGGGGCTGCGGCCGCCTGGTTGCCCTGATCGGTCTGGCCGCCCTTGTCACCGCTGTCGTCTGGAGGCTGCACCGTAATCAGTTCCGAGAAGGTTTTCACGAAGTCGTCGGGCGCAGGCACCGAACCCTTCTGGAAGGGGAATTTGATCTCGCCGTAATAGCGAACCTGATTGCCTTGCGGATCGGGGTAGGGATCGGAAAAGGTGCTGACCAGAATGCCATCTTTTTGAACGGCAACGCCAGTGACCCAAAATTTCTCTCCGGCGACGAACTTGCGCGATGCGCAGCCGTTGTTGGCCGCGTCCGTGACGCTGCCGCCACCACCGAAGGGAAGACGGCTTTTGAGAAAGGACTTGGCGGCGTCCTTGGCGCGGTTGTTGTAATTCGCGGTGAGAGTGCCGGCGCTGTAGCTGTTTGAAAACGCGTAGGAGGAGGAGGAGCTGCACATCATCAGCCCATCCTTTTGCAGGACCACGACATCGCCCGCGGTGACTATATCCGAGTGGTCGGCGGTGGGCTTTGTGACCTTGACCTGAGAAACGAGTTTGGCCTGGATGAGCGTAGCTGGATCGCCTGCCTGCGCCTGAATCCCGACCGCGAGAACCGCCGTCATTGCCGCGAAACCGAATGCACCGAGCCTCTGCGCTTTAACCATGATCCACGTCCATTTCATAGGTTGCGGGGATGATTGCTATGTGCCCGAAAAGGTAAATCACGCCATGCGCTATGTCAAGCAAAAGTATGGAGAAGCAATGCGCCGGTGTTCTTCTTGCTCCAACACACTAATAAAACGAAAGTTCCGAAGAATTTCATTTTTCTCTTCCGGGATAGTTGAATCAGGGCGGTGAAGATATCAGGCGGACAATGCGAGTAACAGAATACAGGTGATGTTATCCTGGCCGCCGCGCTGCTTGGCGAGGTCGATCAGGTTGAAGCATGCAGAGTCGAATGTGGACGCGCCCAGCACGGAGGCGATCTCTTCCTGCCCAAAGTAGCGGGTGAGGCCGTCGGTGGCGAGCAGCACGGCGGTTCCGTGCTTCAGATCGACGGAGAAGAAATCGGGTTGCACTTCAGCGGATACTCCCACGGCGCGGGTAATTACGGACTCCATGCCGCGCAGGTCGGCGGTGTGTGCGTTCTCAATGGTCAGTGTGCCGTTGCGGATAAGTTCGTTGATATAGGAATGGTCGACGGTAAGCTGCACGCACTGGTCATCCTGGATGATATAGGCACGGCTGTCGCCCACGTTGCCAACGATGAGTTTGTTTCCATCCAGGGCGGCAACTACCGCGGTGGTTCCCATGCCCCGGTTCTCAGGAATCTGTCCGTTCTGCCACACATCCGTATTTGCGGCGTTGAGAGCCACCAGCAGTTGGGTGCTGATGGGCGCGCCCGAGTCAGCCGTAGCGGCAAAGCTGTTGACGATGGCAGCAACGGCAAGCGCACTTGCGACTTCACCGCTGGCCATTCCACCCATGCCGTCGCATACGACGAAGAGGCCGAGCGACTCGTTGTAACCGAAGGCGTCTTCGTTGTTGGTGCGCACGCAGCCCATGTCGCTGAGGGCCGAGACGGCGATATGGAGCGGTGCGGACGCGGCTTCCAGCGCGGCCGGCTCGAGAGGGGCCTCGGGCGTTGAGGGGATGGGCAAAAGATCGTTGGTGAAGTCTTCGGTCATGGTCTCCGCTCAGATTCTAAAGCAGCTAGCGAGGTGAGTCTGAAGTTCATTGCATAAATGACGAGAGCAACAGCAGATCCTTCGACTCACCACCCCCAGGCTGAAGTACGCCTGGGGCCCCGTTCGCTCAGGATGACACTCTCTTTGAGGGGTAAAAGGTTATTCGAATTACGAAGCGAGTTTTAGACTCAGGACACTAGCGAGCTACGTTCGATACGCAGCGGAACCCTTTCATGAATTCCGGGTTCAGCAAAGGTGCGCCGGGGCCTGAGGCGTCAAAAAGGACGATTTCAGGAGCCTGGTTGTTGAAAGTGAAAGAGAACTTCAGACGGTTGGGAGCGATCTGCGGCGCTGAGTAGCTGAAGTGGAAGACCGACCAGGGGCCGGCCATCTGCGGCGCGGTGTTCTTCTGCGTGGCGAGCGTGATCTTGCTCGATGGCTGCGAGACCCAGTGGAATGTAGCCGACTGTCCGCCTGCGCCGATCTGTTTGCCATCGATGTTGAGCACCGCATCGGAAACTCCGGGCGACTTCAATTCGTTGAGGGTGAAGTCGAGCGAAGGCTGATTTCCGCTGGTGTAGAGCGTCGAGGAAATCTTTTGCGCTTTATCCAGGAAGGAGATGAAACCTGGGTTGATGTGTACGGCGGAGCCGGGGGCAACGGCGAATTGCCCACCTTGCTGAACAACGAGGGCGCGCAGCGATGTGTTGTAGAACTGGGCGAACGATCCCGAGGCCGGCGCGAAGATCTGGGCGACTTCATCGACGCTGGCTTCATTGGGCGAGGACGGATTGAAGGGGAACTTGGTGAGCAGCGGATCAAGCTGGCTGCAGAAGGCTTTGGCTGCACCACCGGCGGCGGCTGCGGGCGCTTGTGCGGCGAGATTCTTGGTGGAGGTGATGGGCGCTTCAAGCAGGGCGAAGCTGGTCCTGTCCATGTTGCCGGCTGCGTCAGGCAGGAAGGTGTTGCGGAGGGTTTCGGCAGCCTGGTCCGCGGTGATGGCGGCTTGCGTCACGGGCGCCGCGGCGGTGGGATCGTTGGCGCTGGTGGCATTGAGGGTGAGGTTTTTCACCGCGCCTTCAAGGCCCTGCAGGGACTGAATGTATCCCTGGTTGGATTGGCTGATGAGGCGGCTGTCGCCATTTGAAGGCGGCACAACGGTCTGCGGCGCCTGGAAGGCGGACGAGATTTCAGGCGCGGCCACGCTGGTGTTGGTGGAGATGAGCGAGAAGAGCTCGAGCATTGCCGAGGTGTTGGAGTCGAGCGCGCCGAGCTTGTTGCCGGCGTCGGCGAAGTTGCGATATTGCACGAACTGCGCCTTGGTGAGATAGGTGCGCCAAGTCTGGATGTAGTCGGCGAAATAAGCCTTCTTCAACTGGTCAGAGAGCGCGACGCGATCGATGGGCGGACCGGAGGAGGGGCCAAGCACCCATTCCTCGCCACGGAAATAGGGGTCGGGATGCAGGATCGCGTCCTGCATGAAGGCGAAGCCAACCTTGCTGAACGCGCCTTGCACCGGATAGTTGTCAAAGATGTATTGCGCGGAGCCGGGGAACTTGCTGTTGAAGTCGAAGGAAGGGACCTTGTGATTGGCGGCGGCGAGCATGCTCTGGTAGACATGCTGGAATCCCTGGAAGCCGTTGAGATAGGTGCGCGCGTGCGCGACGACAACGTCGTTGCGCGAGCCTCCAACGCCGGACATGCAGGAGGACGGACCGGGAAGCAGGTTGGCGTAGAAGGTGAACTGGGCTTGAGCCAGAGTAGCGACGGCAGGATCGGGCGTGGCGCTGCCGGTCCACTCGGTGAGCAGGGCAGAGGGAAGAAAGTCGACCGTGTCCTGCGCCGAGTCGGGGTCGGGATTGGAGGCCGTGATGAGGTAGGCCTTCAGCGGACGGTAGGCTGCGCTGTAGTCGGAGTCGGGCGCGGGAACATCGGGGACGGCGCGCAACTTGTTGATGATCGCGGCCTGCGTGGGCGCAAGCAGCAGCGTGCGGAATTTGTTGGCGTAGGCCTGGCAGGCGACCGGGTAAAGAGCGTCGCCATGATAGAGGCCCATGCGATCCATCAGCGGCGGACCGTCCTTGCGATAGCGGGACAACTCATCGAGAATCGCGCGCAGCTTGTCGAGGGAATCGAGATCGCCCTGTGCGGCGAATCCGCCTGTGGCTACGGGAGAAACGGGCGCGGCGGCGGCTTTGGCAACACGCTCTTCGAGCGCGTGGTTGTTGAAGAACGAGATGGTCGCCAGGCCAAGCACGATGAGAATCAGCAGGCTTGCGGTCGCCAGCAATGTGCGCTTGAGAACGCTGGTGCGGGTGCTGGCGCGGCTGGTTTCGAGAGCGGATTTGTCGGCGAGAAGAATCTTTGAGAACAGGTGCGGGAGAAAGACCCACTGCGCAACTTTGCGCGTGCCGCCACGGCGCGACTGGGGCGCGGCCGGCTGCTGGAACTGCGCGGCGAGTGAGAAGATGCGCGTGGCGCCGGCGTCGACTGGCGCCGCGGCCTGCGGCTGCGCGGGGCCGACTTCAAGCACATCTTCAACGATGTGGGCGCGCATGCCGGCGAAGAAGAAGCCACGCAGGAATGGATTGACGCCGATCTGGCTGGGACGCGCGACTTCCGCGAGAAAGCCAACGACGCCGGCGCGGAGCTTGCGCAGATCGCGCGGGAACTCATAGGCGCGGGCGAGGTCCTGAAGTTCGCCGCCGCGGGAGAGAATGTCGAGACGAAACTCCGCGAGTGCGTAGAGAAGCTGGTCGAAGCGCGCACCGATCTGGGCGGAAGCCTGTTCGGTATAGAGGCCGGTGCCTGTTGAAAGAGAAGAGAGCAGCGAGCCGATGGGCAGCTTGACTTCCTCTTCCGAAAGGCGGTTCACGTAATCGGCAAAGGGGGTGACGCGATCGAGTTTTGTGAACAGCACATAAATGGGGAGCGAGATGCCGAGCGTTTGGGAGAGTTGGCGGAGGCGCTCATTGAGCATCTGCGCAAGGGCGCGAATCTGCTCCGTGGTGTTGGGCGCGAGGATGCGCTCAATGCTGACGCAGACGACGACGGAGCGCGCAGGGAGGCGGCTGTCTCCGAAGATGGAGCCGAGGCGCGCGGGGATGGTGGCGCGAACCAGGCGCAGCCACAACGGTGGTTGACGCAGCAGCGCGCCGCCGGCTTCAGCGAGCACATAGTCGCCGGCCAGCCAGAGATTGGCGAGTTGGGTGGGAACGATCTGGCCGTCCTGGTAAACATTGCCAGCGAGCAACTCGGGATCGAGGCCGGATTGGAGCACGGTCTGGGTCTTGGCGGAGTTTTCATCGCCGATGACGTAGATGAGCGGCAGGCCTGCGAGCGATTTTGCGCCGGCGCGTCCGGCCTGGCGCACCTTGGCGTCGGCATCGCGCAGCACGGTATTCAAGTTGATGGCGTCGGGTGTATCGCCGCCGGAGAAAGATGCGGAGCCGCCGCTCGACTTGCCGAGTATCCAGACGACGAAGCCGACGGCCAGCGCGCCGAACAGGCCAAGGATCACGCAGAACAGGATGAGCTTGGGGCCTTCAAAATGCAGGGCGAATCCGCCCCAGATGACGAGGGCCAGATAAACCAGGAAGATGAGTATCCCAATCAGCACGCGTTTCACAGGGACACCTCCGAACGGCTGGTTGACAACCGAAGAGGCGGCGTTTCATGGGCGTGGGTGACAGAGGATTGCTCCTGTACCGCGGGAACCGACTGGCCGAGCACAAAGATGTAGCCGACATAGGCCAGCACGGTGACTACGAAGAGCAGAACGGTGGTGATGAGCAGGTTGCGCACCCACGGATCGCCCTTGGGCGCAGGCGGTGCGGCCGGCGTCTCCGCGGGACGGAAGAGCGCGTAGGAGCCGCGGATGCGCGTGATTTTTTCCCGGATGCGTTGGAGGATATTGTGAATCTCCGACGAGTCCCCGAAGGCGAAGCGGCCGCGATAGCCGAGTTGGAGGCAGAGAGCGTGCAGTTCGAGCACGTCGGCGACTTCGGCGGATTCGGGACGATTGAGCAGCTCGGTGACGTTGCGAAAGAAGTTTTCTCCCGCGAAGTGTCCACCGAACATCTCTTCCTGGAGCGGACGGCGGGCCCAGTCAGCGAAGGTGGGGTCTTTGGAGTTGAGCACGCTTTCATCAAGGAAGCCGATCATGGCGTAGATGGCCATCTTGGAGGCTTCATCGCTGTAGCCCAGGGTGGATGCATCTTTGACCGCGGCTGAAATCATCTTGCGCAACGTGGCGCGGAAGGTGTCGGCATTTTCAACGCGCTGAACAAAGAAGCGCGTGCGCAGAATGACGGTGAAGACTTCCTGAAAGCAGAGCGCAAGGTTGTTGGTCCTCAGCTCTGGAGGAGCGGGAGCTTGTGGGGGAGTCATTCGGAGGTCTCCATGATGATGGTGAGGTCGAACGTTGCGTCACCGAGGTCGCCGGGCAGATAGACGCCGACCTGTTTGGTCTGGAGAATGTGCTGCCAGCATGCGCCGCTGAGGGAGACGGAGAAGTAGTGCATGTCCGCCTGCGAGTGAAGCGCGGCAGGTGGAACGGGAACATGCATCAGCTCAAGGCCGGGAAGCGCGCGCTGCACAAGTTTGCCGACGCCTTCCGCGGAACAGACTTTGACGAGCCGGGGCGTCTGACGAAGAAGGACGGATTCAGTGACGGAGGAGCGGATGCCGAAGATCCAGCGCGCCCGGCGCAGGCAGCGCTCGTCTTTCACGTCAGCGGCGTAGACGTAGTTGTCCGCTTTGCGGAACTGGAGCGTAATTGTGTTGGAGGGCGCGACTACTTCAAGGTAACGGCGGATGAGAATATCCAGATCCCTGAATGTGGTGGTGAGGTCGAGATGACGATAGGGCGGGATCTGGTCCTGCGCGGATTCGAGGGCAAAGGTGCTGAGCGAGCCGGCCAGGCGGGCCAGATCGCGATAGACCTCTTCAGGATGGCTGCGGCGGTCCTGCAGATGATGGCGCAGGGCGGGAAGCGTGGAGCAGAGCGAATGAAGAAACCAGTAGTTGGCGACATCGAGAGCGGAGGTGCCGAGTTCAAAGCGGCCGGAGCTGAGGCGAAGGTTGCGGGTGGAGGAGATTTTCTCGTCGATGGCCTGGGTGAGACGGTGCAGCAGCAGAACCAGGCTCTGGCTGGCGCCGATGCGGAGGCTAGGGGGAATGAACTCGGGGTCGGAGATGAATCCGCCGGCGCCGTCGCGGACAATGCGCGCGATGGGGAAGGAGATGGTGTCTGTCGCGAGCTGCGCCTGGCTCAGGAGGACGAGGTTCTTGCGGGCGAAGGAGACGCTGTTTTCGCCCTGGCCGACGGACTCATCGCGAAGCGTGCGCTGCACTGCGCCGTAGCGCGCGCTTGCGCCGCCGCCAAGATCGCAGTCAAGGCCCTGATCGAGGCGCGGCGGAATTGCCAGGTGCAGAACGATCTCGCTGTCGGTGGATGAAAAGAGGCTGTTGAGGTTGGCAGGTTCGGGAACCGAGTCGCAGTCAGGAAGATCGAAGATGAGGCCGTCGGGAAGAATTCCGGAGGCGAAGTTGAGGATGGCGAGCCCGTTGCGCAGGGCCTCGGTGTCAATGGAGAAATGAAGAAATCCCCACGGATCCTGACGCAGATTGGAGCTCAGGAACCACAGCGTGTCTTCAAAATACCGGCTTTGCGTCTGGAAATGATGGGGGCCGAGATGCATGCCTTCCGACCAGACGACGCGCGACAGAAACTTCATAGGAGGGAGACCACCGTGGGCGAGAGTTGGAGATCAGTTATGCTTCCAAACCGATACAAGGCGAAGGTGAAGTAACTGCAGTTTGAACTTCATTGAGAGAGCCAGCTGCCAGTCCGGACGGGGCCTGAAAACCCTTGGTCGAGCCGATTCGTCCGGTGAGTTGAGGCGCAAGCGCATTATACGCAAAATCTTTTTTGGCTGAACAGGTAAATCGGGAGCAGCGAATGGTTTATGCTACCCGCATCGCACCGGAGGCCGGAATTTATGGACAAACCGACAACACCTGCTGGACCGAACGCTTCGAATTCTGCGTGGCCGGAGGATTCCAGTTCGGGACAGGGCTTCGGAGCAACCGGCATCTTCGGGACGGTGAACGAGCCGGAGGCGGCGAAGGATGGTGCGGATTCAAGCGCCGAGCCGGACCCCCTGGTCAAGTGGCTGAGCGAGCCGCCGAAACCGCAAACGGCGCCGCCGCCGATTACGAAGGACTTTGCCGAGCCGGTGGTACACAAGGTGGTGTTTGGCGGAGGCGGGGCGGAGAGTTCGCCGCAACTGCTGGACCGCATGCGGCAGGCGTCTCTGGAACGAGCAGCCACGGAAAGACCGGCAGCTCCAGAAGCGGGGAACAAAGGCAGCGGAGGGTTTACGGAACTGCTGCGGACGCTGAGCAGCGAACCGGGTGCGCCGCCTGCTGCGCCGCAAGCGACGGGGCAACAGACGCCTGCACCTGCGCAGAATTCCGGATTTACCTCGTTGCTGCGGACGCTGGGCACGCCGGAGCCGGCAGAAGCGCCTTACAAACCGGCGACACCGCCAAGCGCTCCAGCGCCGGGCGGATTTACAGAGTTGTTACGGGCAACTTCAGGGGATTCTCCGGAGTTTTCCAGCCCCAGAGCGCAGAGCCCCGCATGGGCAGAGCCGGCCGCCAGCGTTGCTGCACCCGGTGAAAGCAAGCCTGGCGCGTTCACGCAGATGTTCGGGACATTCACCGGCGGAAGTTCCTCTGCGCCGCCGGAGCCGGTGGAAGCTCCGCGGCCGGGAGCGGGGTCGTTTACCAGGATGCTCTCGCTGGAGCAGCAATCCGGTCCCGCTGCCTCGGCCTTTCAGGAAGAGCGGAGACCTTTGCCGGGGCCCGTCGATTATGGCCAGGCGCCGCGCGCCGAGAGCCCTGCACCGAATCGCGATCCGTTTGCGCCTGCTCCGTTGCCGGAACCGACCCCGCAGAATGCGCCGGGCGGGTCGGGAATGGGGATTACGCGGCTGATTCAGATGCTGGACGAGCCGTCGAAGGCGCCCGCGCCACGATACGAACCTGCGCCGGTGAGCCCGCCGCCTGGGCCTGAACCGGGCGTGTGGACACAGACGTTTGCGTCGCTCGCCCAGTCGAATGAAGTTTCTGCGCCGCCGGCGAAGACGCCGGATTGGGCACCGAGGCCGGCCGCACCGGCCTACCCTATAGCACCGCCGGTGGTTGAGCCCGTCCTGAATAAACCGCCGGCTCCGTCGGCTGCCGGGCCGAGCGAGTTTACGCGCATACTGGATGCTTCGCGGATTCGCGAATTATCGATGAAAGGCGGCGCGGCGGCAACTCCGCTTGCCGTGCCGCAGAGCTTTACCCCCGCCGCTCCGCCGACGCCTAATTTTCAGATGCCGGCGCCGCCGCCGATGCAGATGCCTGGATTGGGCGGCATGCCGCATCCGGGCGGATTTACACCGCCGCAGGTTCCGAGTTATCCGATGAGTTATCCGCCGCAGGCAGTAGGGATGCCGCAAATGGGGGGTATGCCGCAGGCGCCGGGGATGCAGATGCCGTCAGCGCCATTGCCGCCTGTTCCGCAGATTCCAGCGGTCAAGCCGCCTGATGCAACGGCGGGGAAGACGCAGCAGATGCTGGTCATCATGGGCGTTGTGATCATCGTTTTGCTGGTGGCGATCCTGGTGACGGTGATCTTTCTGATGAAGCACTAACTTGACCGGCGTGGTCGCGGGTGCAAGCCGCGATTAGAAGATGCGGACGGTCACGAGGTTCAAAAGCACTCTCTGCTGATTGACCGGGTTGGTAAGGTAGTTGGCTGTGGACTGCACCAGCGCATCTGCGGTTCCCACCACGTTAGAGCAGACATTGGCTCCGGCGCCGATACTCCCGCCTGCCTTTGACGCCGCGCCGCAGCCGAGGATCAGCGGCATATAGATCAAGTGAACTCCGCCTGTAATGACGCCGGCAAGCGTCTTCTGGGCCACGATGCTGGTGAGAAGCGAGAGCTGCTGGGCTTTGGATATGCCGCTACTGTTCGATTTGTAGACCTTCTCAAACTGGGGAGCCATCTGCATGACGTTGCTCGCTAGCGACGCCACCGTGGCCAAGTTGCCCAACCATTTGGCGTACGGACTGATGACGCTGTAGGCAGATCCCCAGCGTGCGCTAACCACCATACCGCGAAAGTCGCCCGCTGAGTTGACCGCCGCCACATCGGTCATCCAGTTGTAGGATCGGAACGCTTCCAGTCCGGTGATGGCGCGGAACCCGTTGATCGCGTAACTGGTGTTGCCGGCGATCACGTCGGTTTTGTGCGCAATTACGGTCAGGCTGTCGACTTCACTTCCCATGGCTCGGCCTCATTTTTGATTTTGTGCGCAAGACTACGCCTGCCCGCGGAATCGCGTCAAGGCGCGTGGATGCTGAGAAACGGGCGGACCAAGGACCACAGGCAAGGATCGGCGTCGAAAGCAGGCGCGTCAGGCGGGCTGGGCGAGCAGAATGATCAGCTCCATCTGCGGGTTCAGAATTTCGGAGGGGGCGTAGACGGCGAAGTTGCGGGCGCGCTGCACCGACTCCCACACCGGGCCGCTGGCTTCAATGGCGAAGTACTGGTGGCGCAGTTTTACGGGAATCGAGCGCGGCGGCGTGGGGACGTGCTGCAGGCGCAGACCGGGCAGGGCATTGCGAATGAGGGTTTCAAGCTGCGTGGCGGAGCAGGCCTTGAGGAGTTTCGGAGCGCGGTCGATCAGGTCCGCGTCGCGGACATCGGCTGAGATGGCCAGGTAGAATCGCGAGCCTTCGAAGTAAGAGTCCTTGTCGATCGATGTGGCATAGATGGTGTCGCGAACCATCTTGAGCGGCAGCGCGACAAAGTTGCTGGGCACCACGGTCTCGAGCATTACGCGGATCATGCGGTCGAGTTCTCCGAAGCAGGCGCCGAGCTGCTCGTGGTTGTAGGCGGGCAGATCTTTGGGAGCGATTTTGCTTGAAAAAGCGGTGAGGGCGCCGGCCAGGTCAGAGAACTCGCCGAACAGCAGTTCGGGCTGGATGTTGGTGGATTCGAGGAAGTGGCGCAGCACAGGCAGATGGCTGTTGATGGTGTAGAGCAGCCAGAAGTTGGCCACGTCAGAGGCGGAAAAGTCGGCCAGCGACTGGTTTTTCTGGCGGCGAGCGCCGGAGAGTTGGCTGCCGCGCGCCACCAGCAGTTCCACCATGTTGCTGAGGATGCGCTTGAGGGTGGGGTGGGCGTGAATGTCGATCAGCGGCGGAATGTAGGTGGGGTCGACCTGGTAGAGGCCGGTCTCGGAACGCAGAATGCGGATGAAGCCGAGAATGACCGAGCCCTCGCGGTTTTCGCCTTCGGCAAGGATCTGCATGTTCTTGCGCGCCACCTGGACCGGCTTTTCGCCGCTGCCGGTGTTTTCGTCGCGGACCATGAGCAATTGCGCCAGAAAGCGCGTACTGACGCTGGAGCGGTTGACTGATACGTTCATGCCGCCTTGCAGGTATTCGGGCACGGCAAGGGAGAAGGTGCAGCTCTGGCGGCCATCCTGGAAACACTCGTCGAGCACGCGAGCCGGCGGCGGATATTCCGAGGCGGGAATGTCGAGGGGCAGCGCGTCGGGAAAGATGCCGGAGGCCAGGGTGATGGCCAGCCTGCCCTCCGAGAGGGCCTTGGTGTCGATCTGAATTTCACGAAAGCCCCAGGACCGGGCGTTCAGCGAGTCCAGGTAGAAGCGCGCACTGTCTTCAACAAACCGCTCCTGCGCCTGCAGGTGCTGGGGCGAGAGGAAGGTGCCTTTGGACCAGATGACGGGTTGGAGCTGTCGCATTTTCTTCTGCAACCTCGGCTGAGTATTGCATATTACTCTACCGGCAGAATCGAATCGGTGTCCAAAAAAGGAATCGCCGGGGATTTGCCGGTATTGAGGTTGGCAGGCGATCCCCGGCCGGTGATACGTGAAGAAAAGTTCGGGCAAGGGAGCGTTTGTTCCGCAACGGCGGAGGTGGTATAAGTTGTACCTACCCGCGGCGGAGTTAGTCTCACCTGGTTGTGGCCTGGCGCGAGCGGTCACTGATCAACTGTGAGTTGCAGGAAACCGGTGTGGATCCGAAGGCCGTCAAAAACGGCGAAGAGAACGAAAAGCGCGGTCTGAAAAGGCGATGGTTGCATGAGAGCGCGGCGAAAAAGATCTTTCTTGAGAAAAATTGAGAACTATTGTTTCTGCTGTGTGTCGTTAGGGATTAGCCTTGGGTGGCAACAACTTCAGTCGGAAAAATCCAGTGGACAGCAAGCGCTGGTTTGTGGTTTCTTTGGTTGAATTGATTCCAATCGCATTACCGGAGCGTTATGGCAAGAGAGAGCACTCAGCAGAAACTCAGTCGCGTCCGGGCCCCCCGGGTGCAGATTACCTACGACGTTGAAGTAGGGAACGCCATCGAGATGAAGGAATTGCCCTTCGTGATGGGTGTTTTGGGCGACCTGACGGGACAGCCCGAGAAACCTCTTGCGGCCCTGAAGGATCGCAAGTTCGTGGAGATCAACCCAGACAACTTCGACAGCGTGCTCAAGGGCATGTCGCCTCATCTGAAGTTCTCAGTGGAGAACAAGCTGAGCTCCGACCCCAGGGCGGGCCAGGTTGGAGTGGATCTGCACTTTGACAAGCTGGATGATTTCGATCCTGGGGCAGTGGCGCAGCAGGTTGAACCGATCAAGGAACTGCTGGACCTGCGCACACGGTTGTCGAACCTGCGTGGAAGCCTGCAGGGCAACGACCAGCTGGACCAGGCGCTGTTCGACGCAGTGACCAAGACCGAGGAACTGAACAAGCTGCGCGCCGAAATTGGTGGAAAGCCTGAGGGGGACAAGAAATGAGCAGCCCTGCGAATCCATTGGCGGCACAGTCCGCCGAGACACAGACGACCGAAGTATCGCTGCTGGATCAGATTGTTTTCCAAGGCCGTTTTGGCAAGGACACCCAGGCCCAGGAGCGCGGCAAGGACATGGTGAAGGAGTTCGTCAACCAGGTTCTTGAAGGCAAGATGACGCTCAGCCGGGACGCCGAAGCCAGCATTGGAACGCGCATTGCCGAGATTGATCGCCTGATCTCACTGCAACTGAACGAGGTGTTGCATCACCCCGCATTCCAGAAGCTGGAAGCGACGTGGCGGGGCATCAAGCATCTGCTTGACCAGAGCGAGACCAACGACGGGCTGAAGATCAAGCTGCTGAATGTCTCAAAGAAGGACCTTCTCAGGGATTTGCAGCGTGCGCCGGAGTTCGATCAGAGCGCCTTCTTCAAAAAGGTGTATGAGGAGGAATTTGGCGTATTTGGCGGATCTCCCTTTGCGGCTATGGTGGGCGACTACGAGTTTGGACGCAGCAACGAAGACGTGGAACTTCTGGAACGGGTATCGCAGGTTGCTTCGGCGGCTCATGCACCGTTCTTGTCGGCTGCCGCGCCGGAGTTGATGAACCTGACCGAATTCGGCCAGCTTTCCGGCATCCGCGACGTTTCCAAGGTCTTCGACAGCACGGAATACGCCAAGTGGAAGTCGTTCCGGGCTTCGGACGACTCGCGCTACGTGGCGCTGACCATGCCTCATGTGTTGATGCGTGAGCCGTACGGCAAGGACACGCGGCAGATTGAAGAGTTTGCCTACGAAGAGGGCGTGGACGGCAAGGACCACTCGAAGTATCTGTGGGGCAATGCCGCCTATGCGCTGGGAGCGCGGCTGACGCAGTCGTATGCCAAGTACGGGTGGTGCGCATCGATCCGCGGCGTGGAGAACGGCGGCCTGGTAGAAGGGCTCGCGACGCACAACTTCCGCACGGATGAGGGCGACGTGGCGCTGAAATGTCCCACGGAAGTCAGCATCACGGATCGCCGCGAAAAAGAACTCGCGGACCAGGGACTGGTGCCGCTGGTGCACTGCAAGGGAACCGACTACGCGGCTTTTTTCAGCGTGCAGACGGCCAACAAGCCCAAGGTCTACGACAAGCCGGAGGCCAATGCCAACGCGCGGCTCTCGGCGCAGCTTCCGTACATGCTGGCCATGTCCCGCTTTGCGCATTACCTGAAAGCGATGATGCGCGACAAACTGGGCAGCACGATGAGCCGGTCACAGGCGGAGCAGTACCTGAATCAGTGGATCGCCAATTACGTGGTGATGGACGACAATGCATCTGCTTCGGCCAAGGCAGAGAAGCCGCTGCGCGAGGCGCGTATTGAAGTTGTGGAAATTGCGGGGAAACCAGGTGCTCTGCGCGCCGTCGCGTTCCTACGTCCGCACTTCCAACTCGATGAACTCACAGTGTCTTTGAGGCTGGTAGCGGATCTGCCCCAACCCGCCGGCAAATAGCCGGACTGCTCCCTGTCTCTTGAACCCGAACTCCCCAACCGGCCTTGAAGCAAGGCCAGACACGAAAGGATCGTACTATGCCAATTGATGCGTATCTGAAAATCAAAGAGGCCAAGGGTGAAGCAACCAACCCTAACTTCAAAGACCAGATTGTTCTGCAACACTTTAGCTGGGGGGCCGAACAGGTAAGTTCCGTGGGAGGCCAATCGGGCGGTTCCGGCGTGGGAAAGGCCCATCTGCACCCGATCACTTTTACCCATGCGGTGGACAAGTCAAGCGGACCCATGTTCAAAGCGTTGACCGGTGGGACGCACTTCGACGAGGCAACTTTGAGCGCGGTCAAGGCGGGCTCCTCGAAGCCGTACCTGGTCGTCGAACTCAAGAAGGTCTTCATCTCTTCGCTGCAGTTCTCCGCGACCGACGATCTTCCATTGGAGACAGTCACCCTGACCTACGGCGCCATCACGATCGAGTACTCCGTGCAGGACGACAAGGGCGTGACCACTTCTGCCGGGAAGTACGGATTCAACCTGCAAACTCTCCAACCTATCTAGGGAAAAATGACACCATTAGCGCTTTACCGCGAAGGGAAGCTGCGGGAAGCCATCAAGGCGCTTGGCGAAGAGTTGAGGTCGAATCCACTCGACGCCAGGCGCCGCACGTTCCTGTTCGAGCTTCTGTTGTTTTCCGGCGAGTATGACCGGGCAGAGAAGCAGCTGGATCTTCTGGCGGGAGCGAATGCAGAAGCTGCCGCGGGGACTCTACTCTATCGAAGTGCGCTGCACGCCGAGCGCACGCGCCAGGCCATGTTCTCCAACAAGGAGACGCCTCCATCCAGGGAGGGACCGGTTCACGGCGGAACCTGGAACGGAAATGCCTTCAGCGAGATCGTCGATTCAGATCCGCGCATCGGCGCGAACCTTGAGGCATTCATCGCCGGAAGCTATACCTGGATTCCGATTCACTATCTGCGCAGAATCGAGATTGAGCCGGCCACGAGCCTGCGCGACCTGGTGTGGGCGCGGGCGCGTGTCGACACCAGCTCAGACTTTCGCCTGCAGGAACTTGGCGAGGTGCTGATCCCGGTCTTGTGCCCGCTGTCTTCCGGCCATCCCGATGAAACCGTTCAACTGGGTCGCGAGTCGGCATGGGAGGCGGATGAGACCTTTGGCGAAATTCCTTTCGGCGCGAAGACGATGGTCATCGATGGAGTCGATGTGCCGCTGCTTGAGATTCGCAGCGTAGTCTGGTCGGCCCCCGAGAAGGAGTCTCAAGATGCCTCTGCGTGAGGATTTGCTTGCGCCGATTGGGGGAGAGAATCCAGCGGGTGAGGACCTCTACTACGACAAGGTCTTCGATCAGGTAAAGGAAGCGCGGAGAGAAGAAGAGGACGATCTTCCGGCGGGCGATTGGGGACGATCGCAAGTCAAGAAGGCCGATCATCGTGCCGTGATCAAACTGGCCGGCGAGGCGCTGGCCAAACGCACCAAGGATCTTCGATTGGCCGGCTGGCTGGTGGAAGCGCACCTGCGTGTGGACGGCTTCCAGGTTCTTGCGCCGGGCATCGATTTGCTGCACTCGATGCAGGAGACTTTCTGGCCGACGCTCTATCCGGTGATCGAGGAAGGCAACGACCTTGAACTGCGGATGCTCGCGATCGAAACCGCGTCGCGGTTGATTGCCGCGGCGATTCGCAAAGTGCCCATCACGCGCGCGGGCTTGAACTATGAGAACTATCTTGAATCGCGCCTTGTCGGCTATGAGAAGGACGCGACCTCCGACTCCAAGGAAGAAGCGCGGAAAGACGCGATCGACCACGGCAAGCTGACGGCCGAAGATTTCGATGCGGCATTCGGGGCAAGTCCCAAAGCGCTTTACGCCGGTGCGGATGCGGCGCTGGCTGAATCGCTGGAAGCGCTGGAGCGCCTCGACCAATATCAGCAGGAGGCCTACGGGGACAACGCGCCGATTCTCTCGGGCTTGCAGACTGGAATCGCCGAGGTTCACCAGGTGGTGGTGCTGCTGCTCAATGAGAAGCGCAAGACCGAGCCTGACCCGGTGGCCAAGGTGGAGAAGCCCGCTGGAGAAGACGCCAGCGCGGAAGGCCACGCGGATACGGTAGCGGGAGATGGACCGGCGGCGCGCAGCTTCAAACGAAGAGAATCGCCGGGGCAGTTGAACGGGATTGACGACGCGTACTCGATGGTGGTGGAGAGCGCGGAGTTTCTGTTTGAGAACGATCCGCGGTCGCCGATTCCGTACCTGGTGTGCGCGGGCCTGCGATTTGGAGAGACGCGCATGCAGGGTGAAGTGCCTGCGCCTGGATTCGCGGTGGGGCCGACCCCGGAGATTCGGCAATCTCTGCGGGCGCTTGCCAACCGCGGCGCGTGGAACGAACTGATGCGTGCATCGCTGCCGATTCTTGCCAGTGAGTGCGCGCGGGCGTGGCTTGACCTGCACCGGTATATCTGGCGCGCCGGTCAGGAAACCGGCGCGGAGGCAATCTCAAACGCGGTGGTGGGAACCGTGCGCAGCCTGCTTGTGGTGCGGCCCGAGTTGCGGCACTGGACGCTTGAAGACGACACGGGAGCAGCCAACCCCGAGACGCAGCAGTGGCTGGATGCAACCGTTCTGCAGTAGCGCATTTGCATTGATTCCCGGAGGAAGCGTTGGCGCGACCCAAGTCCGACACTCTCATCACGCAGTCGCTGATCGACCGGCTGACCGACCGGGATCAGTGGCCGGAGACGCGCGCATCCTCGATCAGCATGTATCGCGAATCGCTCAAGCGGGACGTGGAGTGGCTGTTGAATACCAGGCAGCCGGTGATTCCGGAGTTGGAGTCGTATCCCGCGACGGCCGCGTCGGTGTTGAACTTTGGCTTGCCGGACTTTCACAACTTCACCGGTTCGCAGGGCAAGGAACAGAACGCCCTGACCGCGGCGCTGGAAAAGAGCATTCGCGTTTTTGAGCCGCGGATCAGCCAGCCGCGCGTGTTTTTAACCCGCTCCGATCAACTCAGCCGCAGTCTGCGGTTTCATATCGAGGGCCAGATTGTTTACGAAAACATGGATGAAGAAATCAAATTCGACACTGTGCTGGAACTGATCAGCGGCGAGTACGAGGTGAAGTAGCGCATGCGCGAAGAACTGCTGGAATACTATGAGCGCGAGCTGACCTATCTGCGACAGATGGGCGGAGAGTTTGCGCGCAAGTATCCCAAGGTTGCGGGAAGGCTTCTGCTCGATCCGGAGCGCTGCGACGATCCGCATGTGAGCCGGTTGCTGGAGGGCTTCGCGCTTCTTGCGGCGCGCGTGCACAAGCGCATCGACGACGATTTTCCCGAGATCAGCGAAGCTCTGACTCGGATCATTCATCCGGGTTATCTGAGGCCGACTCCTTCGATGACGATCGTGGAGTGCCAGCCGGACCCGGCGCAGGGAAAGAAGACAGCGGGCATGCGCATTCCTCGCGGGACGCCGCTGACGACCAAGGCGACGGTGGATGGATTGCCCTGCCGTTTTCAAACGGCCTACGACGTGGACCTTTGGCCGTTCTCGGTTGTGGCAGGGGAGTGGCGGCAGCCGGAGCGCATGCAGCGTTCGCCGCGTTCCTCTACCGGTGCCCAGGTTGCAGCCGCGGCGCGGTTGCGGCTGCGCTGTCAGAAAGATGTTGTCTTTACCGGGCTTCCGCTGTCGCGGCTGCGCTTTCACCTGGCCGGCGATGCGAGCGTGGTGTATTCGCTCTACGAGTTTTTCTCAGAAAAGTGCATTGAGGTTCAACTGCGCGATCCGAAGGATGAGAAGAGGCTGTTCACACTGGAACCGGAACGGTTGCAGATGGTCGGCTTCGATGCCGAAGAGAATCTGCTGCCGTTTGTGCGCCGATCGATGGACGGGCACAGGCTCTTGCAGGAATATTTTGCGCTGCCGGAGAAGTATCTGTTCTTCGATCTCGATGGGCTTGAACCGCTGGCGCAAAGCGGGTTTGGCGAGGAAGCGGAGATAGTCTTCCTGTTTTCAAGTTTCGAACGGCCAGAGCGGCAACAGGTGCTTGAACTGGGCGTAAACGAGCGGACCTTCCGGCTTGGGTGCACGCCGGCAATCAATCTCTTTCAGCAGTCATCGGAGCCTATCCTGCTGAACCAGGCGCGGCATGAGTACACCATTGTTCCCGATAGCCGGCACACGCGGGAGATGGAGATCTTCAGCATCGAGGAGGTGATTGCCTCCAATCCGCGACTGCGGCAATCGGTGGTGCTGGAGCCGATGCATGCGTATCGGCATCAGACGCGGGATCGGGAGGATCTCGCGTTTTGGGTCGCCAATCGCACACTGAATCAGTTTGGTGAGCGCGAGCCTTCCGTGACGACCATTTCCGTGGTTGATCTCAACGGAAACTTTACAGACCCCGAGGCCGATGTGCTGATGGTGCGCGCGCTTTGCACCAACTTCGATCTGCCCACACGTTTCCATTTCGGCGCCGAGGCGGGCGACTTCGACGTGGTCGGATTTCCCGCAGCGAAGACGGTGATTGGATTGCGGCGCCCGACGGCGAGCGTGAGCCCGAGCGGCGGCCCGGAGCATCTGTGGCGGTTGATCTCATTGCTCTCACTGAATTATCTTTCGCTCAACGAAGAAGGCCGCACCGCCATGCAGGAGATTCTGCGGCTGCATAACATGAGCGACACAACAGCCAGCGAAAACCAGGTGGGATCGATTCTGAAGATGCAATCGGCACCGGGCTTCGCCCTGGTGGACTCCGCCTACGGCCTGATTCCCGCGCGTGGAACGAAAGTTGAAATGGAATTCGACGAGCAGCAATTCGCAGGGAGCGGCCTGTATCTCTTCGCCGCGGTGCTGGATCGGTTTCTTGCCGGGTACGCCTCCATGAATAGTTTTTCGCAACTGTGCGCGCGAAGCACTCTGAGAAAGGAGGCGCTGGGGAAATGGCCACCGAGAGCTGGAACGCAAGCCCTGCTGTGAGCGGACAGGGAAGTGAAGCAGACGATCTGCCGGGGTATCGGAATCTTCGTCACATGATGGAAGAGGAGCCGTTCCGCGTGCACTTCTTTCAAGCTGTGCGCATGCTGCAGAAGATGGAGCGCGACCTGAAGCCCGTGGGCTATTTTGTTACGCCGCAGGGAGAGACGCTGCGCTTCTCCGCGCGTACTTCGCTGGCGTTTCCGCCCAGCGAGATCTACGATCTGCATCGCATGGAGAACGGACAGACCAGCATGACGGTGGAGTTCATGGGTCTGTGCGCTTCGATCTCCGTGATGCCCGCATCGTATACCGAGTTCCTGCTTTCGCGCGCTCGCGAGAAGGACTATGTGATGGAAGATTTTCTCAACATCTTCAACCATCGCATGATTTCGTTCTTCTACAGGGGTTGGGAGAAGTATCGCTTCTTTATTGAATACGAAAAATCGAAGCAGGATCGCCTCTCCGACCGGCTTCTGGATCTGATGGGGCTGGGCACGGAGGGATTGCGCGGACGAGGCGGCATTCCGGATGATGCGTATCTGAATTATGTGAGTCTGCTGGCGCGCCATGTGCGTTCAGCCGCTTCGTTGCAGCAGATTCTTGAAGACTACTTTGGCGTGGATGTGCAGATCCACCAATTTGCGGGAGCATGGCGCAAGCTGAACCAGGAGAATCAAACTTGCTTTTCGGGATTGGGTGGAGACAACGAACGACTCGGCGTGGGAGTGGTGGCAGGGGATGAAGTGTGGGATCATCATGGGCGCATCCGCATTTCGCTTGGTCCCATGCGCTTCGATCAATATTTGAAATTTCTGCCGGGGAAGGAAGCGCATCGCGAGCTGGTTGCGTGGCTTAGGTTCTATTCGAATGGAAGTTATGAGACGGAAGTACAACTGGTCCTGGCGCGGGAAGACGCCCCATCGTGCGAGTTGGGTTCGCACGGAGAAACCCGTCCGCAACTGGGACTGGTGAGCTGGTTGAAAACCAGGCCGCTTGAGCGTGATCCCGCCGATGCGACTTACCTGGTGCAGTGACGACTTTTGAAATTGAGGACAGGAAGAACATGAGCACAAACCTGAAGGCACTCATCGACAAGCTGAACGACACAACGCGGAAGGCGCTTGAGTCCGCTGCCGGCCTGTGCGTGGCGCGCACGCATTACGACATCGAGATCGAGCACTACCTTCTGAAGGCTCTGGACGGCAGCGACAACGACATCGCCGCGATACTCAAGCACTTCGGCGTCGATCGCTCGCGATTGACCAAGGAACTGGAGCGCAGCCTCGACTCATTGAAGAGCGGCAATGCGCGCTCGCCTGCTTTCAGCCCGGCCGTGGTCAAGATGCTCTCTGAAGCATGGACGGTCGCGAGCATCGACTTCAACGCGGGGAACATCCGCACCGGCTTCACGCTGCTCGCATTGCTGGGCGATGAAGAGCTGGCGCGGATGGTGAAGGAGTTCAGCAAGGAGCTGCAGACGATTCCGCCGGAAGGACTGCGCGCCAGTTTCTACGACATCGTGGCGAAATCGAGTGAAGCGCAGACCAGCCTGGGCGCGGGTGGCGCAGCGGAACCGGATCGCGGTGGTGGAGGCGATGCTGCGCCCGGAGCGTCAAAAGGCAAGACGCCGCACCTGGACCAATACACGGTGAACCTGACTGCCAACGCCAAGGCCGGGAAGATCGATCCGGTTCTGGGCCGCGATATTGAAGTGCGGCAGATGATCGACATCCTGATGCGGCGGCGGCAGAACAATCCGATTCTCACCGGTGAGGCGGGCGTTGGAAAGACGGCCGTGGTGGAGGGGTTTGCCAATCGCCTGGTCAGCGGCGATGTGCCGGCGGCCTTGCAAGGGGTTCAAATCCACAGTCTCGACCTGGCCCTCCTGCAGGCGGGCGCGGGAGTTAAAGGCGAGTTTGAAAACCGGTTGAAGGGATTGATCAACGAGGTGAAGTCGTCGGCTGGAAAGATCATCCTCTTCATCGATGAAGCGCACACCATGATCGGCGCGGGGGGGCAGGCGGGACAGGGCGATGCGGCCAATCTTCTGAAGCCGGCGCTGGCGCGCGGTGAGCTGCGCACCATCGCCGCGACCACGTGGTCGGAGTACAAGAAGTATTTTGAGAAGGACCCGGCACTGGCGCGAAGGTTCCAGGTGGTGAAGGTGGAGGAGCCGACCGAAGAGGTTGCGTGCACGATGCTGCGCGGCATCAAGGCGTCGCTCGAGAAGCATCACAACCTGCGCATTCTCGATGAGGCGATTACGGCGACCGTGCGGCTGTCGCATCGGTATATTGCCGGGCGGCAACTGCCGGACAAGGCGGTGAGCGTGCTGGACACGGCGTGCGCGCGGCTTTCGCTGGGACAGAATTCGACACCGCCGCGCCTGGAAGATATTCTGCGACGGATCGATGCGCTGGAAGTGCAGAAGCGCGTACTTGAACGCGAGACGAAGATCGGCGCGGATCACGCGGAGAAACTCGGCGAGATTGAAGCGCACATTGCGACGGCGAAAGAAGAGCGCGATGTTCTCAACGAGCAGTGGGAGAAGGAAAAGGGACTGACTGCGAAGATCCGCGCGTTGCAGGAGAGTCTTGAATCCGCGGAGAAGAAGGACGCGAAGACCGATGAGAGCGAGGTGCGCGCTGAGCTGGCAACGCTTGAAGCAGAGCTGGCTACACTGCAGGGCGAGCGCGGGATGATGCGGGTTTCAGTGGACGCGCAGATTGTGGGGGAAGTCATCTCGGCGTGGACAGGCATTCCGTTGGGCAAGATGGTGCGCAACGAAATTGATACGGTGCTGACGCTCGATGAGCATTTGAAGAAGCGCGTGATCGGCCAGGATCATGCGCTCTTCGCGATTGCACAGAGGATCCTGACTTCCCGCGCGAATCTTGACGATCCGGTCAAGCCGGTAGGCGTGTTTCTTCTGGTGGGGCCGAGCGGCGTGGGCAAGACAGAGACCGCGATTGCACTTGCCGATGTGTTGTATGGCGGCGAACGCAACATGATCACCATCAACATGTCGGAGTTCCAGGAAGCGCATACGGTTTCGACATTGAAGGGCTCGCCTCCGGGATATGTGGGCTACGGCGAGGGTGGCGTGCTGACCGAGGCTGTGCGGCGCAGACCGTATTCGGTGGTGCTGCTGGATGAGGTTGAGAAGGCGCATCCCGACGTGCTGGAGCTTTTCTTCCAGGTGTTTGACAAGGGCCGGATGGAAGACGGGGAAGGCCGCGAGATCGACTTCCGCAACACGATTATTCTGCTCACCAGCAACGCAGCGACGGAGACGCTGATGAAGCTGACCGCCGATCCTGAGACGATGCCGAACACCGAGGGAATGGTGAAGGCACTCAAGCCGGAGTTGGACAAGGTGTTCAAGCCGGCGTTTCTGGGCAGGCTGATGATCGTGCCCTACTATCCGGTGCGCGACGAGGCGCTGAAGCAGATCATTCGTCTGAAGCTGGGCAAGATTCAGCGGCGGCTGCTTGAGACACACAAGATCACGCTCGAGTACGACGATGTTCTGCTGAACGAAGTGGCTTCGCGCTGCACGGAAGTTGAGAGCGGCGCGAGGAACGTGGACAACATTCTGTCGAACACCATGCTGCCGGATCTTTCGCGCCAGATACTGTCGCGGATTGCCGAAGGGGTCGCGGCCAGCAAGGTGAGTATCTCTGTCAAGGACGGAGCGCTGACGTACGCATGGGATGGAATTGCCTAGCGCAGTCAGCGTCTCGTCCAGGGCGAGATTCGGTCATTCACCAGGAAATCCCGGCAAAGAACAGGCAGGATTGCCATGGCAACTCTGAAGCAAGCAGACCGGTTGATGCAGTTCATGAGCCCGCTGGGCAAGGACGTGCTGCTGATCGAGTCGCTGGAGGGCGAGGAAGGGATCTCGCGCCTCTTTGAGTACAACGTTGAACTGCTCGCGACCCTTGATACGACGATCGACCCCAAGTCGATGATCGGCGCCAAGGTCGCGGTCTCCATTGCGTTGAACGATGCGCAGGGATTCAGGTGGATCAACGGCATTGTGGCCGCGTTTGAGCAGGGCCCCGGCGACAAGGAATTCAACACATACAGAGCGCGGATTGTGCCGGCGATGTGGCAGCTTACGCTGAGCGCGAACTGCCGTATCTATCAGGACAAGAGCGTTCTGGATATTGCGAAGTCGGTGATCGGCGAGTACGGATTGTCGCTGTCGGATCAGACCAACGGCAGCTACCAGAAGCTTGAATACTGCACGCAATACTCGGAGTCCGATTTTCATTTTGTCTCGCGGATTCTGGAGGAGAGCGGCATCTTCTACTGGTTTGAACACACCGACCAGGACAACAAGATCATGCTCGGCGACGGCCGCAATGCGTACCAGGATTGCCCGCTGTCGGCGTCGTTCCCCTACGCCACATCGACCAGTGGAGAAGAGGGTGCGTATGCCGCGTGGGTGAGAGAGTTCAATGCAACGGCGACCATGGTTTCAGGCAAGCACGCGACCGCTGAATACAACTACAAGGACTATAAGCGGGAGGATGTGCCGGACAAAGCGAGTGCGAGCCCCTACGGCAAGAATGCCTATGACGAGTACCTGTATCCGGCAGGCGCGGAAGGCTACGCGGATGGCGCAAAGGACAAGAGCAACAAGCTCGAGACACTTTTCCTGGAGACGCGCGCGCTGGCCGCCGATGCGGTTGCGGAAGTGTTTCGCGGCGACAGCAATGCGCGATCCTTTTGCCCCGGCTACACATTCACGATGACGAAGAATCCGCGCGATGCGTGGAACAAGAAGTATCTGCTGACCACGGTGACGCACAAGGCGGACCAGGTTCCATCGTATCGAGCAGCCGATGCAGAGGAAAAGGATGGATATAGCAATCGGTTCATCGCGGTCTCCTCGGATATTACGTTCAAGCCGGCGCTGACCTTGAGAAAGCCGCGCATTGCCGGCCCTCAGACGGCGGTGGTGGTAGGGGATGGCGACGAAGAAATCAATATCGATTCGCAGGGGCGCATCAAGGTGCGGTTCTTCTGGGACAAGAAGAACGATGATGGCTCGACCGTTGACTGCGCCTGGGTGCGCGTGGCGCAGAGTTGGGCCGGCAATGGATGGGGGACTTACTTCTGGCCTCGCGTGAAGGACGAGGTGGTGATTCAATTTCTGAACGGCGACCCGGATAATCCGATGGTTATCGGCTCGGTGTACAACGGCGTGAACACGCCCAAGTATGCGCTGCCGGAGAACAAGACGCGCTCCGGGGTGGTGACGCGGAGCAGCACCGGCGGGTCAGGCGCGAATGCGAATGAGCTGCGCTTTGAAGACAAGATGGGCAGCGAGCAGATCTTCATTCATGCCGAGAAGGACATGGATGTTTCGATCGAGCACGATCGCCGCATCTCTGTTGGGAACAACGACTCGCTGATTGTGACGACCAATCAGACGGAGCAGATCGGCTCGAACTTCAACCGGCAGATCAAGTCGAATGCGGTGGAGCAGATCGGCGGGAATTCAGACCTTGGCATTGGCGGCAATCTTACCGAGTCGGTGGGTGGGAATCACGCGCTGAACGTGAGTTCGAACCAGAGCGTGCAGGTGGGTTCGGCCTATTCCATGAGCGCCAACAACACGATCTACATCAATGGCGGCATGAGCGTGGTGATTCAGGCGGGGATGGAGCTTTCGCTGGTGGCATCCGGCAACTTCATCACCATCTCGCCTGCCGGGGTTGCGATCTCAGGAACGATGGTGCTGATCAACAGCGGTGGAGCGCCGGGCACGGGCACGCCGGGATCGGTGACGAGCCCAGGAACGCCGGGGAATCCCGACACCGCGGAAGGCGCCACATCGGGCAGCAGCGGAAGTGCTCCATCGAGTTCGCCAGTGCCCACGCCTTCCTTGCCGGGAGGAATTGGTTCGGCCTTGTCGGGAGCAGAAGGCGCAGTAGCCGGCGCAGCGGGCCAGGCGGAGCACGCAGCGGCCCAGGTAGAGCAGGGTGTGCAGCAAACACGGCAACTCGCACAGCAGGCGGCGCAGCAGGCGCAACAAGCGGCGCAGCAGGCAGCGCAGGCCGCGCAGCAGGCGGAGCAGCAAGCCAAGCAGGCCGTGAACCAGGTGGCGCAGGAGGCCAATCAGGCCGTCCAGCAGGGGCAGCAGGCGTTGCAGCAGGCGCAGGGCGCGGTGAACCAAGCGGTCTCGCAGGGCAAGGCAGCGGCCGAGGGCGCGCTCAATCAAGCGCAGCAGGAAGTGCAGCAGTGCAAGCAGGCGGCGGCGCAGGCGGTGCAGCAGGCGCAGGCGCAGGCCAAACAGGTTGAGCAACAAGCGCAGGGTGCGGCGAATCAGGCGCAACAGGCGGCGCAGCAGGCGCAACAACAAGCGCAGCAGGCGGCTCAACAGGCAACGCAAGCGGGCAAGCAGGCGGCGCAACAGGCACAGCAGGCGGCGCAGCAGGCGGCAAATCAGGCCAAGCAGGCGGCACAGCAGGCGCAGCAACAAGCGCAACAGGCAGGGAAGCAGGTGACACAGGCTGCGGGCCAGGCACAACAGCAGGCGCAGCAGGCATCGCAGGCCGCGCAGCAATCGGCGAGCCAGGCTGTGAGCCAGGCGACCAAGGGCTTCTAAACCCCTGCGGTGGGGCAGGCACCTGCGGTGGGGCGGACGCTCGCGGGAGGCTCGCACTGGCTCGGCTGCTTTTTAGCACTTTCGCCAGTAGAAAGGCGAAAGGACGAAGCAGGGGTTGGTACAAAAGCAAGCGGTCAGAGATCCAGTTGAACCGATGATCGGAGTTTCATTTCTCGAAGGGCTGGCGGAGCTGATGGAAGCATTGACACAACCCGGCGTGGCCGCCCAGTTTCCAACGGTAGGGCGATGGAGTGTGACTGGAATGCCGGCGGGTTGGATCTATGTGGCAGACTTTGGAATACGGCAGATGAGGATGGACGGCGGACAAGTGGCGGCGAGCGTAGGCGTGGGACAAGACACGCTCGATGCAGAGAGCGGCATGGCTGCCTATGTTGAGAAGCAGATGAAGCTGATTAGAGGTCATCTGAAAGAGGCGAAGTTTGCAGGGCCGCAGCCGACTGCGTTTACAGGCGCGGATGAGGCGCAACTGCTGTTCGTTCGCCACAACGTGGCGCAGGCGGGCAGCATGTTGCATGCGCAGACCTATGTGCGATCGGGCTTGTGGCTGGGCATCATCACGCTGACCACGCTGGAGGATCAACTGGGAGCGGCGCGTGCGGATTACGAGGTTTTTGTGAAGGGTTTGCGCATCCGGCCCGAGCTGGCAGGCGGGCAAGGGGCGAGGGCATAGCATGACGATGAGGAGCATCTGATGCCGCCGGCAGCGAGAATTACCGATATGCACGTATGCCCCATGGTGACGGGTATTGTGCCGCATGTGGGCGGCCCGATACTGCCACCGGGCGCGCCTACGGTGCTGATCGATATGCTGCCTGCCGCGACGGTGACTACGATGGCGGTGTGTGTTGGTCCGCCGGACATGATCGTGATGGGATCGATGACCGTTCTGATCAATTTTCTTCCCGCCGCGCGGATGCTTGATCCAACCGTGCACGGCGGAGTGATCATGATGGGCTCACCGACCTGCATCATCGGCGAGGTGGGAATACCCTTGCTGGGCTTGGCGGGATTGGGCGGAATTGTGTCTGGATTGGTTGCGAGCGGTGTGGGTCCTGCGGCTTTGTCGGCTGTAATTCCTTCTCTCAATCCCGCAAGCGTGCTGCAGGGAGTTGCGAATGCAGCTTCCGGCGCGGCCAATCAGGCAGAGCAGGCGGTGCAACAGGCCGCGCAGCAGGCGAAGCAAGCGGCAGAGCAGGCTGCACAGGCCGCGCAGCAGGCGGGACAACAGGCGCAACAGGCCGTGAAGGATGTGGCGCAGCAGGCAAATCAAGCGGTGCAGCAAGGCCAACAGGCTCTACAGCAGGCGCAGCAAGCTGTGAGTCAGGCCGCTGCGGAGGGCAAGGCCGCCGCGCAACAGGCGCTGGGCCAGGCGCAGCAGCAAGTGCAGCAGTGCAAGCAGGCTGCGGCGCAGGCTGTGCAACAAGCGCAGCAGCAGGCCCAGCAGGTTGAGCAACAGGCGCAGCAAGCCGCGAACCAGGCCAAGCAAGCAGCGCAGCAGGCGCAACAACAGGCTCAGCAGGCGGTGCAGCAAGGTAAACAGGCCGCGCAACAGGCGGAACAACAGGTTCAGCAGGCTGCGAACCAGGCGAAGCAAGCGGCACAGCAGGCTCAGCAGCAGGCACAGCAGGCGGGGCAACAGGTGAAGCAGGCCGCGAGCCAGGCGCAACAGCAGGCGCAGCAGGCGTCAAAGGCTGCACAGCAGTCTGCAAGCCAGGCCGTGGGCCAGGCCATGAAAGGCTTCTGACCTGAATTTCTCACAGACGACGGAATTAGCCCAAATCCAGTGTCCAGCGAAGGCTCTGAGGGCCTGGAGGCCCTCAGGACAGCCGATCTGGAGATCGGCGCTACTATTTTCTGCGCGTGTGAGAAATGCGGGTTAGGCACCTGCGGTGGGGCAGACGCTCGCTATCCGCTCGTACGGGCATGATTGCTTCCCACCCATGCGACAAAAAGAGTCGCATGGATGGGGCACCCGGCGGTGTGCAGGAGAACTATTTGCGCGCGCGGGTGAGCGTTCCTGTTTTTGCTGCCTG
>Ga0302269_1000087_pt1 | contig 50757 bp, 45 predicted proteins | sample III_Bog_E2_2_FD_194560 | JGI IMG/M metagenome (GOLD analysis project Ga0302269, IMG submission 194560) | Peat permafrost microbial communities from Stordalen Mire near Abisko, Sweden - III_Bog_E2_2 | ecosystem: Environmental > Terrestrial > Soil > Wetlands > Peat | place: Sweden: Abisko...
CGGTATAATACTCATCAAGGCTGCCCTCAGACGCCGGGCGGGCGCATCCGCGCCCTTGGCTTCGCGCGCATGGGCGCGCGGGGCCGCCGTCGCGGCCCGAGGACCGGCGATGTGTCAGTATCAGGGCATTCGAGGGCTCCGCCCACACCCGCAAAGGGCCAGTCGGCCCTTTGAACCCGTGACATTGTCCCCATAACGTCATGAGGTTAAGGAGGCTGTGCCTTCTTGTGGGTGTGGTGCGGAGTCCCGCGAAAGCCAAAAAGAACGGCGCCCCCCTATCCTCTCCGTCGAAAGCACCGCCGCCAGTCCGCTCGCCCCACCGCCCCCGTCACCACCGCCAAGCCGCCAAACACACCAAGTCCCCCAAAGCACAACAGCACCAACGTTCCCATCCGCACCATCAACGCCGGATCCGCCAAAGCCGGCGCCAACAGAGTCTCGCCGCCCAGCACCCCCCCGACCATCCCTATGGTCGCCACCAGCATGCGTGGTCCGCGTCGGCGCAGGCGATCATCGATCCGCAAGAATCCTCGCCGTCCCAGCATCCACGCCAACAAACCAACATTCACCCAAGCCGAAACCGACGTCGCCAGTGCCAATCCGATCTGAGCCAACGGCCCCATCAGCACCAATTTGAGCCCAACATTGACCACCACCGCCACCAGCGCCAACTTGACCGGAGTCGCAGTGTCCTGGCGGGCATGAAAGCCTGGGACCAGACTCCGCACCAGGACAAAGGCCGGAAGCCCAACGGCATAAGCCATCAGCGTCGCCGCCGAAGCATCTGCGTCGGTGGCGGTAAAAGCGCCCCGCTGGAACAGCACCGTCATGATCGGGTGAGCGGCCGTCATAAAGGCCGCTGCCGCCGGCAAGGTGAGCAACAGTGACAACTCCAGGCATCGATTCTGGCTGTCGGCTGCGGCCTCCGGCTCGCCCCCCTTGAGCTGGCGCGCCATTTCCGGCAACAGCACAGTGCCGATGGCAATACCGATGACCCCCAACGGCAATTGATTAAGTCGATCCGCGTAATAGAGATACGACACCGCCCCTGTGGGCAAAAACGACGCGATCACGGTATCCATGAACAGATTGATCTGAACCAGCCCCGCGCCCAAGGCTGCGGGCCCTAAAACCCGCAGGAAATGCCGAACGCCGGGCGTCAATCGCGGCCACACCAGCCCCAGCGACATCTCGGCCCGTCGGGCATCCCACATCAGGTACAACAACTGAACCACCCCGGACGCCAGCACCCCCCAGGCCAACGCATAACCGGCATTGGGCAAAACCGGAGTCAAGCCGACCAGCGCGCCGATCATACACAGATTCATCAGAATCGGAGCCGCCGCTGCCGCCGAAAACCGCTTGAGGCTGTTCAACATGGCCCCCAGCAGCGCCACCACCGAAATCAACAGCAGGTAAGGAAAGGTGATGCGAGTGAACGTCACCGCCATTTCAAATTTGGCGGGGTCATGGGTGAAGCCCGGCGCGAAGACCACCATAAACCAAGGCATCACCAGCAAAGCCGCCGCCAACAAGACCAGTTGAGCCAGCAGCAAAATCGCCAACACCTCTTGAGCGAATACGCGGGCGGCTTCTCGGCCGTCCTTGACCAGACGCTCGGAAAAGACCGGGACGAACGCGGCATTGAACGCCCCTTCGGCGAACAGCGCCCGGAAGTGATTGGGCAAGCGAAACGCCACGAAAAAAGCATCCGCCACCGGCCCCGCCCCGAGCATCGCCGCGATCAGCACGTCGCGCACGAAACCGACAACGCGACTGACCAGCGTCAGCCCCCCCACCGAAAGGATATTACGCAGCAAGACCAGAATCCTGTCATATCGTTGGCAAATGCGCGTTAACAGATGCGCGGCAATTGTTCGCCCGACAACCAGTCGACGATGCGCCGCCCACCAAAAGCGGTTTGCATTTGGACAAAATGGTGAGCATCGGCATGCACGGTACCGATCACGGCGGCGTCCTGCCCCAAGGGATGGGCACGCATCACCGCCAACAGCGACTCGGCAGCCTCGGGCGCCACGATGGCCACAAGCTTGCCTTCATTCGCCACATAAAGCGGGTCCAAGCCAAGCAGTTCGCACGCCGCCGCCACCTGGGAGCGGAGCGGAATTTCGGTTTCCTCGATCATCATGCCAACGCCGGATTGCTGGGCGATCTCGTTCAAGGTCGTCGCCAGCCCGCCGCGCGTGGGATCACGGAGGCAATGAACATCTGGCACCGCCGCGACCATCTCCGCTACCAGTTCGTGCAATGCCGCACTATCCGACAGAATGGTGGTCTCGAAGGTCAAATTCTCCCGACACGACATGATGGCCACCCCATGGTCGCCCATGGTGCCGCTGACCAGAATAACATCTCCCGGCTGTGCCCGATCCCCAGAGGGCGCTACCCCAGGCCGAACCACGCCCACTCCGGCGGTGTTGATGAACACCCGATCAGCCTTGCCCCGCTCCACCACTTTGGTATCGCCGCTGACAATGGCCACCCCCGCCGCCCGCGCAGCCTTCGCCATACTGTCCACCACGCGCTTCAGATCGGCCAACGCCAATCCCTCTTCCAGGATGAAGCCAGCCGTGAGGTACAACGGCTGGGCTCCAGCCATAGCCAGATCATTGATGGTGCCATGGACCGCCAGGGATCCAATATCTCCGCCCGGAAAAAACAAGGGTGAAACAACATAACTGTCCGTGGTCAAAACCAAGGCATTGTCAGGACGAGCGACAACCGCTTGATCATTGCCCTGGGACAGCCATGGATTATCGAACGTAGCGGCAAACAGTTCTGCCACCAATTGAGCCGTAGCCTTACCGCCACTTCCATGGGTCAAATCAATCAGGCCATGCGCGAAGTCAAGCTTACGGGGAAATGGACGCCCGGCGCCTGCGGGTGGACGCTTGATCATGAGAGAACTCACCCTTATTGTCTTATCGTTGATCCGTTTTTACACCAAGACTTGATAGGGTTAACCTATTTTCTCATCATTGATCAGCAGAAAACCAGAACTTAATCGGCGATCAGCGTTCGATCCTGTTCATATAATCGGGCCGCCCACCAAAAAACCAAAACCGCCGAAACGAGCGTGATAACCGCCGAAAGAACCACCTGAAGCCACGACACCGGCGCCCCCGCAATCAGGCGAATAAACGTGGTCATCTGACCAAATACGGGCATGGAGGACATCCAAAGATGCGGCTCGGCGGGCGCCACTGCTGAAGCGATGCCTGGCAAAGCCGGCACCAACGGCAGCAAACCTAGGTAAATTTGCGCTTCCTTCAGGGTTCGGGCAATGGCCGCAACCACAAGCTGTACCATGACCGCAAGGACCATTACAGGAAGGCTCAGAACCAGGATCAACAAAAATGTTCCCGATCCTGGAGCCGCCTCACTGCCAAGGGCTCCCCCGGAGCACAGCCCCAACACCAACCGAAACGCCGCCAAATTAAAGATCACCGTGGCCAGGGTGAACAGAAAAGCCGCTCCGGCTTTCCCTAACAGCAATTCCCATCGCCGAATCGGCGCGGTCAACAAAGGCTCCAGAGTCCCGCGCTCGCGTTCACCCACCGTAGAATCGAGGGCTAAGTAAACCGCCCCCAGGAAGATCATAAAAATTAAGAGCGGTGGAATCAGATTATACAAAACCGATGACAGATCGAGTCGATGTCCTGTGTGGACACGTTCCACGGTCACGGGCTGAATTAAAGCCGGATCAAGACCGTGCGCCACCAATGATTGTCGCTCCAATTGCCGACCATAACTATTGATCAGCTCAGTGACTCGCCCAGCAATGGCCGTCTCGGTGACATTGTTGGCATCGAACAGCACACGCACGGTAAAAGGACCATGGGGAGTGGCATCGGCGGGAACATCCAGCACCACCCGCCCCCGTTTGCCGGGCCCTTGCGCCTCCCCTCCCCATGACGCCACCAGCTCCACTTGATTGAGGGCTAGAAACGAGGCCAGTTCAGGGACGCGGTCAAGACCCCGCGCCGCCACCGTAATCTCGTGGGTGATATGGACGCCGCGTTGGGATTCCGCTGAAAGCTGAAGAAGAAGCCCCACCACCAAAGGCCCGAGCAACGGATAAATCAGAGCCAGCGCAATGCTACGACGATCTCGCAGATGATCCACAACCTCTTTGCGCAGAACGACCCCACAGCGCCGCCACCAGGGCCAGACCGCCCCCTTGGGCATCAGATCGGACATGCGCTCCTCCCTTCGGCGTCGGTGTCGGCGCCGGCTGTCGCCAGCGTCCGCACGAACACCTCTTCCAGGTCATCGGAACCGGCCCAAGCCCGCAACCGTTCAGGCGTTCCCTCCGCAACCACTCGGCCCCGATTGATGATGACCAACCGATCACAGAGCATTCCGACTTCGGCCATAAGGTGGCTGGATAACAGGATGCAATGGCCCGCGTCGCGCATGGTCCGCAAAAGGTGACGCACCGCCCGGACACTCACCACGTCCAAACCATTGGTCGGCTCGTCCAGGATCAGATTGGCGGGCTCATGCACCAAAGCGCGCCCCAGCGCCACTTTCAATTCCTGGCCTCGAGAAAAGCCCCGAGCGCGACGATCGGCGAAGCCGTCCATCTCCAAAAGAGCCACCAACTGGTCAATCCGCCGCTCCAGCACCGGCCCCGATAGACCATGGAGATTACCGAAATAGCGAATATGCTCGCGCGCCGTCAATCGAGGATAAAGCCCTCGCACATCGGGCAAAGCCCCAACCCGTCGTTGCGCCTCGAGCCGATCCCGAACCACGTCGCGCCCATCCACCGCCACCCGACCGTCATCCGGTCGAATCAACCCAAACGCCACCCGAAAGGTGGTGGATTTGCCGGCACCATTGGGGCCGATCAGGCCGGTAATCTGGCCATCGCCCGCCGTGAGGGTCAGGCCACCAACGGCCTGAACTTTGCCGAATGCCTTGGAAAGGCCGGATATCTCGATCATGGCGACGGACTATATCGAGCCACCCGCTCGGGAGCCATAAGCTTCTCGGCTCTCGAAGCCGACGCGCATCGGGAATCGGTAAAGGGGGTGAAAACATCATGGCCTAGGTATAGGATGCGAAGGTCCGTACCAGCCGGCGACATTGTTATGACCGACTCGGATTCGCTATATCATCGACTTTTCTCCCACCCCTTGATGATCGAAGGGCTGGTGCGAGAGTTCGTGCCCGAGATTCTTGCCGTGGATGTCGACTTCTCTCGAATAGAACGGGTTCCAGCCAAATTCCACAGCGAGACAGGACGCCGTCGAGAAAGTGATGTGATTTGGCGGCTGCCAACCGGATCGGGTACCGACATCTTTTTGTATCTGCTTTTGGAGTTTCAATCCCACATCGATTGGTGGATGGCCGTTCGTATTCAAGTTTACAGCGGTCTACTCTGGCAGCATCTGATCACCGAAAAAACGCTAAAAGCCGGCGACCGATTGCCGCCGATTTTGCCCATCGTGCTGTACAATGCCGACCCTCGCTGGAACGCTCCCACTGAAACCAGCGCACTGATCGCACTGCCTGCGAACTCACCTTTATGGCCTTGGCAACCGCGAGTCCGTTATCATCTTCTGGACGAAGGGGCTTTTCCCGGCGAGGTTCTAGCTCGCCGGGAAAGTTTGGTGGCTCTGCTGTTCCGCTTGGAACATTACCAAGACCCGGATGAGCTGATTGGCCTGATCGACGAGGTGGTCGGTTGGTTCGCGCGCCATCCCGATGCTGGAACATTGAAGTCCCTTTTTACAGAGTTAATCAGACACGCCGCCAAAGTCACCAAGGCTTCAGGCGTCACCATTCCCGAAAACATGATGGAGGTTAAAACCATGTTGACACAACGGGCTAAGGAATGGAAAGAGCAGTGGCACGAAAAATGGAAAGAGCAGGCAATTGCCGAGGGAAAGGCCGAGGGAAAGGCCGAGGGAAAGGCCGAGGGAAAGGCCGAGGGAAAGGCCGAGGGAAAGGCCGAGGGAAAGGCCGAAGTCTTGCTGCGATTGCTGAATCGGCGATTTGGTCCTCTGGCTCCCGAGATCATGGCTTGCATCTGCTCTGCGGATAGTGACCGGCTCGATGACTGGACTGATCGCGTCCTCGATGCTCGCACTGTGGCCGATGTATTCTTAACAGAGCTGCCGCATTGATCGCTTATACAAAGAATAACTAAGGATTGGCTATCGTAAATGCAGGGCATTACTGGGGCTTATCCCGTCATCTGGGGCACTCTTGTTCTTACCCCGGAAATAGCGGTTGACAGCTTTGGTTAGTGGCTCTTATTGCCTATCCTTGTCATTAGGGTTCCGAGGGGTAGCAACTCTCGGCGACGAGGGATGGGGGCGTTAGCGTTTTCTTGTGCCCTCGCACTCGTTTCGAACACCCGAGGTTTTTCGCATGGATTTGCCGTTTGCCTTGTGTCTGGTTTCGCTCCTGATCGGCGCTGCTGCGCTTATCGCCCCTGTCGCGGGCCGCTCTTGGGCAAGCGTCGCGCTCTACGGATTGTGCCTGGGCGTTAGCAGCCTGCTCCTGGTGATAGGCCTCTGGAGTCTGGTGGCCATGGGAGGCGGGGCTGAGGCGCCGCTTTTGTGGTTGCCATTGGGCATCCCTGGACAGGGCGTTCATTTTCGGCTTGATGGCTTATCGGCGTTTTTCCTCATTGTCATCAACCTCGCGGCTTCGGCAGCGTCGTTATTCGCCATTGGTTCTGGTCGGCACGAGCACGCCCCTCACCGGGTCTTGCCCTTTTATCCCGTGTTCTTGGCCGGCATGAATCTGGTGGTGCTAGCCAATGACGTTTACGGTTTCCTGTTTTCGTGGGAAGTCATGTCGGTGGCCTCCTGGTTTTTGGTGATCGCGCATCATCGGCAACCTGAAAACCGCCGGGCCGGTTACGTTTATCTGATTATGGCTGCCCTCAGCACCCAAATGCTGCTGGTAACCTTTGGCTTGTTATCGGGTTTTGGCGCTCATTTGGACTTTGACGCGATCCGGGCAACGCCTCCGTCCCTCGACATCGCCCGTTTAGCACTCTTAGCCGTGGTCATTGGCACCGGAGCTAAAGCCGGGCTGGTGCCGCTCCATGTTTGGTTGCCCCTGGCTCACCCAGCCGCACCGAGTCACGTCTCGGGATTGATGAGCGGTATTATGACCAAGGTCGCGATTTACGGCCTAGTGCGAGTCACTTTCGATCTGCTGGGACCACCGGAATGGACCTGGGGCGCGGGTATCCTGCTTCTTGGCGGCACCACGGCCGTGACGGGCGTGCTTTATGCCCTGATGCAACACGACCTCAAGCGGCTGCTGGCCTATCATACTGTAGAGAATATCGGCATCATCGCCATCGGCCTAGGCTTGGCGCTGGCGTTCCGAGCTAATGGGTTTCAAATGGGAGCCGCCTTGGCACTGACGGCGGCACTGTTCCACGTCCTCAATCATTCACTCTTTAAAACTCTGCTGTTTCTGAGTGCTGGTGCGGTCTTGACGGCGACCGGCGAACGCGATCTGGATCGACTGGGCGGCTTGATTCGCGGTATGCCGATCACCGCCTTTTGCTTTTTGGTCGGTTCGGCGGCGATTTCAGCCTTGCCGCCGCTCAACGGCTTTGTCTCCGAGTGGCTGGCGCTCCAGGCCATCCTGATCAGCCCGGAGTTACCCCAATGGATTCTCAAGTTTCTGGTGCCGATGGTCGGGGCCGGACTGGCACTGTCGGCGGCACTGGCAGCAGCCTGTTTTGTCAAGGCCTTCGGCGCCGCGTTCCTGGGACGAGCGCGCACCGCTGCTGCCGAACGCGCTGTTGAGGTCGAACGCAGCTCGCTGGCCGCTATGCTGATCTTGGTTGCCGCCTGTGTGCTGGCTGGTGTCCTGCCCGGCTTGGTGGTTGATGCTCTGGCGCCGGTCACAACCCTGCTGGTTGGCAGCCATTTGCCAAATCAAATCACCCAACCCTGGCTCACACTGGTTGCCACCACCCCCGAACGCAGTTCCTACAATGGCTTGATCCTCATGGTGTTCATCGCCTTGTCGGCTTCATTGAGCGCCTTCGGGGTCCATCGCCTAGCCTCGCGACGGCGGCGGCGAGCGGGGGCCTGGGATTGCGGCTACCCCGAAACCAGTCCGGCCACGCAATACACCGCCGCCAGCTTTGCTCAACCAATTCGCCGGGTCTTCGCTTCGGTGCTCTTCTCGGCACGCGAAAAGATCGATATGCCAGCCCCCGGCGACTCCAGAGCGGCGCGCCTGACCCTGACTATCCGAGATCCGGTCTGGGCACTGCTGTACCGACCCGTGGCCGTGGCCGTAACCACCGCTGCCGAGATCATCAGCTCTGCGCTTTCTTTGTCGATCCGCCAGCATCTCGGCTTGGTCTATGGAACCTTGATCTTACTGTTGGTGGTGCTGGCGCTATGGCAATGATCCAAAGCCTGTTGGCTCAGGGCTTTCAAATGATGCTGGTGCTGGCGGTGGCCCCCCTGGTGATCGGGATTATCCGCAAGGTTAAAGCCCGGCTGTCCCGTCGAATCGGGCCCTCGATTTTCCAGCCCTATCGCGATCTGATTCGCCTGGCGCGCAAGGACACCGTGGTTGCCCACAATGCGTCCTGGCTGTTCCTGGTCGCGCCCTACATTGTGTTTGCGGCCATTTGGGTCGCGGCGGCGCTGGTGCCGACCTATGCCCTTGGGCTCATTTTTTCGTGGTCTGCCGATATTATCGTCATCGTCGGCCTGTTGGCATTGGCTCGCTTTTTCCTGGCGTTGGCTGGCCTTGACGTCGGAACGGCCTTTGGCGGCATTGGCACCAGCCGCGAGATGATGATCTCGTCGCTGGCCGAACCCGCCATGCTGATGATCGTCTTCACCTTGTCCCTCTTGGCCCAAAGCACCCAACTCTCTTCGATTGCCCATTATATGATGACGGCGGATGTCGGGCTGAGAGTCTCGTGCGGGTTGGCCTTGCTGGGCTTGGTAATGGTGACCATCGCCGAAAATGGACGGGTGCCGGTGGATAACCCGGCCACCCATCTGGAACTGACCATGGTCCACGAGGCGATGATTCTGGAATATTCGGGCCGCCACCTAGCCCTGATCGAGCTGGCCGCCGCACTCAAATTAACGCTTTACCTGTCGATGTTGACCTGCGTGTTCCTGCCCTGGGGCATCGCCCTGAACGGAGCCAAGCTGCCGGTACTGGGTCTGGGGGTTTTGATCTATTTGATCAAAATAACCGTAGCAAGTGCTGTTTTAGCCGCATTTGAAGTCACTGTTGCTAAAATGCGAGTCTTTCGTGTAGTGGATTTCTTAAACTTTGCCCTGATGCTGGGTCTACTCGCGACCCTGCTGTTATTCGTGTCGCGGAGTATCTGATGCTGGGTCAAAGTTTTCCCTTCGATATGGCCCATATGCTGGCTGGTGGCATGGTCACGGTCAGCTTTATGCTGCTGTTTCAAGATCGCCTGATTGCGCTGATCTGGTTCCTCGCCCTGCATGCGCTGGCGCTGGCGCTGGCGCTGGCATGGCAAGCCCACCGCCAAGCCGCCGACGACCTGTATGTGGCAGCGGCGCTGGCCCTGGTGGTCAAGGCGATCCTGATTCCGATGGGACTGCGCTGGCTGGTTCGGCATCTTCAGATTGAGCGAACCGTCGAAGCGGTGGTCGGCGTCGGGATGGCTATGCTGTTTGGAATCGGGCTGGTCGCGCTCTCTGTAATGGTCATGCTCCCGGCAGCAACCCACTCGCCACTGATGTGGGAAGACCTTTCCTTCGCACTGGCGGTAGTTATGCTCGGCCTGCTGATCATGATCACCCGGCGCAATGCCATGGCTCAGATCATCGGCTTACTGTCGGTGGACAATGGTGTAACACTGGCCGTTGTGGGCATTCGCGGGATGCCGCTGGTCATTGACCTTGGCGTTGCCTGCCTGCTGGTGGCGGCCATGGTCGTTTTTGCCATCTACTTCAAACACATCCACCAGAGATTCGATTCGGTTGATGTCCACGTCCTCGACCGCTTCCGGGGTGAGGAGTCATGAGCGCCCTTCAAACGCTGACCGACGCCGCCGCTGGCAATGTCGGCGCCATTGCGCTGTTGGTCCCGCTACTCGCGCCCTTGATTGCTGCCGGAGTCATGGCGCTGATTCCGTGTCACCGGGTTGCCGCAACGCTCAATCTCTTGTTTAGCCTGCTCGCATTCGGAGCGGCCCTAGTGCTGTTGAATGATCGCCCTCCCGGCGACATGCTGCTGCATCTGGACGACCTGAACGCCGCATTGATCACGCTGAATACCTTCGTCGCCTTCACCAGCGGCCTGTTCAGCGCCGGGTACATCGAGCATGAACGACAGATCGGGCGGATTGATCCCCTCACCGGCCGCCTCCATCATGTCATGTACCAAGCCTTGATGTTCGCCCTAAACTTGGCGGTGCTGGCCAATAATATCGCCCTAATGTGGTTCGGTATTGAGCTTGCGACTCTGACCGCTGTGATGATGGTCGGCATTTATCGGACACCCGCAGCCCTGGAAGCCGCGCTGAAATACTTTATCCTGGGCGGCGTTGGCGTGACTCTGGCTCTGTTTGGTACCATCCTGATTTACTTTGCAGCAGCGACGGACGCCAAAGGCGGGATGGAGGCAATGGCCTGGACCGCCCTGTTGATCCATGCCGATCACTTTGACCCAACCCTGCTGAATGTCGCCTTCATCTTTCTGTTGTTGGGCTACGGCACCAAGGCCGGTCTGGTGCCAATGCATGCCTGGCTGCCGGACGCCCATGCAGAGGGACCGACGCCGATCACCGCCGTCTTGTCCGGGTTACTGATCAATGTGTCTTTGTACATTATCTTGCGCTTCAAGATGATTCTGACGGCAACACCACACACACTGCCACCTGGCCCCCTGATGATCAGCTTTGGCCTAGTGTCAGTGCTGTTTGCTGCTTTGATGCTGTACCGTCAGCGCGATATCAAGCGTCTGTTCGCCTATTCTTCTATTGAACATATGGGCATTGCCACTCTGGCCTTTGGCATCGGGGGACCGCTAGCGACCTTTGCCGGCCTGCTGCATATGCTGATGCACAGCCTGACCAAGTCCGCGATCTTTTTCGCGGTCGGGCATATCACCCAAATCAAGGGCACCCAGCAATTGGCAGCAATTCGCGGTATCGGTGACAGCCACCCGGCACTGGGCTGGGGATTGGCATTCGCGGTATTGGCCATCGCCGGAATGCCGCCCTTCGGGGTGTTTATGAGCGAGTTTTTGTTAATCAACGCTGCCTTTGCCAAGACGCCGGCCTTGGCGCTGCTGCTGATCGTTGGCCTACTGGTTGCGTTGGGGGCGCTGTTGCTGCGACTCAACGAGGTGGTGTTCAGCGAAGGGGAGCGGATTCCTGGCGAGGTCCACCAGAACAATGGCCTGCTCCGCGCCAGCCGCTCCCTGCCATTGGTCACGCACCTGCTGCTGGTTCTGGCAGCGGGGCTTTATTTACCGGGACCGTTGGTTGCCTGGTTTCAACACGTCGCCGCCCGGTTGGGGTAAATCATGATCGCCTCTTATCACCCGACCCTGAGCGAATATCTGGCGCATAACCCCGGCGTCGAAGGCCACGGCCCCTGGCCGCGCGTCCATCTGGTCACAGATACGTGGCTGGCCCTCATCAGCCGCCTGCCCCTGTCCCGTTGGGATTTACTGGCGGAATGGGCCGATGGCGACAAGGTGATGGCGGCGATTCGCGACGACTCGGACGGGGCGGTTGCGGTTCTGAGCCTCACCACCCAGGATGGACGGTTTCCCTCCCTCTCCCACGGATGGCCGTCGGCAAGTCGACTGGAACGTACCATCGCGGATCTCTCGGGCCTCACCGCCGATTCCCTGGGCGATACTCGGCCTTGGCTCGACCATGGGACTTGGCCAGTACAACACCCGTTGGGAGCGGCTACAGCCCACAAACCGGGCGCATTACCCCTGCCCTACGCTTTCCTTCCAGTGGACAGCGAAGGAACCCACCAGATTCCCGTGGGTCCGGTCCATGCCGGGATCATCGAGCCTGGCCATTTCCGCTTCACCTGTTTTGGCGAAGCTGTGGTCCGGTTGGAAGACCGGCTTGGATACACCCACAAAGGTACCGAAACCCTGATGGCTGGCGCCGATCTCGAACGGGCGGCACGACTCGCCGGGCGGATATCGGGAGACAGTACCGTGGCCTACGCACTAGCCTTTGCTCGGGCCGTGGAGGCTGCAACCGGAACCGTCATTCCTCCCCGCGCCCATTGGGTGCGGGCGGTCATGGCCGAAATGGAGCGAATCGCCAACCATTTTGGTGACATTGGCGCCATCTGTAACGACGTTGCCTTCAGCTTGATGCACGCTCATTGCGGCTGGCTGCGCGAACGGGTTCTTCAAGCCGCCGCCGCCTGTTTCGGCCATCGCTTGATGATGGATCGGGTGGTGCCGGGAGGGGTGAGTTGCGATCTGGACGATGCTGGCACCCAACGACTGCGCGATCTGGTCCGTCAGTTACGACCACGCTTTGAAGAGCTGGTGACTTTGTATGACAGCACGCCCTCGCTCCAAAGCCGGATGCTCACCGCTGGCGTGGTTCAGCCTGAATGGGTTCGCCAATGGGGGACCGGCGGCTTTGTCGGACGGGCCACGGGCCGCAGCTTCGACGCTCGCCGGAGTCCCGGTTATGAGCCCTACTCTCAACTCGACTTCACGGTTCCGGTTCGGAACGAAGGCGATGTGAACGCCCGCGTGATGATTCGAATCGACGAGGTTCACCAAAGCCTCTCTCTGATCGAACGCCTGCTTCAGGCGATGCCGCCCGGCCCCATCCACACCGCGATTGTCTCCGCCGATGCCCCGAACTCTGAAAATCGACACGGTGAAGGCGTGGCGTTGGTGGAAGGATTTCGGGGCGATGTGTTCGTATCGGTGCGCCTCAATGCCAATGGCACCATCGCCCGCTGTCATCTGCGCGATCCGTCATGGTTTCAGTGGCCGTTGTTGATGGCCGCCATCAAAGACTGCGTTGTTGCCGATTTCCCCTTATGTAACAAGTCATTCAACTGTTCTTACTCGGGCCCTGATCTGTAATGCGGTGCGCTGGCCAGAAGGAAGCGCCCCGGTTTTCAGAGGTTCACCGCCAAGGTTCCGTTTGTGAAGCGCCTATTAGGGTGAAGCCAACGTCATGCTGAAGCTGTTGCTGGGAAGCCTGCTGCGACGACCGCCGACGCTTCGGACGCCGGTCGTAGATCCAAGCGCCCAAGAAGCCCTGGAGCGTCGTCTTGAAACCCGCGAACGCCCGTGCCTGGGCCGCAGCTTGGCCATTCGCCAAGTCGACGCGGGCTCATGTAACGGCTGTGAGCTGGAAATTCACGCCCTGAACAACGTGGTCTATGACCTGGAACGCTTCGGAATTCGCTTCGTCGCCTCCCCCCGTCATGCCGACGCCCTTCTTGTCACTGGCCCGGTAACGACCAATATGCGCGAAGCCTTGAAGCGCACCTATGACGCCACCCCTGATCCCAAATGGGTGGTGGCTGTTGGCGATTGCGCCGTCGATGGCGGCGTGTTTCGGGGCAGTTATGCCGTTACCGATGGCGTTGCGAACACGATCCCGGTGGATCTCCATCTGCCTGGCTGTCCACCTGCGCCGGAGCCGTTGTTGTCGGGATTGCTGGCACTGCTGGAAGCCGGAGCGGAGAAGACGCGGGATTGAGGGAGGTGTTGTGCCAACGGAATCCCGGTTTCCAAAGGCCCCAGGCCTTTAGTGGGTCCAGGGCAACGCCCTGGGGGAATCGGGGATCTCCCCATTGCTCGGCACGACCCCAGCGCCCTAAAGATCGCCGCGCATCACCCGCTGAATCAAGCTGTCATCACGAGGCAACGGGCGCGGTCGGGGCGGGTCCAGCCAGATCAACAGCAAAAGAAACACCCCAACCATCGTAATAACGATCATGGCCGGTGCCAACCCCCGTCAAGAAACCGAATTGCGGATAACCTGACCGCGCGCCGCCAAGCTCTCGCACAACTCGGCTACCTTAAGCACCGGAAGATTCAAGGCATCGGCAATTTGGGCCGGGTAAACCGTCTCGCTCTGGTGGCGCAGGAAGTATTCCTGGATCTCGGCCCTCGCCTGGTGGTCGGAAACCATCCGCACCGGCACGGCTCTTGCGTTACCGCCCCCCAGTGCCACGCCACCTTTGCCTTGGATCGCCGCCGTCAACGCCTCGACCGCCCCCCGCAAGGCTTGCAGCTCCGACAGAATCAGCGCCGCTTGGCGGGGAGACACGCCATCGCCGCCCCCATCGATGGAACCACCCTGAACTGCGGCTGTCGAGTCCTCCGCCACCTCGGCAAGAGCCGCCTGCACCGAACGCTCTGATGACGCTGCAACCGCTTCGGCTCTCGGAGCATCGCCAAGAACCACAATCTCCGGGGGCCGTTCCGGGATTGGCACCGCCACCACGGCTCCGGTCCCACGCGGATCTGGAGCCAATTCGAACGGCGGAACCATCGGCTCTCCCGAAGCCTTGGTTCCGCTCGGAACGGCCTCAACGCCTTCGGGCGGCCAGCGCAAGGACCGCATATCCGGCCAGTGCCCTTTGCCTGCCCCGCCGCCTTTATCCGCCACCGCCCCCTCCTTCGGCCCGAGCCGTTGACGCCACGGTGTCCATCAGCCATCACTCCGCCGCGCGCAAGCGCACTATAATCCCCTCCGACAGCAAATTTCAAACCCACCCGCCGGTCAGATGCGCCCCGAAACTCTTTATCCCCTCTTTCGCCCCATCGGCGCCCTCAAGGGCGTCGGGCCGCGCTTCGCTCTATTGCTAGAGCGACTGACTGGGCCTCATGTGGTGGACTTATTGTGGCATCTGCCGATCAGCGTGATCGATCGCCGATTTGCCCCCAAAATCGCCGAGGCACCTGCGGGCCAAGTGGCAACACTGACGGTGCGGGTCGACGGTCACGCCCCGCCGGTTCTGCCGCGCCAACCCTACAAGGTCCATTGCACTGACGAAACCGGGGTTCTGGACCTCGTATTCTTTCACGCCCGTGCCGAATCTCTGCTCCGGCAATTGCCAGTGGGGCAAAAGGTGGTGGTCAGCGGCAAGGTGGAACGGTTCCACGACACCCCCCAAATGACTCACCCGGACGCCATCGCCCCGGTTGAAGCCCGCGATCAGGTCGAAACCGTCGAGCCCGTTTATCCTCTGACCACCGGCCTGACCCCCAGAACCCTGCGCCGAGCCATCCGGGCGGCGCTGGAGTCCACACCAGAGCTACCGGAATGGCTGGATCCGGCCTATCAGCGACGCGAAGGCTGGCCAGATTGGCGCACCGCTCTGCGGACGGTTCACACCCCCGAAAATACGGACGCCCTCTCGCCCACCACAGCAGCCCGGCAACGACTGGCCTTCGACGAACTCCTGGCCAACCAATTGGCGCTGGCCCTACTCCGCCTCAGCCAGCGGCGCCAACCGGGACGGGTCATTGCCGGCGATGGTCAATTGCGCCGGCTGGTACGGGCGGCCCTTCCCTTTCAATTGACCGCCTGTCAGGAACAGGCCCTGGGCGAAATCAACCAGGACATGGCTGACGAACGGCGCATGTTGCGTTTGCTTCAGGGGGATGTCGGCAGCGGAAAAACCATCGTCGCCCTTCTGGCCATGCTCAACGCCGTCGAATGCGGCCACCAAGCTGTGTTGATGGCCCCTACCGAGTTGCTGGCCCGCCAGCACCTCCAATCCCTGGCGCCGTTGGCGGCCAGTGCCGGGCTCGAGGTGGCATCCCTCAGCGGACGAGACAAAGGCAAAACCCGTGCGGCCACACTGGACCGCCTCGCGACCGGGGAAATCCGACTCCTGGTTGGAACCCACGCCTTGTTTCAGGACGATGTCACCTTTGCCGATCTGGGCTTGGTGGTGATCGACGAACAGCACCGCTTCGGCGTCCATCAACGACTTCAACTTTCCACCAAAGGCCAGGCCGTGGACGTGCTGGTGATGTCTGCAACACCCATCCCGCGCACCCTGACCATGACCGCTTATGGTGATCTTGAGGTCTCGCGCCTGGGCGAAAAACCCCCAGGCCGCCGCCCCATCGACACCCGGACCATCGCCCTGGATCGGCTGGACGAAGTGATCGCGGCGATTCAACGGCGGATCACGGACGGGGCTCAGGTCTATTGGGTCTGTCCCCTGGTGGATGAATCCGAAGTGGTCGATCTGGCTGCCGCCACCGAGCGTTACGCCATTCTGAAGGACCGGCTGGGCGACCGAGTGGGGCTGGTTCACGGTCGAATGAAAGGGCCAGACAAAGACGCCACCATGACCGCTTTTGCCGAAGGCCAGCTGGATCTGTTGGTGGCAACCACCGTGATTGAGGTGGGCGTCAATGTGCCCAACGCCACGGTCATGGTGGTGGAACATGCCGAACGCTTCGGTCTGGCTCAACTTCACCAGTTGCGCGGACGGATTGGCCGGGGAGACCAAGCGTCCACCTGCCTGTTGCTGTATGAAGGGCCGCTGAATGAAACCGCCAAGGCCCGGTTGCGCATCCTTCGCGAGACCGAAGACGGCTTTCAGATCGCCGAAGAGGATTTGCGCCTGCGAGGGGCTGGCGAATTGCTGGGCACCCGACAAAGCGGCCTGCCCGGCTTCCGTCTGGCCGATCTGGCTGAACACAGCGAGTTGCTAGCCGCCGCTCGGGATGACGCCCACCTGATCATCGATCGCGACCCGGCCCTTGAAACACCACGCGGCCAAGCCTTACGCACCCTGCTTTATCTCTTTGAAAGAGATGCCGCCGCCCGCTATCTGCGATCCGGGTAGTCGGCGTCGACTCCAAGCATAACGCCCAATTTTCAAGGAGGGCGCGCCGCCCCATGGGCGCCAGAGCCCCCGGTTCAGCCCTCGCACCAAGAGCTTTTTTGCAGAAACCCAAAGCGATTCCATCGGTATTTGCGAGCAATTCACATCCATCACGCTCCATAAGAGTTGCGCCCGACTCGAGACTTTGGGGACAATGGCCTTTACAGTTGATTGGCTGAAAAACTTTGCAATAATGGGCAACCGTTCGGACATGTGTCCGGCGCCGTTTTTTGTTCGCTTGGGAGAGATCTGCCATGGTGAAAGCCCGCCTTTTCAGCGCCGTCGGCGCCATCGTTCTTCTGGCCGCTGGCGGCCTGGCGGTGGTTTCAGCCGATGCCGCCGAAGGCAAGGAGCCGCCGTCCTGCGCTGCCATCTCGTTCCGGGCCCTGGCCGCAGGCGCCCCCGATGGCGAACAGGATGCCGGTCTTTACAGGTCTCGTTTCGTTAAGATCGAACTCAAAGCCACCATCAAGGGCGGCATCGCCGATAGCTACTTCATGATGATCAACGGCAAGCGCCCCGACTCGCTGGCCGGCGGCGTGCCCAAAGGCACCGAGGGCTGCCTCAAGTCCAAGCATGTTTCGGTCCCGGTCACGTCCCAAGGCACCACCTGCACCGGCGACCGCTTCCGCGTGGTGATCGAACGCACCGGCGATCACAAGACCGCAATGCTGTTCGGTTTGCATGGCAATGACTGGTTGTTCTGCACTGCGGCCAAGCTCTAAGGACTGGCGACCTTACGCCACACCCCATCGCGGGGATCCCGATTGGGCCGCGATGGTTATGAGCCAATATCGGCAGATGGCGCATTCGGCGGTTGCTCCCGGACGAACCCGCCCCCTATGATGACCCGCCGCCGTCAGTATTGGACCGGGTAGGTTCGATACCGAAGGGTGGTTTGTCCTGACCCGCCCCGTCGGCCCTCGCGCCGACCGGCCAGCCCGTTTTGTCCCAACGATGCTCCAGTTCATTCGCGGTGCCGTCGGTACCTGGGTCGTCAAGATCCTGTTCGCAGTCCTGATCGCCAGTTTCGCGATCTGGGGAATCGGCGATATTTTCCGCAGTCACGGGCCGACCACCACCGTCGCCGAGATCGGGCCGATCAAGATTCCAGCCTCTGAGCTGGAGCACGAATTCCAGCAGCAGATGGATCGTCTGCGCCGGATGTTCGGCGGTCAGTTCGATATGGAACAAGCCAAGCGATTCGGCTTGGTGGACCAAACAGTTGGCGAAATTGTGCAGCGGTCGCTCCTTGACCTAGCGGCCAAGGATGCCGGACTGATGGTCGGCGACGACTTGGTGCGCCAACGGATTCACCAGCTCCCCGGCTTCCGTAACGAGCAAGGCCAGTTCGACTCGGAACGGCTACTGCGAGCCCTGAGCGCCAATGGCCTGAGTGAAGGCACGTTCGGCGAGATGATCCGGGAGGAAACCGGCCGCCAGTTGGTCTCTAATGCCGTTACGGCGGGAGCTTTCGCGCCTGGGCCGCTGGTGGAGATTCTGTACCGCTACCACCAGGAACGGCGAGTGGCCGAAACCCTGACGCTCGCCAACGCCGCCATGCCCGATCCGGGCGCCGCCGACGATGCGGCTCTGACCCGCATTTATGAAGACAAGATAACCCGCTTCACCGCTCCCGAGTACCGCGCGCTGACCGTGGGAACTGTCACACTGGATGCCCTCGCTAAGACCGTCGATGTCAGCGAGGATGAACTCAAAACCGCTTATGATGCCCGCGCCGACGAGTTCCAGTTGCCCGAACGCCGGAGCTTCCAGCAGGTTTTAGTGGACAGCGAAGAGAAAGCCCGCAAGATCGCCGAAGCCGCCCGAGCCGCTCACAATGATCTGACCGCCGCCGCCAAAACCGAAGGCGCGAGTGTCGGCGAGTTGGGGCCGGCCTCTGAGACCGAAGTACCCGAAATCGGTGTTTCGATCTTTGCCCTTGAGCCCAACATCATTCCCGATCCATTCAAGTCCGACCTGGGATGGCATGTGGTCAAAGTCACCAAGATTGAGCCTGCCCGAGTCCGCAAGCTGGACGAGGTCCACGCCGACGTGGAGTCGCAGGTGCGTAAGGACCGCGCCGCCGATGCCATGCCGACCTTGATCAACAGCATTGAGGACGCCTTGGCCGGGGGCGCCACACTGGAAGAAGCCGCCGCTAAATTCAAATTCACCCTCACCAAACTGGACATGGTGGACGCCACGGGCGCTAAACCCGATGGCAGCCGGGTCGCCGAGTCGCCTGATCTTGTCCATACCCTCCAAACGGCTTTTGAACTGGCCCAGGGCGCCCACAGCCCGGTCACCGAGGGAGCTGACAACGGGGCGTTTGTGGTGCGCGTGGACGGGATCACCCCTTCCCACCCCCGCCCTCTGGCCGAAGTCCGGGATCAGGTCACGGACGTCTGGAAGGCCGAGCAACAGGCTAAAGCCGCCGTTGCCAAGGCCGAGGACATCGAAAACCGCTTGAAGGCCGGCGAGGCCATTGACACTGTAGCCAAAGCCACTGGGGCCGTTCTCGCCACCACGCCGCCCATCACGCGAGACTCCGGCCAAGACGCCAAGCTTCCGGCGGATATCGTTAAGGCCCTGTTCGCCCTAACGCCCGGCGGCGAGACCAAAGGCGCCACCCCGGATGGCCAAGTCGTCGTCAAGTTGAAGGACATTCTCCCCGCCGATCCCAAGGCGGCGGACGCCCCCCTTAACACCGTCCGCGATACCGCGCTGAAAGGCATCTCGGGTGATCTGATGGATGAGTTTGGAGACGCTTTGCGCCTTCAATATCCGGTTCGGGTCAACCGCGAGCGCATCCAATCCATGTTCTCCAGCAACTGAGCCGCCGGCATTCGGAGACTCCGCGTGAACGTTCAGCCTGATTTTGCCACTTTCACGGCCCGTTACGCCGCCCGTCAGCCGTCGGTGATCTGGACCAGCCTGGTCAACGACTTGGAAACGCCGGTTTCGGCGATGCTCAAGCTCGCCGATGGCCGGCGGCACGCCTTCCTTCTGGAGTCGGTGGAGGGCGGCGAGAAGCTTGGCCGTTACTCCCTGATCGGACTCAAACCCGATCTGATCTGGCGCTGCCGGGAAGGGCGATCCGAGATCAATCGGAGTGCCCTGGCCGATCCTCAACGCTTCGAGGCCCAAACGGATGAGCCTTTGGCCGCCGTGCGGGCCCTTCTCGACGAATGCCGGATCACCCTGCCCGAAACCCTGCCGCCCATGGCCGCCGGCCTTTACGGCTATCTGGGATACGACATGGTGCGGCTAATGGAACGGCTGCCCGACACCAACCCCGACTCGCTGGGTATCCCCGATGCGGTGCTGATGCGGCCAACAGTGATGGTGATCTTCGACAACATCAAAAGCACGGTCACGGTGGTGACGCCGATTTGGCCAACGCCGGGGATTTCGGCGGACGCTGCCTTTGATCTTGCCCGAGCCCGCCTCAACGAGGTGTTGGCCGATCTGGAGCGCAGCGTTCCCTATCGACGCGGCGATATCGGAAACGAAGCGGCGGCGATCGCGACCCCAGAGCCCGTCTCAAATACCACTGCCGCCGAATATCACGCCATGGTTGATCGCGCCAAGGAGTATATTCGCGCTGGTGACATCTTTCAGATCGTTCCCTCCCAGCGATTCACCATCCCCTTTACTCTGGCGCCCTTTGCCCTGTACCGATCACTGCGACGTCTGAATCCGTCACCGTTCCTCTTTTATTTAGCGGTTGATGACTTCCACCTAATCGGCTCCAGCCCTGAAATCCTGGTTCGCTCTCGTCAGGGCAAGGTCACGATTCGCCCGATTGCTGGCACCCGTCCGCGCGGCGCGACCCCAGCCGAAGACTTGGCCTTAGAACAGGAACTCCTCGCCGACCCCAAGGAACTGGCCGAACATCTGATGCTCCTGGACCTTGGCCGCAACGACGTCGGTCGGGTGACCAAGGTTGGAACCGTGCGCGTCACCGAGCGAATGGTGATCGAACGCTACTCCCACGTCATGCACATCGTCTCCAATGTCGAAGGTGATCTGGATGCCGAGCGTTTCACCGCTCTGGACGCCCTCGCCGCTGGCTTCCCCGCCGGTACGGTTTCCGGCGCGCCCAAGGTTCGGGCCATGGAGATCATCGACGAATTGGAAAAGGCCCGGCGAGGGTTTTACGGGGGATGCGTCGGCTATTTCTCGGCCAACGGCGATATGGACACCTGCATCGCCTTACGCACCGGCTTAGTCAAGGATGGAACGCTCTACGTCCAGACCGGCGGCGGTGTGGTGGCCGACAGCGACCCGGAGGCCGAGTATCAGGAGAGCCTCAACAAAGCCAAAGCCCTGTTCCGCGCCGCAGAAGACACGGTTCGCTTTGCCCACGGAAGGGGACGAAACGGATAGCGTCCTACCCCGGAGAATCGGCCCACACAATCACCAAGGACGGAAGCAACAGCGGTATCCTGAAGGGGGCCGACGATGCTGGAAGACCTATTCACCGATACCGAACGAACCCTATGCGTAGATAGCCGGATCAACGGGCCAACCGAGCCCTACGCACCTTTGTTTTTCTACCATGTGCCCAAAACCGGCGGCTTGAGCTTTTACGTCGCGCTTCGCAGCGCGATCAGCTTTGCCGGCAAATATGAAGACCGATTAGGGGCCCTGGTCACCGACGCCACCATTCATCGAATCGATGAAGCGGTTCCCCATCGCCGGCTGTTCCAGGCTTCTTATGCCTTGATCGCCTCTCATCACGCTTTTGGTTTCCACCGGAAATTTCGCCAATCCTTCCGACTCACCACCATCGTCCGGGATCCTCTTGGGCGCGTCCGTTCGGAATACACCTATACTAGCATGCGCCGGCAGCAGCCGGTCACCGCGTCTGGTTTCCAGACCTGTTTTCGGGCCGAAGAGACGATCAACCGCGCTGTCAAGCAACTGGCTGGTCATAGCAGACTCGATCAGCCTGCCCCGCCTGACCTTTACCTTCGCGCCATCGATCATTTGGAACACCATTTTCATTCTTATGTGACGCACCATACCATTTCCCGACTCATCAGTTTTTACCTATCGTTATACCGGCTTCCCAATGTGGTGATGGAGCGTATCAACACCACCAGCCCGGCCTATCGTTTGGATGCCAGCCCCTGGCGGGACGAAATCGAGACCCTGAACCAACAAGATCTCAAACTGTACGACTTCGTCCGCACCCAACCACGCCTGCCCTCCCCGGCCACAACGACAGCACGCCAAAACCACCCGACAACCGTCATCGTCAATGAGACCGGCAATGTCGAACAATCCGAAGTTCTGGTGATCGGCGTCGGCACCGAGCAACTTGCCGCCTTCATCCGTCAGAATCAGGGTCAAGCTTCCGGCTTGGTGATCCCGGTCGAAGCCTTGGCCTGTAGCTCGGCCTTCATCCCGTAACCGGCCTCTCTCATGACCGACTCCGACTCCCTCTATCACCGCCTGTTCTCTCACCCGCTGATGGTGGAGGGGTTGATACGCGAGTTCGTGCCCGACGCCATGGCGGTCGGGATCGATTTCACCCGCATGGAACGGGTCAACGCCAAATTCCATGGCCGCCGGGGCAAAAGACGAGACGGCGATGTGATCTGGCGCCTACCGACCCACGATGGCTCGGATATTTATCTCTACATCCTGTTGGAATTCCAATCGACCATCGACCGCTGGATGGCGGTGCGGATGCTGGTCTATGTCGGCTTGCTGTGGCAGCAGATCATCAAGGAACAGAAACGATCGCGCCATGACCGCTTACCGCCGGTGCTGTCCATCGTCCTTTATAATGGGGATCGGCCCTGGAATGCCCCAACCGAACTGACGGACCTGATCGCCCTGCCGACAGACTCGACGCTCTGGCGTTGGCAGCCAAGACTTCGCTACCATCTATTGGATGAGGGCGCTTTTTCTCGGGAAGACTTGGCGCGACGGGAGAGCTTGACAGCATTGCTGTTCCGGCTGGAACATTGCCACGAAACCACCGAGCTGATGGGCCTGATCGATCAGGCTACGCTCTGGTTTCGACACCATCCCGATTACGAAACCTTGCGGACCTTGTTCACCGAGATTGTCCAGCAGGCGGCCCAAGGCTTAAGAGATCAAGGCGCAACACTCGCTATTCCCGAAAATATAGGGGGAGTTAAAACCATGTTGCAGACACGAGTCCAAGAATGGGTCGAGCGGTGGAAGGCCGAAGCCAGAGCCGAAGGGCTGGCTGAAGGGAAGGCTGAAGGAAAGGCCGAAGGGAAGGCCGAGGGTGAAACCGAAGGAAAGGCCAATATGCTCCTTCGGCAATTAAAACGGCGCTTTGGCGCCCTATCTTCGCAGATTGAGCTCTCTGTTCGAGTGGCTGATCGGGATCAATTGGATGAATGGAGCGAACAGTTAATTGACGGAAAGCCACTTTCCGAGATTTTTAATTGCGACCCGCTTCATTAAGACTCTCTTTATATTGACAGACTTTCTGAGGCCATCGGAGCCCCGGCGGGTGATCAGAGATAACGCCCCTGAGAGCGTTGTCTTTTAGAGTTGGCACAGATTGCCACGGTGCGCTGGTTATATCGGGGCACCGTCCGCCTTGCCCTTGACGAGCGATTACCCTATCTGTATGGCAGACCTCCGGCCCATTACGGGTGGAGAAAATTAGTCGCTCCAACGGATTACGGAATTGGAACGAACTCCAACATCATTGTCATAAAAAGGCTGAACCATGATCTTCTACCAACAAGAACGTCTAGCCTTGTTTATAGATGGCGCGAATCTCTATGCGGCGGCGCGCGCTCTTGGCTTTGACATAGACTATAAAAGACTTTTGGATATGTTTGCGTCCAAGGGGCGTCTTATTCGAGCTTTTTATTATACTGCTTTGGTTGAGGACCAGGAGTACTCACCGATTAGGCCATTGGTTGATTGGCTTGACTACAATGGTTATACAATGGTCACTAAGCCAACCAAAGAATTTACTGATGCCTCTGGACGTCGCAAGATAAAAGGCAACATGGATATTGAACTGGCCATCGACGTTATGGAAATGGCCGAGCATGTTGATCATATCTTGTTGTTTTCTGGTGATGGTGACTTCCGACGTTTGGTCGAAGCCGTCCAACGGAAGGGAGTTCGGGTGAGCGTCGTCAGCACCGTCCGGTCACAACCGTCGATGGTTGCAGACGAGTTGCGCCGTCAGGCTGACAATTTTATTGAGCTTCAAGAGTTGTCGCCGGTGATCGCAAGGGTTCATCATCACCGCGAATCTCTTCAGAATGACAGCCCGCCCAGCTCGGCCTACGACCACGCCTAACCGCAGACCCGGCATCGCCAACAAGGCGCGGTGCCGGGCCGCAGCCGAGCACGCCCGCCATACCATCGAGCTTTGATGTTGACCCGTCAAAGCAGCCCTCAGGCGCCGGGCGGGCGCGGACGCGCCCCTCCTAGAGTCACATGGGAGCTTCGCGTGCATGGGTGCGCGGGGTCGCCGTCGCGGCCCGAGGACCGGCGATGTGTCAGTGTCAGGGCTCGCCGGTATCAGGCCTCTACGTCGCGGAACCGGCCATAGCTATAGTAGGCCGCGCAAGCCCCCTCGGCGGAGACCATGCAACTTCCCATCGGGGTTTCGGGGGTACAGATGCTCCCGAACAGCCGGCAATCCAGCGGCTTGTTCAGGCCCCGCAGGATTGCGCCACAAGCACAGGCCGGGTTGTCGGCAACTGAACGACCTGGAATGGTGTATCGCGCTTCAGCATCCCAATCCCGGTAATTCTCCCGAATCCGAAGGGCGCTCTGGGGAACTGCGCCCAGTCCGCGCCATTCGAAGGATGGGCGAATTTCGAAGACTTCGGCAACAATGGCCTGGGCCTTGGTATTGCCGTCTCGGGTCACGGCGCGAGTAAATTGATTTTCCACCTCGGCGCGCCCCTCGTTGAGCTGGCGGATCAACATCAAGATCGCCTGCATCACGTCGAGAGGCTCGAAGCCGGCCACCACCACTGGCTTGTGGTAACGCGCGGCAAAGGGTTCATAGGGTCGGCTGCCGATCACCGTCGAGACATGGGCCGGGCCGATAAAGCCATCAAGTGGAACCGCTCCCGCCGTCTGCACTTCGGGACTGTCCAGGATGCCCTGGATTGCCGCCGGCGTAAGGACGTGATTGCAAAAGACCGAAAAATTGGTAAGGCCGAGTCGCTTGGCCTCGCGCAGGGCAACAGCGGTCGGAGGCGTCGTAGTTTCAAAACCGATGGCGAAGAACACCACCGGGCGGTCAGGATGGGCCTCGGCCAAGCGTAGGGCATCGAGAGTCGAATAGACCATACGAATATCGGTCCCTTGGGCCTTGGCCTTTAACAGGCTGACCTGCCCCGAACCCGGCACCCGCAGCACGTCGCCGTAACTTGCCAAAATGACGCCCGGATGACGGGCTATGGCTACAGCATCGTCGATTCGACCGATGGGCAACACACACACCGGGCAGCCCGGACCATGGATCATCCGAACCGCCTCGGGCAAGAGGTCCGGGATGCCGTAGCGCGAGATCGCGTGCGTGTGGCCGCCGCAGAATTCCATCAGGTGGTAACGGCGACCCGGTTGAACCTCAGCTTGAATCGCTGCCGCCAGGGCTTGGGCTTGGTGGGGACAGCGGAATTCGTCAACATATTTCATGAACGCAGCCTTTCGGGGCCTAGTTCTCTGCGACTGGACTCTTCGGGGATTGAGCGCCTAAGCCCCCTGTCGCGGCAAACCCAGCCGGTTCCAGACATCCAACAAGGCATCCACCAACGCCGCCATTTCGCTATCGCCATGCAAAGGGGTTGGCGTCAGGCGCAGCCGTTCAGTTCCGCGCGGCACCGTTGGATAGTTAATGGGCTGCACATAGATGCCGTGATGCTCTAACAATTCATCGCTGGCGCGCTTGCATAAGCGGGCATCACCCACGAACAGCGGTACGATGTGGCTGATCGAGGGCATGACCGGCAGGCCAGCGGCCCTCAACTTTTGCTTGAGGGTAGCTGCACGTTCCTGGTGGCTGTCTCGAATTTCGGGGCTGACCTTCAGGTGGCGAACGGCCGCCAGCGCCCCGGCGGCCACGGTCGGTGCCAAAGACGAGCTGAAGATGAAGGATGCGGCAAAGCTGCGGACGCAGTCCACCAGTGCCGTCGAGCCGGTGATGTAGCCGCCCTGGGTTCCGATGGCCTTGGCCAGGGTTCCTTCAATGACGGTCAGGCGGTGGGCGCAGCCGTCGCGCTCGGTCACACCGCCGCCTCGGGGGCCATACATGCCCACGGCGTGAACCTCGTCGATATAGGTCATGGCGCCGTGCTTTTCGGCCACGTCCAGAATTTCCCGGATCGGTGCAATGTCACCGTCCATGGAATAGACCGATTCAAACACCACCAATTTGGCCCGATCCCGAGGATAGAGCGAAAGCAGGCGATCCAGGTCGCTCGGATCATTATGGCGGAAGATTTGCTTTTCAGCGCCGCTGTCACGAATGCCGACGATGATCGAGTTGTGATTATAGGCATCCGAAAAAACAACACAGTGCGGCAGAAGCCGGGCCAATGTCCCAAGAGTCGCTAAATTCGATGTATAGCCGGAATTGAACAAAAGCCCGGCTTCCTGATTGTGCAGACTGGCCAATTCCTGTTCCAACAGCACATGGTAGTGGTTGGTTCCGGAAATGTTGCGGGTACCACCCGCGCCCGCGCCGCACTGATCAAGCGCTTCGTGCATGGCTTGAAGCACGACGGGATGTTGCCCCATGCCAAGATAGTCATTGGAGCACCAGACCACGACCTGCCGTGGTCCGGCTTTGGTGTGATGGGTGGCGTGAGGAAAACGACCGGCGTGACGTTCGAGATCGGCGAACACCCGGTAACGGCCCTCTTGATGAAGGTCCGCGATCCGGTCGCGGAAAAATGCCTCGTAGTCCATATTGGCGCTTCCGTCCTGCCCTGTGGTTTGCGTTGACTTGCGTCGTATCGCTGCGTCGTTGACCCGTCACCTGGAACGCTCCCGGTATCGGCAAGGCGATGCTATCATACCGATGGTGAACGAACCAAACAGGCTCTGCGTTAAGGTAGGGTGCGATGGGCGATGAGCCAACCGGCCTTTTCGTGTTTTTTGTGACTAAAGATTGCATTATCGTCAAAAGATACCCGAAACTTGCACCCTTGGCTGCGATCCGGCCCTTGGTTGCGATCCCATTGGATCTCAGGAAGATTTAGCGCGAAATCCCGGCTTTCCGTTCTGCGGGCCATGCTTGCGTCCACTCCGCGCGCCTTCACCGCCGACCCGTCCGGTACCGGCGGGCTGCCAAGCGGGGATCAGGTGATGTTTGCCGGGACCGATTAAATCGGCCCGCCCCATCTGCTTGAGGGCGTCCCGCAACATCGGCCAGTTCTCGGCGTCGTGATAGCGCAAAAAGGCCTTGTGGAGCCGGCGTTGACGCAGGCCCTTAGCGGTGGTGACGGTTTCGGCCCGGTTATGGCCGAGTGGCCGAAGCGGGTTCCGTTCGGCGTGATACATGGTGGTGGCAAGGGCCAAAGGCGACGGAAGAAAGGTTTGGACCTGATCCAGCCGAAACCCCTTGCGTTTCAACCATAAGGCCAGATTGAGCATGTCTTGGTCGGTGGTTCCGGGGTGGGCGGCGATAAAATAGGGGATTAGATACAGCTCTTTGCCGGCTTCACGAGCAAAGCGATCGAACAAGGCCTTGAAGCGGTCGAAACTGGCGATTCCCGGTTTCATCATCAAAGCCAACGGCCCGGCTTCGGTGTGCTCGGGGGCGATCTTAAGATAGCCCCCCACATGATGTGTGACCAACTCTCGAACATAGGCCGGGCTGCGCAAAGCCAGATCATAACGCACCCCCGAACCGATCAGGATTTTCTTGATGCCGGGCAGAGTTCGCGCCGAACGGTAAAGCTGGATCAGCGGCGTGTGGTCGGTGTTCAGGTTTTTGCAGATATCGGGATAGACACAAGACCAACGTCGACACAAGGCTTGCGTAGCGGCATCCTTGCAGGCCAGCCGGTACATATTGGCGGTGGGGCCGCCCAGGTCTGAGATAATGCCAGTGAAACCGGCGCCGCTGTCCCGGATGGTTTCGATTTCGCGCAGGATCGAGGCTTCGGAACGATTCTGGATGATCCGCCCCTCGTGTTCGGTGATGGAACAGAAGGAGCAGCCACCAAAGCAGCCGCGCAGAATGGTGATGGAGAAGCGGATCATATCCCAGGCGGGAATCTTGGCCCCGGCATAGGCCGGATGCGGCGCGCGCGCGTAAGGCAAGGCAAAGACTCCGTCGAACTCAGGGGTCGACAGCGGCACGGGCGGCGGATTGAGCCACACCTCTTTGTCACCGTGGCGCTGCACCAGGGCGCGAGCGTTGCCGGGGTTATTCTCCAGATGCAGGGTTCGGGAGGCTTCGGCATAGAGCTGCGGATCGTTGGCCACCCGTTCCCAGCCCGGAAGCCGGATCACGGTGTGGTCGCGCGCAGCGGGATCGGTGACGCTTTCGCCCGGCTCAAGCACCGCCCACCCCTCGGGGACATCGCTCCGCAACAGAGCCGTTCCGCGAATATCGGTGATCTCGCGAGCGGCTTCCCCTTTCGCCAAACGATGGGCAATCTCGACGATCGCGCGCTCGCCGTTGCCATACACCAGCAGATCGGCCTTACTGTCGACCAGGATCGAGCGACGCACCTTGTCCGACCAATAGTCATAATGAGCGACCCGGCGTAACGACGCCTCGATGCCGCCAATCACGATCGGCACATCGCGGAAGGCTTCTCGGCAGCGTTGGGCATAGACGATCACGGCCCGATCGGGGCGCCGCCCGCCTTCGTCATTGGGCGTGTAGCTGTCGTTGTGGCGCAGACGACGATCAGCGGTGTAGCGATTGACCATCGAGTCCATATTGCCCGAGGTCACACCGAAGAACAGGTTGGGCCGCCCAAGCGCCTCGAAGGCGGCGGGCGCGCTCCAGTCGGGTTGAGCGATAATGCCGACCCGGAACCCCTGAGCCTCCAGCAAACGCCCGATGATCGCCATGCCAAAGCTGGGATGGTCGACATAAGCGTCACCCGTCACCAACACGACATCGCAGCACTCCCAGCCCAACAGGTCCATCTCGGCCCGTGACATGGGCAGAAAGGGCGCCGGCCCGAGCCGGTGTGCCCAATAGGGGCGATAGGAAAAGATCGGCTTGGGCTGGGACATGGCGAGCCTAGTGATGTGACTGAAAGGCGTTGTTTCTGGCAAAGGAGGGTGGCGAAGCCTAACAACAGGCTTCGTCGGGATGGCCTGCCGGGATTATAGAAAGCTTCGGCGCCGGTTGAGGCGACGCGGGCGAGCGGGCGGCGGGCCGACCACGCACGAGGTCGGCGGGCCGGACAAAATCCGCCCGGCAACCTGGGCCAAGCCGTCGAGGGTGACGCCATCGATTTCGGCTTCAATGTCGTCGATGCTGCGAATGTGATCGCGAATCAGAATATCCCGAGCCAGCCGTTGGGCGCGCCCAAAGGTCGAATCCTGGGCGCTGCCGAGCGCAAAACGCAACTGTTCCCGTGATCGCGCCAACTCTTCGGCGGTGAAACCGTCCCGTTGGGCCTGCTCCAATTCCCGAAGCAAAATCGCCGCCATCTCATCCAACTGCTCGGGCGCGGTCGCCGCCTCGAACAGAATGAAGCCGGTGTCGGTGTAGGAATCCAGATCGGCGTGAACATCGTAAGCCAACCCGCGCCGCTCGCGAATTTCCTGAAACAACCGCGAAGTCATACCGCCCCCAAGAATATTCGCTAGGTGGCGCAGGGCTGGAAGCTCGGGGTGATCGAGGCTCAGGCCGTTAAAGGCCAAGGCGTGGTGGGCCTGTTCAATATCGCGGGCGATCGTCCGGTGCCCGCCGCCATACCGGGCGGGTTGAAGAATCGGGACTGGGCCATTGGGTTGACCTTCGAAGAGCTGAGTCCCCAGGGCTGTGACTTCGCCAGAATCAACCCGGCCACTCACCACCAGCACCATCCGTTCCGGTCGGTAGTAACGCGCCAGATGATCCAACAGATGTTGGCGGGTGAAACTGGCAACATGGGCCGCAGTCCCCAGAATCGGGCGGCCCAAAGGCTGGTCGGGATAGAGTGTGGCGTGGAGAGCATCCCCCAACACCGCTTCGGGTTCATCGGCGTATTGGTCGATTTCCTGAAGCACCACCGAGCGGTCGCGCTCGACCTCTTCTTCCGGGAACACGGATTCGGTCAAAACCTCGGCGAGCAGACGGAGCGCCACCGGCCAGTGGCGCGCCCCGGTCTGAACATAGTAGGCGGTGCTTTCATAATCGGTATAGGCATCGATACTGCCGCCGCGATTTTCGATTTCAGCGGCGACCTCAAAAGCCGTCTTGGTGGCGGTGCCCTTGAACAGCAGATGCTCCAGGAAATGCGAAAGGCCGTTCCGGTCTTCGGGTTCGTTCCGGGCGCCAACCCCCACCCAAACCCCGGCGGTGACGATGGCCACATGGGGCACCGGGTCCACGACGATCCGAAAGCCATTATCAAGACGGGTCAAATGCTCGGTCATGGTGCCTTTGGACAGAATTTGGAATGGAGGAGGAAGCCGGTACCGACCCTGAAAGATGTAGCACGGCGAAACCGGATCAAGCCAGCGGGCGGGGGCAAAGGGAGGGCGCGACGAGAGGAAGGTGGCTTGATCCCAGTCGATGGGCAACGCCATAATCCGCCCGTTAATTGATTTCCTGGTGACGTCGGCGTTCCATGCCGTTAAGATCAAGAGTGGTTTGGGGTTGCGATTTTTCCATGACTAAAATTCTTATCGTCGAAGACACCGCCACTTTCCGGGCTATTCTTCGGCATCAACTGATTGGCCTCGGCATTACCAGCCTGTGGATGGCGACGGACGGCGAAGAGGCGCTAGGTATGCTGTGGCAGCAACCGGACTTCGACCTGATTCTTTGCGATTGGCACATGCACCCGATGGACGGATTAACCTTCTGTTCCAAGGTGCGAACCATACCGACGCTGCAAGAGCGGGCGATTCCCGTGCTGTTTATGACCGCCGACGCCAAACTCGCCAATCCGGTCACGCGGGAGCGGATCTTGGAGCACGCCAGGGGCCTGGGGATCGTTGAAATCCTCCCCAAACCGTTCGAAACCGACGAATTGAAGACAACCCTCGAACGTTGCCTTGGCCACGCCCTATCCTGACCCCGGCGATATCCTAACCTCGGCGATTCCGTTATTCGTCGCGCTGGGTGCGTTCCAAACGCTCGTGGCGCTCTTGGGCTTCTAGGCTGAGGGTGGCGATGGGGCGGGCGTCGAGTCGACGGACCCCGATCGGCTCGCCACTGTCTTCACAATACCCGTAGCTGTCGTCCTGAATCCGCTCAAGGGCGGCGTCAATTTTGGCGATCAGCTTGCGCTCGCGATCACGGGTGCGAAGCTCCAAGGCCCGCTCCGATTCGGCGGACGCTCTGTCGGCCAGATCCGGCTCCAGAGTCCCACCTTCCTGGAGCGTGTGGAGCGTTTCGGACGACTCCTGAAGCAATTCATGCTTCCAGTGGAGCAGCTTCTGGCGGAAATACTCCTTCATGATCGGGCTCATGAACGGTTCGTCTTCCGACGGGCGGTAATCCGGCGGTAAAATCGGCGACGACATTCTATGACATCCAATCTCGATGCAGAGCCAATCCCAGCGCGAACCCTGACGACGCCGACCGCCACCAGGGGCCTACCGCCAGGAGCCCGGTCGACTTGCCTCAACCGGGGCCGTAAGTCAAGCAGTAGAGAGAACCACCGGGTTTGTCTGAGGAGATGAGTTGGCAGCGCGGAATCAAAGAGATAGGCATCACCGGCGGCGGATGCTGGAAAATCAGGGATACTCTTTCGGGGTCCGGGTTGCGCTGCCGCATGGGGAGGGATAGAACAAGCCCTAGAGCGCACGCCCTTGGCGTCGGCGTTCTCTCGCCAACCGGAGCGGATCTGACAGTGTTTCGATTACGAACGCGTTCCCTGAGCAGTTCTTCGACGACGAGGCCGTCAAAGCGGCTGACCTCGGCCTTGGCCCTGCTGATTTTGATCTTGGTCGGCGGCGGCATCGCCTTTCTGGCCACCACCGACCTGTCGCCACCGCTTAAAACGCTGGAAAAGGTCATCCCGGATGAGCGTTTCCAGCACTAGAGATTTCGGTGCCGGGCGGGCGCGTTCGGCGGCGGTGTGGTTGAGCGGCATGGCCTGCGCATTGGCCGTGATAGCCGGTGGCGGCGCGAGGGCTCAGGACGCATCGCCGCCTCCGCCTCTCTCGATCATCGCGGTCCCGCCAGCCTCTTCATTGCCACCGTCCCCCTCCTCGTCGTCACCGCCTTCGCCGTCTCTGGATGCCGTGGGCATCCTGACGCCGGACAAGGGCGGATTGGGGCCGACTCTGTGGGCCGGTTCGTCAGTGGAACTGGTTCGGCGATTGTTGGCGGATGTGCCGGTGGCGGCGCCGTCGCCCAGCCAGCGCCGATTGACCCTACGCTTGCTGCTGTCGGCGGCAGAACCACCCGCTGGCGATGAGTCCGGAACAAGTCTGGCGCCCTTGCGCGTGGCCAAAGTGGCGGCGCTCGGCGCGACGACGGATCTGGAGCGGCTGCTAGCCGTGATGCCCGGCGGGCGAGACAATCCGGTTTTAGCGACGGTCTTGGCGACGGCTCCGGCTCCTGGAGACCCGGCAGGACTGGCGGCCCTGGCCCGTTCCGAGGGAACGGAACCCACCGCCCGGATTGAGGCCGCCGAGCGGGCGGCGGCGACAGGGGCGTTATCCGGGGTCGATCTGGCCGCCGCTTATGCCTCGGTACAGTTTGCTCCGGCGGCGCTGGCCCGACCCTTGAGCGCCAGCGAGCCCGGCGCGCGCGCGCGGGCGTTGGTGTATCAGGCCACCATCGCCGAATCTCAACCGGCGGTGCGGGCTGAACTGATCGAGCATTGGTTTCATTTGTTAGAGCCAGCCCAGGCGGTGGGGCCGGTGGCGGCTGTGCCCTTGGCGGTGTTGGCCCGCTTGCCAATCGAGGCGACGACGGTTTGGTTGGCGCCGACGGCGGTGCGGGCGTTCCGGGCGGCCGGACAACCAGAAGGAGCAGCACCTTGGCTGAAAGGGCCGGCCACGCCCGTTGAAGCCGGAGCCTTGTTGCGGCTATGGCCCCTGACGGTCCTGGCCGAAGATCAGACGACAAAAATCGGCGGATCCAATGGATTTGACGCTTGGCTGACGGCGGCGCTGGCCGATACCGATGCCGGGCGCCGGGCGCGGGTGGCGGGGGTGCTGGCGTTGCTTCAAGCCGCCGGGGAGCCCGTCAAAGAAGAAGCCTGGGTCGAGACGGCAGACAAAACGGCGGGCAACGGGGCTCCAACCGCAACAGCCATGCCCTCTCCGGCCTTATGGCAAACCCTGAATGCCGCAACGGCTGGCCATCGGGTGGGTGAAGTCGTGCTGGCGGCGTTGACTCTGCTGGGGAACGGAGGGCCACAAGCCTTGCCTCCGGTGATTCTGGCCCAGGTCGTCACCAGTCTGCGGGCCATGGGACTCTCCGCCGAGGCACGCGGATTGGCTCGGGAAGCCGTGGCGGCAGTGCTCGAGTGATACCGGCGAGGGCCCTGATACTGACACATCGCCTCCTCGGGCCGCGACGGCGGCCCCGCGTCCTCGTGGACGCAAAACCAAGGGCGCGGATGCGCCCGCCCGGCGTCTGATACCGGCGAGCCCTGATACTGACACATCGCCGGTATCGGGCCGCGACGGCGGCCCCGCGCGCCCATGCGCGCGAAGCCAAGGGCGCGGATGCGCCCGCCCGGCGTCTGAGGGCAGCCTTGATGAGTCACCATCAAGGCTCAATGGTATGAGGACAGCCTTGATGAGTCAACGTCAAGGCTCGAGGATAGGATAGAACCCTCATGGGGCGACCTGCACGAATTCCCACAATCGGCCTGCCCCCCGAACTGGATGCTTTTCTGGACATGCTGGCGGCCGAACGGGCCGCCGCCAAGAATACGCTGCAAGCCTACCGGCGGGATCTGGCCGATGCGGTTGCGTGGCTGACCGCAAACCGGAAAGCCGCCCTGGTAAGCGCCAGTTCGGACGATTTGCGGGACTATCTCGAGCATCTTCACGAGCTGGGCTCGACTCCGGCAACCGTAGCCCGACGGCGGGCATCGCTGCGGCAGTTTTTCCGATTTTTATGCTCCGAAGAGCGACGCGCCGAGGATCCCACCGCCGTTTTAGACAGCCCCGTCCGGGAACGACCCTTGCCTAAATTACTGGACGAGCAGGGCGTAATAGACTTGGTTGCGGCGGCTCATCGGTTGGAGGGGCCGGAGCGCGCGCGGCTGGTGGCCGTGTTGGAGCTGTTATACGCGACCGGGTTGCGCGTTTCGGAACTGGTTGAGCTGCCGTTATCGTCGCTGCCCAGGGAGGGGGAGTGGCTGTTGGTCCGGGGCAAAGGCGACAAGGAGCGGATGGTTCCGTTGTCGCCGATGGCTCAAGCGGCGGTGCGGGACTGGCTGGCCGTTCGGGAAACCTTCCTGCCAACGGGGCCTATCGCTCGGATCAAGCGGGCCAAACGGTATCTGTTCCCATCCTCCAGTGCCAACGAAGGCCACTTAACACGACAACGGCTCGGCCAATTGCTGAAAGAATTGGCACCAAATGCACAGATTGATCCGACCCAACTGAGTCCGCACGTCTTGCGCCACGCCTTCGCAACCCACCTCCTTGATCATGGCGCCGATTTGCGCAGTGTTCAAACCTTGCTAGGACATGCCGATATTGCCACCACCGAAATTTATACCCATGTGACATCCACACGCCTCAAACAAGCGGTGGTTGATCACCATCCGTTGTCGGAGGGGCGCAAGGCAAAGACGGCGGCAAAAACATCGGAGAGTGACAAAAAGCCCGTGGAGGGCAAAGCCTAACAACAGAAAAATAACGTTGATTATGGCGGATAAATTTTGACTTGTCCAGCGTTACAACGTGGTTTACATGATGGTAACGCATAGGGAGAGAACGAGTATGGCACAGGCCAGCGAAGGGGCGAAGGTGGTCTCGGCGAACCGGCTCGACACCGGCGAGGTGGTCTGGCTGGGAGATGATGATCTTTGGGTCGAACGAGTGGCGGTGGCGGCGCTGCTGCGGGGTCCAGCGGCCGAGGCGGCGCTGGCGCGGACCAAAATGGCCGTCGCGGCTGGCGTCGTGGTCGACCCCTATTTGGTGGATGTGGACGAAGCGGGCGGGGGTCCGCTGCGGCCCCGCGAGCAAATCCGGGCCCGAGGCCCGAGTGTACGTCCAGACCTGGGGGTTCAGGCGGGGTCCGATCCCCTTTATACCGGCGGTCCATGATACCGGCGAGCCATAACAATGACACAGTGCCGGTATCGGGCTGCGACCGCAACCCCGCGTGCTCGTGCGCGCGGAACCAAAGTGCGGACGCGCCCGCCCGGCGTCTAAGGACGGCCTTGATGTGTCATATCAAGATCAAGGCCCGATGGTATGGGTATCACCAATCGTCTGAATAGCCCCAAGTGTCGAGCGCCTTTTTCTCCAACTGTCCGGCCTTGGTCCGGAGGATTGCTTCATGACTGACCCGTCATCCACCGCCGTGCCCCCCGCCCCTGCCCTCGCCGCTGGCATCTATCATTACGATGAGACCGACCGCCGCTTTCTGGCTGAAAGAGTCGAGCAGTTCTCGCGCCAAGTGGCGCGCCGGTTGGCCGGGGAACTGACCGAAGACGAATTCAAGCCGATTCGGCTCATGAATGGCCTTTATCTTCAGCTCCACGCTTATATGCTGCGGGTTGCCATTCCTTATGGCGTGCTCAGTTCCAACCAGTTGCGCGGCCTCGCCGCCATCGGTCGGCGTTACGACCGTGGCTATGGTCACTTCACCACTCGCCAGAATCTGCAATTCAACTGGATCAAACTGGTTGATATGCCCCAAATTCTCGCCGATCTGGCCGCCGTCGACATGCACGGCATCCAGACCAGTGGCAACTGCATCCGCAACGTCACCACCGACCAATTCGTCGGAGCGGCGGCTGACGAGGTCGTCGACCCCAGAGTCTACGCCGAAATCCTTCGGCAGTGGTCAACCTTGCACCCGGAATTCAGTTTTCTGCCCCGCAAATTCAAGATCGCCATCATCGGCGGCGAACATGATCGGGCTGCCATCGCCATTCACGACATCGGCATCCGCGCCAAGCGCGGGCTGGATGGAGCGGTGGGCTTTGAGATTTTTGTCGGCGGCGGCCTGGGTCGGTCGCCCTTTCTGGGGCGGCGGCTGGCCGATTGGGTGGCCGAATCCGACCTGTTAGCCTATCTCGAAGCGATTTTGCGCGTCTACAATCAATACGGTCGGCGAGATAACATCTACAAGGCGCGAATCAAGATTCTGGTCCATGAAATCGGAATCGACCGCTTGCGCGAGCAGGTTGTCGCCGAATTCGAGCGGATTCGAGGGCCCAAGTATCGGCTGGATCCGGCGATTGTCGACGCCATCCACAAGCATTTTGCCCAACCGCCTTTTGCGGAGTTGCCAGCAGACTCGGTGGTGCTGGAACAGGCCAAGAGCGCAAACCCCGCTTTTGCCCGCTGGACCCGATCGAACCTGACACCTCACCAACGGCCCGGTTACGCTGCGGTCACGGTGTCGCTGAAGCCAACCGGCGGCATCCCCGGCGACGCCACGTCGGACCAGATGGACGCGGTGGCCGCTCTGGCGGATCGCTACAGCTTTGGCGAGATTCGGGTCAGCCACGAGCAGAATCTGGTGCTGGCCCATGTCCGACAGGATGACCTGCCGGCGTTGTGGCAGGATCTGGGACGGCACGGCCTGGAGACCGCCAATGCCGGCTTGGTTGGCGATATCATCGCCTGTCCGGGTCTGGACTATTGCGCCCTCGCCAACGCCCGCTCGATTCCCTTGGCCCAGGAGATTTCCCGGCGGTTCGCCGACCTGGACCTTCAGCATCGGATCGGCGAGCTGAAAATCAAAATGAGCGGCTGCATTAATGCTTGCGGTCACCATCATGTCGGACATATCGGAATTCTGGGAGTCGACAAGCACGGCGTCGAAACCTATCAGATTACGATCGGCGGCAACGCCACCGAAGCCGCCACGCTCGGACAGGTGGTCGGCCCGGCGGTCGGAGCTGAACGGGTTCCAGGCGTTGTCGAGTCGTTGATTGCGCTGTATCTGGAGCGGCGCACTGAGGGTGAGCGTTTTATCGATACTGTCGCCCGGATCGGTGTGGCTCCGTTCAAGGAGAAGGTTTATGGCGCTACTGCTTAAAGACGGCCAACCGACCGAAGATTCCTGGGTCAATCTCGACGACACCGTGGAAACGATTCCCGAAGGATCGGTGATCGTCAGTTTGGACCGATGGCGCCGGGATCGTGCGGCACTGGTGGCGCGGGGGGGGAGGCTTGGCGTCCGCTTGGGTAGCCACCACCGAACCGGAGAGATTGCCGCCGATCTGGACCAGTTCGCCCTGGTGGCTCTGGAGTTCCCCAAATTCCGGGATGGCCGCGCCTTTTCAACCGCTCGGGAATTGCGCGAACGCCATAGCTATACTGGCGAAATCCGGGCGATTGGCCATCTTTTGCCCGATCAGTACCAGTTCCTCCTCCGCACCGGCTTCTCCACGGTGGCAGTGCCCGATGATGCCAACCTCGCAAGCTGGCAACACGCCTTGACCGAAATCGACATCGCCTATCAGGCCGACGTGACCGAAGGAACGCCCTTATCACTGCTGCGGCGGAAGATTGAACTGGCTGCGAACGTCGGATAAATTTTCGCAAAACAGAGGGGGTGTCACCGTGTCTTCGATTCGCAACGGGTTCGTGGAAACCGTCGGCAATACGCCGCTGATCCGCTTGGCTGGGCCGTCGGCTCTGACCGGCTGCGAGATTCTGGGCAAAGCCGAGTTTCTGAATCCGGGCGGATCGGTCAAGGACCGGGCGGCCCTGGCCATCATCCAAGACGCCGAGCAGCGGGGTTTGCTGCGTCCGGGCGGCGTTATTGTCGAAGGAACCGCCGGGAATACCGGCATCGGACTGGCGCTAGTGGGCAATGCGCGCGGCTATAGAACCGTGATCGTCATGCCCGACACCCAAAGCCAGGAAAAGAAAGACATGCTGCGGCTGGTCGGTGCCGAGCTGATCTTGGTGCCGGCAGTGCCCTACAGCAATCCCGATAATTATGTCCGCTATTCCGGCCGTCTGGCCGAAGATCTAGCCCGCACCGAACCCAACGGCGCCATTTGGGCCAATCAGTTCGACAACACCGCCAATCGCGACGGCCACACCCGCACCACTGGGCCGGAGATTTGGGAACAAACCGACGGTCGAGTCGATGGCTTTACCTGCGCAGTCGGGACTGGCGGGACTTTGGCCGGTGTCGGCATCGCCCTCAAGCAACGCAATCCTAATGTTAAAATTGTCCTCTCGGATCCGCCGGGGGCGGCGCTCTATCACTACTACACCCACGGCACATTAAAGGCCGAAGGCAGCTCAATCACCGAAGGGATCGGTCAAGGGCGAATCACCGCCAATCTGGAAGGCGCCCCCATCGATTGGGCGCAACAGGTTTCGGACCTGGAAACCGTGACCGAGCTGTTTCGCTTGCTCAAGGAAGAGGGCTTGGTGCTGGGAACCTCTTCGGGGGTCAATGTGGTGGGCGCTATCAAGCTGGCTCAAAAATTGGGACCGGGACACACCGTTGTCACCATCCTGTGCGATTCCGGAACCCGTTATCAGTCTAAGCTGTTTAATCCGACCTTTTTGCGGAAAAACGGACTGCCGGTTCCAGCTTGGCTGTGAAGGCGAACCACAAAAGGCTCACAGGACCGGCACGCAGGCCCTTCCGAATGTGTGGGCAGAGCCCACGAAAAGCCCTATCCTGGCGCCTATGGGGCAGGGCCCTCTGGGGCCCCTTGAGCCCTTTCTATCCTGTAAGGAGCCTCGGCCATGAAACCGGCGAGCCGTAGCAATGACACAGTGCCGGTATCGAGCCAAGAGCGCGGACGCGCCCACCCAGCGTCTGAGGGCAGCTTTAGGGCGTCAAGAGTCAAGCTCGATGGCCTGATCCGACAGCTTTTGGGGGCGCTTTTGGGTCTTCTGCTGACCACCCCAGCTTGGGCCGCCCCTTTTGATCACCAGCATGCTGCCTGGAGTGCGCTTTTGAAAGCGCATGTGGTGGTGGCTGCCGATGGGACGTCGTCGCGAGTCGACTACGCCGGCTTCAAAACCGACCAAGTCGCCCTGTCGGCCTATCTGGCCACACTTTCCGCCGTCAGTGACGATGAGTATACCCATTGGACCGCTCCTCAACGCTTGGCTTTCCTGATCAACGCCTACAACGCATTCACGGTCTCGTTGATTCTAACCCGATATCCCGATGTGACGTCGATCAAGGATTTAGGGTCACTGTTCAGCTCTCCCTGGCGCAAAAGCTTCTTTACCTTGCGCGGAGAACAGCACAGCCTGGATGACATTGAACACAAAATGATCCGGGCCCCTGGCGCCTTTCATGAGCCCCGGATCCATTTTTCAGTGGTTTGTGCTTCCATCGGCTGCCCGATGCTGCGCGATGAGGCTTATGTGGCAGATCGCTTGGAGGCTCAACTGGAAGACGGCCTCCGTCGCTTCCTGTCCGATCGCTCACGCAACCGCTTTAACCCGGCCACCGGACGCTTGGAAGTCTCCCATCTGTTCGACTGGTACCAAGGCGATTTTACCAACGGCCCACACGGCTTGACATCGGTGGCGGCCGCCTTGGCCAAATACGCCGACCGGCTCACCGACGATCCCGTTGCCCGCACCGCCATTCAGGCCGGCACCGTGCCGATTGCATTTCTCGACTATGATTGGCGTTTGAATGATACCGGCGGGCCCTAACCATGACACAGGGCCGGTCCTCGGGCCGCGACTGCGGCGGCCCCCCGGCGTCTGAGGACAGTCTTGATGAGTCACCCGTCAAGGCTCGCTGGTATGACATCCCTGCGCGGTGATCGCGTCTGACAGCCCCAGCCCCGAGGCCCTGATGACGATAAAGCGATATCTGCCGGTTGGTTTTCTGGTGGTTCTGGTCGCGGCGGTCTTTTACCTCCATCTCGACCAGTATCTGAGCTTGGAAACCCTGCGTGCCCATCGCGAGGCCCTGCGTGATGGGGTCGCGGCCTACGGTGTGTTGGGCGGGCTGGGCTTTGTGGCGCTTTACGCCGTCGTGGTCGCGCTGTCGTTACCGGGAGGCGCCGTGATGACCATCAGCGGCGGGTTTCTGTTCGGTTCCTGGTTGGGCGGTGGATTGAGTATGATTGGTGCCACCATCGGCGCGACTCTGCTGTTCATCGCCGCGCGGTCCGCCGTTGGCGACGGTCTGCGCCGTCGGGGCGGGCCATTTTTGGACCGGATGGCCGCCGGTTTTCAACGCAATGCCTTCAACTACCTGCTGTTTTTGCGCCTCGTGCCAGCCTTTCCCTTTTGGGCGGTCAATTTGGTGCCAGGATTGCTGAATGTCGGTTTGACTCCCTTCGTGGTGGCCACAGCCATCGGCATCATTCCCGGCTCTTTGGCTTATGCCGCGCTTGGTGCTGGCTTGGGCACGGTCTTTGACAACGGAGGGACAATCACTCTTGCAGGCGTTTTCAGCCCAACCTTGCTGGCAGCCCTGACCGGGCTCGGTTTGCTGGCGCTGCTGCCGGTGGTGATAAGTCATTTTCGGCGAACATAATGCAGGGACCGAGCCCACGAAAGACCGTCCTCGGTGAGTGAATTCGCGGGGTCTGTCTTGGCGCTGGCTGCCATGATGTTGATCGATCCGGGCGTGCCGATCGATCAGCTCTGGGAGCGTCACGATTATGTTGGCCATTCGCAGTTTACCAACACCGTCCTTGATGGCGTTCCGGTGATCAAGGCCACGCCAGATGGGGCGTCGGGCCTTTATACTGGCGTCGACGTCGATGTCCTGGCCTGTCCAACGGTGCGCTGGCGCTGGCGATCCGACCGCCTGCAACCATCGGCGGATCTGCGTGCCACCGAAACCGAGGATTTTTCAGGGGTGGTGTTCTTTGTCTTCGGCGAGCCCACCCTACTTCATCCTCATGTCCCAACTCTGGCTTACGCCTGGACCGCAACCCCGGTTCCGGTCGGCAGCCTGATCCGCAATCCTCGCCACCCCGAAACCCTGGTCACGATCAAGGTGGAGGGCCCCACCACCATCGGCGTCTGGCGCGAAGAGACCCGCGACTTGCGCGCCGACTATCAGGCCGCTTTCGGTCGGCCTCCCAAAACTCACCTACGCCATATCGCCCTTTTCAGTGATAATGATCAAACTCAGGAACCTTCAATCACCTATTACGGCGCGATCACCCTACCGGATTGCGGGATGAGAGACCCATGACGATCATCAACCATCCTCCATTTGGGAAATTCGAACACCCGACCTTGACCGCCAATGGTGAGGTCCGGGCGAAGGTGCCGCTGCGTCGATTGGAAACCGTGTGGATCAACACCGGAACTCTATGCAATATAACATGCGATAACTGTTATATTCAGTCCGGTCCCCATAATGACCGGCTGGTTCACCTGACGCGCGCCGAAGTGCGGACCTTTTTGGAACAGGCCGCCGAGTGCGGAACCCAGGAAATCGGCTTGACGGGCGGCGAGCCCTTCATGAACCCCGAGTGTCTGGGCATGATTGAAGATGCCTTGGAGGCAGGGTTTCGGGTACTGGTCCTGACCAACGCCATGCGTCCGATGCAGCGGTTTGGGGCGGCCCTGACGGCCTTAAACCGGCGTTATCCGGGGCGCCTGACGCTGCGGGTCTCCCTGGACCATTATCAGGCCGAAGAGCACGAGCGGTTGCGCGGTCAACGGACGTGGCAGCCGGCCCTCGACGGCCTGATTTGGCTGGTTCGCGAGGGCTTTACGGTTGCGGTGGCCGCCCGGATGGTTTGGGGTTTGAGCGAGTCCGTGATGCGCATTTGCTTTCGAGAGCTGTTTGCCATCCATGACATTGCCATCGACGCTCAGGATCCAGCGCAACTGGTGCTGTTCCCCGAAATGACCAACGATCGGGAGGTTCCCGAAATCACCGAAAAATGCTGGGATCTTCTGGGAAAAAGCCCGGATTCGGTGATGTGCGCCTCGTCGCGGATGGTGGTCAAGCGCAAGGGAGCCCAATATCCGGTCGTCGTGGCTTGCACCCTGATTCCCTATGACCCGGCGTTTGAGTTGGGCGACAGCCTAGCAACCGCCTCCCAGCCCGTCGCCTTAAAGCATCATCATTGCACCAACTTCTGTGTGCTGGGCGGAGCCTGCTGCAATCCTCACGGGAGCAAAACCCCATGAAACCAACGCGCCAGGCCGATCTCTGTATTCTGGGCGGGGGATCGGCGGGGTTGTCGGTGGCCGCTGGGGCTGCTCAAATGGGCGCGCGCACGGTTCTGATCGAAGCCCACCGCATGGGCGGCGACTGTCTCAATACAGGGTGCGTGCCCTCGAAATCCCTGCTGGCCGCTGCCAAGGCGGCGGCTCGGATTCGGGATGGCCAGAGGTTTGGCGTCACCAGCGAGCCACCGCACATCGACTTCGCAGCGATCAACCGCCATGTCCATGGGGTGATTGCCGCCATCGCGCCCCATGATTCCGTCGAGCGTTTCACCAAATTGGGCTGTCAAGTGATCCAGGCCCCAGGACGGTTCGTGGATGAGCGCACCGTCGAAGCCGGCGGGCAGCGAATCCAGGCTCGGCGGTTCGTCATTGCAACGGGAGGTCGGGCCGCGATTCCACCGATTCCCGGTCTGGACACCGTGCCCTATTTCACCAACGAAACGCTCTTTGAGATCACGACGTTACCCGAGTCCCTGGTGGTGATCGGAGCCGGCCCCATTGGCTGTGAAATGGCGTTAGCCCACCGCCGGTTCGGGTCTCGGGTGACGGTCCTTGACCAAGGGCCGCTGTTGCCCAAGGACGATCCAGAAGCCGCCGATGTCGTCCGCCAGGCTTTGATCCGCGACGGCGTGACCTTGGCCGAAACGGTCACCCTGTTACGCATCGAAAAGACGCCCCAAGGGCTCGCCGTGGTGCTGAACGACGGTGGTCACGAAAAACGGATCGAAGGATCACATCTGTTGGTGGCCACGGGACGGCAGCCCGTTGTCGAGGCGTTGGGACTGGAACAGGCCGGCATCCGTTACACCCCCAAGGGCATTACGGTTGACGATCGCTTGCGGACCAGCAATCGCCGGGTTTTTGCCGCAGGAGATGTGATCGGTGGCCCGCAATTTACCCATTTGGCCGGATATCACGCCGGCATCGTGTTGCGTAACGCTCTATTTCGGCTGCCCGCCAAGGTCAATCTACGGGCTTTGCCTTGGGTGACCTACACCGAACCCGAATTGGCCCAAGTCGGACTGACCGAAACCGCCGCCCGTGCCCAACAGGGCGATAATCTCCGGGTCTTGCGTGCCGATTTTGCCGATAATGACCGCGCCATCGCCGAAGGCACCCCTTCTGGCTTTGTCAAAGCTCTGGTGACGACGCGAGGTGAGATTCTGGGATGCACCATCGTCGGCCCTCAGGCGGGTGAGTTGATCCAGGCTTGGGCTTTGGCCATGTCTGCACGCCTTAAGGTCAGTGCGTTGGCCGGGATGATCGCCCCTTATCCGACTTTGGGTGAAATCAACAAGCGGGTCGCAGGCGGGTTCTTTACGCCGACTCTCTTCGGCCCGAGAACCCGTGCTCTGGTCCAGTTTTTAGGCTGGTTCGGCTGAGATCGGTACATATCCGGGGTTACACCCTCGAGCCTTGATGGTGACTCATCAAGGCTGCCCTCAGACGCCGGGCGGGCGCATCCGCGCCCTTGGCTTCGCGCGCATGGGCGCACGGGGTCGCGCCCAATGCCGGCGATGCGTCCCCATTAAAGCGCGCCGGTCTCTGGTCTCTCTCCGCTACAACGCCAAAGGCGACACGGCTTCAGCGCATGTGAAGCCGTGCCCCATGGGTGGCCAGCCGATCCGGCCTACGCGGCGTGACTGGCCTCAGTCTGGGTGAGCAAGGCGTAAAGAGCATCGGCACTGGTGGAGCCGCGCAACTTCTCGCAGACCGCATGATCCCGGAGTAACCGAGACACTCGGGCCAAAGCCTTGAGGTGGTCGGCCCCGGCTTGCTCTGGAGCCAGTAGCAGAAACATCAAATCCACCGGCTGTTCGTCGATGGCGTCGAAGTCAATTGGCCGCTCTAGTCGGGCGAACAGGCCGTAGACGCGATCAAGGTTCGCCAGTTTCCCGTGGGGAATGGCGATGCCTTGACCGACGCCGGTCGTCCCGAGTCGCTCCCGCTCGAGCAGCACGTCGAAGATCATTCGCTCGTGCTGCCCAGTGAGTTCCGACGCCTTGCGAGCCAACTCCTGTAGGGCCTGCTTTTTGTTGCTGGCCCGAAGGTTCGCGATGATGCTGGCAGGCGTGATCAATTCAATCATGATGGGCTGACATAGTTGACCGGTCCCGGAGCATGGGCTCAGGCGCTTGGCGCGGTGCTGCCCTGGGGATCCACCCAGCCGACATGGCCGTCAGTCCGACGATAAACCATGTTGAGGCCGCCGTGGCCACGATTACGGAATAGAATCGCCGGAAGTTCAGCCAACTCCATGCGCATCACGGCTTCACTGACGGTCAGCGTCGCGATGGGCGTGGTCATTTCGGCGATCACAACCGGCTGGTGACTTTCGACGACCTCTCCGTCATGGCCATCGGCGCCGTGGTCTTCGGCCTGAAGAATATACTTCTTCGCGGCAACGGGCTCGCTGGTGCTTTCGCTGGCGCTGTGATGATCCTTGAGCCGGCTTTTGTAGCGACGCAGGCGCTTGGCGATTTTATCGCACGCCGTGTCAAACGCGGGGTAAGGCTCGTCGGCTTCGCCGATGGTCTGAACCAGGATGCCGCGTCCAACATGGACGGAAATATCAGCGCGGAAGAGGTGGGCTTCACGAGAGAAGACCACGTTCGCCTCGATCGGTCGACCGAAATACTTACCGACCACGCCGTTGAGAGTCTCGGCGACATGGCTGCGCAAGGCATCTCCGACGTCAAGCTGCTTGCCTTTAACGGATAGGTGCATGTGTGACTTTGTCCGAACTAAGCGATCCGCCGAGTATTGAAGAAACGACGCGGCACCGGGGGCGGACCTGAGAAATAGTAGCGCGCGCCGCCAATTGTCAAGAAACGCCCAGGCGATCCCAGGGCCATGGTTCCCGCCTTACTGTGCAGGTTCGTCTTGCACCGGCTGCCCGGTCCTCAACCAACCTGACCCGGCCCCGACAGCCTAACCCGGAGGCACCAACCCGCCTCCGGTTCGCCGAACCCGGTTGATCAAAAACGAAGAGACTTATCACGGCGCCGCTGCACAGAAGAGGGAATACGCATGGCTTCGCGATATTTGGCAACTGTTCGCCGGGCAATGTCAATCCCGTCTTCACGCAGGACATCGACAATCCGGTCGTCGGAAAGCACCGTATCGGCTGTTTCCTGATCAATCAAGGCTTTGATGCGGAAGCGCACCGCCTCGGCGGAATGGTCGGCTTGGCCATCGGCGCCGGAGATTGAGGAGGTGAAGAAATATTTTAGCTCGAACAGCCCGCGTGGCGTGACCATGAACTTGTTGCTGGTGACCCGACTGACCGTCGACTCGTGCATGCCGATGGCTTCGGCGATATCGCGCAGGATCAAGGGCTTGAGGAACTGGACGCCGTGGAGGAAAAAAGCATCCTGTTGACGAACCAGTTCGGTTGCGACCTTGAGGATGGTGGTCGCACGCTGGTGCAGCGACTTCACCAACCAGTTCGCCGAGTTCATGCGTTCGGTCAGATATTCTCGTTCGGCCTTCTGACGGACCTCGCGACTGATTCGGGTAAAGTACCTTTGGTTAACCAGCACACGGGGCAGCGTGTCTGGATTGAGTTCGATGAACCAGCCGCCGCCCGGTTGGGCCCGCATCAGAATGTCCGGGGTGACGGGTTGGGCCGGGGCATGGTCAAACGCCAGGGCGGGCTTGGGATTGAGGGTTTTGATCTCGGCCAGCATGTCCGAGATATCTTCGGCGTCCACGCCGCACACCTTGATCAGAGCTGGCAAATTGCGGGCCGCCAACAGATCCAGATGGTCAAGCAGAGCCTGCATCGCCGGATCGAGTCGGTCCCGTTCGCGGAGCTGAAGCGCCAAACATTCCTTGAGAGAGCGGGCGAAGATGCCGGTCGGATCAAAACGCTGGAGCGTCTGAAGAACCCGTTCGACTCGCGCCGGCTCGCAGCCGAATTGCTCGGCCAGCTCCTTCAAGTCGGCGGTCAGGTAGCCGGCATCGTCCAGCAAGTCAATCAGCGCCGCGCCGATCAGGCGGTCGGCGGGGTCGAAGAGGTCGATATTCAGTTGGCTGTGAAGATGATCCCGCAGGCTCATATCGCTGGATAAGGTTTGTTCCAGGTTGGCTTCGCTGTCCTCAAAGCCGGTGCCGCCGGAGCCATTCGACCATTGTCCGAGCGTTTCGCCGTCGCCCAGGGCATTTTCGGCGGGGCTGCTGGGATCCCAGACATTCTCAAAATCGGTATCCAGGGGACTGTCGCCGGCTCCGGGCAAGGTGTCCGCTGAGGTCAGCTCTACGGTATCCCGTGGCGGCGGATCAAAGTCGACAGGACGGCTTCGCTCGCCGTCATCACCGGCGGGACGATCAAAACCATCGCTCTCGCCCTCATTCTCGCCGCTGCCGCCGGGGCCGTCCATGCGATCTAAAAGCGGATTTTGCTCAATCTCGCGATCGATGTACTCGACTAATTCCAGATTCGACAGTTGCAACAGCTTGATCGCCTGCTGCAACTGCGGCGTCATCACAAGAGTCTGGGACTGTCTTAAGTCAAGTCGTTGCGAAAGCGTCATAGCGTGTGTTGTGCCTATGGGAGGCGTCTATAGGCTGAACCGCTCACCCAGATAGACTCTTCGGACATCTTCATGCACCACAATATCGGCGGGCGCCCCAGCCATTAATACCACACCTTCATGCATGATGTATGCCCGGTCGACGATGTCGAGGGTTTCTCGGACGTTATGATCAGTGATAAGAACACCGATGCCGCGATCCCGAAGATGGCTGATCAATTCGCGAATTTCATTGACGGCGATGGGATCAATGCCGGCCAAAGGTTCATCCAGAAGGATGAAGTGAGGCTGAGTGGCCAGGGCGCGGGAAATTTCAACCCGGCGGCGTTCACCACCGGACAGGGCCAGAGCAGGCGCCCGGCGCAAGTGCGTGATGGAAAATTCAGCGAGGAGTTCGTCAAGCATGGCCTCGCGAACATCCCGATTCTTCTCCACCACTTCGAGAACCGATCGAATATTATTTTCCACGGACAGGCCGCGAAAAATCGAAGCTTCCTGGGGCAGATAGCCGATTCCCAGCCGGGCCCGCCGATACATGGGCAAGGCTGTGATGTCTTGGCCATCCAGGACGATGGTTCCGTAATCTGCCGAGATTAGGCCCGTGATCATGTAAAAACAGGTTGTCTTGCCGGCTCCGTTCGGACCCAACAGACCCACCGCCTCGCCCCGCTGGACCGAGACGCTGACGCCCCGGACAACAGGGCGTTGTTTAAAACTTTTGCCTAGGTTGTGAGCAACCAGGCCCGTGGTCATGTGCAGCGGCACGGATCCATCGACCCCAGCCGGCACACCGGCATCGGGGGCGCCATCCAGGTTGGGCGCGCTGGGGGTAGGGCGTTTGGCCATGCTCTCTTGCGAACTCCCCTGGCAGGGTGGTGAGGCTTAATAGGGCGTCGAAGGGGTGACGGGGCTGGCCGCCGGATGAGGGGCTGGCGCCGGGGGCGTCGAACGGGCGACCGTCGCAGACGAAGCCGCTGCCGGAGTGGCCAAGGCCGAAGGACTCGGAGTCACAGACGCCGAAGTCGTCGAAGCCGAAGCAGGGGCCGGAGCGGGAGCCGTCGAACCCGAGCTGTTCTTGGGTGGTTTGCCGGCTTTGGGGTCCGTGCCCGGTTTCTGGGACTGGTCGGCCTGCTGGGGCGTTAACAGCCCCTCAACCCGGCGCCCACCACTGAGAACACGATTAACGTGAGTCTTCATATTCATTTCGGCAGCATCACCATTCACCTGATCATCACCACGCGTAATCTTGACATCTCCGACCAGCACGGCAACGTCTGTGCTGATCGAATACATGACACGGTCGCATAAGGCCACATCGGTTGGCGTGGTAATCAGGACATTGCCAATGCCGTCGAGTCGCTCCATCACCAGATTGCCGTTGGCGTCGTTTTTGAACTGCGCCACCATGGTATCGGCGCGCATCCGGCTTTGATTCCGAACGGCGATCGCGTCTCCCCGCGCCACAGCAAGCTTGGTATTATCGTAATACTCCAGGCTATCGCGGGCCGTCACCACATCGCTCTGTGTGACCAGCTTCAAGCCGGCCCCGGTCATCACGCCGAACTGCTTGTCGTTATCATAGGTACCGTGCTCGCCGAAAATCTGCTGAGAGGGCGAGACCACATGAACATTCCCCTCGGCGGTCATACGATAAACATCGGTCCCCTTGTCCTTGCTCTCGCGGTAATAGGCAGTCAGGACATCACCATAAACCGTAGTTGTTCCGCGAACCGCGCTGGCATTGCCGCGCGCCACATACGCCTTCTCATCCTGGTGCCACTCAATGGCGTTATCGGCCTGAACGTCCACGGGCAACTTGCCGGTTCCAGCGCCGCCGGGGAGAGTCGGCCCGCTGCTGGTTCCGGCGGCGGCTCCGGTTGTCGGCGCGGCGGCGCCGTTTTTGGGGGGCTTGGCCGGTTTGGCCGGCGTGACGGCAGGGGCGGGGGCGGGGGCGGCGATGGCGGCTGGTGAGGAGGGGGATTCGGCGCGGACGCTGGAGGCCGCGAGCAGCACCACCGTCACCGTCGCAGCGACAAGGGCGATGGTCGAGGGGGTGGGCCGGTGACGGAATGGGGAGGGCGCGGTCATCATCTCTCGGTTCCCTTGCCGGTGGTCTGGTTTTTGCCGGCCACGTGATCCTTGTCGGGGTGGTTTGAGGCCGAATGGTCCGAAGCAGAGTGGTCTGGAGCGGGGTGCCCCTTGGGAGGGGCAGAGTCGACAGAGGAGGCCGGGCCAGCCGGGGAAGGGGCAGACCTAGAGCCCGCGCCGTTCAGCATGGTCGCATTCCCCGAATGGGTGAAGGTGATGGTTTTGCCATGATCCACCGCAACAAAGCCATCGGCATGAATCTCGCCGGACGGCCCCTGCCCCACGATTTTATGATCACCCCAGGCGTTACCGGATTTGGTGTCGACCTCGGCTTGGTCGGTGACAAACTCAAAACCGTCATCGCGCAAGAAATGAACAGTGTCCAGCATCAGCAGCCGCCCATCATCCTGATTGTAACGGCCACGATCAGAGGTAATGGTCACCCAACTGCCGTTGGTTTGGGTCATTTCGGCTTCCGGTTCGACCAAATCCACCAGATTGGTTTGACCCGGCACTTCCAGGGCGCTTTTCGAGGTCATGGAAAAGGGGCGATCCTGGCGGTCATGGCTAAAATAACGGGCATTGACCATGGCCGTTTGGGATTTATCAATCTTGCCATTGACCCGTTGAGCATCGCGCAGATACGGCCAAGCCGCGATCAGGGCGACCATCACCAGTGAAAGCACCGGCAACCCCACCTTGAGGGCCACCACCAACCGGCTGTAACGGCGGCTGACCGTGCGGGAGCCCTCGAGTCCCCGGCCCCGGCGCATCCAATTGGGCATGACCGAATGGCGGCTTGGCTTGACGGTGGCAACCGGCTCCTGCACGGGGGATTCGGTCATAGGTCACGCCACTCCTGAACGTAGGCAGTCATGAATATGGATCACGCCCAACGGTCGGTCGCCTTCGGTAACGAACAGACTCGTGATCGAAAGTTCGTTCATCTGCCCGATGGCCTCGGCAACCAGGGCGTTAGGCCGGATGGTTTTGGGGCGGCAGGTCATGACGTCGCCAGCCTGAGTCGCCAAGAGGCCGGGATTCATATGCCGACGCAAATCGCCGTCGGTGATCACGCCCACCAACTGGTGCTGGTCGTCGACGATCCCGACACAACCCAATCTTTTGGCGGTGATGACCAGAATTACGCTGGCCATGGCGTCCCGGACATGGGCCAACGGCACGCCATCGCCGGCATGCATCACATCCGAGACCTTGAGCAGCGTTCGCCCCAACTGGCCACCAGGATGAAGATTGTAAAAGTCGGCGGCAGAAAAGCCGCGACTCTCGAACAGGGCAATGGCCAGCGCATCACCGAGTCCCAGCATCATGGTGGTGGAGGTGGTCGGCGCGAGGCCTAGCGGGCAGGCTTCAGGGGTGACGGGCAGCAACAGCGAAACGTCGGCCTGTTCGGCCAACGTCGAGCGGGGGTTCCGAGTGACCGCGATCAGCGGAATGCGGAAGCGCCGGGTATAAGCCACGATATCGCTGAGTTCGCTGGTTTCCCCGGAATTGGACAGGGCGATCACGCCGTCATGGCGCGCGATCATGCCAAGATCGCCGTGGCTAGCCTCGCCAGGATGGACATACAGGGCCGGTGTGCCGGTTGACGACAAAGTGGCGGCGATTTTTCGGGCAATATGGCCGCTTTTGCCCATTCCAGTCACCACCACCCGGCCCGTGACGGCCTTGAGGAGGGCAAGCGCCTGTTCGATGGCGCCGTCAAGAGTACTGGCCAACCGGGCCAACGCCTCCGCCTCCATACTCAGAACCCGAGCGGCGATGGCACGACCGGGATCTTCGCCGATCGGGCGGGACAG